>Ga0082212_10000312_pt1 | contig 70129 bp, 64 predicted proteins | sample TergutNt197P3_FD_71548 | JGI IMG/M metagenome (GOLD analysis project Ga0082212, IMG submission 71548) | Neocapritermes taracua P3 segment gut microbial communities from Petit-Saut dam, French Guiana - Nt197 P3 | ecosystem: Host-associated > Arthropoda: Insects > Digestive system > Gut ...
GAATCCCAACAGAAACGGCAGGCTTGAAAATATCATCCCTTCTCCTTCTCTCTCTCTTTTTTTAGTTTAATCGGTAAGCGTTCTGTTAAACTGTATGTCGTTTTGAATATCGAACAGCAAACGGTCGGCAACATTAAAAATCACGACGTCTGTTATATTATTTTTCCTGATAAACTCGTTATAATTAAGATTCCAATTTTCCCTGAACGATGGATAAGTCGCGTAACTGTAGTCAAAATGCGAGGTTAAGAGTTCGCTCACGGACCACGAATAAGAATCAGTAATCATCAAAAGATTTCTGCCTGTATTATTCGACGGGTAATGAGCATAGGCTATACGGGGCCAGAACTGATAATAATGGTCGGCAAAAGTATCTTTGGGATATTTGCCGGATAAGTATTTGTCTAATTGTCTTTTCGTAGTAGTTTTCGGTTCGCCCTGCGGATCAATCCATTCGTATAAAATACGGTCGTCGGGCAAATCGACGTTATAATACCACCAGTTATCATAAATTTCTGTATATCCGTGATTCCAGACATGCGAGCCTCTCAGTTCGACCCCTTCTATATAATCAAATTCAACCTCTTTGGGACTGCCTATTCCGGGAGCGTCGTTTTCTATCATGTTTATAATATCGCAGTATATGCTGTACGCTCCCATCGCCGATTCATGATGGTCTGTTTTGTTGATATATTCAATGCGTTTTTCTACTGTGTCTATTTTAAAATAATCATAAGCGTTTACAGCGGACATATCAAGCCCGTCAAAAAACTGCAGCATATAATCATAAGTTGAAAATTCGTTGCGCATAGCGCGTAAATCTTTTATAATTTCACCGAATATCTGCGTTTCCTGAAAACGCGTGCAGACATATACATAAAAATTTACGTTTTTATTAGCGTTGGCTATTCTGTTTACGTGCCCGACTTGAGTTTCAACGCGCCATACAAGTTCGTTTTTGCCGGCAAGCAGAGTTTTATCCGTCCAGCCTTCGGAAAACGGGCGGCCTTCTTCAGTAAAAGCCCATACGTCGTTGCACCAGTCTGACCCTATGTATTCTACTTTATATTTTACCTGAGATTCTTCGGGTTCTGTCGGTTCTTCTGTGTTTATGTTTATGCTTGCTTCGGGATTTTCAGGGATTTGACCGGGAATATTTTCGATAATATTAATATTATCAAGCTCTGTTTTTTCAAAACTATATAAAACATTCATAAAATTTCTTCTCATCGAACGGTCATTGTCCGACATAAATATAGTGATTTGCTCATACATCGGCAACGCGTTTGAATAAATATTCTCAAGAGTCGCTTTGCCTTCCTCGATTGAGTTCATTAATGGCGCAAGAGGCGCGCCCTTCTGATAAATTTTTTCGGGGAGTTTTATATTTTTATTTTCCGGAAGTTTTGCGATGTCTAATTTATCCAAAGCAAACACGACCGGGCACCATATTAATAAAAACAAAAATATTGCGGAAATTATTATAGTATAAATTTTATCGCGCAAAAGATATTCCCCCTGAATTTAAATTATTTATTTTTTATTTGTTTATTATACTATATTTAAAATAAAAATGCAAGAGTCAAAATAAAAAAGAAAAAATCAAGACTGCTTATAAATATAAATAAACAGCCTTGAAATTATATATTAAATTTTAAATTAAACAAAATATTTCTTCATTTGAGACAGGGCGTTTTTTTCAAGCCTTGAAACCTGGGCCTGAGAAATCCCTATCTCTTCCGAAACTTCCGTTTGAGTTTTACCGTCAAAAAAGCGCATCATTAATATCTTTTTTTCGCGGCTGTTCAGCCGCCTCATAGCATCCCTCAGTGCAATATCCTCAAGCCATACGTCGTCGTTGCTTTTTTCGTCGCTTACCTGGTCCATAACATATATAGAATCTCCGCCGTCAGAATATACTGGGTCAAATAGCGATATTGGGTCAACTATCGCGTCAAGAGCGTTGACTATATCTTCTTTCGGGATAACTTCAAAAACTTTAACTATATCGTCTATCGTAGGTTCTCTCGACATAGTTTTTGCGAGCATTTCTTTTACCTGCAACGCTTTATACGCCAGATCCCGCATTGACCTGCTGACTCTTATTGCATTATTGTCGCGTAAGTATCTGCGTATTTCGCCTATAATCATCGGAACTGCATAAGTCGAAAACTTAACGCCTATAGTTATATCAAAATTGTCAACGGCTTTTATAAGCCCTATGCATCCCACCTGAAATAAATCGTCAAGATTTTCACCCCTGTTGTTAAATCTTTGGATAACGCTCAATACTAATTTAAGATTCCCGTCGATAAGTTTGCTTCTGGCTTCAGTATTTCCGTTTTTGGCTTCGATTAAAAGCCGTTCTTTTTCGGCTGAGGTAAGCACTTTTAATTTAGATGTATTAATGCCGCATATATCTACTTTATTGCTGAACATAAAATCACCCAATCATTTTTTATTTGCCTATTTGTCAAACGGCGTTTATGCCTTTTTTAAAATCAAAGGCAGCAAATTATATTATTTTGCTATAATTGAGTATTGCCAGCCGATATAAAATTAATGCAGAAATACGACGAAAATTATTTGGTAATTTTTTCTTGATTTGTTTAATAATAAAAAAAATCAATGCTTCTTTTGTTAAATTTTTAACTGATATATTGACTACTCGCGCAACATAGTGTATAATGCTCTTTGAATATAAAAATAAAGAAAATATTAGCCGCTAAATTAAAGGAGGCTTTATATAGAAAATGAAAAATAAATTTCAAAATAAATTGGTATTATTTTTATTTTTTATCTCGTCAGCTATTGTACTGTTGATTTGTGTTTTCACAGGATTCCAGTTGCATAAAATATCAATTTCAGCTTATGAATACACAGAAGAATGGCTGTTGTCCGTGAGCCGTTATGCCGCTGATATTGTTGATCCGGAAGAGCTTGAACAGTTACGCACGGCAGAAGATATGGAAAAGCCTGCTTTTATAGAATTGCGTCGGCGGCTGGATGAGTTCGCCCAAGAAAACGAAGTTAAGTTTGTTTATTTTATGCGCGATATTGACGGCAAAAAAATGCAGTATATAATAGACTCAGACCCTGATGACAATATGTCTTTTAAATTAGGCGAATGGGAAGATAAATCGTTGGTTGCGCTTGATCAGGGAATAGCCGCGGCGGAATTAGAAAATTACGAAGAAGGCTACGAGCATTTAATTTCGGGGTTTTCCCCGGTTTTTGATGCTGACGGAAAAATAATTGCCGTCGCCGGAGTCGATATCGAAGATTTGCATTTATTAGCGATACGCAATGCGATGAATATAGGTATCCCCTTATTGTCTGCCGGGGTATTGATTATACTTATTTGCGGAATATTTAATATAGTTCTGCATAGAAAAGTAGACATAGAACGGTCAGGCGCGCTGGAAACCGCTATGAGTTCAAATCGGGCAAAAAGCGATTTTCTTTCAAATATGAGTCATGAAATACGCACGCCCATGAATGCAATTATTGGAATGACGTCTATAGGCATGAACGCGACAGATATAGAACGTATGAAATATTGTTTCGCGAAAATCGAAGACGCGTCAAAGCATCTTCTCGGCATAATCAACGATATTTTAGATATGTCTAAAATCGAAGCCGGAAAATTCGAGCTTTCCCCAACGGAATTTAATTTTGAAAAAATGTTGCAGAGGGTAGTAAATGTCGTCAGTTTCAGAATAGATGAACGCCAGCAGAAACTCACTGTATATATAGACAGGGCGATTCCGAAAATGCTGATAGGGGACGACCAGAGGCTTGCGCAGGTTATCACAAATCTTTTGGGCAACGCGATAAAATTCACACCTGAAAAAGGCTTTATCAGAATAGGCACGCAATTTTTGGGGGAAGAAAACGGGATATGCACTATACAGATTTCGGTTTCAGATACCGGAATTGGCATAAGCCCTGAACAGCAGGCGAGGTTATTCAAGTCATTCCAGCAGGCTGACAGTTCTACGTCGCGTAAATTCGGAGGCACGGGTCTCGGGCTTTCTATTTCAAAAAATATAGTTGACATGATGGGCGGGAAAATCTGGATCGAGTCTGAAATAGGCGCAGGCTCAAAATTTGCGTTTACGATAAAAGTAAAATGCGGGATAGAAGAAAAACCAGAAACTATAAATTTGGGAAATCTTCAGATTCTCGCGGTAGACAGCGACCCCTATGTTTTATCGCATTTTGAAATTATGTCAAAAAGATTGGGAATTATCTGCGATACGGCAGAGAGTTATAACGACGCTGTCCAGCTTGTTAAACATAATAATTTATATAAAGTCTGTTTTATAAACTGGACTATACAGGGCGCTGACGGTTTGGAATTAACGCAATTTTTAAAAGAAAAGATGCCGAATTCAGTTGCCGTGCTTATGATTTCTACGGTCAAATGGATAGAAATCGAAGATAAAGCAAAAAAAGCGGGAATCGAAAAATTCCTGGCAAAGCCGTTATTCCCGTCTTCTGTTTCAGATATAATATACGAATGTATCGGCGGACAGAGGCAAAAAGACGACACGCAATCAAATGTAGCCGGGCTTTTCGCGGGAAAACGGATTTTATTGGTTGAAGATATCGAAATAAACCGGGAAATTGTCCTTGCGCTGCTTGAACCGACGTTTGTCGATATAGAATGCGCGGTAAACGGAGTCGAGGCGGTGCGCATGTTTACCGAAATGCCTGATAAATACGATATGATATTAATGGATGTTCAGATGCCTGAAATGAACGGATATGAGGCAACGCGTAAAATTCGCGCGATTGACGCAAAAAAATCCAAGACTATACCGATTATTGCCATGACCGCAGACGTGTTCAGGGAAGACGTCGAAAAATGTCTTGAATCCGGCATGAGCGGCCACATAGGTAAACCGCTTGATATTGAGGAAGTTTTGCAAATGTTGAGAAGATATTTGTTTTAAATATATATAAAAAAACAGTTGACTTTTATTTCTAAAAATGGTATTCTGTTTAAGTTAGGTTTTTTTTGTAAAACAATAAAATAATAAATTGAGAAAAATAAAATTAAAGAACGTCCCGGAGGAACAAAAAAATGGCGAATTCTAAAACAAAATCAAAAAATCAAAAAATTCTGTACCCGATATTATTAATTATACCTGCAATTATTTTAATTGCATGCAGTATAATTTTTAAAAACACAGCCATTATCCCGTATATATTGGCATACGCGCTCGTTGCGGCTATTCCCGCTTTTTTTATGATTTCAAAAGACCGCGGATTAATTGTTATAATAACTTCGATTATATTTGTTGCCGGCATTACGGGTTATATTATCTCGGATAATATGCTTCAGAAAACAAGTTTATTAAACGATAAAGAGTTTATAACGGCTATGTCGTCGGTTCTAAAAAAATCCCCGGCTCTTATAAGCCGGAAAGATTTGGATAAAGTAAAAGTTTTATATCTTGAGGGAAATTATTATCCCGATTACGGATATGTGGCAGACGGGTTTAATTTATCTCTGGGTTATGACGAGGCGGCAGAGTATCTTCAGACAGCGGGTTCAGAATATGACGAAGAAACATTTTATAGTTATATGGAATCAGCGTATTCAGGCATTGATATAACTGACTTTTCAAGTCTTGCGCTTTTTCCCAATCTTGAATATATAAAAATATATTATCAGCAGACTATGAACGACATAAGTTTTTTTGAAAATTATAATTCTCTGAAAGAAGCCAGAATCGAACTTATAGCCGCTTCGGATTTTTCAGCTTTCAGCAATTTAAAATCTCTCGAAAAATTGATTATAGCAGGAAGCGAAGTTAAAGATCCAAGCGTGTTCGCAAATCTCGCCAATCTTGAAATATTAAATCTTACAGCGTGCAAAATCGAAGATATATCTTGGCTTGGTAATCTTGAGAATCTTCAAAATCTTTTTTTAAGTTATAATCAAATAAGCGATTTAAGCGTTTTGAGTTCTATGACAAATCTCGAATATGCTTCGCTTGATTCAAATAAAATAGAAGATATTTCAGCTTTGAAAAATTTAAAATCTATTAAAAATATAAATTTATCAGGTAATGAGATAAAAAACGTAAATCCTTTGACTTCGCTTGATATTCTCGAAGGATTGGATTTAAGCGACAATCAAATAGAAGATATATCGCCTGTATTTGCTCTTGCCGCTTTAAAATATCTCGATATAAGCGAAAATAATCTGAAAGAACTAAACGGCACTGAGAAAGCAATGCTTCTTGAGACTTTATTTTTCAACGGGAACGAAATATCAGATATTTCAACATTGTCAAGTTTAACTTCTCTTAAAACTTTAGTAGGCGATAATAATCAAATAGCCGATATAAGTATTCTTGGCTCGCTTAAAAGTTTAACTGGATTGTCTTTAAAAAACAATCAAATAAAAGATATAACGCCGTTAAAATCCCTTGAAGAACTAACTGCGGTATATCTTGACGAAAATATTATATCAGATTTCAGCCCTTTAAATAATTTAGAAGAAAACGGCGTATATATATCAGGTAGAGAAAATCAGCTTTTAGAATCAGACGGGACAGATGACATCGCAGATACTGATGAAGAAACGGCTGAATAATTTAAAATAATAAAAAAATTCAGGGAATGTATTAAATTAAATGCATTCTCTGAATTTTTATTTATTTGGAGAAGTTTATATTTGCGCTATTGACTTACAAAAATTTTTATGGTATAATAATATATAATATTTTATTTATATTTTTTCGAGGTGTGGCTCAGTTTGGTAGAGTGCTTGGTTTGGGACCAAGATGCCGCAGGTTCAAGTCCTGTCACCTCGATTAACAAAACTCATGGATTTATGCGGGTTATCGTATAGTTCGTGAGTTTTTTTATCGGTGAAAGATAATTTTTTATTTTTGCGTGTTCAAAAAACATTTACAAATATGCAAAAAAATACATGAAAAATAAGCTGATTTGTGACTGGCATAAGACTGTGAGACTGTATAATTAAAATATAAATTAAAATTATGTTTGCAAAAATAAAATTTTATAAATGTATTAAAATTAGAAAAATTAAAAATTTCGGAGGAAAAAATGAAAAAAAACAAGTTGATCTCAATTTTACTTATGGCGGTCATGATATTAAATATTATCGGTTCTTTACCTATAATAGTATCTGCAGCAACATTCACAGAAGATATGCCTGTGTCTTATACGTCTTCTGGTGAAATAACTATTACACAGTCAGGCTGGTATTATATACAGGCATGGGGCGGCAACGGAGGCACTGGACAAGGCGGCGGCGGGAATTCCAATGCATCAACCGGTGGCATAAGTCAAGAAGAAAGCGGATATTTTTATTTTAAAACCGGTGAAAAAATATATGTACAAATAGGTATGGCTGGGACACAAGGTGACGGCGGTAACGGAAAAGAGACTATTTACGGTGGTACTGGCGGCGCAGGTGCAATCGGAACATGGTTTGGTTCGGGATATGCCGGCGGTAATGGCGGAAATAGATTACGTGATTCAAGTGTTTATTATAATGGCGGCGGCGGCGGCGGCGGCGGCGCGGCTTCAGGAGTTTTATTAAACGGGACATCTGTTTCTGATATTATTATTGCTTCCGGCGGCGGCGGCGGCGGTGGCGGCGGCGGCGGCGGAAATACCGGTTTAAAAGGCGGTAATGGCGGGAACAGTGGAATGAGCGGCGGCGATAATTGGTCAAATAGTAGTACAAATGGGATTTTAAACGGTAATGGACGGCATGACGGAAGAAACGATGACGGAACTATTCCTGGCAGTATATTTTCTCTAGCAGCAGAAAATGCAGGTGGAGGAGCCGGCGGCGGCGGCGGCGGCTGGAACGGTATTACCGGCGGTGGCGGAAAAAGCGGAATTGGCGGCGGAACTTCTCTTACTAACGCACCGGGCGGCGGCGGTGGTATAGGCGGTAAAAACGCAAATAAAGGAAGTGTTTCGCCGATAGAAATTGCAAAAAGCACGCTGGATAAAATTACGCGCACAAGCGGCGTAAACGGACAGGTCTGGATTGTTTTATTAAACGAAGATGAAAAATATACGGTTGAATATAATAGTAACGGCAGTACTGACGGCACGGTGCCGACAGATACAAATGGTTATTATAAAAACAAAGAAGTGACTGTTCTTGATGAGGGAACTCTTACAAAAGATAATCATTCATTCAAAGGCTGGGCAAAATATAAAACAGATGCAAACACGGGGAAAGTCGATTATATTCCGGGCGATAAATTTAAAATCGACGGCAATATCACGTTGTTCGCAGTATGGCAGGAAGACGAAAAATATACGGCGACATATAATAACGGACTTTCAGGCATTTATGAAGATGAATTTTACGATAATAAATATTACGCAGATTCTACGGTAACGGTCTTGACAATACAAGAGGCAGGATTCACAAATCCCGGGCATACGTTTAAAAAATGGATTGCCGAAGATGAAAATTTTAACGGCGGCGATATGTTTAAAATGCCTGCCAAAAATATTATTTTAACGGCGCAATGGACAGTAAACGAATATACAGTTACATTTAAAGACTTTGACGGAACTGTACTCAAAACAGAAAATGTCTTGTTTAACGGTTTGGCGACGGCTCCGGATCTTCCGGGAAGATTGGGATATAATTTCACAGGATGGGACAAAGAATTTGATATAATTACAGAAGACTTGACAGTTACGGCATTGTACGGCGTGAACCAATACGATATAACTTATGATTTAAACGGCGGGAGCGACCCGGGCAATACTGATAATTATACAATAGAAGATACTCCGGTAATTTTAAATGCCCCGGCAAAAACAGGCTATATATTTGACGGCTGGTACACAGACTATGATTTAAAAGTTAAAGCGGGTACTCCGGAAATTCCGACAGGTTCAACTGGCGATAAAGAATTTTACGCCAAATGGATCGCAAACGATTATGAAGTAACGGTAAACGGAAGTTACGCTCTTGATTCAGGCGCGGGTGCGGATTATCATGTAGGCGAAACCGTTGCAATTAAAGCAGGCGCACGAAACGGTTATACTTTCAGCGGCTGGGTTGTCACAGGAAATACTGTGACTCTGGCAAATAACAGTAACGCAACGCAGGTACGCGAGCTGGTTATACATTCAATGGCTGGACTGCTGTAGAATTGCCGAAAGATAATCCGCAGACCGGCGATAGTATTTATATAATTTTAGGATTTTTAATAATATCATTTGTGTGCGTTATAATCTTAAAGAAAAAATTGATTATATATCAATAACATTTTTAATTAAAAATAATTACTTCAACGTAAAAGCCCGATAAATTCAATATTTATCGGGCTTTGTGCTTTTTGATTTTATAGTAAATTAAATATTTTCTTCTATTACAATTTCGCTTGCCTGTAAAAATCCGTTAAGCTGTTCGATATTTTTTACGCTGCTGATTGGTATAACGTCAAACGGTTGATTTAACAGATATGCTACAGATAATGTGTATAAAGAAGTTTTATATTTTTCTTTTAATTCTAATAATTTTTCATAAATTTTAAGATTGTTTTCGTTGATATATGCTGTTTTTATATATTCAGGCAAGTTGATTTCGGCATAAGGCGTGATTAATACGCCGTTTTTTACTTGCGGGTTTACGTTAAATAATTTTTCAAAAAATCCGGACGCTGTTGCCGAATACGGCACTGACGGCATTTTTGTTTCTTTATGCCACTGATAAAATTCTTCTGTCATTCCGGCGAGAGTAGGGTCGGATTTTTCTTTTGCTTTCGGATTTATAGTTGCTAAGCTCCATTGGTTTGATACCGCGCTGAATCCCTGGAAATTATTTTTCCGGCTATATTCTGCCGCTTCTTTCATTCTTTTTAGTTTATAATTTGAAGCTCCGTAATATCTGATTTTACCCTCTGCCACAAATCCTTCCATTGTATTAATGATTTCACCTATATTCTTTTTTTCGTCGTCTCTGTGGAGCCAGTAAAAATCAATACAGTCAAGTCCCAGTGTTTTCAAGCTTTCTTCTAAATCTTTTTTTATATCCTGTTTATTTAACCTCGGTAAATCCGGCGTCTCTAAATCATAATGCGCGCCTTTTGTCGCGATTATTATTTTATTATACGCATTTCTCGATTTCAGCCATTTGCCAATAACTATTTCACTGTGGTTCTTTTTATCTTCAGCCCATTTGCCATATATATTTGCCGTATCTACGAAATTTCCGCCTGCTGCCGTAAAAGCGTCTAATATTTCAAATGTCTGGATTTCATTTAATCCTGATCCGAAACTTCCTCCGCCAAGGCATATATTGCTCAATTCCAATGATGTATCATGCAATTTTACATATTTCATAATTTAACCTTTCATAATTTTACAATTTTATATTTATAATTTTATTTATTTATTCTTTATCAAACGAAATATTTGTAGTCATTCTGTCATAACCTGTTCTTGTGTTCGGAAAAATATTCTTTGCGATTTCTAAATAATCATCAGGTATTGTCATAGCAGGCGAATAATGGGTAAGCCACAGTTCTTTTACGTTGCCTTTTTTCGCCAGTCCCGCCGCTTCCGAAAAAACCATGTGTTTATGCTCCGCCGCTTTTGTACGTTTTTCGTCGTCGCCATATAATCCTTCGCAGATAAATAAATCTGCGCCGTATATAAAATCCGGTATGGAATCTGTCGGGCGCGTATCGGTAATATAAGCGACTTTTATTCCTTTTCTTGCAGGACCTGTCACCATATCCGGCGTGTATATTTTACTATCATATTTTATCGTTTCACCGTTTTGCAGCCGCGACCAAAATTTCAACGGGATTTTTTGTTCTGTGGCTCTATTTGCGTCAAATTTACCGGAACGGTTTATATTCAAAGCATATCCAAAACAGTTTATCCTGTGGTCAAGATTTAACGCGGTTATGTTATACTTCCCAAGGATGTATGACGTTTGTGCGCCTGTATTGGCAGATGGCAATTCAATATATTTAATCTCAAACGGCAATTCGGGGGCAATCACGCGCAAATGCTCCGCGACGCCGCGTATGCCTTCGGCCCCCAATATAATAAGCGGCTCAGTTCTACCTGAATTTCCGACGGTCAAAAGTAAACCCGGCAGTCCTGCTATATGGTCTGCATGAAAATGAGTTATACATATATAATCAAGATTTTTAAATCCCCAGCCAAGTTGACATAACGTAATCTGAGTGCCCTCGCCGCAGTCGATAAGCAATATACTGCCGTTTAGCCTTGCCGCCATCGACGACAAAAATCTGTTATGGAGCGGAATCATGCCGCCCGTTCCGATTAATGCTATATCTATCAATTAACTTAATCTCCTTTTATTCTTTTGGCAATTTCTAATAATTTTGTTTTATCATTTTCTGTTTTTTCGTCAATAACCATATTTATTAAACGATTTAAAATTACGCCGATTCTGCTTCCCTCTGCAATTCCAATATCAATCAAATCCCTGCCGTTTACAGCTAAATCTTTAAGCGAAAAACATTGCTTCTGTTCAATTATTTCGTTCAATAAAAATTCAATATTATTCAATATTGCAAGTTTTTTCTGAGCAAGATTTATTGACTGCGCTTTATTATCGGCTTTCTTGACTTCAAGCAACCGGCGAAATTTTTCCTCGCCGATTTTATTAAGCCATTTTTTAATATGCTTTTTTTGCGGCTGAATTTCTGCGTCGTGATATAAAATTAATTGCGTAACTGTTTCAACAGTATTATTATCATACTTTAATCTTCTGAGAATTTTTCTTGCCATATCGCGGCTGATTTGCGGGTGTCCGTAGAAATGTCCGGTTTTATCTTCGCTTTGTGTATAGCAATCCGGTTTTCCTATATCATGAAATAGCATAGTTAAGCGTAGTATAACATCTGCCGGAGAATTAACTAAAGCCGTTAATGTATGCTGCCAAACGTCTAAATAATGCCACGGATTATTTTGCTGAAATCCTATCATCGGCAAAATTTCCGGAATTATTTCGGTAATTATTAAAATATGCCGCGTTAATGTTTCTTTGATATTTTTTCCGGTAATCATTTTATTTAATTCAACGGCGATACGTTCAACAGATATATTTTTTAATAATTTTTTATTTTCGAGCATAGCTTTTGACGTATTTTTGTCAATTTCAAATCCAAGAACAGAAGCAAATCTCATTGCCCGCATGATTCTTAAAGCGTCTTCCTGAAATCTTTTGTCAGCGTCGCCTACGCATTTTATGATACCGGATTTTAAATTTTTTTCGCCGTCAAAAAAATCTGTAAGTCCTTTTTGGGGATTATACGCCATAGCATTAATAGTAAAATCCCTGCGCGATAGATCTGTTTTTAAATCATTTACAAACCCAACTTTATCAGGTCGCCTGTTATCGCTGTAAATCCCGTCAATTCTATAAGTAGTTATTTCAAACGGCTTATGATTTAATATAAGAGTTATTGTGCCGTGCCGCAATCCTGTTTCAATAATATGATGTTGCTGTTCAAAACATTTTATTGTCTGTTCAGGCAAAGCGGGAGTGCATATATCCCAGTCTTTCGGCTCAACGCCTAAAATGCTGTCTCTTACGCAGCCGCCGACCGCGTATGATTCATATCCGTTTGCTTCGAGAGTATCTATAATATATTTAACTTCATCAGGTATTTTAATATTCACAAGTTACCGCCTTTTTTATAATTTCCAAAACGGATTTTAATTCAAAACCGTCAAATAATATATCGTTTTCTATGTTATATATCCATTCATCGCGTTTACAACCTAATCCGTGCTTTTCAGGGTTCATACATAAATGACGGTATTTCATAAACATTGGTATTTTTGATATCCAAAAATCGCTTAATTGATTTGCCGATAAATACCCTCTGATAAAATTTTCGATAATTGAATTTGTATAATCATTGCCTTTTTCATCTTTTCTGTCCCACCATAAAGCATGGCAGAGAGAAATAGCTATATCAAGTGCAAACCAGCCGTATATGCTGTCGCCGAAATCAATTATATTAATTTTATCCCCGTCTGTAAAAAAATTGCCTTGGTGCATATCCCCGTGAATAATTCCGAATGAATCTTTATATCTTGGCAAAACCGTTATTTCTGAGAACAATTCCTGAGCGATTTTATAAACAGTGGGATATATTTTTAAATTATCAAAAAACGAACCCCAATAATAGCCGTCAAATATATCTTTTTGCACGTCATATTTATTTGGCGGAATATAATTTTTTGCCGCATAGTGCATATCTCCCATTGCTTTGCCCCAATTAAACGTCATTTTATTACTACTTCCGTTATATCCCCATGTTTGTCCGTTTAAAAATGCAAACGCAGTAATAATATATTCTTCGCCGCCGTCCTGTTTTGAGATAACAAGCTCGCCGTCAATAGTTTTCAACGGTTCAGCAACACTTATATTATTTTCAGACAAATAATAATTAAAATCCATTGCGGCTTTTGTTTCGCTCAGTTGATTTTTATGTTCGACAGAAGGGGGATCGAATTTAATTATATATTTTTTATTGTTTTTATCGAAAATATAAATTTTATTCATGATTTTGCCGGAATCTCTTGGGATATGCTCAAGCGAATTTATGTCAAAATCATAATTCACTGCCGCAAATCCGAGTAAATTTTGTGATACCATTACTATACCTCATTTTAGCTGATATTCCGCAGGGCGTGACGCCTTCGGCACGCAGTGAATGCGATTTTATGCCGGTATTATATCGGCAGCGCGCCGGAACCGACGCACTCTACGATTAAATTTCCGTATACTCATCATAAATAATTATTATTTCCGTCGAATTTTCGTCATTTAACAAGATTTTTACGGTATTCGCCGGGAGTCATGTTAAAATATCTTTTGAATTGTTTAATAAAATATGCGTCGTCAAAAAAACCGCATACTGTCGAAATATAATGAATCGTTAAATCCTGTTCTTCTAAAAAACGGCAGGATTTATTTAACCGCGTTTTCATCAAATAAACATTGGGCGATATACCGTAAATACCCGTAAAAACACGATTATACTGTCGCTCAGACAAACACGCGATAGCAGACAGTTCTTTTACGGTTATTTTTTTTGAATAATTTTTTTCAATATATGAGACAGTTTCGGATATTTTATATAATTTATTGGACACAGGCTCAAGAACCGGATTATAACAATGCGAAATATAAGTCATAAGCGCGGCAAGATGAGTTTTTATTATAGTTTTATACCCTGTATATCTTAAATTAAAAGCGTCGTACATAATATCAAGCATATTTATAGAATATTCAAGCTGGTCTTCGTTTAACGTAAATCCGTTTGAATAATTTTTTTCCTGAAAATAAACCGGCTCGATAAAAAAAATAGAATGAAATCCCGGAAAACGTTTTATTTCGTCATTTAACAATATTAATTTTTCCAAATCAAACCGTAAAGTATAGCGCGTATAATCCTGCATATTTATACGCCTGTGGCTTGCGGGGCTTAAAATAATAATAACCTCGCCTCTGCCGATTTTTTTAATATTTTCCCCGATTATATGAGTGGCTTTACCATCGATGACAAAAGTCATTTCTATCGAATCATGCTGATGCTCGGGACATTCGCCGTTAAGCGTTCCTTTAACTATATTAAACGGGAATGAAAAATCAGGATTTTCAACGCCGCTAAATATATCATAAATCATAATTTATTTTTTACCTGAATTTATTTTTATTTATGTCCGTATTGTTTTACTTAATGTCTGTATTATACAACAAAACTTTTGAATTGTCAATTGTTTGTCTGTTTAAAATATTGTATAATATTTATAATATATTAAAATATATAAAATTCGGGAGGATTAAGTTATGAAAGATAAATATTCGTCAATGAAAAATATAAAAGCGCATATTGATTTTGCTGAAAATACAGGGCATATAAATCTTAAAAATCATTCTTTGGGAATCGGTGGAGTGCACCCGCATCCTATGCCTGAAAAAGTAATTGCAGGCACGGCAAAGCTAAACCCTAAAATTATCCGCATATTTATACAGGAGTTTTTTTTCATAGAGAAAAATAACGGCGAACTTGATTTTAGCGTACTTGATAAATACATGCGTTCGGTAACCGCAACCGGAGCGGATATAATGGCGTCGATATGCATAAAACCAAAGTCTTTATATCCGGTGGTAGACGAAACAGTCTGGAAGCCTAACGATATAAATAAGTGGCAGTACATAATCGGGGAAATGGCAAAAAGATATTCCGTAGAAAATAAATACGTAACGCACTGGGGAGTCGCAAACGAAATAAACATCGGCGAATACGGCGGCTGCCCGTATTTGATTAAAAACGCGCAAGATTATTTTGAGTATTATAAAATGACCGTCGAACCTATTTTAAAAATATATCCCGAAGCTAAAGTCGGCGGGCCTTCATGGGCAGGAATCCCCGACGATAACGGCTGTAAATTTTTAGACGAATTTATAAATTCCTGTATAAAAGAAAAAATGCAGCTTGATTTTATCAGTTATAACGTATATTCTGACAGCCCGGAATATCATGCAGACGGTGCTTTGCGCGTAAAAAATATAATTGACAAATATAATAATAAAATTGAGCTTTATGTAACGGAATTAAATGTGGATTTAGGCGGTATATCAGTCGAAGAAAGAGCATATACTCCGCAAAGGTCGGCAGGGATCGGCGCGATAATTCAGGAATTTCACAAACGCGCGAAATTTATAAATACTTTTCAGTATCATATTTACGACCAGTTTTGTAATCCAAATCAATTCAGTCCGTTTTACGCCCGCGCAAGATACATGGCAAATCACTGGAGCGACGAATCGCACAGGCTGGGACTTTTTGACGAAAACGGTAATCCGCGCCCGCAATATTTTTTATATTCTATGTTATATTTTATGGCAGAAAACGAAGTCGCGGCAAATATCGAAAATGCCGAAGAATGCAAAAATATCAGGATAAACGCTTCATATAATGACAGATATAATACTATATTTATAACTAATTATAATTCTGAATCAACCGAAGATTTAACTATGACCATGCAATTTAAAAACGCGCGCGAAGGCACGGCAAAAATGATTATTTATCGCATAGATGAAAATAAAAATTGGGACGGTGATAAATTTGAATTGATTCCCGCAGAAAACAGGACTGTTTATGTACACGGCGATTTTCATCCTTCGTTATATATTCCTAAAGACAGCGTTGTTATGATAGTTTTTGATTACGATGTTTAATTTTTGATTTTCAAGGAGAATATGTTCAAATGCAAAAATTTCGGGAAGCGATCAACAGAAGTATAGCTTTTCATAACGGTGAAATGCGCGATAATATATTATTGACAGTATCGTTGCCGTCAAAATCAAAATCAAGTGATTATTACGGAAGAAAAGATAAAAACGATAATCTCTGGATTGAACGGGACTGTTATATAGTCGAAAATCAAAACCGGATAAATCTGATGAATGAATATCACAGGCAAATTGATATGCGTCATGTGATAAATGACGATTATGTGCCGGTTTTCTATCCTACGCTTCATCTCGGAGAATCTTACTGCGCGGCAATGCTTGGAGCCGACGTAACTTTCTACGGGACGCAAAATTATACTTGTTCAGGCGCAAAACCGTTTATCAGAACTAAATCTGATCTGGATAAATTAATTATAGATCCGGATAACTACTGGATTAAATTTATACAGTCTGCGTTAAAGCATTTTTGCGAACTTGCGGACGGTAAAATGCTGCTTGTTCCCATAATCGCAATGGACGCGTTAAATCTTGCGGTAGAATTGATGGGCTCGACGGAGGCATATACGGCAGTATGTGAAGATCCGGAGCTTTTGCATGAAATCATGGAATTCGGCGTGGAATATATGGCGTATATTTATAAAATACAGGACGATATTATCAGGCCGTATAATAATAAAACTATCGGAGATGACAGCTCGGCGTTCGGGGGATTACTTATGAGCGTAGACGCATATACTGTGTGCAGTCCGGAAATATATAAAACAATGGGGTTTTCATATCAGCAGAAACTTTTAGACAAAACAGGATATGGTTATATGCACATGCACGGCTTCGGAATCGAACAGTTATTGCCTTTAACGGCGCAGCTTAACGGAATAAAAGATTACAGGCTTGGCAGGGATTTGAAAGCACAGGAAAACCTGCCTGCAGAATCAATCTCGTGGATGCGTAAGATTTTAGGCGGCGATAAACAAATATCGACTTATGTTTCACAGGATGAATTTATTAACGGAATAAAAAACCGCATACTGCCGTTTAACACGCATTATTCCTGCTGGACAGATAATATTGAAACCGCGGAAAAAATGATTGAAATGGCAAAAAATTATCACAGATCATAAATTATAAATAATTATATTTTATAATAAAAAAGTTAAGGAGGAACAAATATGAAAAAAAATCATAAAATTAAATTTGCGGTTATGCTCTTGATTATATCGGTTATATTATTGCCGCTTATTATATCGTGCGGGGAAAATAAAAGCGATGAAATAAAAACTCCTGACGACGGCGTTGCAAATAACGATGTAAAATTAGCAGACGAAAACGAAAATCCTGATGATATAAGCGAGCCGCAGGCAGAAGAATTATATGATTATCCTGAATATGATTTCAAAGGCGAATCAGTAAATATTTTAGCCCGTAAAGATAACTGGGCAGGGGGCAGTCAGGATTATGACGATTTGTATGTTGAGAGCGAAACAGGCGAAGTATTAAACGACGCAGTATATAAACGCAACCAGACAGTCGAGGAAAAATATAATGTGCAAATAAAAGTAGAGCCTGTCGCGGACGCTAATTCTACGATACAGAAAAGCATTAAAGCCGGCGACGACGATTATCAGATAATACAGGAAAAACTTGTGTTTATGTCTGCAACTCTTGCCCCGCAGAATTATTTGTTTGATTTAAAATCTGTCGCCAGCTTGAATTTAGACGCGCCATGGTATAATCAGAACGCCATAAAAGATTTATCTATTAACAATAAAATAACTACGCTTGGCGGCGATATAACTATAAGCGACAAATCCGGCGTTATTATGACTGTGTTCAGTAAAAAATTATCACTTCAGTACGGGCTTGAGAATTTGTATAATACAGTCAATGACGGCAAATGGACGCTCGATAAAATGTATGAATTGATGATGCAGACGACTGCTGATTTAAACGGGGATGGAAAGATGACTGTAAAAGAAGACCAGTGGGGGCTTGTGTGCGAGGATTACGCGGGCTGGATGTTTGCCATAGGCAGCGGGAACAGACTTGCCGAACTCGATGAAAACGGGATACCGTATATTACATGTACCAACGAAAAGAATGTCAGCGATTATGAAAAAATCAAAAAAGTCTTGTATGAAAAAGAAGCAAGGGCAACCGTCAGCGACCCGGAAGACCATGTGAATATTTTTATTGACAACAGATGTTTTCTTTCGGTTGACGCGCTTTCGTCTATTACGATGCTCAGAGGCATGGAAGATGATTTCGGCATAATTCCGTTGCCTAAACAGGACGAAAATCAAAAAGATTATATTTCTTCGATTTCTCCATGGATATCGAGATTTATCGCGATTCCGTCAACTTGCGGAAATCCTGAGATGGTCGGCGCGGTAATTGACGCTATGTCGAGAGAATCTGTCAATACTGTAGTCCCGGCGTATTATAATAATTTATTAAATCAGAAAATCGCGCGCGACGACGAATCGATCGAGATGTTAAAACAAATATTTTCTTCGGTTATATATGATATTGGGTCAGTGTTCAGTTGGGGAAGTATATGGGACGAACAAATGATGTTTATTTCGGCGAAAAAAGAAGATTATATAGGCAATTATGAGAGAATCGAGGGTAAAGTCCAAAAAGCTCTTGAGAAAACAATAGAAACAATGCAGCAGTTTGATTAAAATACAGGAGTATATAATATTATGAATATTGTATCAGTAATGGCCCATCAGGACGATGAACTGATGTGTCTTGGAACAATGTTGAAAATGAAAAAAGCAGGGCATAATCTTGCGTTTATCTGTCTGACCGACGGAGCGGCGGGTATGGCGCATATACCGGAAATGCCTTTTTCGGAAGCGGCAAAAATACGCGCTGTTGAAATGAAAAATCTTGCGTCGGATATTGACGCGGAATATATTTGCCTTAATCGTCCCGATGAATATTTATATGATACAGCCGAATTGCGGCTTGAATTAATCGAAGCGATTAGATATGTTTCGGCAGATGTGATTTTTACCCATAATACTGTTGATTATAATTTAGACCACATGACAACTTGTCTGCTTGTACGCCAGTGCGCAATGCAGGCGGCTTTGCCTATACAAAAAACAAAATCAAAATTTCTTGATTCAAGTCCCGCGGTATTTATGGCTGAGCCTTCGGGAGGTTTTGAGTTCGAGCCGTCGCATTGGGTAGACATTACGGAATTCGCAAATGAAAAGATGCGCCTCGCTAAATATCATAAAAGTCAGGACGACGCGTTTATAGCCGCATTCGGGGCAGACAGAGGGATAGAAAATTGGGTGGCGGAAACTGCCAGAAAACGCGGGGATCAATGCGGGGTTAAATATGCCGAGGCATTTTTGCCGATGCGCGCGCGGGGTTTTATAAAAGCATATTCGGTTTTGCCGTAATACTGTATTTAATGCAATAATTAAAAGAGGAATATTTATGAAAGCGTTAGTTCTGGAAACTGCCGGAAAACTTGTTATGAAAGAATGCGCTAAACCTGTGCCGAAAAATAACGAAGTTCTTGTAAAGACAATGGCGGCGACAATTTGCACATCTGATATAAACGATATAAATTATAATCCGTTCGGGATAGAACTGCCGATGATAATGGGGCATGAAGGTGCGGGAATTATTGAAAAACTGGGCGACGAAGTAATTGATTTTTTTATCGGCGATGAAATTGCGGCTCACCCTGTCATGCCTTGCGGAAAATGCGTATCTTGTAAACGGGGATTATCGCATTTGTGCGACGATATGGAACATCTCGGATTAAATCACGGCGGAGTATTCGCCGAATATTTTACGATAAGAGCCGACAGGATTCGCAAAAAACCAAAAAATATAAGCTTTGCGGCAGCGACTTTAATGGAGCCTGTCTGCGTATGTATCGAAGCGGTCAAAAGGGCAAATATAACAACTGAAAAAAGCAATATTCTTGTAATCGGCGACGGGCCGTTCGGGATTATGATTGCGAATATATGCGAGTTATTATATCCCGGAAATAAAATTATTGTTTCCGGAACTTATGATTTTAAATTAAATTATGCCGGGAACGCCGAAAAAATAAATATAAATAATTATAAATCTATAGAAATCGCTGATGAAATATTAAAAAGAACAAACGGCGAGGGGATTGACAGCGCGTTTATATGCGCCGGAACCGGCGACGCTCTCGATACCGCAATCGAAGCCTGCCGTTCAAGAGGCACGGTTTGTATGTTTTCGGCAATCCATGATAAAATCCCGGTCGATATGTTCAAAGTGCATGTAAAAGAGCTAAATATCTGCGGAAGCTGCAACGATATGGATTATCTTGACGACGCTATAGATATACTGTCAAAAAGTAAAATAGCCGGTGTGATAACTCATGAATTATTATTTGACGAATATAAAAAAGCATTCGAGATTGCAGGGGATAAAACAAGTGAAACTTTGAAAGTCAGCATGATTTTTTAAATTTATATTATATTTATATATTAAATAAATAGGGAGGGATTTTGTTAATATGAAACAAATTAAAAGACAAATTTTATTGTTGATTTTTATATTTATATTAAGTTTAAGCGTTATTTTAATATTTTCTGCCTGCGCAAAAGACGATAATTCAAATAAAGATATAAAAAACGATGATAATAGCGTAACAGATAATGAAAATCCGAAAGACGAAGCTGCGGAAGATAAAGAAGAAACTACAGATATTAAAAACCCAATTCCCGAAGATGTGAAATTCGGCGGCGAGGAAATACGGATTTTGCATTGTACTTATTTTGAAAATGAAATAGATTTTATGCACGTGGACGGCGAAATCGGCGAAATAGTGAACGATACTATTTATAAGCGCAATTTAAAAGTGCAGAATGATTTAAGCGTCAGTTTTAATTTTATCGACATAGTTCTTCAAAACGGCGGCGATTTCCAGAGAATGGTGAAAAATTCTATTAAATCAGGCTCTGACGACTATGATATGCTGATCGGCGTCCAGTATGACTGCGTCCAGTTAGCCACATCTAATGTTTACGCGAATTTAATAAACGCGCCTTATATTGATTTGGATAAACCGTGGTGGCCCGCCAAAAACATTCAGGAAGAGCTGGTAATCGGCAAAGATGTTTTATATTTTCTCGGCGGGGATATTTCTTTGAATTTTATACGCAACATGGGCTGCGCTTTTTTTAACAAACAAGTTTATTTAGAAAATTTCGGCAATCCGGATGAAATGTATAAATTAGTTCTTGACGGAAAATGGACGATTGACAAACTCGACGAAATGTGCAAATCAATGTATAAAGATTTAAACGGCGATGGAAAACCCGATAACGACGATCAATACGGCTGCGGAGTTATAACAAATAATCTTACAGACCATTTTACGTATGCCGCAGGAGTACGCGCAACAGAGAGAGACGAAAACGGCGTGCCGTATTTCATAATGAACAGTGAAAAAACAGTTTCTTTTACTGAAAAACTGCACAGTTTATTTTACAATAACGAAGGCGTAAGGGTATTTGTTTCAGCAGAAGAAACTAATAATATATTAATACCGGATAAATTCAGGAATAACGAGTTATTATTTGATTTCGGCTGGTTTTATATATCTGAAATTCTGCGCGACATGAAAACGGATTACGGGATTATACCGTTCCCTAAATATGATGAAAGCCAAATATCTTATCTGTCGCTTGCGCATGATATAGTGCCTCTATACTGCGTTCCGCAGACATGCGAAAAAACAGAGGCGGTCTGCGCAATACTGGAATCAATGGCGTTTGAGAGTTATAAGACAGTTGTTCCGGCATATTATGAAATTGCCTTGAAATTAAAATATACGCGAGACACAGACGACGACGCGTTTAAAATTATAGATATGATTCACGATAACTGCACGACGGATTTCGCGTATGTATATAATTACACGCTTAATAACGTCGGTTTGATAATGCGGGAATTAATGGCCGCGAAAAATGCCGATTTTGCTTCGAGATATGAAAAAATAGAGACAAAAGCGCAGGCTAATCTTGAAAAATTGATTGATACATATTTGAATAACGGCGGTTAATATTAATAATTTACAGGCAAGGAGATAAATTATGACGGAATCAGACAGGGAATTATTCAAATGGATAAAAGAAAATTTATATACGGCGGTTGTATGCGATATTTTAGATGAACTTGGATACAGAAATCAGGCAATGCACCAGAGGCTCCGGCCGTTAGACGGCGATTGCTGTAATATTGTCGGCAGGGCGCGCACTTTCAGGTGGATGGAAATAGATTACGAAGCCGATCCGCCGTACGGCGTTGAAATTGAAGCGATGGATTCGCTCAGGGAAGGCGACGTGGCAGTTCATTCGACTGATTACAGCGGAACAAATGCGCCGTGGGGCGAACTGATGTCTACGGTATCAAAAATAAAAGGCGTCGCCGGTTGTATCTGCGACAGCCAGATAAGAGACTGCGTTAAAATCAAAGAAATGAAATTCCCGGTTTTTTATGCCGGTATTCGTCCCCTTGACAGCAAAGGCAGGGGATTGGTAATAGCTTATGACGTTCCGGTAAAATGCGGTGAAGTAACGGTAAATCCGGGCGATATAATCTTCGCGGATTTTGACGGCGTAGTCGTTATCCCTGCAACTATCGAAAAAGAACTGTTTGAATCTGCAAAAAACAAAGCGGAAAAAGAAAATTTATCGCGCAAAGAACTTCTCGAGGGAAAAACTTTACGCGAAGTTTATGATAAATACGGAGCGTTATAAATTTATATAAAATTATTTAATTAAAAGAGGCGGAATTATAATTATGAAAAAAATTTATAAAAACAAATTTATTGTTTTAATTTTGATTTTGCAAATTGTATTATGCTCAGTTTTTATTTCATGCGGCGAAAATAAAGCCAATGAAACAAAAACGCCCGATAATAATGCAGATGTCAACAATGCGGACGGAAATTCCGGCGAATTAAATGTGCCGGAAGCAGTTGATGAATTATACCCCTATCCGGAACATGATTTCAAAAATGAAATTATAAATATTTTATCGCGGAGGGACGGCTGGGCTGACGGAAGTCAGGACTTAGAGGATTTATTTGTTGAGAGTATGACCGGGGAAGTATTTAACGATGCTGTTTATGACCGTACAAAAAAAGTGGAAGAAAAATATAACGTAGAAATAAAAATGATATATATAGCCGACCCTACAGCGACAATAACTAAAAGCATTAAAGCCGATAACGACGAATATCAATTGATACAGGAAAAGCTTATGTTTATGTCGTCAAGTCTTGCCACGCAGAATTATTTGATTAATTTAGAGAATATCGGAAGTATAAATTTAGACGCTCCGTGGTATAACCGAAATGCGATAAAAGACATGTCGATAAATAATAAAGTAACTGCTCTTGGCGGAGATATGACAATAAACGACAAATCAGGGGTTATAATGGCGGTATTTAATAAAAAAATGCTTGAAGATTACGCTCTTGAAAATTTATATACTACAGTCAGGGACGGCAAATGGACGCTTGATAAACTATATGAATTAATCATGCAGACTACTGTTGATTTAAACGGGGACGGAAAATACACGTTTAAAGACGATCAGTGGGGGCTTGTATGCGAAGATTACGGCGGCTGGATGCTTGCGATAGCGAGCGGGAACAGGTTAGCCGCTCTTGACGGGAACGGAATGCCGTACATGACTGCCGTTACTGAAAAAAGCGTATCGGATTATGATAAAATAATGAAAATAATGTATGAAAAACAGGGCAGGGCAGAGACAGGCGACGATGAGGCGCATGTGCGTATATTTTTAGAAAACAGATGTTTTATATCTATTGATATGATGTCGAATATCGCGATGCTGAGAGGCATGGACGAAGATTTCGGCATAATTCCGTTGCCTAAACAAGACGTAAACCAAAAAGATTATATCACAACTATTTCTCCTTGGCAATCGAGATTTATCGCAATGCCGTCAACATGCGGCAATCCCGAAATGGTCGGCGCGGTAGTTGACGCGATGTCGCGTGAATCTGTAAATACTATAGCTCCGGCTTATTATAATAATTTATTAAATCAGAAAATCGCGCGCGACGAAGAATCAATCGAAATGATTCAGCAGATATTTGATTCTATTATATATGATATAGGCTCAGTATTTAATTGGGGCGGAATATGGGATTTACAGCATTCATTTTTTAGCACAAAACAACAGGATTACGCAGGTTATTATGAAAAATATGTAGGCAAAGTCGAAGCCGCGCTTGAAAAAACAATAGAAACAATGCAGCAATTTGATTAATTATGATAATAAAAAATAAATGAGTGAAATTATTTTCACTCGTTTATTTTTTTGTTATATTATATTATTTTGGCTGGTTATATACTTTTACATAATCCACAAGCATTTCACCTTCGGTAAAATCGACCGGAAGCAAACCCGCCCAGTCCGCGCCCTCGACAGTTAATTTTATATAATTCGGGTTTTGATTTATACCGCAGTTATTATATTTTGAACCGCCGTCGCATCGCCAGAATTCCACTCCGTCAACATAAAATATATATTCATTCGGCGACCAGTCAAACGCGAATATGTGAAATTCGCCGTCATATATATCTATTATGCCCGGGACAGTATTATCGCTTCCGGTTCCTTTATGTTCGCTGCCGTACCCATCCCAATGTACTGCGGCGTTATAGCTGCTTTTTTCGTTAAATATCGATTCGACTATATCTATTTCCGTGCCGATTATTCCGGCGTCGGCGAGTATTCCCTGAGTCGGGCTCATAAGCCAGAACGCTCCCCACATGCCTCTGACTACCGGAAATTTTATTTTTGCTTCATAGTAACCGAATGTATTTTCAAATATTATATCAATATTATTCTGCAACATAGAACGTATTGCTCCGGCTCTTATCCAGTTTTTTGAAATTTTATTGTCAGAAGATTTTAACTCTCCCAATTCTGTATCGCGTACAAATCCCAAATGCAGACAGCCGTCGCTGACCGAAACTAAATCTTCGTCCCATGTGCTTCGTCCCTGCCTGTCCCAATTTGGGCATTTATCCCATTTTGTATAATCAAGCTTATCCCCGACAAAATCATCATAAAATAATAATTCAGGTTCGGCGTTTTCCAACGCCGTTTTTTCAAAAATAATTTTAATTATCATATTATCATTTAATATTTCCGAAGAAATAGATTCTATATTATTTACAGGCAGGTTTTTTACGTCATCAAATTGCAATCCGTCAAACGTATTTTTATCAGATACAGGGGTAAGCGTTAAAACAGCGGTATATTGCGTATTTTTTTCAAATGTTTTTTCTGTTTTCGGGATCCATTCAAGAGTCTGCGTAAACATTTCACGCGAATTGGTGTTTTGCGTATTCGGATATTTAAACAATCCCTGCGGGTAATTTCCGGCAACGGGAGCATTTATAGTATATATAACCGGTGATGTTATCGTTGTTTTTTCGTTTGATTTATCTGATTTATTTGTTGTCGATTGCATTGTATTTTCCCCCTTCATATTTTCAGTTAAATTAATTGATGCTGTATTATCTATAGATTCATGCGGGCTTAAAATATTATTGTTTTCGCCGCAGGAATATAATAAAACGGCAATAAAAATCAAAAATAAAATAATATATTTTTTCATTTATTTGAACCTCATTTTTTGTTAGATTTTTAGATTTATTATAACATAAATTTATATAAAAGTATTGAATAAATATATTTTTTATGATAAAATTATAGCGTGAGGTGAAATATTATGAAAATATTTACAGGCGATTCGTTTGGAAAAGTTCATGTCCTGCGCATTGACAGGGGCGAATATCTTTTGGAAAATATAGAAAATTTTATCAAAAGCAAAAATATAAATAACGCAGTTGTTCTTTCTGCTATAGGAACGGTTGATAATTGCGTTATGCACATGGTAATGACGACTACTTTGCCGCCAGTCGATAATTTTGTCAAATGGGAAGATAAGCCGTTAGAAATAACTTCGATAAACGGCGTTATCGCAGACGGTTCGCCGCATTTGCACATGACAGTTTCTGATCATGAATATGCTTATGCGGGACATCTGGAACACGGTTGCAGGATTTTATATTTATGCGAAATCGTTATTGCCGAAATAAACGGATTTAATTTTCACAGGATCAGAAACGAGAATAATATTTTGGAATTGACGGATATAACATAAATTTTAAATTAATATAATATTAAATAAATTCAGGAGGTATATTTTATGGATAATCAGGAAAGACAAAAAATTTTAGAGATGTATAAAGATTTTCGCGTAACAGACGTCCGCGACGGTATGGACTGGTGCGGGTATCATCATTACGGAACGGTTCATCACAGCATAAAGCCTTTGTGGCGGACTAATGCCATAGGATTTGCGCGTACGGCGCGCTATCTGCCGTATGAAGGGCCTGTGCCAATGGTTACAGGTGAAGAATATACAAAATGGGTAGGCTGGTATTACGGCAATGTATGTACTGACAAATGGAACGAAGATATTATCCCCGGAGATTTTATATGTCTTGATATTTGCGGGCTTGACGTGGGATTGTTGGGGTCAAATAATACTTTAAACTGCGTAAACAAAGGCGCGGCAGGATTTTTATTGAACGGCGGCGGAATCAGGGACACAGACGAAGTGATACTTGAGAAAATACCTGTATTTTCAAAGCATGTTTCACAGCCGATGGATCAGGCGCGCATAAGATATTACGAAAAAAATATACCCGTAGCGATAGGCGGCGTGGCGATATATCCGGAAGATTTAATCGTAGCAGACGGCGACGGCGTAATTGTCGTGCCGAAAAAATTAATATATGAAGTCTACAAATATGCGTATCAGGAAATGAAAAACGATAAAATTCAAAGACGGAATCTGTATGAAACAGGCAACCGTGAATTTGACGAAACCGTAGATACTTCGATATTGAATCAATAAAATAATACAGTTAATATTGAATTGATAATAGTATATTATAATCTCCGTAGAATAAATATTTATTAATTATGATAAAATATTATATAAATTAAATAAATTAAGGGGAATAGATATGTTTTTCTACGAAAGCCCGATCGCATGGGGAATTGCGATTATATCTATGATAATTGCTGTATTCGCGCAGATTCGCGTAAAAAGCGCGTATAGTAAATATTCGAAAATTCGCGTTTCAGGGAATATGACCGGAGCCGATGTTGCTCGTATGATAATAAATAATACAGATGTCGCTGTAATTCAGCATGACGGCGGGCAGATGAGCGACCATTTCGATCCGCGCAAAAAAATTATCGCGTTATCGCCCGAAGTATATAACGGAAATACCGTCGCCGCTCTCGGCATAGCCGCGCATGAAGCCGGACACGCTTTGCAGCATAATCAAGGCTACGCGCCTATAAAAATACGCAACGGAATTTTACCTGTAGCGCAAATCGGTTCTTTTATGGCGTTCCCGTTGGTTATTCTCGGACTTGCTTTTAGCTCAATGGAATTTTTAATTGATCTGGGAATTATATTTTTTGCCGCGACCCTCGCATTTCAGCTTATCACTTTGCCTGTGGAATTTAATGCTTCGCGGCGCGCAGTGTCGATACTTGAAGGCAACGCATATCTGACAAAATCAGAATTGAACGGAGCAAAATCAATGCTAAGCGCAGCCGCCATGACTTATGTCGCGGCAGTTGTCACTTCTATTTTACAGCTTATAAGATTATTGCTGCTCGCGCAACGGAGACGTTGATTTTTAAAATACAATAGAAAAACGAAACTGTGTTTTATTTTCACGGTTTCGTTTTTTGCGCAGAAAATGCTTATTATATTCAGTCCAATTCCGTGTTGTATATGCTATGATAATCACTGCCAAACAATCTATTTTCATAAAGTACCACGCCTTTATTATAGTCGCCGGTTGGAAAATTGAATTTTCCGCGTGGTTGTAGTGTTTCTGCGTCCCATAATGAAATTTGTCCTGAATCAGCAATTAAGAGATTATCTTTATATATCCCGATTACAGACGCCATACTACTACTCACGGCTTTTTTAGCAGTGCAAAGTGTTTTAAAAGTCTTTAAATCTATGGCTCTGATTGATTTATCATGTTTTTTTATATATTTAACCCCTCCTTCGGGTATATAAATATCGTTCATTTTTTCTTTTAAATTTATTTTCTTAATGATTTGCAAATCGTTTTTATCAATTTCAAAAAATTCTTCTTTATACGATACGGCGTATATGCGGTTTCTGGTAATAGAATAAATATCAAGCGTCGAATCGCATATTTCATATTTGTCGAATTTTCTTGTTTTTGCATCTATAACGACAAGTTTTCCATTGCGAATTGCGATATAGATTTTTTGCATATCAAACCACATACCGCATATATCGGACGATAAATTATCGCCTAACCGTATATTTTCAATCACTTTCAAATTACATTTATCAAGCACATAAAAATCACAAAAGTCTTTGAGATAAATAAATTCGTTACAGATTATAAAACTCCGCGCTTTACCATCTTTATCGAAAATATCATTGTACTCTGCTTGCTCCATATTGAATAAATTGTATTTATTTATGTTTCGCTTTCCCATTATGTACAAAAAGTCTCCATCCGCCGCCATTCCCAAGCCATCGTTTTCCAAATCAAATATTTTTTTCTTTTCCATATTTGTCCTCATGTCTTTTATTATAATTATACTACCATAATATAAATTTTCTGCGTTTAAATCAAACTAAATTTTTATCTTCTTCGCCACGATAAAATCATCGACTTCTTTTGTCGTGGGCAAAGAACTCATCGCGCCGAATTTCGTGACTGTGAGCGCGCCGACTATATTTGCGTATTTACATGCCGTCATAATATTTTTTGTCCTCAAAAATTCAACAGTCAGAGCCGCTGTAAAAGCGTCCCCGGCGGCAGTCGTATCTACCGGATTTACATAATAAGAATTATAATATTCGAAATTTTTGCCGTCAAAAGAACAGCAGCCCCTGTCCGAAAGTTTTAAAACTATATATTTCGCTTTTGTCATGCTTTGAAGCCTCATGCATGCTTGGAGGCACATTTCGGCATTCGCTGGATTTATCCCGGTGATTTGCGCTGTTTCTACTTCGTTCGGCGATATTATAGTGACGTTTTTTAATAATTCATAAGGAAAATCTTTTCGCACGGGACCCGCGTCTATAATAACGGGGATATTTTGTTTCGTGGCAAATTTAGTGGCGGCAACGATAGCGTCGGGATTTGTTTCAAATTGAGTTAAAACAGCGTCGGGATAAGACAAAAAAGCGTTTTCCACGTCTTCCACTTCAAGATTTAAATTAGCGTTCGGATAAACTATAATCCTGTTTGTTCCGTCGTCCTCAAGTAAAATCGCGGCTAATCCGGTTGAAGAATTTTTATCTGTTTTTATGTATCTTGCGTCGATTTTTTCACGGTTATAAGATTCGACAAGTTTTTTGCCGATTTCGTCGTTGCCTATTCTCGCGCAGAAAATAGCGTCCGCTCCAAGACGCGCTACGGAAGTCACTGCATTCGCTCCTTTTCCCCCGGGAATATAATTATATTCTTCAGCGACGATAGATTCACCTTTATTCGGAATACGCGGCACCGAAAATACAATATCCATGTTTGCGCTTCCCACGACGAGTATTCTTGGATTTTTCATAAGTTTTACCTCCTTGTTTTTTTATTATTTTATATATTTCTAATTCCAGATTAATTTATTATATAATACTACTTTTTTATCGTCAACAGATTTCGTGATTTGTCCTATTCGATACGCATTTATTCCTGTTGATTTTATTTCGTCTATAATAATATCAGTTTCTTTTTCGTCAGCTGCGACGATTAAGCCGACGCCGTTATTAAAAGGCGAATCGTTGAGCATTTCATCATCTGTCATGCCGGCGTAATTTTTTATTATACTAAAAACCGGAGGGATTTTAATCGCCGATAAATCAATATTTGCCTGCAAACCGTCATTATTTAGAATCCTGATTAAATTATCGTTTATGCTGCCGCCGGTAATATGCGCCATTCCGTGAATATTTTCAAAATATTTTTCGAGTATGACTTTTACCGCGTTATAATACGAAGTATGAGGTTTTAATATATTATCAAGAAAATCTTCACCATCGATTTTTTCGTTTAAAATTTCAGGCTTTGTTTCTATAAGTTTACGGACTAAACTGTATCCGTTTGTATGTAATCCGTTAGAAGCCAATGCAATTATCGCGTCGCCGCATTTAATATTATTGCCGTCGATTATTTTTGATTTATCCGCAATACCCAATACGCTCGCCTGCAAGACATATCGTCCCGACGGCAGCATTCCGGGCTGTTCAGACGTTTCTCCTCCGACAAGAATGCAGCCGTTTTCAAGACATGCCTTTGACATTTCATCGACTAATTTAAGCACAGTATCTTTTTCAAATTTCCCGCATATAATCGTATCCAATACGGCGCAGGGCGTTGCGCCCATCACGATAATATCGTTTATCAAGTGATTAATCAAATCCCGCGCTATCCATTCGATTTTATTATTATCGATAGATAACATTTGTTTTGAACCGGGTTCTTCGCTTTTTAAAACAAAAACCGGGTTTTCATAATTTTTTAAATTAATCTCAACAAGGGAAGCAAACGCGCCTACCCGGTTAATCGGGGTACAATGCGTAAGGCTTTTTGAAGAAACAATATCTTTAAATTTTTCTTTCGTGTCGTTTGCCGTTTCAATGCTGACCCCTGCGGATTCGTAATTTATATTATCCATGATTAAATTAATCCCTTCCTTTAAATAATAAATATTTATTATTTTATTTCTTTTATTTTTTCGTATGCTTTTTTTAAAATAACTTTTGCCTGATTAAAAGTCAGCAATTCATAAGCTTTATCATACGGGACGAGCCACTGTTCGAGTATTTCGCTGTCCCGTATTTTATATTTGTCAGATATATTAAATTCGGCGAGAAAACACGTAACTTTTTTATGGATATATCCGTATATAGTATATTCATAAGATTCTTTAAAATCCGAATGCAAAACGACATTTAAAGAAGTTTCTTCATAAATTTCGCGGATAGCTGTTTCAACTTCCGTTTCACCTTTTTCAATATGACCTTTCGGAAATCCGATACTGTTTGACGAACTGCCTTTTAATAATAAAAATTTTATCCCGTCGTCGTCTGTTGCGTATACTACCGCTCCGCATGATTTTTCATACATACATATAATATTTATATTTGCATTTATAGTTTTATTATTATTTTGGTGGCTTTTAAAATAAAAATTTATGGATTCGGCTATATCAGGTTTATAAAATATCATGTTTTCTTTTGCGACTATAAAACTTTTTTCAGATGCAGTATCTATATCTATATACGCTATGATTTCTCCGTTAATTTCTTCAGATATATCATAATCATATATTCCGATAACATACGCGTTTATGCTAAGATTTTTTATGTATCCGTAACTTAGGGGATAAACTCCCTCGCTGTATTTCGGATAATTGCCGGCAGTCTGAAAATTTAATTTAACCGTGATATTTTTCCCGAGCATCATCGTATAAAAATTATCGGCTATAGTTTTATTTATAAAATCGCATTTCGCTTTAATATAAGAGGGCAGGGCATATTTATATTTTCCGTTGACCGAAAGCTTTAAATTTTCATATTCCCTTGCTTTGTTATCATTCAAGTTCAAATAATCCCTGAAAATTATATAATCAAACCATAATTTGCTTTTGTATTCAACAATATAAATAATATATGTTTTTTTGTTTTTTATCTTATCGTCGAATTGAAACAATAATATTCTTTCAGAATAGTTTTTTGATTTTTTGAAATCATATACAAATCCGTTTGATTTTAATATATCTTTAAAAGAATCAATAATACTTAAATCAATAATTCCTACTGCTATATCAATCACCGGCCGGGATTTTATTTTTTTTATAGCCGTTCCGCCGATATGCTGAATATCTGCGGCATATTCTTTAAATATATTTTTTAACTGATTTATTATATTTTCGGCTTTGGTTTCCCATAACGGGTCATAGTCATAAAACTCTGTCGTCTTTTTTTCTTTTGCTATCATTTACATATATATTCCTTTTAAAAATATTTTCTTTTGATTAAATTTATATTATATCATAATATAATTATCTATTCTTTATCCTATTGTAAAAAAATAAAGAAAATAAAAAAAATTAAATCAGTTTCTAACATGATTTAATTTTTTTGTTTTAAATATTATATATAATTTAAGTCGCCGCATTTTTTTTGAGAAAATAACCGCATTGATTTTTCTTCTTGCACGCGCTGATATCCTGACATATTTTATGTTCGCTCCCGTCGTTATGCGTTTCAACCGACAGTATAATATTATGGTCTACAAGCGCGCAAAACCGTACGGTTTTGTATGTGTTGAATAAATTACCTGAGTTATTTGAGTTATCCGAAAAAATTTCAATCATAAAATAATTCCTCTTTTATTATTTTTTATTCTGGATTTATTTTTATATCCGCAAAATAAAAATTATTATAATTATTATATGCTGATTTTTCTAAAAATATTTAACATATAACATAAAATCCAAATTATGCAAATATAATTTAATAAATTTATAAATAAAAATTAAAATTAAAGAAACCAAAATATAAAAAGTAAAAATACATAGGAGGGCTATTTTATGAATTTTAACGCGGTTTTGATATTTTTAAAAGAAAATATATTTTTTATTTTAATCCCGTTATTATTTTTTATTCTTATGCTTTTAAAACCGTTCAGAAAATTTATGTCTTACTGCGCAAAAAATATATCCGCGCTTATATTTTTTATATCTATAAGTTTTTTCTGCTCTTTATTCGGATATACTATATCGCTTAATATATTTTCTGCGGCTTCGGCTTTGTTTTTGGGATTGCCGGGAATAAGCCTCGCGTTATTTTTATCTCTTGTGATTTGAAATATTAATCTATTTTTTGAATTTTTTAAAAAAGCTTTCTTTTTTTGAGTGATTTTTATTACCGCAGCTTTCATTGAAATCTTTGAGCGCGTTTTTTTGCTTTTCAGTCAGCCCCGTCGGCACTTCTATTATCACTTTAAAATATAAGTCGCCGCGCTGTTTAGTATTGCTTATGTGCTGTATTCCGCGGTTTCTTAATGTAAATACAGTAGAAGTCTGAGTTCCTTCGGGTATTTTATACTTTTCACTGTTTTCAAGTGTCGGTACGTCTATTTCAGATCCAAGCGTTGCTTCTACAAAAGTTATAGGTATTTCGCAGAATATATTATATCCCTCGCGTTCAAATACCGGGTGCGGCCTGACCCCGATAGTTATAATCAAATCTCCGACAGGACCCCCGTTTTTTCCGGCATCGCCCTGATTCCGGACAGCGACTTTCTGTCCGTCGTCTATTCCAGCCGGAATAACGACTTCTTTTTTGCTGCTTTTTCTGACAAGACCGTTTCCGCGGCAGGTTTGGCACGGCGATTTTATTATTTTCCCGGAACCGTTGCATACATCGCATGTCCTCGATGATTGCATAACACCGAGAGGTGTTCTTTTTTGAGTTTTCACAACGCCGCTGCCGTTACATGCCGAACATGTTTCCGTGCTTGTGCCTTTCGCCGCGCCGCTTCCGGAGCAATCTGCGCATGTTTCTATGCGTGAATAGCTTATTTCTTTAGTGCAGCCAAAAACCGCTTCCTCAAACGAAATAATAATTCGCTGATGAATATCGTCGCCTCTCTGAGGCGCGTTTCTCCGGGATGACGAAGAAGAAGATGAAGTTGAACCTCCGAAAAATGTGCTGAAAATATCCGATACGTCAAAGCCGCCAAATCCGAACCCGCCGAAATCCGAATCCGAACCCATATTTACATTGGGGTCGATCCCCGCATGGCCATAAGTGTCGTAACGCGATTTTTTATCCGGATTTGACAAAACTTCATAGGCTTCGTTGACTTCTTTAAAGTTTTTTTCCGCGCTTTTATCATTTGGGTTCATATCGGGATGATATTTTTTGGCGAGAGTCCTGTACGCTTTTTTTATTTCAGATTCACCCGCACTTTTTGAAATTCCGAGAATTTCATAATAATCTCTCTTGTTTTCAGCCATTTTTATATATCACCTTTCCGATTTTAGATATCTCTATACATCATTTATCATTAATTCATACCGTCCATTATTTTTACAGGAGTTTCTCTATCTTCATCCGTACCGTCGCCAAGCGAGCCGTACATATTGATTCCCCAAACCCAGAGACTGCCGTCGTTTTTTATTGCAAGGCTATGAGGTCCGGCGCTGATTGCCGTTACATCGTCCATTATTTTTATCGGCGTTGTTTTATCATTGTTTTCTTTGTCGGGAATTGTAAATGTGCCGTCGCCGAGTCGTCCGCCGCTGTTATTTCCCCAACCCCAAAGACTGCCGTCATTTTTTATAGCAAAGCTATGCAAATCTCCCGCGCTGATTGCCATCACACCGTCCATGATTTTCACAGGCGTCGGATTATAATCTTTTATTTCGCCGTTTCCTAATTGTCCGTAACTGTTATTGCCCCAAGCCCAGAGACTGCCGTCGCTCTTTATCGCAAAACTATGGTCTCCGTTATTTTGACCTCCCGCGCTGATTGCAATTACATCGTCCATGATTTTCACAGGCGTTGATTTACTCTCGTTTGTGCCAATAGTACCGTCGCCGAGTGAACCGAAATTATTATTGCCCCAAGCCCAGAGACTTCCATCGTTTTTTATCGCAAGGCTGTGTTTATTTCCCGCAATGGCTTCTTTTACATCGTCCATTATTTTTATTGGAGTTAATTTATCCTCCGTCGTACCGTCACCGAGTCGTCCATAATAATTTAATCCCCAAGTCCAAAGGCTTCCGTCGCTTTTTATTGCGAGGCTATATCCTCCACCCGCATTAACCGCTGTTACGTCGTCCATTATTTTTATTGGAGTTAATTTATCCTCCGTCGTACCGTCACCGAGTTGTCCATAATTATTTAATCCCCAAGTCCAGAGGCTTCCGTCACTTTTTATTGCGAGGCTATGGTTGTCTCCGGCGCAAGCCGCCATTACACCATCCATTATTTTTACTGGGATTGATTGACGGTCCGTTGTACCGTCACCAAGCTGACCATAATAATTCCAACCCCAAGCCCAAAGACTACCGTCGTTTTTTGTTGCAAGATTATGATATTGACTCACACTAATTGAAGGAGAATAGTTAATTTGTTCAATTTGCGATAATTCATCGTTTTTATCGTCTGGAATGACCGAATCTTCGGGAGAATTTGAATCTGTTTTTGAATCAGGCGTTGAATCGTTATCGGAAACATTGTTATTAACTGTATTATTGTTATCGCTTCCGCCGTTTGTAGGGTTTACAAGATTTACGGTTTCTGTTTTATCCGCGCATGAAAACATCGTAAATATTAACGTAAATACGAATAATATTATTATGATTTTTTTCATAGCATACTCCTTTTTTATATTTATTCTTCGTCTTTAAATTCCGTATCGACATATTCATCGTTTCCGCCGCCGTTATTATAATCGTCAAAATTATTTCCGTCATCATCTCCGCCGCCGTCGTCATTCTGATAATTTGACTGGTCGTTAGGATTTACGTTATCTTTCTGATATAATTTAGCCGATATATCGTAGAATTTTTTCTGTAATTCGTCGGTTGCCGCTTTTATTGACTCTGTATCTTCTGAGTTTACTATTCCGCGCAGTCTCTCTATTGCTTCCCTTACGGGCTGTTTTTCGTCTTCGGTAATTTTTTCGCCTAAATCGTTTAAAGTTTTTTCAGACTGGAAGATTATATTTTCGGCATTATTCTTGATCTCTACTTTTTCTTTTTGTTTTTTGTCTTCTTCGGCAAACCTTTCAGCGTCTTTTACTGCTTTATCTATTTCGCTTTTATCCATGTTAGTTGACGAAGTAATAGCTATATGCTGTTCTTTTCCGGTGCCTTTATCTTTCGCGGTTACGTTGACTATTCCGTTTGCGTCAATATCAAACGTAACTTCGATTTGAGGCACGCCTCTCGGAGCGGGAGGGATACCGTCGAGGGTAAACCTGCCGAGCGTTGTATTATTAGCCGCCATTTCACGTTCGCCCTGTAAAACATGAATCTCAACCGATGTTTGTCCGTCTGCCGCAGTCGAGTAAACCTGACTTTTTTTGACCGGAATAGTAGTATTTCTTTCGATTAATTTATTAAATATACCGCCTAAAGTCTCGATTCCAAGAGACAGAGGCGTAACATCAAGCAATAATAAATCTTTGACTTCGCCCCCCAGAACTCCGGCTTGTATAGCCGCTCCTGCCGCGACGCATTCATCGGGGTTGATGCCTTTAAACGGCTCTTTGCCGATAAAATTGCGCACAGCGTCCTGAACTGCCGGGATACGCGTCGATCCGCCGACTAATAAAATCTTATCTATCTGATTGGGCGATAATCCCGCGTCAGACAGTGCCTGTCTTGTCGGGCCCATGGTTTTTTCTACTAAGTCAGCCGTAAGCTCGTTAAATTTTGCTCTTGTGAGAGTAGTTTCAAAATGTTTGGGACCGCTTGCGTCGGCTGTAATAAACGGCAGATTTATAGAAGAAGTAGCAACACCGGATAATTCTATTTTAGCCTTTTCAGCAGCTTCTTTAAGTCTTTGCAAAGCCATTTTATCCTGTTTTAAATCAATGCCGTTTTCTTTTTTGAATTCAGCGGCTATCCATTCGATAACTCTCTGGTCAAAATCATCGCCGCCAAGTCTGTTATTTCCGGCAGTTGCCAAGACTTCAAAAACGCCGTCGCTTATTTCTAAAAGCGAAACGTCGAAAGTCCCGCCGCCGAGGTCAAATATCATGATTTTTTGTTCTTTGTCTTTATCCATACCGTAAGCTAAAGCCGCCGCCGTAGGCTCGTTTATAATTCTCAGGACTTCAAGCCCCGCAATTTTGCCCGCGTCTTTTGTCGCCTGTCTCTGAGCGTCAGAAAAATATGCCGGAACTGTTATAACAGCCTGCGTTACCGAACCGCCGAGATAATTTTCAGCGTCGGTTTTCATTTTTTGAAGTATCATAGCCGATATTTCCTGCGGCGAATAAGATTTGTTGTCTATTTTTATCCTGCGGTCTGTACCCATATCTCTTTTAATCGACGCTATAGTTCTGTCAGGATTAGTTATCGCCTGCCTTTTAGCGACTTGCCCGACCATTCTTTCGCCGGTTTTTGAAAAAGCCACGACAGACGGCGTTGTTCTTGTTCCCTCAAGATTTGCGATGACTACAGGTTCGCCGCCTTCTAAAACGGCTACGCACGAATTAGTCGTGCCTAAGTCTATGCCTATTATTTTTCCCATATAATTAATTTTCCTCCGTGTATATTATATAATATTATTTATTTTAAATTTAATTTTCTGTTAAAGCCCCCTTTCGCCAAAGGGGGTGTCGCGAAGCGACGGGGGATTTTTCATACTAATTTACAACTTTGACCATAGCGGGTCTTATAACTTTATCGCCTTTTATATATCCTTTTTGCAAAGCTTCAGTCACAGTATTATTAGGCTGGTTTTCATCTTCTTCGTGGAAAACCGCGTTGTGTATTTCCGGATTAAACTGTTCGCCCGCAGATTTTATTTCCTCAACTCCCAATTTAGCAAATGAATTTAAAAACTGCGAATATATCATTTTTATTCCCTCCGAGACTTTTTCCGGTTCGGAAGATTCCAAAAATTGCGCCGCTCTTTCAACATTATCAAGTACAGGCAGAATAATATTTAAAACGTCTATCACAGCGTCTGAATATATGCCTTCTTTTTCTTTTGCCGTTCGTTTTCTGAAATTATCATATTCAGCGTTTATTCTTAAATATTTGTCGTATAAAATATCATATTCTTCGGCTTTTTTTGCAAGTTCTTCGCTTAATTTTTTTAATTCTTTTTGTTCTTCTTTTAAATCATCTTCACTCTCTTTTTCATCGTCATTTTCCAATTCGATTTTATCCTCATTTTCAATCTCAATATCTTCCGTTATTTCCGCGTTACCCATATCATTCATTATTGATTTTACCTCCCTGCATAAATTTTGTGTCGTCGATCGCCGTATAAGAATTTGATTTTTCGTCGATTTCGTTTTTTATAATATCAGCCATATTTGCCGAAAAATATTCGAGTTTGGCTATTATTTTTGAATAATCCATGCGCTTTGGCCCGATAACCCCTATAGCTCCTAAAATTTTATCGCCCAGAGAAAAAGTCTTGAATATAAAGCTCGAATCCCCGCCGCTTGTTATAGAATTTTCTTCGCCTATATATATATTTAGTTTATCTTCGGCTGACTGTGAAAAAATATTGAGCAATTTTTCTTTGTTATCTATAAGAGTTATAAGGCTCTTGGCTCTTTCAACGTCGTGATATTCGGGCATATTAAATAAATTCGCCGCCCCGTCTATATAAATCTGCGCTTCGTTTATTTCGCTTATTGCCTCGTATATAACTTTTAAAATAGGCGAAACTATACTCGAATAATTTCCCATCATTGTTTCCATGTTTAAAATCGAAGGCAGGGAGACTGTATTTATGTCTATGTTCACTAAATTATTATTAAGCACTTTTTTCAAATGCTCAAGTATATCTGAGCTAATATCTGTTTTACTGTATATATGCTTTGTTTTAACTATATTTACAGAAGTTAAAATAACAAGCAAAAAATTATTATAATCAAAATATACTATATCTATTTTAACAATACTTACAGACGGCGATTTGGGAGTCATAGACACAGACATCAGAGAAGTCAGAGCTGACATCAGTTTCCCGGCCTGCTCAATTATTTTGTCCAGCCTTGAAATTTTTATATTCAGATTTTCGTTTATTTCTTTTATCTCTTTTGAAGTAAGCCTGTAACTTTGCATAAGGCTGTCTACATAAATCCTGTAACCGAGACTTGACGGGATTCGGCCTGCTGAAGTATATGGCTGTTCGAGAAGTCCGAGCTGTTCAAGTTCGTTCATAGTATTTCTGATCGTAGCGGGGGATAAATCCAAATTATAATAATCGACCAAATATTTTGAGCCGACCGGTTCGCACTTTTCTATATAAGTGTCAACGACGGCTTTTAATATCTGCTTTTTTCTCTCGTTTAATTCCAGATAATCCAAATAATTTCACCTCCCGTTAGCACTAAGCACACAAGAGTGCTAATCATATAATAAAATTTACCACTTTTTATTATATATGTCAAGAGAAATATTTTTTTATTATTGTAAAATAACTGTGAACGCAAAAAAAAAATTAATAAAAATATGATATGATTTAAACGGGTGATAAATAAATGATTTATAATTTTACAGAAAATCAAAAAAATAAAATAATAGAAAAATGGGGAAATGATTTTTATTCAAAAATTTTGCGCGATATTGAGATATATTCGGGAAAATGGGGGTTATCTGATTTTGAATTTGTGGAATATTATTCAATAAATTTTATATTCTTTTGCAAGTCTGGATTATATGGCGACTGCGTTTTAAAAATAGGCGGCAGTATTCAGGATTATGAATTTGTCGCCGAATATAATATGCTGCGCGAATATAACGGTAGAAAATTTGTTAAAGCTTACGAAGGCGATATAGATATAGCAAATAAAAAGAAAGTCATGCTTATTGAGCGTTGTATACCCGGAAAAAGACTGGCAGAAGAAAAATCTTTTGAAAAAAGATTAGCCGTATTTTCAGAATTATATAATGGACTGCATATAGAACCGAAAAATACTGGGATTTATGATTCTTATGAAAAATGGGTATGCGATGCCGCGGAAGAATGCATAAACAGCCAAAAAGATTTAAAAGAAATGGGTGTTCAAATGCAGAAAGCTAAAAATATATTTCTTGAAATATATAAAGATTATAATAAACAAATGCTTCTGCATATAGACATATTCGGCGACAATATTGTGAGCGATAACGGAAATTACAGGCTTATTGACCCTAAAGGAGTTATAGGCGACCCTGTATTTGAAACAGGGCAATTTATTTTCAATGAATGCTGTGAAAACAGCATAGAGCCTGAAAAAGCGGAAATAATATTTGATTATCTTGAAAAAAGTTTAAATATCCCGGAAAAAATTTTAAGATATTGTTTTTATATAGAAACTATAAGATTTATATGTTATTATACGGCAAAATACGGAGCGGAACAATTTGATATTGACAGGGCAAATTTTGCGGAAGCTGTGATGAATAAAGAAAAATAAAAAATAGGGGCGACCCTTGCGGTCGCCCTCTGCGCGTAAATTATTTATATTTTTGTTTTAGAATTTTAATTTCTCCATTCCAAAAATTCCAATCCGACCCCGTTTAAATCTTCGACTATAAATCGTATTGCTCCAAACCCGGAATCATGTATATCCGATATTTTATCCCAGCCTGCTTTTATTATTCTTTCCCGTATTAATTCAAGCTGCCTGTTACTTACAATTATAAAAAACGAACACTTTGTTACCGGGCTATTTTCCCCTGCTTTGCGTAGGTGAAAACTCGTTCCTCCTCTATATGGATAACCCTCGTTCTTGAAAACATGAACTATATCGTGACCTGTATCTTCTCCGCCGCCGTCCCAGCCAAGATATTTTTTATACCAGTTCACCGTGTCCGGAACAGACTGCACGTATAGAACAGTTTCGACAGATTCTATATATCCGCCTGTGCCGAGATAAGCGGCAACGTCGCGCATAACATTGTGAGTATCTTCAAATTCATATAATACGCCCCAGTCGCAGCCGGATAAAATCTGTATATATTCGTCGTAAGACAATTTCCCGCCGCACTCTACCGTAAATTCGCTCCCTTGTTCCACTTTTGCCAATTCGGACAACACTTCGCTTGAAAATTTTTCGTTGTTTTTCGCGCATTTCAATAATGAGTTCAACCCATTAGCTGACATACGCGACACAACATGGATACCTAACTCTATTAATTTTGCCGTTGACATAATTTCTTTTTTCCTTTCTTGATTTAAATTATAAATGTTTAATGAAGAGGCTGATTTTTCTGATTCAGACAAAAGATTTTCAAGTTTTTTTCTTGCGTCGTAAAGACGGCTCTTGACAAGTTTTTCGTTGATTTTTGTAAGCGTTGCGATTTCTTTTACGGTAAACTCTGCGAAATATTTCAAAATCACAAGATTTTTGTATTTATCTTCAAGAATATCAATCGCGGAATACAAATTGTCATATTTTTTTATATTGTCCGGTTTGCTTGATATATTTTCTATATCAAAACACAAACTGTTCGAAATATTTTTATTTTTATTTCTGTAAAATAACTTTATTTCGTTGTTGCATATAGTAAATATCCATGCGTCGAAAGAATCGATTTGTTTCAAATTTTTTATATTTATAAACGCTTTAGTAAAAGTGTTCTGGGTAATATCCGCGGAGTCGTGGTTATTTTTTATTGTTTTTACGCAATGATAAAAAACTTTCGCGTAATATAAATCGACTAAACTTGAAAAATCTTTTAAATCAGCCATAAAAATTTATCCTCCTGCAATATAGATACAAAAAAATCAAAAAAGTTGGATTATTTTAAATATATTTTATTATATTATAAGGATAAAATATTAAATGAATAAAAATAAAAAAGAATTAATCACGATAACGCATCCGTTCGAGCCTGTTTATGATTCGCATTCGAAAATATTGATTCTGGGTACGATGGCATCGCCGAAATCAATAGAATACGGGTTTTTCTACGGCCATCCGCAAAATAATTTCTGGCGTGTTCTGGCAAATATTTTTGATGTTGGATTACCTGAAAGTATCGACGACAAAAAAATTTTATTACTCAAAAATAATATCGCGGTCTGGGATGTTCTGCATTCGTGTCAAATATCCGGCGCAGACGACAGCAGCATAAAAAATCCCGTCGTAAATGATTTTTCTGAAATTTTAGCAAAATCAAAAATCAAAGCAATTTTTACGGCAGGGATGACCGCGACGAAAATATATAATAAATATTGCTTTGAAAAAACCGGGATTTCTGCGATATATCTGCCGTCAACAAGTCCGGCGAACCGAAAATATTATAACTTTGACAGTTTAGTGAAAGAATATAATATAATAAAAAAATATTTATAATAACTGTATTTGTAAAATTAGTGCAGTTATTTTTTAAATAATTATAAATATGTCTTGAAATGTTTTATTATATATGTTAGATTATAATGGGGCGGGATTTTTATTTATAAAAATTTTAATATAATATATAATAAAGTTTGGAGGTAATTTCGTATGGATTTACAAAAGAGACTCGATTTTATCGCGGAAGTAAAGAAAAAAATTTATAAAAGCCCGGAATCCGGAAATGAAGCGAAAAAGACTGCGATTTCCCGAATGAACGCTTTATTTGACGAAGGGACGTTTGTTGAACTCAACGCATTCGTAAAAAAAAGGCTTAATGAATTTCCCGAAAATAAAAACAAAAGCATAGAATATGAAGGGATTGTTTCGGGTTACGGTTCAGTCGGAGGACGGCTTGTTTTCGCGTATTCGCAGGATTTTTCTAAGATTTCGGGAGCTTTAAGCGAAGCGGGAGTTAAAAAAATTCTTGCGGTTTATGATATGGCGGAAAAAAACGGCGCGCCTGTAGTTTCGGTTTTTGATTCTTCCGGAGTAGTTGTGACAGAGGGGATAGACGTTTTGTCGGGATACGGTGAAATTATTAAAAAAGCCTCGGTTTTGTCCGGAATTGTGCCGCAATATTCTGTAATATGCGGGACTTGCGCCGGCGGGGCGGCGGTTATTGCCTCGATTTCTGATTTTATATTTATCGAAAAAAACAACGGTAAAATATTTATAAATTCCCCGTTTATTATAAAAAACAAAAATGCAAATAAAACGGAAAATTTTGATGAAAATATAGGAAACGCGGAATTTGCGGCTGAAAACGGCCAGTGCGCGAAAATTGCAGACGGCGAGGATGAATTATTTGCTTCTATGAAAAATCTAATGGAATATATCCCGTCGAACAATTTTGACGAAAATGTATATATTGACGCTGAAGACGACGCGAACAGGTTGAACGAAAATCTTGCGGATTTCGTATTGACTGAAAAATATGATATGAAACAGGTTATAACAGAAATATCGGATAATAATAAATTTTATGAAATTTATGAAAATTATTCGGCAAATATTTTATGCGGTTTTATAAGCATGGCAAACACAACAGTCGGGGTCGTCGCAAATCAGCCGAAAGAATTAGACGGAGCGATTTGTCCGGGCGCGTGCGACAAAGCCGCAAGATTTATATATGTTTGCGATAATTTTAACATACCGGTTTTGACTTTAGTTGATACTGAAGGTATGATTATATCAGAAAAAGCCGAAAAATCGCAGTTTAGTTTATACGCGGCGAAATTAGCCTCGGCTTATGCTTACGCGACTGTCCCGAAAATAACGCTTAATATCGGCAAATCATACGGAACGGCTTATACAATTATGGGTTCAAAAGGTTTGGGTATAGATATAGTTATGGCTTATCCTGCCGCGCAAATCGCTGTACTCCCGTCTGAGACGGCAGTCGAAATAATTTACGGCGATGATATTATGAAAGACCCTGACCCTGCTAAAAAACGCGCGGAATTAACGGAAATGTGGGAAACAGAAAAATCCTCGCCGACAGAAGCGGCGGCAAACGGCAGCATCGACATGATAATTGAGCCGGGCCAGACAAGGCAAATGATAACTTCGGCAATTTTACTGTTACAGTCCAAAAGAGAGACAAGACTGCCTAAAAAATATAATAAACTGCCGTTTTAATATAATTTAAAAGGGGTGAATATATATTATGATCGATAAATTTATAAATGACTTGATTGAACTGCCGTCAGACCCAAGCTTTTTAGACAGGCTTTTATTCGGGGGAAAAGTTGCACTTATAGGTATGGCGATAGTTTTTGCCGTTTTGATTTTACTCTGGATTATATTAGAATTATTCGGATATATAAGCAATAAAATTATAAATAAATCTGATAAATCAAAAAAATCTGATGTTATTGTAGGGGACGGCGTCCCCGACGTCCCGATAAAAATAGAACAAAACGAGAACGAAATTATAGAGGCAGAAGAAAACGAAGAAGAATTGATTGCAGTTATAACAGCGGCGGTTGCTTCTGTTTTAGATAAACCTGTTTCGGGATTCAGGGTTGTTTCTTTTAAACAAAGAACCGGTTGGAAACAAATATAAGATATATATTAATTTTATGTTATTGAAAGGATTTAAATAAATTTATGAAAGAATTTTTGATAACCGTAAACGGAAAAACATACGAAGTCCAAGTCGAGGAAACAGGGGAAAAACCGTCGGTTAATCCGATACCTGTGCCAAAATCTGCGCCTAAAGTCGCGCCTATGCCTAATCCGGCAACGCCTAAGCCTGAAGTGAAACCCGTATCGTCAGGAGCGGCAGGCAAAACGGTTATAAAAAGCCCGATGCCCGGAGTTATCGTGAAAGTAAACGTAAATACCGGAGATACTGTAAAATCCGGCACTGTTTTATGCGTTCTGGAAGCTATGAAAATGGAAAACGAAATCATGGCCTCGGAAAACGGCGTAGTCGTTTCTGTAAATACTTCAAAAGGCGCGAATGTTAATACAGGCGATATACTTTTAACAATAAATTAAATTTGTCCCAAATCAAAAATTTTAGAGAGGTGAAATAATAAATAAATGGGAATAATCAAAGATTTTTTAACCCAGACCGGAATAGGCGTTTTAACTGAAAATCCTGAATTTTTGATAAAGACTTTAATTATGTATATTATAATAGGCATATTATTTTATCTTGCGATAGTTAAAGAGTTTGAGCCTTTATTGCTTCTGCCCATAGCTTTCGGTATGCTTATCACAAATCTTCCGGGAGCGGAACTTTTTCACAGCGAATGGTTTATGGTTACAGACGAACCTGTGAATTATATTAATATTTTAAATAAAGGCGGGCTTCTGGATATATTATATATCGGCGTAAAGGCGGGATTATACCCGGCTTTGATATTTATCGGCGTGGGAGCCGGTATTGATTTTGCGCCGCTGATTGCAAATCCGAAAACGCTTCTTCTCGGAGCGGCTGGGCAGTTCGGAATTTTTATGGCGTTTATCGGGACAATATTGCTTGGTTCGTTTATTGCCGGATTTGATTCTCATGTTGCGGGAGCTATAGGAATAATCGGCGGAGCGGACGGCCCTACGGCTATATTTGTCACAAAAATACTCGCGCCTGAATATCTTGGGCCGATAGCGATAGCGGCATATTCTTATATGGCTCTTGTTCCGTTGATTCAGCCGCCGATTATGAAGGCTTTTACGTCTAAAAAAGACAGAAAAATAGTTATGAAAACTTTAAGGCCGGTATCAAAAGTAGAACAAATCGTTTTTCCTATAATTGTTACTCTGATAGTATGTTTTATAGTTCCGCCGGCGTCTTCGCTTATCGGTTCTCTAATGCTGGGGAATCTTTTAAGGGTATCGGGGGTAGTTGACAGATTATCCAGAACAGTTCAAAACGGGCTTATGAATACAATAGTGGTATTTCTGGGAGTATCGGTCGGAGGAACGGCAAGCGCGATGACTTTCCTTGCTCCGGAAACTTTATTGATTATATTCTTAGGATTATGCGCATTTATTTTCTCGACTTTTGGCGGAGTGATATTCGGCAATTTAATGTGCAAGATTTCAAAAGGCAAAATAAATCCGTTAATTGGCTCCGCGGGAGTTTCAGCCGTTCCTATGGCGGCAAGGGTTTCACAAATCGTCGGACAGAAAGAAAACCCCAACAATTTTTTGTTGATGCACGCAATGGGACCTAATGTCGCGGGGGTTATCGGTTCGGCCGTTGCCGCAGGGGTATTTTTGACGCTGTTTAAGGCGTGATAAATATTAATATGGGGGATAGTTATTAATATTTTGGAGGCGGGTAGTCATAGATATTAAAAAAATAAAAAGACGAATATACAGGATTTTACAATCGGATGAAAATAATTATAGTCCCAGTATGATTTTCAACTGGTCAATTATAGTTCTCGTTGTTACAGATGTTTTTACAACTATAATTGAAACATTGTCATTATCTGAACGGGTATTGCTTGTTTTTAATATTTTCGAAATTTTTACAGTCATAGTTTTTACGATTGAATATATATTGAGAGTTTGGACGGCCGATTTAATTTATAAGCAAAAAAATCCGTTAAAAGCTCGAATTAAATATGCTTTTAATTTAATGATGATAGTAGATTTTATGGCTATCGCACCTTTTTATTTGCATTTTATATTTCCTATCAGCGCAAATATATTCCGGGTGTTCAGAGTTTTGCGAATATTGAGGCTTTTAAAAGTAAATCACTATGTAAAAGCCCTGTCTCATGTCGGAGACGTATTAAAACGAAAAGCTTTACAGCTTTTTATTTCGATGCTTATAATTTTTACGCTTATGATAGTAGCATCGATTTTAATGTACACAGTAGAACACGACGTCCAGCCTGAAATATTTCCGAACGCTTTATCGGGTTTATGGTGGGCGGTCACTACTCTTTCGACAATCGGGTACGGCGATATTTATCCCGTTACGGTTTTAGGGAAAGTATTCGGCACGCTCTTTTCGCTTTTAAATATAGGGCTTATCGCCGTTCCTACCGGTATAATTTCAGCGGGGTTTATCGAAAATACGCCGGAAAAGTCTAAAAAACGAAAAAATAAGCGTTTTTGCCCGTATTGCGGCGAAAATATAGAAGAATAATTTTATTTTAATATAAAAAATTCACAAGAAAGGGATTAAAATATATGGCAAAAGTAAAGATAACAGAAACTGTGCTGCGCGATTCGCATCAGTCGCTTGTCGCTACGCGAATGACGACAAATCAAATGCTGCCCATACTTGAAAAACTCGACGAAATCGGTTATTATTCTCTTGAGGCGTGGGGCGGCGCGACTTTTGACGCGTGTTTAAGATTTTTGAACGAAGACCCGTGGGTAAGATTGAGAAAAATAAGAGAAAAAATCAAGAATACAAAACTGCAAATGCTTTTCAGGGGCCAGAATATACTCGGATACAGGCATTACGCCGACGATGTGGTCGAATATTTCGTGCAGAAATCTGTCGCGAACGGCATCGATATAATCAGGATTTTTGACGCTTTAAACGACCCCAGAAATTTAAAAACAGCGATAAACGCCACAAAAAAAGAAAAAGGCCATGTTCAGGCCGCGATAAGTTATACTATAAGCCCCGTGCATAATAATCAGTTTTTCGCGAAATACGCGAAAGAACTTGAAGATATGGGAGCGGATTCGATTTGCATAAAAGACATGGCGGGGCTTTTAAAGCCGTATGACGCTTATGATTTAGTCAAGGCGATAAAAGAACAGGTTAAAGTTCCTGTGCAATTACACACGCATTATACATCGGGGCTCGCGTCTATGGCTATATTAAAAGCAGTCGAAGCCGGCGTTGATATAATAGATACGGCAATATCGCCTATGTCTATGGGAACGTCCCAGCCGCCGACCGAGCCGATAGTTGCGACTTTGGCGGGGACAGAATACGACACAGGGCTTGATTTGGGCAAACTTGATAAAATCGCGAAATATTTTGACCCAATCAGAGCCGAATATATAAAAAGCGGGCTTTTGGACCCGGCAGTTTTAAAAGTTGACGTGAACGCTTTATTATATCAGGTTCCCGGAGGAATGCTGTCTAATCTTGTATCTCAGTTAAAACAGGCGGGAAAATCCGATAAACTTCCCGAAGTGCTTGAAGAAGTGCCGAGAGTGAGGGAAGATTCCGGTTATCCGCCGCTTGTAACTCCAACGTCGCAGATTGTGGGTTCTCAGGCTGTGTTTAATATAATTATGGGTGAGAGATACAAAAGCGTGACAAAAGAATTTAAAGGGCTTGTAAAAGGCGAATACGGAAAAACCCCGGTTGAAATAAAACCGGAATTTGTCAAAAAAATAATCGGCGATGAACAGCAAATAAAAAACCGTCCCGCAGACGATATAAAACCTGAGCTTGATGTTTTAAGAGAAAAAGTCAGGCCGTATTACGAGCAGGACGAAGATATTTTAACTTACGCGTTATTTGATCAGGTCGCGACAAAATTTTTCGATTACAGAAAAGCTGTAAAATATAACATTGATTTAGATAATATAGACAGGGAAAATAAAGTTCATCCGGTATAAATATTAAACATTTACAGGTTATAATTTTGTAGGGGCGACCCTTGCGGTCGCCCAAAAATTTGATTATATATTTATTATTTTGGTTTAAATGGGCGGCCGCGAGGTTCGCCCCTACGATTTTTATCACTATTTATATTTATTAACCGTTTATTTTTAATGATCTATTTTATGCAAACGGCATAAATCTTTATAAAGATCGGCTGTATTTATAAAATTCACGGCTAAAACATTATCGGGACACCAACTGAATGAATTTATAAAATATTCCGCTTCGTTTTGTTCGTATTGCGGCACTATTGTATTTGTTTTGATATTAGCAGTTATCATTTCCGGAATCGCTATTCCGTTCACGTTTAAATACGCCCCTAAAAATGCGATATATTCTTTGCTTTCACTGATTGCTACATGCCAGACCGTCGAATATTTCCCGGCGTCCACCGATAATATTTCATTTGAATATATATCTAATATATAAATAGTAGTTTCTCTGGAAGTTATACTGTTGCTGTCGTCTTTTTGTTTGCTTATGACTGCGTAAATATATTGATCGTCAATTATTTCGTAGGAACTGTATTTTTCGTCGATTTCTTTCATAATTAATTTGGGTTTCGCTCCCTGTTCTTTTTCCGGCACATGATAACGCAGTATATCCGAATAAACTTTTTTTCCGTCTTTTGTCGATATTTCTCTAAATAAAAAGTTTCCCGAATCATTTTTTTCCCAGCATAAAAATTCTTTGTTGTCAAAATTCATGATTTTTGTTTCTGTCCCCGATTGAATATCATACGCATATATATCAACCGAACGCTGCGAGCCGTCTTTAATATAATTTCTGTTTGAAGTATATAACAAATATTTGCCGTCCGGCGAAATACTTATGGTTTTCGCGTAAATTAATTTCTTTTCAGAATTTTTTTCGATAAAATTTTCTATATTATTATCGTCATAAAGTTTTTTTACGGAAGAATCGTTTAAATTTATCAAAAAAGCGTTGTCGCTGTCAATAGTCGCAATAACAGAATCCGTAGAATTATTTATTACAAAACATTCGTAAGGCTCGTATTGTATCGGCACTTCGGTAAATATAAGTTTATTATTATAAACCGTATAAGCCATAGTTATTTTATAATCCGAAACTTTTCCCGTTTTATAATCTTTTTGTGGAAGCGCCACAGTTAAAGTTTCATATTCAAGAATTTTTGTTTTTTGGTCTTCCGGATTATAAGAAAGTATCTCATCGGGTTCAAAAACTAATTCAGACGGGAATTTTTTTAAAATATTATTTTCTTTATCGTATAAATAAGAAGCTTTAAATTCTGTGAAATATTTTCTTCCGCCTGCGCACCCGTATATTCCCGAAACAACAAATAAAACAGATAAAATAAATATTATAAAAATAATTGGCTTAATTTTATTTTTCATTAAAATCATCCGTCCTTTCAATTCAATTCAATAAATAAATAAAAAACAAAACAATAATATTAAAATTAATTAACGCTTTTTATATCAGAATTTATAACTACGCTTTTATTATATATCGTGGAAGTTACGCATATAAATGATTTTCCGGGATTTAATAATAAATCTGTGTTGTCTGTGTTATATAAAGTCATAATACTTTCCCGCGTTTCTTTTTTCCATTTTATGACTTTGTATTTCCCGCCGGTTATATGAAAACCATAACCTGTGCCTGTAAGCTTACACGACCAGTGGCCTTCTCTTATTGCTATCGCGTTTCCCCTGAAAGGCGCATATTCCGCAAATATAACTATAATATTTTCAAATTTTATTTGTTCCCCGGTTTCGCCGTCTATATGGGCTTCGCCGAATTGTTTTCTGTAATATAAATTATCGTCGGGATTATATATAAATTCAGGCTTGAACGCGTTAGAATAGGGGACGCATATATAATTTGCGATTTTATCTTCGCCGCCTATATCTGTAAACTCTGTATTGAATTTAAACGCGCCTTTATAGTCCGAATTTAAAGTATCCCTGTAATTTCTTTCTTCGATTCCTTTTACAATTCCCGCTCCGGTAGCCATAAGTGTATGTTCCAAAGCCATTGTTTTGCGTCTTTCAGAATCTCTGTAAAAAGTATTTGGGAAATGCATGTTTACGCCGTCCATTCTTTCTATCGGGCGTATATCAAACTGGTCGTAATCTTGAGGGTTGCCTCCTGCATGAACATATATAGTATCATGCGTGCGTGATAAATCTATAAAATATTCCCTTGACGATCTGACAGAACCGAAAACCGGCACGTTTTCATAATCTGATAAAACCATCATAAATCTTGTTATCCCGCCCTCGACCATACACTCATAAATTATATCCGCGTGAGATATGCCGACCATAGGCATAGCGGGCCTGTAATTATTTATAATAATCGAAACAGGGCGTTTACGCTGTTGTTTTCTCGTGCATTTTATTCCGGTAAGATAACTGTAATATGTTGTCGGATTAGAAGGGTAAACCTGCTCTTTTTTAGGCTTTTTAGTGGTTCCCTCCAAATTATCGTCATCGTCTTCTTCGTCGTCTTCATCATCCCAAAAATCATCGTCTTCTTCATAGTCCGTATCATCTTCAATAGTCTCTTCTGTTTCGATTGTTCCGGATATTTCAGAATCAGTCGTAATTTCGTTTTGAGCTTCCGTTGTTTTTTTATCGTCTTTACAAGATGCGAAAGCAAATATCAAAAAAAATAAAAAAGTTATAAATAAAAATTTTTTAAAAATTTTATTTTTCATAATTTTAAAATAATATCCCCGTTTATTTTAAAGACTCAAAAATAATTTTTAAGCCCTATTAATTTACGAATTTTTATTAAATATAAATTTATAATTCTTGTCATAGCAATATCATACAACAAAAATACAAAATTTGCAACTATAAAAACAATAATTTTGAAATTCTCAAAAATTTTATATAAACTGTCATTTTCAAGCGATTCAAACGACGGCATAAAATTTATTTTAATTAAAAAATTAATTACAAGAATTAAAAAAGCGAGAAATATATTAAACATGCTGAATTTTACTGCCCAAGCTATAACAAAATGAAAGCGTTCGATAGAGGCTTTAAATATCGGGTAAAACCCGCCGAAAAATATAAAAAACAAAGCCGGATATTTATTCGGGAGCACAAGAACTGACAAGATAGATATAACAAAATACATCATAACGGGATAATGTCCGCCAAGCTCTATTACGGCAATCACGATTACAAATCCCGCAATCGCGGCAGAAGACAAATCCAGAACGTCAATAAACGAACCTATCGCTAAAAAAATAACGCCGAGCGCGGATAAAATCGCGGAAAGCGCAATTTTTTTTGTTGTGTTTAAACTGCCTGATTTTTTTTTATTCATAATAATAAAAACCCTGTATATTTTTATATTTATTACTTTTTTTTTTGCTTACTTTTCTTTTTCGGTCAAAAAAGAAAAATAAGTCAGCAGCACCTGAAACATTCGCACAGGCAGTCAGCGCATAAAAGCCCCGCGCATATATCGCAGCCGGTACAACCGGAATTATTTTGCTGACGTTGAGTATTATATCCGCCGTTTGAATAAAAATTATTTGATTTGTTTTTTATATAATTAAACGCGTCCCTGTATTCTTTGTTGCCGGGGTCAAGATTGCACGCCGTCTCAAAATTTTTCTGCGCGTCGAAAAACCAGCCGCGGTCAGTTAAAATAACGCCTTTTAAATAATACCATTCAGCGTTTTTCTCGTTTGAGTCAACAGCGTCGAGCATAAATTCAGCTTCGGAAAAACGTTTATTATTAATCAATTCCCTGATTTTTGGAAAACTTGAATCAGAATTTGAATAATTATAATAATTGTTATTCTGGGTCGAATTATATGCTTTTTCTTTTTGTATCTGATCATAAGCTTCGTTTATTGATTTCATTTTTTCACTCGCAAGGTCAGACAAAGGATTATCTTTGAAATTATCGGGATGATATTTTTTAGCGAGTTCCCGATATGCTTTTTTTATTTCTTCGTCTGTCGCGCTTCTGTTTATTTCTAAAATCTCATAAGGGTCGCTCATGTAATATAACCTCCCGATTTATAAATTAAAAGCTATCTTAATTTATTCAATATTTTTTCCTGCTGCTGGCAAAGCCCCAGATTTATTATATTTAAAACAACAGGATTTACGCACGAATTTTCTACTGTTGTATTTGTATTTAAAAACGAAAAGGCATCGTTTATTTCGTTTAAACTTGACGTAAGCGAAAATTCTATGATTTCAATATCTTTAATTAAATTATTTTTATCCCCATAATATTCGATAAACGGATTATATCTATTTTTTTTCAAATCTTTGTCAAAATCATCAAGAGCGTCGATTATATAAAGCCATCTTCCCAAATGCCAGCCGATAGTCTCAGATATTTTTATCTGCTCAGGAGTTTTTAAACCAAAAGATAAAATATTTTTCATAAGTTCAGCGAAACATGACGCGGTTTCATCTATTGATTGGCATTTGTTTTTTTCAAGCTCTGAGAGTTTTAGCAAAGCCGGTTTTATTAAACCGTCAAATTCCGGATAATATCTTTGAGCCTTTTTTTTCATACGCGAAAAAAACAAACTTGACGGGAAAAATATTTTAGCAAAAAACTTTTTAAATATATTTTTTGTGTCGTTTATATCGTCGATATATTTATAATACGATAAAACTGCGGCAATGCACGAAGAATATAACAAAGACTCGTTTGATTTTATATAATTTCTTTTTTTTGTGGGTTTGAGTTTACACCTGAAAGCAAGATTTTCGATGTTTTCGTTTGTGTTTGTCAGAGCGATTCTTAAAAGAGTTAAAAAAACCATATCGTAATTTAACATAATTCTTGAAAAAGACGATATTTTTTTACCCATAGTTTTACAAAGCCCGCAATAAAAAGATTTATATAGTTCAAATTCGCGAACTTTTAATTCGCTTGATAAAGGTTTCACATAACCGAACAAAAAATAACCTCCGGTAAAATATATAAATATTATTGATTAATAATTATAGTAATACTATAATATTTCATACTTGCCGAATATTTTTTTATAAACAAAAAAATATATGTGTATAAAATGTAAAATCGCAAAATTTATATATTAATTTCCATTCCGTCGTATGAGACTAAAAAACCCATTTTTTCAGCTATCGGAACAAGCTCGTCATAAATTTTTCCTCCGTTGTGGGAAAAATGATTAAAACAGAAAACAGTATTATCATCAGCAGCATTGATTTCGATAAGGCGTTTTTTTACGTCATATCCTGCTTCGATTCCCATGTGTCCGCGGCGGCCGCCTAAGATTCCGTTGGTTGTATCCAAACTTACAAAATCAAATTTTTTATTATTTATATTTATACTATTCTGTAAATAATCCCACGTTTCATCTGGAAAATATCCTGTATCGTTCGCGTATAATATTTTGTTTTTATTATCTTCGATTATATAAATCAGGCAATTCTGCGAATAATCGTGGTCGGCTTTTAACGGAGTTATAATATATTCGCCGATATTATATTTTTCAAAAGCATAAATTTCGTGAAAATTTAATATATCTTTAGAATTTTCAAAATTTCCGGCATAACTGTTTATTGATTCGTTGCCGTAAATATTTATCTGCGGAATTTGTTCTTTGTTTGAGTTATAGGCAAAAGGCGGCGAAGTCATGTGAAATTCTTGAAAACAAAAATGGTCCTGATGGCTGTGAGTGAAAATAATATATTTTATTTTAGTTAAATCAAGCCCGTTTTTGATTACATGAAAATAAGTGTCAGGCGGAAAATCTATTAATAAATTATTATTTATAAGAGCCTGGGAACGCGTGCGTATATTTTTGCCTCCTGATTTTTTCGCTCTTTTGCAGTTATCGCACGAACAAAAAAGTCCGGGCCAGCCTTCGGCTGCGGCAGTTCCGAAATATTTGAATTTCATAAAAAAAATATCCTCCGTAAAATTTTATATATTTATATATCTGTTATATTTATATTATAATATAATTTTGTAAATAAATCATAAATAGTTAAAATAAAACATATTTTATTCTTTTATTTGTGGTATAATTAATATATGGCAAAAAAATAAATAAAAGTTGACAAATAGATCCAAAAAGTTTAAAATAATATATTATGCAAATATATAAAAAAAGGATAATTGATTTTATGATAAAAAGCATGACAGGATTTGGGCGTTACAGGGAAATTGAAAACGAAAGGGAAATACTCGCTGAAGTAAAAAGCATAAACAGCAGATATCTGGATATTTATGTAAAAGCCCCGAAAATTTACGGGTTTCTCGAAGATAAAATAAAACAGGAAGCCGCTAAATTTATTTCCAGAGGCAAAACGGAAATATACATAGGTATAGACACTATAACCGATGAAAATATAAAAATCACGCTCAATAAAATATATCTTGAAAATTATATTGATATTTTGCATACGATAAGAGATAATTATAATCTTACAGACGATATATCTACGATGCGCGTAGCTCAGAACAGGGATATTTATAACATAGAAAAACTCGAGGAAGACGAAGAGATTTTATGGCAGGCAGTAAAATCTGCCCTGACAAAGGCATTTGAAGAATTTAACAACATGAGAATAACAGAGGGCGAAAGGCTTTTGCAGGACATGTCTGCGCGTATAAAAAAATGCGGGGAAATCGCGGACGAAATAAAAATATTATCTGATAATTCAAAAGAAAACTATTATGATTTATTTAAACAAAGATTAAAAGATATAATTGGCGAAGTTTTAATAGACGAAAGCAGGATAATAACCGAAGCCGCGATTTATGCGGATAAAATTTCTATCACAGAAGAAATCGTGAGGCTTAAAAGCCATTTTTCGCAATTTGAAAAAATAGTGAAAGAAAATACTCCAGTAGGGAGAAAAATTGATTTTCTCGTTCAGGAGATAAACCGTGAGATAAACACAATAGGCTCGAAGTCACTTGATATAGAAATAACAAATAGGGTTATAGAAGTAAAAAGCGATATAGAAAAAATAAGAGAGCAGATACAAAATATTGAGTAAAAATATAACGGGGTGAAAATATAAAATGCTTGTTAATGTAGGATTTGGCAACATGGTCAACAAAGACAGGATTATAGTAGTCGTAAGTCCCGAAACCGCGCCGATAAAACGCCTTGTGCAGGACGCAAAGGACAGTGGCAGGGCTATTGACGTCACATGCGGGAGACGCACGAGGTCAGTTATTATAACCGACAGCGACCATGTTATTTTATCTGCTATACAGTGCGAAACTGTTTCAAACAGAATTTCAGGGGATTTAGCTTCTCAAAACGGCCAAAGTTATCAAAACGATCAAAATGATCAAAACGAGGACGAAAAATATGAATAAGCCGGGAAAACTTGTCGTCATATCAGGACCTGCCGGAAGCGGTAAGGGAACAGTTATAAAAGAATTGTTTGATTTAAACGAATATAAATATTCTGTATCAGCTACTACAAGATTGCCAAGACCCGGAGAAACTGATGGGCTGGATTATTATTTTATATCAAAAGAAGAATTTCTAAATAAAATATCAAACGGTGAAATGCTCGAATACGTCGAATATCCGGGGAATTACTACGGGACTTTAAGAAAACCTGTTGAAGAAATGTTGAAAAAACAGTATAACGTGATACTTGAAATAGAAGTTGAAGGCGCTTTGAATATAAAAGAAAAGTTCCCTGAAGCGATAATGATTTTCATAACTCCCCCGACTTATTCGGAACTGGAAAAAAGATTAAGAAACAGAGGAACAGAAACTGAAGAATCTATAAGCAAAAGATTGGAAAGGGCAAAAAAGGAAATATATTGTATAGAACAATATGATTATCTTGTAATAAACGAAACTGATTTGCAAAAGCAAGCCGCGTTTAATATAAATTTTATCGTGGAATCAGAATTGAAAGAACAAAAATCCGGGGAAAATATTATAAATCAAGAAAAAGCCGAACGGTTTTTGCAAAATTATTTTAATAATTAAAAAATAAAAATATATAAAGAAAATAGGAGTTTTTTATGATCTTTCCCTCTATAGAACAGTTAACCAAAGAAAAATATAACAGATACGAGCTTGTTATCGCAACTGCAAAAGCTGCAAGGATTATAACAAATGACTTAAACGAAAAAAAAGAAGAAATGGAAAAAAGCGCAGGTATTAAAGAAGCGAATACAAACGAAAAAATGGTTCAGATACAAAAAGAATTAAAAGATTTTCCCGAAGAAAAACCGGTAAAATCAGCGATTCAAAAAATATTTGAAGGGGAATTTATAATAGTTGCGGAGTAATAATTATGAACGCTGAAAATTGCTATATTGGAGTTTATATTTTAGATACGGTATATCATTTTGATAAAATTTATGATTATTATGTAGACGAAGATATAAGAAATAAAGTAAAACGCGGAAATTATATAATCGTGCCTTTCGGCGGGGGAAATAAAAGAAGGACTGCGGTTGTCTGGGAAGTAAAAAACGCGACTCTGTTTGACGCCGAAAAAACAAAGCCGGCGGATAAAATAATTGAAATCCCGGCTCTGAGCGAAGAACAGCTTGAACTCGCCGTATTTTTAAAAGAAAATACTTTTTGTACTATAGGCGAAGCTCTTAAAGTAATCGCTCCGACCGGGTTAAAAACGGGTCTGACGATAAATTATAATTTAAATACAGAAAAATTTCTCGCTGATGATTTATATAAAAACACAAATGAAAAAATGCGCGTAGTTTTAAATCATTTAGTTTCGCAAAACGCAACTTCAGAAAGTTTAAAAGAAGAATTCGGGGAAAATATTACGCATGTTTTGAATACTCTGGTAAAAAAAGGCTATTTAAACGAAGATATTTCCCCTGAGAGAATAATAAAAGAGAAATTTATTAAATATGCCGTGCTGGACGAAGAAAAATACGAAGAATATCTTTTGACAAATTTAAAATCGCTCACAGTTTTGCAATATAAAGTAATTGAATTTTTGCTGGCAAACGGAGATTCTCCGATTGGTGAAATTATCGAGGAATTATCGGTAAGTTCAAGCGTTATAACAGGGCTTGAAAAAAAAGGATTAGTCGAAATTTACGAAAAAGAAACTTTCAGGGATTCGACAGACGAATATGATAATAAAAATATAATAAATGAAAATACGGAAGAAATATTGTCCGAAAGCCAAAAAGCGGCGTTTGGCGAATTATTGAAGTTATATAAAAATAAACGCCCGTGCGCCGCATTGCTCCACGGGGTTACGGGGAGTGGAAAAACTCATGTAATAAAATCGCTCATAGACGAAGTTATTGCAGATAATAAGCAGATTATAATGCTTGTGCCTGAAATTGGATTAACCCCTCAAATGATAATGTTTTTTAAAAATTATTATAAAGACAAAGTAAAAGTTCTGCATTCTTCTTTATCGGCCGGGGAAAAGTTTGATACATGGAGAAGAATAAGAAACGGCGAAATAGATTTGGTAATAGGGACAAGATCGGCTGTTTTCGCGCCGTTTAAAAATCTGGGGCTTATTATAATAGACGAAGAACAGGAACATACTTATAAGTCTGAACAGAAGCCGTATTATCACGCAAGGGAAGTCGCAAGGTTCAGGTGCGCGAAAAATAACGCGATGATGCTTCTATCGTCGGCTACGCCGTTAATAGAAAGCTATTATAAAGCCGACACAGGCGTTTATAATTTAATAAAACTCGATGATAGATATAACGACGCGAATCTCCCGGATATTATCACAGTCGATATGCGCGACGACCCTCCCGAAAACAAAATAATTTTTTTAAGCGAAATTTTAAAAACAGAGATAGCGAAAAATCTTGTAAATAGGGAACAGACTTTGATATTTCAGAACAGGCGTGGATATTATAATTTTTTATCGTGCCGTTCATGCGGCGAAACGGTAATGTGCCCGAATTGCAGCATATCTCTGAAACTTCATGCCGAAGATAAAAATAAATCAAATGAAAATAAATTTAAGAGAAACCCGTCAAAGCTTGTGTGCCATTATTGCGGATATACGTCTGAAATCCCGGTTTTATGCGCTAATTGCCAGAGCGACAAGCTTATGACTTTTGGATCGGGAACGCAAAAACGCGAAGATGATTTAGGTGAAATTTTTCCGGAAGCCAAAATCATGCGGATGGATTCAGATACTACATCAGGCAGGCATTCGCATACGCGCATATTAAACAGCGTAAAAAATGACAAGGTCGATATATTGATCGGCACGCAAATGATAACAAAAGGGCATAATTTTAAAAACGTCACGCTTGCGGGGATATTATTTGCCGATCAGGGGTTGTTTTTAGACGATTACAGGTCAAACGAGCGAATGTTTGAGATGATAGTTCAGGTCGCCGGAAGGGCTGGAAGATATGAGAAAAAAGGCAGGGCTGTAATTCAAACATATAATCCCGATAACGAAGTTATAAAATACGCGATAAAGCAAGATTATGTTGAATTTTACAAAAAAGAAATAAAACTTAGAAAAGCGACAGTTTTTCCTCCGTTTTGTGATATATGCGTGATAAATATAATTTCGGAGTTTGAAAATGAAGCCGTAACGACTGCGAAAAAAATCGGCGAATTTTTAAAAATGCACATGAACAGCGATTATAAAGACGTAAAAGCGATTATATTCGGGGCGTTTCCGGCGACTATATATAAATTAAACCGCAGTTTCAGAATGAGATTTATAATTAAATGCAAGATGAACAAACGGACAAAAGAAATGCTCGCGGTGATTTTATCTGATATACAGAAACAGACGACACGAAAAGTAAATGTAAATATCGATGTGAATCCGAATATGATATAAGAGGTAAGATATGTATATATTCGAAGAAATTGTAAAAAATGACAACGATATTTTTGATTCGTGGCTGAAACGTAAAAATATTAATAAATGGTTAGGTGGTATTGATGATTGGTATAAATATTTTGAGTATGTAAATTCTACTCCTGATTATTTTTTGATAAAAGCATTATTTGATAATAAAATTATCGGAGCGATTACTCTTGAAATAATTGAAGAAACAGGGAATATATCATTTATGGTAAATCCCGACGAACAAAATAAAGGGCATGGCAGAAAAATTTTATCTTTGTTTTTACGGCAAATCAATCAGATTATTAAACGGGATATAAAATGTATTAATGCTTATATTGAACCGAATAATATTGCAAGTAAGCGATGTTTTGAAAGCTGCGGTTTTAAATATATGGGATTAGACGACGAAGACATGGAGGAATATATCTATAATTTATAAAAGGAGAAATAAATTTTGGCTATATTAAATATATTAAGCGAAACAAAAAACATAGTTGATTTAAGAAAAAAATCGCGGTCTGTGGAAAAAATCAATAAAAGAATCATAAATTTACTGGACGATATGCGCGAAACTTTGAAAAATGCGGAGGGGATAGGGTTAGCCGCCCCGCAAGTCGGGGTTTTGCGCCGCGTGGCGATAATAGAGATAGACGACGGCGATTTAATAGAAATGATAAATCCTGAAATAATTTATAGAGACGGCGAACAGACAGAAATGGAAGGCTGTTTGTCGTCGCCCGGAAAATTCGCGGAAACAGTCAGGCCCGCAGCAGTTAAAGTCGCGTACACAAATAGAAACGGCGAAAGCAAAGAAAGAGAAGGAACAGAACTTCTCGCGAGGGCTTTCTGTCACGAATTAGATCATTTGGACGGTGTTTTATGTTTTGACGACGCCAAACGGATATTAACGCAGGAAGAATTAGATGAAATGAAAAAAGAAAAAGAAACGTCAGAATAATTATGTAGGGACACGATATATCGTGTCCGCAATCGGACGTTATTATATGGCGTCCCTGCGAGGTATATAAATTTATGAAAATATTATTTATGGGAACTCCTGAATTTGCTAAAATTTCGCTTGAATATCTCGTGGAAAATAATTTTAACGTATCAGGAGTCATAACTCAGCCGGATAAACCTGCGGGAAGAAAAATGATTTTGAGTTTATCTCCTGTAAAAGAATATGCTTTACAGGAAAATATCCCGGTATATCAACCTATAACTTCAAAAGACGAAAACTTTTTTGATTTATTAAAAAATATAAATCCCGATATAATAGTTGTAGTAGCGTATGGGAATATATTGCCGAAAAATGTCATAGATTATCCAAAGTACGGCTGTATAAACGTTCACGCGTCATTGCTTCCCAAATACAGGGGAGCCGCGCCGATTAACGCCGCGATTATAAACGGTGAAAAAATTACGGGAATCACTACTATATTTATGAACGAGGGAATTGACACCGGCGATATGATATTGAAAGAATCTACAGAAATCGGGGAAAACGAAACATTCGGCGAACTTCACGACAGGCTGGCTCAAATCGGCGGCAAAGTTTTAATTAATACGCTTGAACAAATCCAAAACGGCACGGCAAAACGTGAAAAACAACCAGATAATGGCGCATCTTACGTAAAAAAAACAGATAATGACGCATGCGAAATCGATTGGAATCTGTCAGCGAAAGAGATACACGATAAAATCCGCGGGCTTTCGCCCTCGCCGGCTGCGTTTATGTATTTAAACGGGAAAAAATTAAAAATATATAAATCTAAAATTTCCGGCGACGGCATTGTGGAATTATTGGAAGTGCAGTTGGAGGGCGGAAGAAGAATGAACGCGGGGGATTTTATTAATGGCAGAAAAAACGAAAAACGCGATGACCGCGAGGGAAGCCTGTTTAAATTCTCTCGTTAGTTACGAAAGAGACAAAAAATATTCTAATATAGAATTAAGCGAATCTGTGGAAAAGTATAATTTTAACGATTTGGACAGAAGATTTTTTACCAGACTTTTTTACGGGGTTATCGAAAAAAAACTGACGCTCGATTATTATATAAAAAATATATGCGATAAAAATCAAAAAATCGCCCCTGATATATTAAATATTTTAAGAATGGGAATATATCAGATTTTATACATGGATAAAATTCCCGACAATGCCGCTTGTGACGAGAGCGTAAAACTTGCTAAAAAATCCAATCTAAATAATATAAAAATCGGCGGATTTGTAAATGCAATCCTGAGAAATTTTATCAGAAATAAAGAAGAAAATTTGAAGAGTATAGACAAAATTAAGGATTTTTATAAACATTTGGAAATAAAATATTCATGTTCTTCTGATATTATAAAACTCTGGGGAGAAAATTACGGATTTGAAATTTGCGAAAAACTTCTTGAAGCGAGTCGGGAAAATAATAGTTTGACGATAACCGTGAATAATTTAAAAATTTCGCGGGATTGCTATTATGAAAACTTGATTTCACAAAATATAAGCGCGGAAAAAACAGAAATATCTTCTGCCGGGATAATTATAAGCAGTGATATTCCCGTGAAAAATTTATACGGTTATAACGAGGGGCTGTTTTTCGTTCAGGACGAGGCTTCGCAGATATGCGCTTTTGAAACAGGCGCGAAACCGGGAGATTTAGTTATGGACTGCTGCGCTGCTCCCGGAGGAAAAAGCTTTTATATGGCCCAGATGATGAAAAACAACGGCAGGATTATCTGTTTTGATATTTATAAAAATAAGCTTGATTTAATAAAAAAATCGGCAGAGCGTCTCGAAATTGATATTATAGAAATTTACGAGCACGATTCGACCAAATCCTATTTAGGGCGTGGCGACCCTGACGCGCCGCGAATACAAGCCGGAGCAGATATAGTTTTATGCGACGTTCCGTGTTCCGGGCTTGGGGTTATAAACAAAAAGCCGGAAATAAAATATAAAACGCTTGACGAAATATCAAAATTACCCGGACTGCAATATAATATTCTCAAAAATTGCGCCGGTTATGTTAAACCCGGCGGGACTCTTGTGTATTCTACATGCACTTTAAATAAAAAGGAAAATGAAGAAGTGATTAAAAAATTTTTGAGTGAAAATAAAAATTTTGATTGTATAAATATAAAAACTTTTTTTCCGTTCGAGCGGAAAATCGACGGTTTTTTTCTTGTAAAAATGAAACGGATTGGTGTATAATATATTAATACTGAGCGTATAGAAAATAAAAAAAATAACATAGAAAAATATATAATAAACAAAAAAATTGATATGTTGTCGTTTTCAAAAAACGAACTTAGAGATTTAGTAAAAAATAAATTTAATATCGAGAGTTTCAGGGCGGATCAGATATATTCATGGATTTATAATAAAGATATAAATATAACGGGAAATATTGATTTTGAATCAATGAGCAATATTTCAAAAATTCATAAAGAAATTTTTGAAGATAATTTATATATAGGCAGATTAAAAATAATAAAAAAGCAGGTTTCTGCCGACGGAACTATAAAATATCTTTTCGGGCTTAATGACGGCAATATGATTGAAAGCGTTTTTATGAGATATAATCACGGAAATACGGTTTGCATATCGACTCAGGTCGGCTGCAGAATGGGTTGCGGATTTTGCGCTTCGGCAACAGGAGGATTGAGCAGGGATCTTTTGCCGTCGGAAATGTTATTGCAAATTATAATTGCGCAAAAAGACACAAGCGAGAGAATTTCTAATATTGTTTTGATGGGAATAGGGGAGCCGCTTGATAATTTTGAAAATGTTTTGAAATTTCTTGAGCTGGTAAACAGCAAAGACGGGCTTAATATCGGGTACAGGCACATATCTGTTTCGACATGCGGGCTTGTCGATAAAATAAATAAATTAAAAGAAATAAATATCCCCGTGACTTTATCTGTATCGCTTCACGCGCCAAATGATTATATAAGAAAAAAAATAATGCCTGTTGCAAATAAATGGAGCGTTGAAGAATTGCTGAAATCCTGCCGGGAATACGCGGATTACACAAAACGCAGAATTTCGTTTGAATATATTTTGATAAATAATTTAAACGATTCTGAAGAAAACGCAAAAGAATTGGCGCATAAAATAAAAAATATTTTATGTCATTTGAATATTATATTAATTAATAAAGTCGCAGGGAAAGAATTTTCGCCGCCGGATATAAAAAAAGCCCGAATTTTTCAGAAAATACTTGAAAATCACGGGATAAACGCGACATTCAGGAGAAAATGCGGCGGAGATATAGACGCCTCGTGCGGACAGCTCAGAAAAAATAATTTAATTTAGTATTAAAAATAATATTAAAATAAAGAATTTCAAAAATCATGGGAAGGGATTAAATATGCCTATATCTATAATAGGTAAAACCGATACCGGTAAAAAAAGAAGTATAAACGAAGACAGTTTTTACGCCGATAAGATAAATGATATTTATCTTGCAGTAGTTTGCGACGGAATGGGCGGAGCAAACGGAGGAAATGTGGCGAGTTCTCTGGCTGTGAAGTCTTTTGTTGAGACGGTGAGCGAATTATTGCCTGATTCGTCAAATTACAAAGATATATTATTAGCATCTGTCGCAAAAGCAAACGACGACGTATTTTCAAAAGCCGGCAGCGACAAAGAACTCGAAGGCATGGGGACTACTATGGTCGCCTGTATATTTGACGGCAAAGAATATTATGCAGTTAACGTGGGCGACAGCAGGTTTTATATAATAGACGAAAAAAAATGTTTAATAAGTCAAGTCACAAAAGACCATTCGCTCGTTCAGGAAATGATAGACAGCGGCGCAATGACAAAAGAACAGGCTGAGCGGTCGCCGAATAAAAATATTATAACGCGGGTTCTGGGAATCGACGATACTGTGGAAGTTGATTTTTACAGAAACAAATATAAATCCGGAATAATGCTGTTATGTTCTGACGGGCTTTATAATTATGTGAGCGAGATTGATATTGCGAAATATATTTCACAGTATGATGATATTGAGCACTGCGCCGGAGAGCTTATAGCTAAAGCCAATGAAAACGGCGGGGGAGATAATATAACGGCGGCAATAATAAAACCGTAAGATTTATTTTTGTTTTGCTGGGGCGGCAATTAATTTTTCGCCTGTAAAAATATTGTAATACAAAAGAGAGTTTTATATGAATAATTACGAAAATTTAATAAATACGCTTCTTGATAACAGATATAAGCTTACGGGGATTATCGGCATCGGCGGAATGGCGGTAGTTTATAAAGCCGAAGATATGGCTATGCACAGAAAAGTGGCTATTAAAATGCTTAAAGACGATATAAAAGAAGATATACAGGAAGTCAAGCGTTTTATAAACGAATCAAAAGCGGTCGCGAGGCTTTCCCACCCGAATATTGTGCATATTTATGACGTCTCGGTAGAAGATAAAGAGAACAGCCAGTATATCGTAATGGAATTAATAGACGGGATAACTCTTAAAGATTATATAGTAAGAAAAGGAAGGCTGACTTGGAGAGAGGCTATATCTTATGCAAAGCAAATTCTTAACGCATTGAATCACGCGCACAGCAGGGGGATAATTCACCGCGATATAAAACCTCAGAACGCTATGCTTTTAAGAAACGGGACTTTAAAAATAACTGATTTCGGAATAGCCAAAATGCAGGACAGCGAGCCTTTGACTATGACGGACAAAGCCATAGGCACGGTGCATTATATAAGCCCCGAGCAGGCGAGCGGCGAAGGGACGGTTACTAATATAAGCGATATATATTCAGTCGGCGTATTGCTGTATGAAATGACGACGGGACAGCTGCCTTTTAACGGAAATACTGCGATACAGGTCGCAATGATGCAAATCAAAGAAACGCCAAAAGACCCGAGAAGTATTAATCCCGAAATCCCGAAAGGACTTGCTCAGATAATACTCAAAGCGATGAACAAAGCCCCTCAGAACAGGTATCAGAGCGCGGGTGATATGATAAAACAATTAAGCATATTATCGGCAAATCCTGCCGTTGTTTTTAATAATAACGGCAATAATCCGGGAAGCAGTTCAAATTTGCCTGTCGTTATTGAAGCAAATAACGGAGCGCAAAGAAATCAGAACTCAAAAAGTATAGAAGCCATAAACAAAACCAGAAGAAATATGCCGGCAGAAATTTTCACCGGCAATAAAAATAAAATCGAAAAAGCAGATAAATTCAATGAAGAAGAAATGCGCAAAAAAGGGCGGACGTCTAAAAAAAATATTTTGAGGCGCAAAAACAGCAGATCAATGCTGCCTATTATTTCAGGAGTTACCCTGGCGTTTTTGATTGTTTTATTGTGGAGCCTTATTCAGTTAATGAGCAATGTGCCTATACTGGGAATGCAGGAAGAAGACGAAGAAGCCAATACGGTAACGATACCGGATTATAAAGGCAGGGTTCTGGATGATGAATTAAAGGCTGAAATGGCTGAACTTCGGTTGTCTGTAGGAAATATTACTTATAAATCAAATGATAATTATGACAAAGACGAAATTATTCTTCACAAACCTGAACCCGGAGATGTTAAAAAATTTGTAAACGATAAAGCCACGATTCCAATATCGTTTGATATAAGCACAGGCAAAGACACTTATGTAGTGGAAGATTTGACTATTATGGAATCCAGAAGCGTCGATTTAATGCTTGAACAAAAAAGGCTTATAGTCGAAATAGAATATGAACCTGACGACACGGTAATGGGCGGATATATAATTAAAACTATGCGCTATGTTGATAACGATAAAGACCGCAACGAAAAAATCGATCTTCTGCCGGGGGAAGTATTAAACGCGGGGGATATAATAATATTGCAGGTAAGCGAAGGGAAAACTATAAAAAGAGTTATAATGCCCGACGTTATCGGCATGAGCGAAACGGAAGCGAGAAGGGAATTGGCGAGAAGTGAGATTGTAGTGGCAAAAGTAGTGGAGGAATATTCAGACGAGTATGCTCCGGGATATATAACAGACCAGAGTATAAAGCCTTTTACTATGAACCTTCCGGCGAAATCGACAAGAGTAACGCTGACGAGAAGTTTGGGACCCGGACCTACAGAACCTCCTCCGGAACCTCCGGCTCCGACAGACGAAACAAAACCAACAGCTATAGAAAACAGATTTTTTTAAGATTAAAATTAATTTAAAGAGGGTAAAAATATTTGCGCGGAAGGATAATAAAAGGGGTAAAGGATTTTTTTGACGTATATGTCGAAGAAGACAATGAATATAATAACAAATATAAAAATAAAGTTATTTCCTGTAATTCAAGAGGCGTTTTCAGAAAAGATTCTGTAAAATTAAAGCCTTTTGTTGGCGATATTGTTGAAATCGAGATAAATCATAATCAAAAAGATGAAGCCGAAAACTGGGGTATAATAAAAAAAATCGAAGAAAGAAAAAATTTACTCCAAAGGCCGCCCGTAGCAAATCTTGATATTTTATTTATCGTCAGTTCTGTAAAATCCCCGTCGCCGTCTTATTTTTTTATAGATAAACTAACTGCAACAGCCGTTGAAAACGATATAACCCCGGTAATTATCATAAATAAAATTGATTTAAAAACAGACGATGAATTATATAATATATATTCAAAAACCGGATTTAAAACGATTAAAACAAGCGCGGTATCAGAAAATTCAGCAGGCATTGATGAAATAAAAAACGAAATGCGAGATAAAATATGCGCTTTTGCCGGAGTTTCCGGAGCAGGGAAGTCGAGTATTTTAAATAATATTTTTAAAGATCTGAATTTGGATACCGGTTCGTTAAGCAATAAAATCAACAGGGGAAAACACACTACAAGAACCGTCGAGTTTTTTAAAAATAATATCGGGGGATATGCGGCGGACACTCCGGGATTTAGTATGCTTGATTTTGAAAATGAAAATTATATGCTAAAAGAAAATCTGGTATTCGCGTTCCCTGATTTATTAAAATACGCTGAAAATTGCAAATATACTAAATGCACGCATATAAAAGAAGAAGGCTGTAAAATAATCGAAGCCTTAAATAACGGTGAAATATCTAAATCAAGACATGAAAGTTATATCGCAATTTATGAAATGCTAAAAAATCATAAATTTGTTAAATCAAAAGATAAATCAGAGGAATAATTTATGCCCGTAGCGTATATTTTTTGTCCGTCGAATATATTAAATCAAAAAAAGATAAATATTCCCGTATCTTGTGATAACGGGAATATTTATATAGCGGCGGATTCGGGAATTTTAACGGCTGAAAAATTAAATATAAAACCCAATGTTGTAATCGGCGATTTTGATTCTGTTGATTTATCAAGTTTAAAAATAAAATATAAAGATATAAAAACAATAAAATATCCTGCTGAAAAAGACGATACGGATTTAATGCTCGCGGTAAAATATTCACTTGAAAGCGGATATAAAAATATAAAAATAATAGGTGGGCTTGACGGAAGAATCGACCATACTCTCGCCAATATTTATTATTTAAAATACATAAAAATTCACGGCGGCGGCGGATATATAACCAATGGATATAATAAAATAAGCTATATCTCAAATTCAAGCGTTAAAATATATAAAAATTATAAATATATATCTGTTATTCCCGTAAATTCTGTAATTCACGGGCTTACGCTTAAAAATTTCAAATATTCTCTTGATAACGCGATTGTTAAATTCGAAGAGCCTTATACTGTATGCAACGAAATTTTAAAAGATTTTAAATACGGGGAAATAATTATATCAGACGGCGAAGTTTTAATATGCGAATGCGATGATATTTTAGTTTGATTTTGCTATCTCACGTTTTAATTTGTTTATGATTTTTTTTTCAAGCCTCGATATGTAAGACTGCGAAATACCTAAAATATCAGCAACTTCTTTCTGCGTTTTTTCTTTTCCGGTTTCAAGGCCGAAACGCATGCTTATAATAATTTTTTCACGCTTGCCAAGTTTCGCCATGGCTGAAAAAATCATTTTTTTCTCTTCGCTCTCTTCTATGTTTCTGTAAACAATATCAGAATCAGAGCCGAGTATATCAGATAATAAAAGTTCGTTGCCGTCCCAGTCTACATTCAGAGGCTCGTCTATTGAAATTTCGTTTTTTATATTTGCGTTTTTTCGCATATACATCAGTATTTCGTTTTCTATGCAGCGTGAAGCGTATGTGGCAAGTTTTATATTTTTATCTGTTTTGAAAGTATTTATAGCTTTCATCAAACCGATAGTCCCGATAGAAATCAAATCCTCGATTCCGGCTCCTGAATTTTCGAATCTTTTGGCTATATAAACCACTAATCTTAAATTTCTTTCGATTAATATAGTTTTTAAAGACGGGTCATTGTCAAGCCTTGATACAATATCAACTTCTTCTTCAGCAGATAAAGGCGGCGGCAAAGTTTCAGAACCGTTTACATAAAATATATCGTTTAAATTATCTAAATTTAATTTATTTATTATATTTTCCCAGAATTTTATTAAAATATCGTCTATTGTTTTCATAATAAATTATCAATGCTCCTTTTTACGGGATGTCGAGGACGCCGTCCCCTACATAAAACTTTTTATGATTCTATAAGAGTTGCGGGAAAAATCCCGCCGTATTTTTCGTTATATTTTTCGTCTGTTCTGTTATCTACTGCGATCACGGCGTTTATATCATAAAAATTATTAACTGTATTTTTTTTTATTTTTTTATAATTATATTTTAGCTTTATGTAATCAGGCGTAAATGCCGGAAGAATATTACTTGCTCCTGCGACAGTTTTCAACGGTATCACCCTGAATTTTAAATCCTGTAATTTTTTTATATTTTCAGAATCTGTAAATTCCTGATTCCCGAGATATGAAATCGAATCATATAAAAAAAATTCCAGCGTTTTTAAATCAAATAAGTTTAATATGCTTTTTAAATTTACGATTATTACCGGAAGCGAACTGATAGGGTCATATAAAAAATTACCGGAATCAACTATAGCGTTTACCGTAACTTCTTTGTTCATACAGCCGATTATTATTTTTGTGTCTTTTATTTCTGACCGTCTTTTAAACAGCGAACCGGTAAAAATCACGATAAATGTACAGATTCCCGCTGATATAATTATCACCTGTAAAGACGGCACACCAAATTCTATATTATTTGCATTTTCTGTTTTAATAAATCCAGATAAATAATAAAGGGCTTCTATCCCTCCTCCGAGCATAAAACACGCAGAATAAAAAATCAGAAAAACTTTAGTGAATTTAATTAGAGAATCTATATTAAACGCAATAAAGCACATAATTACAGACACAGTTATATTTATTATAATTTCAGGGATTATTATTTTTTCGCTGTCATATAAAAAAGTAAAAATGCAATATAACGCGCCGAACATGCTTGATAAACTGAGTTGGCCTATGCTTAATTTTAATCCTAATATTTTACCCGCCGCAAACAAAGCCAAAAAATCCATGCAAAAATTCATAAGAAAAATTATATCCGCGTATATGACATGCCTCAAGTTTATTTCACCTCTATAAAAATAAAAATAGCCGAACATATCTATAAGTATTATATTCGCCTGAAAGTAAAATATATGTCGTTTTATAATTAATAATAACAAAAATCTATTGCATAAATATATAATTTAATTTATAATATAGCTAAAAAAAGAGAGAGAGAAGGAGAAGGGATGATATTTTCAAGCCTGCCGTTTCTGTTGGGATTT
>Ga0082212_10000316_pt1 | contig 69946 bp, 70 predicted proteins | sample TergutNt197P3_FD_71548 | JGI IMG/M metagenome (GOLD analysis project Ga0082212, IMG submission 71548) | Neocapritermes taracua P3 segment gut microbial communities from Petit-Saut dam, French Guiana - Nt197 P3 | ecosystem: Host-associated > Arthropoda: Insects > Digestive system > Gut ...
AGCGGAAATTCCAGCGTTTCTCTGGCGCACGCGTACGCGACCCGCGCGAAACTTTCCGGCGCCGAAAATCCGGACGCGGCTCTGGCGGACCTGGATAAAGCTGCGGAGCTGAACCCCGCCGAGAGAGAAAAATACCTGCACGCCCGGCTGGAGCTTCTTCTTTCGGAGGGGAAAAATGAGGCGGCCGGCGGGATTATCGACGATCTGATTCAGAAAGCCGTTCAGGATGAAGACACGGAAACGGTCACGGAACTGAAACGTCTGAAAGTCGTTTTTCTTATGGACCAGGAGTTATTCGCGGAGGCGCTGGCGGTGATCCAGGAAGTCCTGGCGGAAAATCCGGAGGAAGAGGACTTTTTGCAGCTTCAGACGCGGGTTCTGGTAATGCTGAAGCGGTATGAGGAACTGCTGCCGACGCTCGGGAAATTAATCGACAAAGCGGCGCTTGACACCAGCCTGTACGTCCTCCGCGGCACGACGCTTTACACGCTGAACCGGTATGAGGAGGCTCTGGCGGATTTCGAAAAAGCGGCCGTGCTCTCCGCCGGGAATAAGGACACGCTGGCCATGAAATGGATGGCCATGACGAAAACCGGGAAGACGGACGACGCGATTCAGGAAGTTCGCGGCCTGCTGAAAATGGACCCGAATAATTTTCCGCTCGCGCTTCAGGAGGTGGAACTTTATCTCCACGCGGAAAGATATAAGGACGTCATGACCCGGCTGGCGGAAATGGAAAAAAAGTTTCTGCCGGAAGAATCGCCGGCGGTGGTGCCTGGCCCCGAAAAAATCGCCGGAACGAAAACGGTGGACCCGAAATCCGTGGGCGTGCCGGCGGATGACGATCTTCCCGGTCTGGATGATCTTCCCGGACTTCCGGATGAAGACACTCCGCGGGAGACGAAAAAATCGGCGTCCGATTCCAGGAAAAATCAGGCCGGGACGCTCTACACGCTGCGTGCCAGCGTTTATTTACAGGGCGGGATGCACCAGGCGGCGGCTGCGGATTATGAAAAAGCGCTGGCGGCGGCTCCCGAAAACGCGCTGGTTCTGAATAATCTCGCCTGGCTGTACGCCACGTCTCCGGAGGCAGCGGTGCGAAACGCTGCCCGGGCGCTGGAGCTGGCCGTGAAAGCGTGTGAGCTGACGGATTATGAGGAACCCGGATACCTCAGCACGCTGGCGGCGGCGTACGCCGAGCAGGGAGATTTCGAGAATGCCATGAAGTGGATTCAGAAAAGTCTGGAAATCTGCGGCGACGATTCCGACATCCGAGCGTCTCTGGAAAAAGAGAAAAAGTCTTATGAAAAAAAGGAGCCGATACGGGAGAAAGAGGAGAAGGCGGACCTGAGCTTTTTGAAATAATGCGTAATGCGGAATTAATTCCGAATTCCGCATTCCGAATTCCGCATTAACTCCCCCAGCCTCTCCACCGGCAGGCCGACGACGTTCGTTTCGCTGCCGGAAATCACGCGCAGCCAGTCGTTTCCGTCCTGATATCCGAACGCCCCGGCTTTTCCCTCCCAGAGGCCGGTGGCGAGGTAATCTTCGAGCATTTCTTCCGAAATTGACTCAACATTCGTCATCACTGTTTCAGGTTGAATCGCCAACTCGGCACTCAAGTCATCTTCAATAATCTCAATTTCATCGACGGAAAAACCTATTTCTCGCTCTGTTTCTTGTTCAACTGCTTCTTGGTCGATGTCTTGTGACCAAATCCAAACAGGGATTCTATCCTCAGAACTTGCGGTATCCAACACTCCTTGCAATTCAGGTGTAATTTTGCTTTCCCATTCATTGTTTTCCGCAACAGGAGCGGACGCACCAACAGATAACATTAATGAAAAAGCTAAAGTCAACGATAATGCTCTTTTTCTCAAACTTCTCATGCTTTACTTCCTTTCGTTTTTTCAAATTTATCTATAACGTGAACCATAAGGCAACGTAGTCACGTTATACGATATTAGATTTTCAATATCGTCAAGAACATCACTATCCACTTCAATCAACAATAAACTTGTAGTTTCCCAAGGGTCTGTAAAACCGGGATTAAAAACTGCTGAAGACACAATTAACTGATTCTCGAAAACAAAAACTGCCTCTATGTCAATTTCTTCCATTCTAACTCTGCTATCGTGATATACTATTATAGCACGATTGATAAAATAATTTTCATCGAATTCATCAGAATAACTTTCACGATAATAAAGGTAAGGCGTATCTTCAAAAATTGATACAAATTCATCACGTGTTCTTGCAAGATATAATTCAATAGCATAAGGATATTTGTTATTTGCCATAGAACTCGAAGTATAATCACCAATAACCCTAAACTCAACTTCTTCAGCCTCTTGAGGGATAGACGCAATAGGGCTTATAACCTCTGAAACAAAATGTGGCTCGGTCACTGGTGGTTCAGTCACTGGCGGTTCGGTCACTGGCGGCTCAACTATACTCTCCCCCATCACCATCTTATCCCCAATCCCGACAAGTCCGCGCAACACGAGTAGCCCGTCCCCGATGTCGAGCTTTTCATTCTTGTTGAAGTCATGCGTCGCGACTGTTGCCACGTTCGGCAGCTTCACACACTCACGCAGAACCGCCAACGCGTCATCCATAGTGGCGTATTGGGGTTTATCAGTTTCAGTAGTTGCGCCGACCATGAATGACATTGCGATTGCGGCAGTAAGCAAAATTGCTGTTAATTTTTTTGGAATGCACATATAATTCATGTTAATTCTCCATTAAAAAAATTCATTTTGATAACAATGATTAAGTATGTTATAAAAAGTGAAATATGGTTTACACCAAGTTCTTTATCTTACTTATCACACATTTATTATATGATAAATTATTCAGTTTGTCAACACATATTTATCAAATTATTATTTTTTGTAGACACTCACAAAATTGATAACTAAATTGCACATATCGTTGTGCAATTTAACTGCATCGCATCGACTGGTAATAATTGTATTTACAAAATTAGTCCACGTTCGTTTCATAAATTCTTTACACAATCCCATATAAAGTGTATAATGGTCATATGGGGGTACAGATATATGACTAAAATACATTCAAAATTTGCAATCATTGAAGACTGGCGTAACCAAAGCTATGTCAAGCACAATCTAAGCGATATTTTAATTCTGATAATGGGAGCTGTGATAAGCGGAATAACCGAGCTTGCAGAAATGATGGAGTATTTCGAGAATAAAATCGACTTTTTTACAGAACATTTCGGCATAACGGCATATCCGTCAAAACCTACAATCAGCCGCTTTCTAAGCGTGATTGACGGAGAAAAAGTCGGTCAAATAATTATTCAAATAATGGTTGAAAGTGTTGATGAACTCGGTGATATAATTTCTGTTGACGGAAAAACCATGCGAAGCACTGTCAAAAAAGATAAGCCCAATTCCGCACTTCAAATACTGTCCGCTTACGCCGTTGAAAGCGGCATTGTTATCGGGCAAGAAGCGATTTCCAATGAAGATAAAACAAACGAAATCCCGGTTTTTAGGGAAATGCTCGAATTTATGAATATCAAAGGCAAAACGATTACCGGCGATGCCATGCACTGTCAAAAAGAAACCTGTGCGAAAATTATTGCCGGCGGTGGTGATTACGTGTTCGGACTTAAAGGCAACCAAAGCGGAACACTTGAAGATGTCAGCTTGTTTTTTAAGGATAAAATCAACAACAATGAGATTGCTAAATTTCACACAATCGAACAAAACGGCGGCAGAATCGAAAAAAGAATTTGTGCTGTAAGCACCGCTTTAGACGGTCTTCATCATGCCGGAGAATGGGCAGGACTCCGTTCAATTATCGCTGTCAAACGAAAATTTATAGTCGGCGAAAAAACATCAGAAGAAATAAATTATTACATTTCAAGCCGCGACACAACTGCTGAAGAGTTTTTGAAAATTATCCGGGCACATTGGCGAATTGAGAGTGTGCACTGGTGTCTTGGCGTTATTTGGAATGAGGATGATTCCGGGATTATTTCGGAAAACGGCAATAAACCCATCAACGCATTTCGCAAATTGGCTTTGCTTGCACACAAAAAATATATTGCAAAACAGACAAAAAAACGCAGTATTAAGGGAAATGTCTTCGCTTCCTTACTAAATGATGAGGTTTTGCTGGGCGTTATTAGATATTTATGAAACGAACGTGAAATTCGTCTATTAGTGTAAAATTTTAGTAGGCAAAGCAAAAGGAGAAGCGGCGCACCACTTCTCCTAAAACATACAAAAACCGTCAATAATGAGATTGAAAGACTCCATTATGAAAGTCTGTCGGCAAGGGGCTCGAAAGACCAACGCATAATTTTTCAGAGAAATTTGTTAAACCCCGTTTCAATTGCCCGGAAAGTGTGGTATACTGATTCATGACGAAACTCCTTTTTGTGGTTTTTGATTGGTGGTGTTACAATTCCAATTATACCACTTCTTGTGAGTTTTGTCACTATTTATGCCGTTTTTAGGTTTGAAAAATGGGGAAAGTCAAGATACTCGACATGATTGTTAGTCGAAGCTCGCTGTCGGCATGGAGAGTGTTGATGTTGTCAGATTGGAACAGAACTCCTACTCCTGCGACTAATAAGTCCTGTGTATATTTGATACTGTCGAGGGTGTTGCGGCTGAATCGGCTGATTTCTTTGGTAACGATGAAATCAAACTTGCCGAGTTTCGCGTCGTTAATCATTTTCAGAAACGACTCGCGTTTGTTCACGCTTGTCCCGCTTAGTCCCTCGTCGATATAACCCTCAACGTAAGTCCAGTTAGGGGTGTTTTGTATAAATTCGCTGTAATACTTAACCTGTGCGGACAGGGAATGAAGTTGTTCGTCCTTGTCGGTACTGACGCGGGCGTAGTAGGTGACTCGTAATGGTATGTCGTAGACGCTTTTACCTACGTTGAGTTGATTGCGAATATTGTATAAGTCCATAATAATAACCTCTTGGCAAACTGTCTTTTGTTTCATTATACTAAAAACAAGACTAAAAGTCAAGAGGTTAGAAAATAATTATCTGCGGATAATGTCATGTAGTTCATTGACGACAATCAAAATAACTCGTGAGATATAGTGTCAATATCCATAAATAGCTCTTGACATTTACATGAGTATGTGCTATACTAAGCAAAACATCGGAAAGGGGAGCGAATCTATGTATCGGAAAATAACACGTTTTTTGGAAGAATGGAAGAATAGCGCGTATCGTAAACCACTGATTGTTCAAGGCACAAGACAGGTTGGTAAAACTTATTCCATACTTGAATTTGGGCGTAACCACTATGAGAACGTGGCATATTTCAATTTTGAACGAAATAAAAAGCTGAAAGAAGTGTTCGACGATGACATCAGTCCCGACTACCTCATTCCGTTGCTTTCACATATTTTGGGTCAGACGATTGTTAAAGAAAAAACCTTGATTGTGTTTGATGAAGTACAGATTTGTGAACGTGCGTTGACTTCTTTGAAATATTTCTGTGAGGAAGCACCGGAATATCACATCATTGTGGCAGGGAGTTTGCTCGGCGTTGCTGTTAATCGTGAGGAGTTCTCTTTCCCGGTCGGTAAGGTAGACATGAAAACAATGTATCCGATGGATATAGAAGAATTTCTTATTGCTATGGGACAGGAAGACTTGACAAAGAAAATTCGGAATTGTTACAAGTCGGAATCGCCTATGCCGTCTGTTTTGCACGATTCGGCTATGCAGTGTTATCGGCAATATCTTGTTGTCGGCGGTATGCCGGAGTGTGTTTTGCAGTTCGCACAAACGGGAGATTATATTCTCATTCGCAATATTCAAACAACGATTTTAGCGAATTATCTTGATGATATGAGCAAGTATAACCAACAAAACGAAATCAAAAAAACGCGGCTCACTTATAACAACATCACGGTTCAGCTTTCTAAAAAAAATACGCGGTTTCAATATAAGCTGATTAAATTGGGCGGACGTGCCAGAGAATTCGAGAACGCGATTGAATGGCTGTGTTTATCCGGGATTGTTTCGCAGGTTCATAAGGTTGAACGTCCTCACAAACCGCTTGATAACAATAAAGATATTGACGCTTTCAAAATTTACGTGTCTGATTTGGGATTGCTCTGTGCTAAAAAAGAATTAGTGGCCGGTGATGTCCTTTATATGTCTGATGCGCTTGAATATTTCAAAGGAGGAATGTCTGAAAATTATGTCAATCTCCACTTGACAATGAACGGTTATACCACTTACTATTGGGAATCCGACCGCGGCGCGGAGGTGGATTTTGTTATTCAGTGCGACGGCGAAATTATACCCGTTGAAGTAAAGAGCGCGGACAATACACAGGCAAAGAGTTTGAAGGTGTATATCGAAACGTATAAGCCTAAGTACGCTGTAAAGCTGTCCGCTAAGAATTTCGGGTTCTCTGACGGTAAAAAAATCATTCCGCTGTATGCGGTGTTTGTTTTGTAGAAGTAAAACAAGAGATAAGCCCAAAGGGCGGGCTTTGCTTGTCCGACGGGCGAATCTTGACGTTTTGTAGATTAAAAAGCATTCATTACAGAAAGAGGTGTTTTATGAGCGGTGGGTTTTGGAATTACGAAGATCGGAGTTTAATTTATCTTGCTGATGAATTACGGCGTGAAATTGCTAAGAGCCGTATAAAACAGGGATATGCGAATTATTCAGATGCGTTCATCAAGGAAATGAGCTGCGTTTATAATTCTACACGCGGATTGGTAGCAAGACTTCGCCGCATGGATTGGGTTTTATCGGGCGATGACGGCGAATCCGATTACAAGCCGCGTTTAGCGAAGGATATGGCAGAAATTGAATATGATGACCCTGCAAAAGATATAAAGTGGCTTGAAAGCCTCGAAAATTAAAATAAATTTTCCAGTTTTTCGGTTTTTGAAAGCTAACCACTTCACCAAATTAAAGCCCCCTCAAGTCCGCTTTGTAAACGTCTTTGAGGGGGTTACGCGAAGGGAGGGATTCGAACCCTCGGTGGGGTATAAGCCCACATACGATTTCCAATCGTACGCCTTAGACCAACTCAGCCACCTTCGCCTAAAAATGGGACAAATTGTATATGTGATTTCCAATCGTGCGCCTTAGACCAGCTCAGCCACCTGTCCAATAACCGTATATAATTAACTATAACATAATATCAGATTTTTATACAGTTGTCAACCCTAAAAAATGAAAAAACGCGAAAAATCCGCAATAACCGTAAAATAGATTCACCGTTCATTATAAATCCGCTCAAAAAGCTCATCAAGCCTTTTGTTTTCGCCAATCAACGAAAGATACCCAAATAAAGCCTCTAACCCGGTAGCCATTCTGTATTCGTGAACGGTAGCCGACTTAGGAACCTGTGAATTAGCGTTGCGCCCCCGTCGTAAAATGTCGGCTTCTTCATCAGATAAAAGCGGTTCAATAATTGCCGCTCCTTTCGCCTGAAACGATGCGCGGACTTTTGAAACCGAAGCCGAATGTAGTTTTCTTACCGACAAATTTGAATCCGAAACGACAATTCTGCGAACTAAAACCTCATAAACCGCATCCCCGTAAAAAGCCAACGCAATAGGGTTCATTTTCTTAGCCTTTTCTCTTGTAATAAAGAATCCCCCCTTGTTAAACTATTTCTTAGCGAATATAATCAAATTCAAAATCAAATATCGCAACGGTGTCGCGTTCTTGAATCCCCGCTTCCTCAAGAGCGTCGATTATACCGGAGGAACGCAAAACACGCTGTAAATACTGAAGGCTTTCATAATCGTCCATATTTGCCATAGTGATAATTGGCGCGAGGAACGGCGCGTCAATAACAAAATATCCGTCTTCGGGGGTTACGATTTTAAATGCCTGTTTGTTTTTTTGAAGTGTCTCGAGTTCCTCAAAGGAAAGCGGCTCGGGTTCATACGCCTTTACGGGCGGGAGCGTTGACAGGTTCTCGGTTATACAATCGAGAAGCTCATTGACGCCTTTTTTAGTAGCCGCAGAAATTGTGTATAACTGTAATCCCTTTTCTTCAATATACGATTTAAACGCGAGGATTTGTTCGTCGGCGGCTATGTCCGACTTGTTCGCCGCGACAATTTGCGGTCGGCGCGACAACTCCTCCGAAAAACCGACAAGCTCGGCGTTGATTTTTTCAAAGTCGTCAACGGGGTCGCGCCCTTCCGAACCCGAAACGTCGACAATATGAACAATTAATCGACATCTCTCTATATGCCGTAAAAAGTCATGCCCTAAGCCAACGCCGCCGCTCGCCCCCTCAACAAGCCCGGGAATATCCGCCATAACAAATGAGCCTTCGTTATCATAACCGCCCGTTCGCACCATGCCGAGGACGGGAGTTAGGGTCGTGAAGTGATAATTGGCAATCTGCGGTTTTGCCGCGCTGACTACGCTTATTAAGCTCGACTTTCCGACATTTGGAAACCCGACAAGCCCGACATCTGCTAAAAGCTTAAGCTCAAGCTTTAGAGAAAATGTCTCTCCGGGGAATCCCGGCTTTGCGAAACGGGGGGCTTGTCTTGTCGGGGTGGCAAAGTTCATGTTGCCCTTACCGCCTTTCCCTCCCTTTGCAATTATTACGGGCGTGTCTCCCGAAACATCGGCAATAAGTCGCTCTGTTTCCGCGTCTCGCACAAGAGTACCGCGCGGAACCTTTATAACGACATCATCCGCACCTTTACCCGACCGCTTATTGATACCGCCGTTTTGTCCCTTTTCGGCGACAAACTTCTTCTTGTATCTGAAACCGACAAGCGTGGAAGAGTTATCGTCGGCGATAAAAACAATATCGCCGCCTTTGCCGCCGTCGCCGCCGTCGGGTCCCCCCGCCTGAACATATTTTTCGCGATGAAACGACACCGCGCCGTTACCGCCGTCTCCCGCTTTTACCTCAATCCTTACAACATCAACAAACATATATATCCCCCAATATATACACAGACGGACGACATAAGCCGCCCGCCATTAAAACTGTCCTAATTATTCACCGTCATAAACGCTGACCTTTTTACGGGTCTTGTCTAATCGCTCAAACCGCACCCTGCCGTCGCTTTTAGCGAACAATGTGTGGTCTTTTCCGACGCCGACATTTGTCCCCGCGTGAATCTTTGTTCCGCGCTGACGAACAAGTATATTACCCGCAAGCACAAACTGACCGTCTGCTCTTTTTGGGCCTAATCGTTTAGACTCGCTGTCTCTGCCGTTCCTACTGGAACCCATACCTTTCTTATGTGCCATAATAAATCCTTTCTAATTCATACAATCAATATGCAACCGTCAATTGCTCGTTATACACCCTTTATTTCCTCAATCTTAATCTTGCTGTAAGGTTGACGATGTCCGAGCTTACGCTTACTGCTCTTCTTTGGTTTATAGGTAAAAACCGTAATTTTCTTGGCTTTACCGTTTTTAATTACCGTCGCTCTGACCTTTGCATTGCTCACATATGGGTCGCCAATTTTGGTGGTCTTTCCGCCAACCATAACAACCTTATCGAACACAATTTCGCCAAACGCCTGTTCAAGCTTTTCGATAAAAAGCTCATCGCCCTCTTTAACCTGATACTGTTTGCCTCCGGTTTCGATTACCGCGTACATAATAGAATACACCTCTTTTGTTTTAAGACTCGCTGTGATATACCGTTTAAATTATACAATTTGCGGTATAAATGGCGGCATGAATAAGCTCTTAATCTGCGGTTTCTCTTTAGCTTTTAATTAGTTTCTAATTTCTTTTAAATTCTAATCTAACTTCTAAAGAGTACCCGCAAGCCATTCACAAGCGGCGTTGAACATATTACCATATAAATTACAGTTTGTCAAGCGTTTTTTCTAAATTTATGAAATTTTTCACGATTTTTCGCAAAAATATCAATCCGATATCGTTATCTTTATATTTTCCCTCGGTATACCTGTAGCATTAAAAATCAACCCGTACCATGAATCAATCTCATCATGAGTCATAAATCCCGAATCGACCTCAAGCAATATCCATGCCATCGCCTCCGTATATCTATATGACAATTGAAAATGATGTTTTGTTACAAGAAATAAAAATATTGTATTTGAAACAAGTGGAGCGGTAAATTACCGCCCCACCATATTCGCCGACTCCGACTATTGGCAAATAGCTTCAGTATATTCACCCGACTATATCACCAATCGCGTTGCTCAAATAAACGCTCGTCACCCCCGACATATTAAAGTTAGTCCGCATACGATTATTAATCAAATTGCCGCCGCTATAATCGCTTCCCCCGACCTTAAGCACCCCCCCGGGTCTAATAATCATAAGGGGTATTTGCCACTTCAACAATTCACCGTTTTCATCGGTCAGATACAGCCCTTTTGTTGAAATGTTTTTATCGGTATTGTTGCGGAGTTCAATATAATCATCTTCCTTAACCTTAATTACCTCAAGAAGTCTATGCTCGCCACAGGGAGTAACGGTACAGGAACGCTCCAACACAGCCGCGCAGCTTTGACACTCTAAGCAGTTAGACGTTTTAGGCTTATGCCCCAACGCAGAGTCGGTGTCGGGTTGTGTTTGCGACTTCTCCCCGTCATAATCGGAACAGCCCGTTCTTGTACAAACCCTTGTTTTTGTACCGTCAGCCGTGCAGGTTGCGTTTTTGTCGGAAACCCACGCAGAGTATGAGTGCGTGATTACAGCCCCAAATACCCTGTTCTCTTGTGTGCAGGTAGAAACGGTGCAATTGTAAGTTATATCGGCGGTATCGCCACAGACTTTTCCGCTTTCGGGCGTTCCGTCGTCCCAATTATGACCGCCGCTTGCCGCAATTGCTGTTTGCGTACAGCTTGCTCTTGTACAGGTTACCGCTTGAGTACAGTCGTTTGTCGGCGTTCCCGCGTGGCTTGCCTGTGCCGCGATTGCTATTTCGGTACAACCGTTTCGTGTGCATTGTACCGCCTTTGTACAGTCGTTTCCGACAGTTCCCGTATGCCCCGTTTGTGCCGCTAATACAACATTAGTACAAGTGCCGTTGTTGCCGCAAGCTACCGCAGTATTACAGTTGCCGTTATAGCTTGTATGTGTTGCGTGGCTTCCCAAGGTCGCGGAGCAGTTATCACAAGCTGTACAATCTGTAGCTTTCGGAGTATGCTCTAACATCGTACCCGTTTCAGTTCGGGAATCAATAGGGGTCGGACAGCCGGAGCGCGAACAAATCCTCCGTTCTGTGCCGTCAGCCGTACAAGTCGCGTTATTGGAGGATATCCAATTACCATAAGTATGCTCTATCAATTCCCCCACTACTGTATTCGTCTGTATACAAGCAGTAACGGTGCAATTATGAATCATATCGGCGGTATCGCCGCAGACCTTACCGCCTTCGGGCGTTCCGTCGTCCCAATTATGACCGCCGCTTGCCGCAATTGCCGTTTGCGTACAGCTTGTTCTTGTACAGGCTACCGCTTGAGTACAGTCGTTTCCGGCAGTTCCGATATGCCCTGTCTGTGCCGCAATCGCTACTTTGGTACAGCCGTTTCGTGTACAGATTACCTCAACGGTACAATCATCTCCGGCAGTACCGGTATGCCCCGTTTGTGCCGTTAATACAACATGGGTACAAGCGTCGTTGTTACCGCAAGCTACCGCAGTATTACAATTTCCGTTATAACTTGTATGTGTTGCGTGATTAGCGTTACCCGCCGTTATAACATAACTGCAGACACACTCGAGGTTGAGTTTACAATTCGCATTTACTTCACCTTGATTTATTGCTGTGTGGGCGGTCAAACCGCCCCTTATTGTACAATCGGTACATTTGAAATCGTGACCGCTTGAGCCTTGATTTTGACAGTCGGCGGTGAAGGTGTGTTTTGCGTTTCCCTCTTCCATAACATACCCGCAATCACACTCGAGGTCTATTGTGCAAACGGCATTTACTGCGCCTTGATTTGTTGCTGTGTGAGCCGTCAACCCGCCCCTTGTTGTACAATCGGTACATTTGAAATCATGACCGCTCTCGCCTTGGCTTTGCTTGCCACCTGAAAAACTGTGATTATCATTTAATATCCATGTATACCCACAATCGCACACAAGCTCTGCGGTGCAATCGTCATCTAACGCCGACAGATTATTCGCGGAATGTTGTTGCCAACTGCCTCTTACTGTACAATTCGTGCATTTAAAATCGTGATAGGCAGGGTTTGAAATTTGTATGTCGTCGGTTAATGTGTGGCTTGCATTTCCCGCCGTCATAACGGTCCCGCAATCACAAACAAGGTCGTTTGTACAATTCGCATTTACTGCCGCTTGATTGACTGCTGTATGGCTCGTGTTCCCCGCCGTTATCACATAACCGCAATCACATTTAAGGTCGAGTGTGCAATTCGTATTTACCGCCGCTTGATTATTAGGCGAATGTGAATCCGATTGTGCCGTTTCTGTACAATCTGTACATTTTTTCCAGTGATTCGTTGCGTTTGTTTGCCAAGAACCCGAAAAATCGTGACTTCCGCCGTTGCTCTCGTCGCAATCGTCGCATATGGTACAGTCCTCCGCACTTGCGTAATCGTGATAACAAACATCATCTACCCTTAAATGAACCGGCATCGCCATAGTTTTTCCAAACAAGCCCGGAAGCCTATAATCCTCTAACGTCCAACCGTTTGCGGGCGTGAATCGGTTGCTCAATATAAAGCTTGTATTCAGGTTGATTGCTTCGGCGGTTTGGTTTAGTCCGTCTATGCCCGTCAAATTGCTTGTAATGCTCTTGGGCGAGCCGTTCTCGGTCACGTCCATATCAACGAAGGCGATGTTGTTACTCATGGTGTTGGCTGTGCCTTTTACTCCCATAACCCGCCCGACATCAACCGCACCTGTTACATTGACATTTAGCGCGGCTGAGTTGCGTATAATCGCGTTATTGCCTACGTTACCCGCGATACCGCCGACATATTGACTGCCGATTACCGAACCTGTTGACCAACAGTTTTCGATAATGGAGGTGTCGCTCACGTTGACGCCTCCCGCTATGCCGCCGACATTATTTCCCGTACCGTTACCCGTCACCGAAATGCTTGCCGTTGAAAAGCAATTCGATACGGTTGAGTTACTCGCTACCCGACCTGCTATACCGCCTGCATACGAATCGGCTTTAACAGTGCCGTAAACCGAACAGCCGACGATTTTAGAGATTTGGGTACTGCTGTTGCCTGAAATATACCCCGCAATTCCGCCGCTATTGCTACCCCCTGTAATGCTTACTTCCACACTTAAATCTTTAACCGTACCAATCACATTATAGGTGCTTGTGATATAGCCGAACAGCCCGTTATTTGTTTCGGTTGTGTTGATATACAGATTTGTTATTTTATGGTTATTACCGTCAAAAACGCCTCTGAACGCGGTTGCGGTAGTCCCGCCCCCAATCGGAATCCAACCCTTGCCGCCGTTGAATGATGTTCCGTAAGACGACAAATCTATGTCCGCATCTAACCTGTAGTGCTTATTTTTCCAAAGAAATGGAGCGTAAAATTCATCTGTGCTGTCGCCGTTGACCAATTCAGCTAACCTCGCGAGCTGTGCCGCCGTTTTGATAATATACGGGTCAATTTCCGTACCCGCGCCGCCGAACGGCATTTTCGACAGATATGTCGGAATTTCGACCGTTTGCCCGAACAACCCGGGCAATCTTCCGTCTTCGCTCGTCCAAATGCTCGGGTTTTCAAACACCGAAAGTCCGAGCGTTCCGTTGGCTTCGATGAACGAGCCTATTATGCTTTGCCCGTCCCGCCCCGTGAGCGTTTTTTCATTGGGGAATGCCGCGCCGCCGTCGGTACCCATATCATAAAAAGCAATATTACTCGTCCATGAACCGATACCGTTTCCGACCACTCGCCCCGCGTATGACGATGCCCTTACGCTTATGTTTAATGCGGCACAGGTGGTCACGGTTCCGTAGCAAGAACCCGCGATTCCGCCCGCGTTTGCACCGTAGGAAACGCTCACCGCGCCGGAAGCCCAAGAGTAACCTACTTCACTTCCGAGTTGAACAATCCCCGTAATACCGCCCGCGATGCCCTCGGGCGCGCTGACCTCCGCCGTGGAATAACAATGGTATATACTCCCGTTAATAGTACCCGCAATTCCGCCGATATATTTCATTCCGCTAACCCTTCCGGTAACATAACAGCTTGTGACGCGAGCGTTGCCGTTAGCCTCCCCGACCACGCCGCCGACAGCATCGCCGCCCGTTATATCCGCGCTTTCTATGGCGAGGTTTTTCACCTCACCGAAGCGAATAACCCCAAACAAGCCTATATAATTTATTTCCGGTCTGTTGATATACAACCCCGTGATTTTGAACCCGCCGCCGTCAAAGGTGCCGCCAAAAAATCTATCAATTGCATTAAATCCTATGGGAAGCCAACCCCTACCGCCGCCATAATTTTCACCGTATACCGAAAGGTCAATGTCGTTTTCCAATTCGATTGTTTTACCCTCAAAGTCGTCGGTTCCGTCGTAAACAAGCTCGGAAAGTCCCGCCAATTCGTCGGCGGTGGATATGGTGTAGCTTGTGGCGGACGGGTCGACGGTGTACCAATCGGTGTTGGGGAAACCCGTATAACCCCAAGCAAGCTCCGACCGTCCCATTGCGCCGGGCGTACCGCCGGCATATTCGGGGCGCGCCGTTCCGTCAAAATATGTTTTGGGGAAATCGGACAATGTTGATAAATCGGGCATAATGTCACAATTTCCGATAGGTCGTAAGCTTGGGTCAAGCTCGAGAGCTATATTTTTTTGGTCATTTGGGTTGTCGAACGCGAAGTCGAAGCTCTCTTCATCATACATATTGTACCCGCCCGATGTAACCGAGCCGCCGTCTCTGTACACGATATCGCCGTTTAACGTGGCTTTATTTTTGCGAAAAATATTGCCGGTAAGGTTTACGCTCGCTCCGGGCGAGGTGATATAAATACAGCCGCCACTGTTCGCTTTGTTGTTTATAAAGGTACAGCCGCGCACATTAAGAATACCGTTTATATTAACATTAAAAACGCCTCCGTTTCCGACGGTCGCCGTGTTATTTAAGAATATACAGGAATTGACATTGAGCGTCGCGCCGGTAGATATGCCCGCGACGGCGGAGACATTTGAGGTGATGTTATTGAACCTCATTCGGTTCATGATAACGGTAATTTCGCTACTGTTGATGAGGAACATACTTTGGGTTGATGTTCCGCTTCGGGTAAGGGTCACTCCGTAGCCGTCAATGATAAGGTTTTTATCAATTAAAATACTACTGTCGAGCGTAATAGTATTATTCGCGATTTCGGAACAGTCGATATTGGTTCCCGGGCTCGCTATTTCAACAGCATAACGAAGGCTCCCCGAGCCGCTGTCTTTGGTGGTGAAAACGGGTATAACGGCTTTCAAATAATCGGGCATATCTAAAGTTCTGCCGTAAAAGCTCGGAAGTCTGAACGGTTCGTATTTCCACGGGGGGGAAGTCATGTGTTCCGGAAAACCGTCCTCAGTTTGAAGCATATCGGGGGATATTGAAACGCCGTTATTGGTGTTTGCACCTACGGCCGCGTTGAATTTGCCGGCTCCCGCGTCTTTCATATATTCAAAGGCGTAGTTCCACGAATTTGTACCGTTGACTGTGTATGCAACCCGCGCAACGTCGTTATTTCCGGTTATGCTTGGGTTGAGCGCGTGGCAGATTTCTACCGTTCCGTCGTTGTTATTGCCCACAATTCCGCCGACCTTTATATTGCCGACAATTGCGGCTGTGGTATAGCATAGTGTCACAACGCCGTAGGTACCTAAATTGCCCGCTATACCACCGACTATGTTATTGCCTTCAACCCTTCCGGTAACGTAACAGTTTTTAATACTCCCGCTGCTGTATCCCACAACGCCGCCGACACAATCGTTGCCTTTAATGCTTGCGTTTTCCATACCAAGGGTGCATATCGTACTCCCTTCTTGAATCCTACCGAACAACCCCGTGTGATTATAGTTTTCACTGTTGATGTACAATTCGGTTATAATATGCCCGTCTCCTTCAAATATACCTCTGAACGGATTGTAGCCGCTGTGTCCTATCGGAACCCAACCCGCGCCGTCGTTGTAATCTTCACCGTAAACATGAAGGTTAATATCGTCCGTAAGAACGATTGCTTTATTTAAAAAATCGGTCGTTGCGTCATTGACGAGCTGTGCAAGCCCCGCCAATTCGTCGGCGGTGGAGATGTAGAATGCACTCGCGGACGGGTTGGCGGTGTACCAACTTATGTCGGGGATTCCGGTTTCACCCGGCAGTCGCAAATGTGCGGGCATATTCACCGTGTTGCCGAAAAGCCCGGGCAGTGTATACGGCTTATATGTCCATGCGTCCGTTCCGAGTATATCCGAATAACCCCACGAATCCTGTAGTTGGGGGGCGGTTATGTTCACGCCGTTTTTATCGTACCATTCACCTATTATATCCCCAAATTTGCCCGTTCCCGGGTCGGTCATGCCGTCAAAAGCGATGTCGGCGGTGAGCGTACCGCTATTATTTTCTCCCACAACCCGCCCGACATTGTTTATTCCCGTTACGCTCTGATTCAGCGCGACACAGTTTGTCACCTTGCCGCTATTACTTCTGCCTACAATGCCGCCGACAAAATTAAGGCCTTCTACCGTACCCGAAGCCCAACTTTGTGTGACTTTACCGATTTCGATATAGCCCGCAATGCCGCCTGTGTAGTCGTCGCCCTTGACCGAGGCGGTACTGTAACAATTTGTGACCGATGTGAGTGTGTGCGCTTGCCCCAAGATGCCGCCTGTGTAGTTGCCGCCCTCGACCTTACCGGTAACATAACATTTTATCATATTTCCGTCGAATATCCCCGCTATACCGCCGACATAATCGCCGCCCTTGATGTCCGCTCCTTCTATGCCGAGCGAATCTATCGTACCTTCCCATGTAACCGCCCCGAATAAACCGGCATAATTCCCGCTTCCGTTGATGTAAAGCCCGGTTATAATATGTTCGCCGCCGTCAAAAAAGCCGTTGAACGGGTATGTGACATTTCCGATTTGAGTCCAGCCCCTGCCGCCGTTGTAGTCTTCGCCGTAAACAGAAAGGTCAATGTCGGCGGTGAGGGTGATTTCTCTGCCCTTAAAGACGGCAAGACCGTTATTGACGAGCTGTGCAAGCCCCGCCAATTCGTCGGCGGTGGAGATGTAGAATCCGAGCGCGGACGGGGTGGCGAAGTACCATTCCATGTTGGGTACACCGGTTTCACCCCCCGTGCGTAAATGAGCGGGCAAAGGCTCCGTTTTGCCGAAAACGCCGGGTAATCCGCCGTCCTCACACGTCCAAGGGTTTCCGTCGCCCGTAAACAATCCGCTGAGCGTTCCGTCAGACCTTATCTGTGCGGCGGTTAATCCAAACCCGTCAATGCTTGACAAACTGTTGTCAAAGCTTTTCTCTACGCCGTCTAATGCTACTGTCATATCCGAAAAGGCGATATTTCCTCCAAGCGTTGGGTTTTGATATGCACGCCCCAGCACCCTTCCGGCGCGGGGATAGCCCCCGTTCGCGCTTACGCTCCTATTCAGCGCGGCGCAGTTTATAACGGCGGCGGGAAATTCTACGTTGCCCGCTATACCGCCGACCGTAACCATAATCGTACCGGAGCCGATGCCGGTAACATTACCGGTGTTATAACAGTTTTCTATACTACCGTTGGCTTGGACAAAACCCGCTATACCGCCGACATCATTAACGCCCGAAACGCCCCCTCTGTTGTAGGAGGCTTTTATAAAGCTGTTGTTTTGAACAACCCCCGCAACGCCGCCGACCCGCCCCATAGTACTGCCTTCACCGTTAACAATGGCGTTATTGCGGCATCCGGTTATACTGCTTCCGCTGTCGAGACGACCCGCTATACCGCCGACGATGTTTTCACCGAAAACAACGCCGTCATAACGGCAATTTTCTATACGGCTCTCAACATATTCGCTGTTTTGTACATAGCCCGCCACGCCGCCGACATAATTGCCGCCTTTTATATAGCTTCGCTCCACGTACGTGTTCCGTACCGTTCCGCCGTAAACGGTGCCGAAAAGACCTCGCTGTGTCAGGGTTGTGTTTGTGTAAACGCCGTAGATTGTATAACCGCGACCGTCAAAATTGGCATGAAACGACGTATTATGATTACTGCCGTTACCAAATCCTATAGGAGTCCAGTTGTTTGCGGGCGGAGTTGTATCCCATGTACTCCAATTCTCCGTTTCGTTGAGATAAATATCGTTTGTGAGGACATAATGCACGTCCGAATGGTTGTAGACCTGCGGCGACACATCCATGTTTATAATCCACGACAAGTAGGCAAGCTCCGCCCCGTTAGAGATGAAGTATGTGTCGGTTGTTGATTCATCGGGTTCAAGCTTCGTTGCACGGACTCCGTCCCACACCTCCGCTTTTGTAGTCTTCGGAAACGCGGGTATAAGCGTAAGCACCATTGCGAGGGTCAGCACCCACGCGGTAATTTTCCTCGATATGTATTTAGTTTTCATAATTCTCATTAACTCCTATAATAAAAGTATACATATAGCTATTATAACATAAAAAAAGCAAAAAAACAAATGTTCGCCAAATTGTCAGCATTTGAAGGGGAATCCCATTTTACTGCGAAATTTCGGGGTTTCTTTAACTGTTTTTTGTTCATTAATAATAGGGTAACAAAAAAAACGAGATATGAATATAATAATTTCAGAGACGAAGGAGAAAACGTATATGCTTATAAAGAATTTGACAAATATGTGCGTGGGTGAGAGCGCGCAAGTCGCTTTATTATTGAATAAAGGAAGTATAAGGACGCGGCTTGAGGATTTGGGGCTAATACCGGGAACGCGAATACATTGTATACATAAAAGCCCTTACGGTGACCCCGTTGCATATGAAATTCGCGGAGCGGTTATCGCGCTTCGTTCCGATGACGCAAAAGGAGTTTTGTTGAATAACAATGATTAAATTGAACGATTCAGAGCGTATTATCGCGCTTGCGGGAAACCCAAATGTCGGGAAATCTACCGTTTTCAATTATTTGACGGGTATGAAACAGCATACGGGCAATTGGGCGGGAAAGACGGTGGTAAACGCACGAGGTCGATATTGTTTTAACAACCGCGATTACATACTCGTAGATTTGCCGGGTACATATTCAATTACGGCACATTCGGCAGAAGAAGAGGTTGCGAGGGATTTTATACTAAACGGCGGCGCGGACGCAACAATTGTTGTATGCGACGCTACTTGTTTAGAGCGCAATCTTAATCTCGTTATGCAAATAATGGAAATAACACCTAATGCTATAGTTTGTGCAAATTTACTCGATGAAGCCGAAAAAAAGAGTATTACTATTGATATTCAAGCTTTGGAAAAAGAACTCGGTATTCCCGTTGTCGGAACAAGCGCGAGAAGCGGAAAAGGGCTTACCGAGCTGATGAAGAGGGTGGAAGAGGTGTGCGCGGGAACGGGAGCAAGATTAACCGAAACGGCGCCTTTATTAAATACATCGGAAATAAGGTGGAAAAACGCCGAAAGAATCGCGTCAAAAGTGTGTATAGGCTGTAAAACTTGTTCCGGTTGCGGAAAATGCGGAACGTCTTCGGTCTTAAACAAACGCGACCGAAAATTAGATAAAATTCTTACGAGCAGGTTGACGGGGATTCCCATTATGCTTGCGTTACTTTGTATAGTGTTTTGGATAACCGTTACGGGCGCGCAATATCCCTCTGATTTACTGTTTAAAGTGTTATTTTGGGTTGGTGACCGATTAGCGGCTTTGTTACATTGGTTTAATGTACCCGAATGGTTTAACGAGCTGATTATTATGGGGGTATACCGCGTTCTTGCGTGGGTTGTGGCGGTTATGCTTCCGCCAATGGCGATTTTTTTTCCGCTATTCACGCTTCTTGAGGATTTTGGATATCTGCCGAGGGTAGCGTTTAATTTAGACCATCATTTTAAAAAGGCAAAAGCCTGTGGCAAACAAGCTCTGACAATGTGTATGGGATTTGGCTGTAACGCCGCCGGGGTAACGGGATGTCGTATTATTGATTCTCCGCGCGAACGATTAATCGCAATTATTACAAACAATTTCGTAATATGTAACGGGAGATTTCCGACGTTAATCGCGATTATCTCTATGTTTTTTGTGGGAATGGCGGGCGGTGTTTTTGATACCTTATTATCCGCGCTAATTTTGACGGGCGTTATTATATTGGGGGTTATTCTTACGTTTTTAATATCACGGTTACTTTCTGAAACTATTTTAAAAGGTGAGCCGTCGTCTTTTACATTAGAGCTTCCACCCTACAGAACGCCGCAAATCGGCAGGGTGATTGTGCGCTCGGTTTTTGACAGGACGTTATTTGTACTCGGAAGAGCCGTTGCGGTTGCCGTACCCGCGGGACTTGTCATATGGCTTCTTGCGAATATAAAGGCGGGTGATATAAGCCTTTTAAATCATTGTTCATCTTTTATTGACCCGTTTGCAAGGATTTTTGGGTTAGACGGTGTTATTTTATTAGCGTTTATATTGGGGTTTCCCGCGAATGAAATAGTATTTCCGATTATCATAATGTCGTATATGTCCGCCGGAAGTATTTTGGAGATAGAAAGTCTTACGGAATTACGCGCATTATTGACAAATAACGGTTGGACATGGGTAACGGCGGTATCAACAATGATGTTTTGTCTTTGTCATTGGCCCTGTTCCACAGCCTGTCTCACGATAAAAAAAGAAACGGGCGGTGTAAAATGGGTAGGGGTTTCGATGCTCGTACCGACCGTAACGGGATTAATTATATGCTTTATTTTTACAACCGCAGTGCGTTTATCGGGATTAATATAGAGAATAGGAGTAATTTTAATGAGCTTAATATCGGCAATTGTTTCCGCCGCATTAATCGCGGCATCGTTGTCAATCGACTCGTTTGCGGCGGCGTTCGCTTACGGGTGCAAGAAAATAAGAATTTCTATGCTGTCTTTAAACATTATAAACTTGATTTGCACAGGAATGTTGGGGTTATCGTTCTTTTTTGGTGCGCTACTTCTCAATTACATACCCGAACAGGTTGCTTTAATTTTATCGTTTACAATACTTTTTATCATAGGTCTTACAAAGCTTTTCGACAGTATTACAAAATCAATTATTCGAAAACATACAAACTTAAGTAAAGAAATTAATCTTTCTGTATTTAATTTCAAATTGCTTTTACGGCTGTATGCCGACCCGGAAGCGGCGGACGCAGATGTATCAAAAAGTATTTCTCCCGGTGAAGCGGTTGTATTAGCTGTTTCGGTGTCATTAGACGGGATTGCCGTGGGGTTCAGCGCGGCGATGTTGGGTGTTAATGTTTGGGCCATTATTATATTCTCGCTCATCACAGATTTTATCGCGCTAACACTCGGCGGTTGGCTCGGAAATAGAATTGCTCATAAATTGAGGTTTAATATATCATGGATAGCCGGATTAATATTGATTGGTCTTGCGATTGAGAAATTGATATAGTATGTGGGTTTTTTGGAAGTTAAAGATATTATGTATTGACAACTGTAAAGACGAAATTTAAAAAGTTCCGTAACATCGTCTTTATATTCGGGGAGCAAGTGTATATAATACTCCGTCACTTTATATGCGTTTTGCTTGCAATGCTCTAAAAGCAATTGCTTCAGTTTTTCTTCAATCAAGATTTTAACATAAATACCGCGATGACTGTTGTCGCCAATTTTTTTCAAAATATCTTGGACGACGTTACTCCACTCGCTTTTATTATATAGTTTTTTCAGCTTTAAGAAATAGTTAAAATTATCATTTAACACAAAAGCAGTCGCAAGTTCTATCTGAGCGGATTTATTATTGGTTTTTTCGTATACTGAATACCGAAGTTCTTTCCATTGTTTGAGTAGACCCGAAAATTCTGAATCTTTATTCTCTCCGTCTATACACAAGTTTACGGCGCGGTCGTATTGCCGGGAATATCACGGTATTCTATGTATCCCTATCGAGTTACCGCTTTAATCGTGCTTCTAATCAGCTTTTGCGCAGATTCCAATATATCGGATTTGTAGGCATAACGCAAGAGTATTTCCTCTTTAATTCGCTTGTCTTTCTTTGCAAATTCAAGCAAAAGCGAAAGAATAACCTGTTTATCCAAACCCTCGAGATTTTTTATTGCAGATTTCGACTTCGGCTTTGATTTAGTTTTTTTCTGAAGCTCATCGCGAATGGCATAAAACACCGACGCTTGATGCTTGCAATGCACGTTCATGTCATACGGGCAGTCGCAATCCGTTTCGGTGATTTCATTTTTCGCAGACAACATAACCGTTACGGTATAATCATCGTTACCCGATACTTCCGCAGTCCATACATTGTCGTCCGTGTCACATTCTAAAGAAACGATATTACCGGATTTATAATAATCCAATCCTCGTTTAAGAATTATACAGTCAAAATAATCTTCAAAGTTGTTTATATTCACAATCTATACCTCTTTTTTAATCTTGGCAAGTCTGACGAGTTCATTTTATTGTTGGATTTACTGTATAAATTGCGGCGGCAAATATGCCGAAGACGGATGCACCTGCTATAATGATTATAAAGATGAAATTTTTATATTTATTGTTGAAGACGATGATACAGAAAATTATTTTATCGAAATAGCAAACAACACGGAAAACGCTATTTCCACAAAAGGGTTATATCTCACCAACGATGACGATTTATTAAAATGGCAAATGCCAGCCATTATTATTAGAGAGGGTGAAACCATTCGTTTTATAACCGAAGATAATAATGCTTATTTTGCTTTAAAAAGATTACAGACAAACTTTAATTTGAGCGTTGGGGACGTAGTGTATTTAACCGATGCGACCGAGAATATTATTTCGTGGGCTGAGGTAGATTGAAAGAAATAAAGAGTATAGCAGGGTTATCCCGCTATACTCTTTATCCGCTCGATTTCGTCAAGCAAATCATACCCCTCGCCCCAATATGGTGCCTTTTCAATACATAATAACGCATATTTCTCCGCTTTTATAAAGTCATCATTCTGCAAATAATACAACGAGTGCAAATAATAAGCAAAATAATTAGGCTTTTTCATATCGGGAATGGCTTTTTCGACATTAAGTCTGACGGCATATTCGGTTTGGAGCAATTCGGCTTGAGTGTCGTTCGGTAAGAGAAAATTACGACCGCCGAGCGTTGCCCGTGCCTCTTCATAATTGCCGTTACTCGCCGCCCATTGCGCGCGGTTTTTTGTCGCCACCGGTACGAGCATTATAAGACAAATGATGAGCGAAACCGCGAACATCGCTGTAGCGGGCGTTTTTTGTTTAACGCTTTTCGGCTTTATCTGCGTTTTTTTCTCATCTGTAGTTATTAGCGAGTCGGGCTTGAGCGACGCGCCTATACATAAGAATAATAGCATTATAATTGCTAAAAACGAAAAAGATATATCCGCCGCCGCGTGCAAAAGAATCATTATAGCGGCTATAGTATATTTCCCAAAGGTTTGTTTACGCAACCAAAAAATAATTAAAAAAACAACTGCGGCTAAGGCTAAGAATCCCCCCGCCAATCCGATTTGTATATACCCGCAATGCGGAATCGCGGCGATATAATCGCGTGTTTGGTATTCGCGAAAATAAAACGCCCATGCGCCCGGGCCTATCCCCAAAGGGTTATGCAAAATGGTACCTATGCCGTCCGTAATATGCACAACGCGCTCGCCAAATGTAGCAAACGGCTGTAACCCGCGCAACGAGATTACACCTATTAATGCAAAAAGCGCGACAACGACTCCCGCCGCGGTTTGTTTAAACGCCTTTTTGCTTATTCCGTATACAATCCACCCCAAGGCATATACCGCTATTGCTCCGACCGATTGCGTCATAATAAGCGCGATTTCCATTAAAAAAGCCCAGTCTCTCGTCTTTTTTCGCCACGAAAGCCTTGTTAAAAAAGCACAAACAGCTAAAAATATCCCCGTAGCATTTGCATATTGAAAAACGCCGTAAACCCTCCCGTTTTCCACCATTCCGCGCAACGGAAGCAACCCGTATAAAGCCAAAAAACCTGTACCGGCTACTATTTGTCCCGCAAAAAACACAATCGAATCGACATCTGTGTTAATATTTAAAACGAGTAAAAACCATAAAAAAGCGATGACAAGCTTTATAACGCCTATCCACCCCTCGGCGCGCGCCCCGTTGAACAATGTCGATATAACAAATGTGCATACTAATCCGCAGAATAAACGCAATACGGCTTTTGATGGGGCGGTACGGAATTTGAAAATCAACATTACCGATATAACGCCGCCACAGAAAAACCACGCAATGTCGGAAAATCCCCCCTGCCAAAGCGTGGTTACTGAGAAAAATGCAGTTATGAACCCTACCAATCTACCACTCCTTACCATCGACAAGCCCTACCAAATACTGTAAAACTTCAATTCCGCAGAAAATTGTAGGTTCGCCCGCCGCCTTGCCCTCCGCGCTCAGTATTGCGGCATAAAATGCGTTCCCGCACAAGCCTATTTGCGCGTCCGGTAATTTAACAAGATACAAGAGAATTTCCATAAAATCGAATATTTCGGGTTCATTCGTTCCGCGTATACACCCCTTAATCGAAGAATAACCCTCATTAGAAATCTTCACGCATAAATCACACTCGGCGCATGGCTCGAGCGGAAGCGGCGGAATATCGTCGGTTGACCACGTTGATTCGGGTGTTGTTTCCGTCACGGGAACTGTGGTTGAAACAGGCGGTTGCGTTGTCTCTGGTGCCCCACTTACGGTTACAAGCGATGTCGCGGTCTCGGTCACCGTTACAAGCGTTGTCGCGGTCTCGGTTGCGGTTGCAAGCGTTGTCGCGGTCTCGGTTGCGGTTACAAGCGTTGTCGCGGTCTCGGTTGCGGTTACAAGCGTTGTCGCGGTCTCGGTTGCGGTTACAAGCGTTGTCGCGGTATCGGTCACAGTTACAAGCGTTGTCGCAGTCTCGGTTGCGGTTGCAAGCGTTGTCGCGGTCTCGGTTGCGGTTACAAACATTGTCGCGGTCTCGGTTGCGGTTACAAGTGTTGTCGCGGTCTCGGTTGCGGTTACAAGCGTTATCGCGGTCTCGGTTGCGGTTACAAGCGTTATCGCGGTCTCGGTTGCGGTTGCAAGCGTTGTCGCGGTCTCGGTTGCGGTTGCAAGCGTTGTCGCGGTCTCGGTTGCGGTTGCAAGCGTTGTCGCAGTCTCGGTTGCGGTTACAAGTGTTGTTGCAGTCGAGGTTGCTGTTATAGTTGACGCCGCAGATGTTGTTGCGGTTGTAATCGGTGCGGTAGTGGTGTCGGGTGGCGTGGTTGTGGTTTCGGGAGGAGATGTCACGAGATTTAATGGGTCGCACACAGTACAATCCGGGTCGTCACAGGTGTCTTCGCCGTCGGGACATATGTCACAGCATTTAATGTTACAGCTATAATAATCAATATTATTCTCTATGCAAAAGTCGCAGCATAAAAGCCGACAATAATGACACGGAGAATAATCATTATCGCTAATTGATTCATAGTCGGGATATTTCGTATCACACTCGGTACAAATATTAATGTAGTATGGGTCTTTTGAGTTCGTTAAGGGTATTATCGTCCCCCTCATGTAACAATCATAGTAGTATTCATAGCCGCAATCGGTACAGGTGTCCGTTCTAATACACTTTTCGTCTGTTACATCAATGTTCCAGTCGCCTTCAACGACCGTATCTACAACGCGGCAACCGCGCCATACGGAGTAATAGTCACACTCGGTACAATATTCGCTTTTATAGGTACATTTGCTCTTCTCGCGTTGCAGAATCGTCCCCTTTTCACTGCAATAACCGGCAAAATCGTTACCGCAGACGGTACATATCCCCGTACCTCTGCAACGGCTGAAGGCTTTATATTTTGTAGTATAAAAAGTATCGTCTATAAAGTCTCTGCCTACTGCCCAACTTGTGGAGGACGGTGAAACGCCCCAGCCGCCCCATACAACCGTTCCGTTTTCCTTACAACTGTAAACCGCGTTATACCGTGTATCGCATAAAGGACAAAAATCCCACGTTGCACAAACATCGCTGTATCTCTCTAAAAGACTTTCGTCACAGTCGAGGTCGAAATATGCTAAATAATCACAATCCGGACAGATATAAGAAATCATACACACATCACGAACGGGGTTTTCCCAATCGACATTTTCGTGGTAACAACAGTCTTGACACCCCCGCACCCCACATCTGCCGCTTTCACCAAAACAAGAAACACAACCACATTCGCCGCATCCGCCGCAATCGAATCTTTGCGGGTAATATGATAGCTCTCCATCCACCCGACCGCCCGTGTTATTATCAGTGATTTCTTGTATCCTTTCGATTGAGGCTTGTACCTCCGGGTCGTCTAAATCTATAGAATTGTATTGTACATTAAAATTAATAAGATTATCTAAATGCTCAAACGATGTCAAGGATGTAAAAAAATTCCAACTGCAATTTATATACTCGAGTTCGGTATTTGCCGATAAATCGAGGGTTGTAAGCTGATTATTATAACAGAATAAACTTTCAAGTTCGGTGTTTGCCGATAAATCGAGTTCGGAAAGCATATTCCAACCGCAATCTATATACAAAAGCTTTTGGTTTGCCGATAAATCGAGGGTTGTAAGCTGATTATTGTAGCAGTATAATGTTTCAAGCTCAGTATTTGCCGATATATCGAGGGTCGTAAGTTGATTATTGTTACATGATACAAATTCAAGCTCGGTGTTTGACGATAAATCGAGGGTCGTAAGCTGATTATCGTCACATATTAATATTCCAAGCACTGTATTTGACGATAAATCGAGTTCTGAAAATTGATTATTTCTACAAAATAAAAAATCAAGCTCGGTATTTGCCGATAAGTCAAGTTCAGAAATTTGATTATCGTCACATGATACAAATTCAAGCTTGGGATTTGCCGATATATCGAGTTCAGTAAACGAATTTTGATTACAACTTAAATTTCTCAACAAAGGATTTCCCGATAAGTCGAGTTCGGTAAGTCGGTTATCGCTTAAATACAAAAATTCAAGAAGCGGATTTTTTGTTATATTAATGTTGGTAAGACTGCACTCTTCTATATCCAAAACGAAAAGTAAGGGATTGCCCGCGGCGTCAAGCTCGGTCAACTCATTTTCGCAACAGTATAACCATTCAAGGTTTATATTAGCAGAAATATCGAGCTCGGTTAATTGATTATCGTTACAGTTAAGTTCTTTAAGCGCGCCATTCTCCGAAATATCAAGCGACGTTAATTGATTATCACCGCAATAAAGAATCGTAAGCCCCGCGTTTTTTGATAAATCAAGTTCAGTCAATTGGTTACTGTCGCACGATAAGTCCGCAAGCGTCGGTGTGTTTGAAATATTAATATCCGTGATATCGTTATTGCTTACGTCCAAAACGTAGAGTGCGGTACAGTCCGAAACATCAACCTCGGTGATTTGTGTACCTCGCACTTGTAACACTTCGAGCGAGGACGAGCTTGATAAATCTAATATTCCCTCTAAATCGCGCAGTTCATCATAGTCCAAGCCTCCTTCCAAATCGTACAGTTCCTCATCATCATCATAGTCCCAACCACCACCGCCTTTGTTTGGTACTAAGGAAACCCCAATGAGCGGTATAGGTATATCCGTCTCCACCCCAATGTCCCATGTAACCCCGTCCCATGTATCGGGTTCCTCTAAATCCCACCCGAGCTTCTCTAAATTGTCCCCTTGTAGTGCGAAAGCGACAAGCTTTTGATAATCGTTGTCGTTATAACCGTCCGGTGTAGGATAATCCGCACCCGCAGGAACGGTAACCGGCGGCAATATCGTAAATACCGCCGCAATTGTTAAGAATAAGGACAATACACGTTTTTGTTTTAACACCTTCATAAAACACTCCTATTTATAAAATACATATTTATACCCCGAAACGCATGAGCAAATATTCGCTCAAAATGCGAGTCGAGGTTTTTGACAGGGCAGGGAAGGATTCGAGTTTTTACTCTTTTTCGCTCGACTCTTCTCCCTCGCTTTTCTTGGTATCGTGTACCATTATATCGTATATATGTTGAAAAGTCAAGTTTTTTATTTAAAATAAGCGAAATTTTTGTTTTATTAATATTACACAAAATCCCCCTTAATTCTACAAGAGGGATTGTATTTTCTGTCAACTAAAAGTATATACCACAATCCGGTAACGCTTTACGCAGTTCATCTATTTGTTCTTGTGTCAATGGGTTTTCGTGTAAACTCAAATCAATTAAATTCATTAATCCGCTTAGAGGTGAAATGTCTGAGATATTGTTATAACCTAAACTTAAAAATTGTAAATTCATTAATCCTCTCAACGGAGATATATCTGTTATTTGATTTATATATAAATTCAAATACTTCACATTAGCGGGTATATCACCATTTTCAACCATTTCAGCAAGCTGTTCATCAGTTATATCTTGAGAACTTAAATAAATCTCAACAGGTTCATCGGGTTCGGGTGTTGTTATAATTTCCGTAGTAGTTGTAGCTTCTGTAGTAGTTGTAGCTTCTGTAGTAGTCGTATCCTCTGTGGTAGTCGTAGCCTCCGTGGTAGTCGTATCCTCTGTGGTTGTCGTAACCTCCGTTGTAGTCGTAGCGGCTGTGGAAATGGACGGCAAAAGTGTAGTTATTACCGGTGGCGTTGTGATTGATGATGTTTCGGTGATAATAATAAATGTAGTTACAGGTACGGTTATAGCGGTTTCAATAGGTGCAACAGTTGTTGCGGCGGTTGATACTACAGGAGCGGTAGTAGCCGCATGAGTGCTTGTCGCCATAAAGCCTGTTGCGACAGGCGCAGTCGTTCCCGAAGCCGCTGTTGTATTAGAGATGTTTACACCGGTAACGGTAACAGGGGGTGTTGTAACGGGCAGATATGTATAATGCGTCACGCTCGTTTGCGTGCGGCGATTCGTTTCATTGTCGCCCTGCTCATCGTCGCCTTGTTCATCTTCACCCCGTTCATTATCATCATTAATTCTCGCTGTAACGCGTTGTTGTTCATTCGCTTGAATGCTTTTATCCGCATCTGAATCAAATAAAACAACTCCGGTAATTATACTCGGAACAATTGCTATTCCCGCAATCCCGGCTATAATTTTCGCTTTTAGCGTAATTACGCCTGTTGTTTTTGCCGCGGAAATCGTGCCGGTGCTTAGTCTTGATTTTTTCGTTAACAATGTAAACGGCAGTCCCCAAAGCTTGATACCGTCTTCTTTGTCAAACCGCTCAATTTCTTTACGGATTTTTTTGCGCGCTAACGCAAGCCGATTGTTGACCGTGCTTTCTTTTATATTGAGTATTTTGGCAATTTCACATATTTTCTTTTCATCATAATAATAAAAGTACACGCATATTTTTTGGGGTTCGGGCAAATTCTGAATCATTTCAATAATTATATGCTTTGTTTCGAGCTTATCGAGATACTCTTCCGGAGAATTTTTCGACGCTTTCTCAGGCATTAGAGTTTTCATGATTATGTCTACATCATCTGTGCTATTTACCGGAATTTTTCTGCGATTAACAAAATCCAAACATTTGTTCACGGTAATGCGGTTTAACCATGAATGGAAGGTTTCTGGTTTTTTTAATTTTGTAATTTTCTGTAAAACAGTCGCAAAAACTTCCTGCGTGATGTCCTCTGCATCGTGATGATTTTTTGTCAGCTTTAAAGCAAGATAATAAACAGAGTCATGAAATTCACGGTAAATTATATCGTGAGCGGAATTATCCCTTGACAACGCTTGTTCAACAAGCTTGGTAATTTTATCCTTATTCATTAACAGATTCCTTGTGTAAATTTTTTTCATACTACTATATTAAATATAGACGCATATGAAAGGCAGTTTCTCTATTTTTTACCGAAAATATTTTCGATTTGTTAGATTTGTATATATTTCTTTACTTATAAGCATTATTTTAACACATTTTGCCGAAAAGTCAAGGGCAGGCAACGATAACAATTATTGCGTTCTCACGCAAGCCCGAGGTATTAGACGCAATTACGTGTATGTTCAACGTCTATGCCTTATTCGAGTATCCGGGTATAGCAATTCCCACATAATTGCGTATAATCAATATTATACGCAATTATGTGGGAATGTTAAAACTAATCAATATCAAGTGTACCGAATTCAGATAAAACAGCCCTTTCAAAAGAAGAATAAGAAACTTCAAATTCATTACAAGGTCTCATGTTATGTTTTTTTTGAAAGACACCTTTTTTAAAACATCCTATAGAATAATTTCTAATTATAAAAAATCCACAATTTAAACACATTTCGTCAATATCATCATAAATTTCAATCATGATATCCTTAGTTAAACTTTCTCTTTTAAACATTTTTTACTCCTTTACTCTACCTCGAATTTTAATTGCCGGTCGTCAACGGACTCCTTGGTAAGTAAACTTTTTCGATTTTGTTCATAAAAAGCCGTTCGAATGGTTTAATATGAACAATTGGGTTACCTCTTGGTAAGTAAACTTTTCAACTCCGACAGCTCTCTCATAATAACATCATGTTTGTTTATAGGCTTAACTTTACGCTTGTAATAGAACTTTACACGCTTTTTGCTTGTATAAAAGTCGCAGTCGTGAATCCTTTTAAATCCCGGTGTGCTTGAACAAATACGACATCTTTCGGTTGACATTCGACCGATACTCCACCCGGTACGGTATATTTTAGCGACCCACGGACAGCCGAAGCCGTTACATGATTGACATAAGCAGTAGTTGCAGCCCGATGTGCCTTGCACTGATGTAACGCGATTTGTTTTTTCGTTCTCTCTGTCAGTGAATTTGCGGATACAGATTAAGTCGTTTTCGGTGAAGACTTCGACCTCGCATAGTTCAAGTTTGAATACGTCTCGGATATGCTTTGGTATAACGACTCGACCGCGACAGTCTATTTTTCGGCGGATTTTGTTATTGTACATGAGTCAACTCTTTCACGATTAAATTCATTAATGATGTATTTATGTTTTACCTTTAAAAATGAATCTCGACTTTCAATAACTTTTAGAAGCTCCTCAATGCCGAGACATTGAATGTATACGTCAAGGTTGTTTCCCTGCTGACGAATTAACCAGTATTCAAGGCGTGAAAGGTTGTAAACTATGTCTTTAGAGCTGTAAACGGATATTTTTTCCGAAGTATCAAGAAACTTCGTCCAAAATGCTCGTGTTTTCCAACGACACTCGTTAGAATTGTTTTTGTCCGGGACCGTAAAACGAAGATAATTATTAAGAACACCGCGAAATTTTTCGCCAACAGGCTTGTTTACAAGGATAAAATTCTTTGCGTGGTCGCCCTTTAATTGCATTTCACAGCGCACCCAATGAGTATCGTCTTCATAACCGCGCTCTTTTGCTTTGTCATAAATTCTTATGAGAGTTTCGGAGCTTCGAGAGCCAAAAGTAACGGAAACCGCCTCACTTTGTCCCTTTCCCTCTTTGCTGTAAGTAATTTTAGTTGATTGAGCTTTTGCGATGTACAATTCTTGTCGGGTGTAATCGGCAATTTTAAAAATATTCAAAAGCTCTTGATAATCGTCTAAAGCAACGTCTAAACGCGCTACATTGTATTCTCCATCGTTTTCAAAGAATATACTGAAAAGCTTATCCCAGTCGCCGTGTCCGAAGGTTTCAAATTCTCGACAACCCTGCCCGGACATTTCAAGGCATACGCCCATATTTTCATCATGTCCGTCAAAATAGACGTTGATTTTGCCGCAAAACAAGCGTTGTTTATAAAAATATCGACCGTAACCTGATTCAAATTTTAAATTTTCCAAGCCGAAAAGCTCAATCAAGGTTTGCGGCGAGTCAATTTGTGATGTTACGGTGAGCCAGTCATAAAGAATTATGTTTTCTTTGCGTTTTTTTACAGGATTTTCGGGTTCGATAAGACCGTCTTTCTGTATAGATTTTATTATACTTTTTTCCGCTGTTTTTTGTTTCAAGTTTAATCACCACCTAAACTGCTCTGTTACTATGTTTTTTAATGTTTTCTGTGTATTTACTACCCCCCTATTAGCGTGGGGGGGTTATACGACTACACATCGTCGTTTTTTGCTCGTTATTTGCGTTTTTTTATACGCTCTTGTATGATTTCCGGTATTGTTTTATAAGGCTCGGAACACGGCGGTAAATCCCAACGATTATTGAACGGTACAAAGTAGTTGAGCCAAAAATCACCGAGGACGTATGACAGTATTATTAAAAGTGAAAGTATTATAATTTTCATTGTTCACGACCCCATTGTTGGTATGAACGATTTTCCTCTGATTAACAAAGATATTGTTATCTGTAATACATCTAAAAATAATACCATTTTTATAATATTAAGATATAACCCTAAAGGCAAGAAAAAATTAACAATGAATAAAGAATCTTCAAGTACGTTAAAAATATCATTAGGGAAATCATATTCTATAACAGGTAATAAATCAATAAAAAAATAAAAAGGCGCAAAAAACGCTGTTGTTAAAGCATCAAAAAGCATAATAATAAACTCCTAATATAATTAATCATTTGGCGCATATCTGTCTGCACCTGAAGGTAAATCAGAAACATGAATAGTAGTAACATTATTAGAATCATCAGAAACAAAACTATTAAATCCGCCAATTAAAGAGGGAATTCTTTTTAATAAATAGCGTGCAAAGAGAATTATTGCTAATAGTGAAAATATAGCCAATATTATCTCTCTTGTTGATGTCATATATGACATTAAATTTAAAATATAAGGGTATATATCAAAGAAATTATTATCTAAAAGCATAGGAGTTCCAAAAAAATCAATAACAGTAAAATCTGAACCTATAGATGATTCATGTAATGTAAAATCAATATTTTCTGAAAAGTAAAGTTCATTTTCAATTATTTCTTGATTTTCTTGCTTTATAATCTCGTAAAATTCAATCTTTTCGATGATTAATTCTTCAATTTCTTCGTTATCAAGTTCAATATTCTTTTCAATATAATCAAAGAAATCCTGTATAATTATTCTCGAAGATTCAACAACAGGGAGTTTTTCAATTAATTTATTATAAATATCATCATACTTATCTTTTAATTTATTTTCATTAACTTCGGGAGTGGCTATAGTAATAGGAGTTTTCATTAAAACGTCAAAAAATGTGTTCTTAATATAAGAAAGACTACTGAAACCGTCAACAATACTATTTGAAATATTATCAGAAAAATCTGAAAAATCATAAGGAACTTCAAAAAAGTCAAGAAAAACATCAAATCTTTGAATAATCTTATAAAGCAATTCTACTATTTCACCGAATCTGAATACGTGCATATGGGTGATTACAGACTGAATAGTAAAGCGGCTTAACAGCACCTCATCATATATCTTCTCCAACCAACCGAGTATGCCCGTCAAGTCGGGATTACCGCCACCGTTGCGGTCGATGACAATTGTAGGCGTACCCTCTTCATCGAGTTCGATTATTACCCGGTCATCGTCGCCTAAAGTAGTTTTTTTATGATATTACCGTGTCCGATTTTCTTGTATTCGCCTTTTTTCGGCTTGATTCCCTTGATATATCGCCAGTAAATGTACCATATTGTACATGAAATCAAAAACGGCGCGAAGACTATGCAGATAATTTTGATTATAGTGAAAAACTGTGTCCATGTCATAATTGGGTTACTCCTTGGTAAGTATTCTTTGATATGTACGAAGGGCAGAGTGTTCCCTGCCCTTTTTTGTTTTGCTAACGAGTAAATCTTTTGATTAAAGATAAAATTACCCCAATAACTATCAAGGTAAGTACAATCGGTAACAATATAGGTACAATTGAAACAATTGTGTTAATAAACTGATTAGCAATATCCGGAGTTACGACGGTTGACATATCCGGCATAGTTACAGCAGGAGACGAGGCTGAAACACCAATCGCAAGTGTTGAAATCATTGCTAATGACATTAATACTGTTACAATTTTTTTCATTTTACTTTTCATGAACATTCTCCTTTCTTAAAAGAATATTTTAAAAAACCTGTACAGTGCTTTAAAAACGATTACTATTAACGCAAACATTATTGCGAGCGTTACAAATGTTATAAAAAAGTCTAATTTTCCCGCCAATTCGGGCGTGAACTCATTTTCTCGGTGTTCTATGATTGTTTCTTCGACAATCTCTTCGACCGTCTCATCAGTTTCATCATCTGACTCAACATCAGCGGATTCATCTTCGACATCTCCGTCCAAAACCACCTCTGTTGTGTCAGCTCCCGAATCAACAATGTCGTTTTCTGTATTTTCATAATCCATTTAACACCTCTATTTCGCGTTTTCTGCCTTCATATTGACGGGTGTCAAATCATAAGTCAATACATCGCCGATTGACGCGCTCATATTCTCAACCTTTGAGTTTTCCGTATCGGCAATAGCGTATTCGTTCCCTTGTTTGTTCTTGCCGGAAGATATCTGACATAACGTGCATTTTACTTCCCCGCTCTGCTTATCCACCCATGTTCCCGTTACTAAGTAGCTTATTGTCATTTTCATAGTCATACACTCCTTTCTTGATTACTTTCTATAATAATCGCTCTTTCAAAAAGCGCGATGAACGTCCTGTTGTCATATTCGCCAAAGTTGACGGCGGTCGTGTATGCCGACCGTGCCGACGGCTCGTCGGTGAACTTCTCATGTGTGAGCTCACCGTCATAGCCGATTCTTAAAACACAATAGGTATTGTCAAGATTTGGTTTTTTCTTAGCCAATGCCTTACGAATAAGCCGCCGAATCCAACGAAAAACCTTGTATATAGCGTTGATTACAGCTATAAGTATAGATATTGATATGATTGTCGTTAAGATTTCCATTTTTCGTATTTTCCTTTCAGATGTGGTATAATTAAGGATTATATATAAGAAAGGGGGTGAAGTCGTGCCATTAATAGACTTTTCAGCTTTGATTCCCTATGAAATGATAGTTGACGCTATCAACAACGCTGTTAACGCTTTTCTTCGGAATTGAGGGGTTATTTTTGCATAACCCGGTGATTATGTGCAAAAGCTTTACAAAAACCGCAGTTTTCACACTCTCGTACTCTACAATTGATTATGCAAGCATCCGGGCTTACAGGGGTTATGTTGTTCTCCCAATTGTCAGCTTCGTAGTTACCTTCGCACGGAAATTCCATTTGTATGTTGTTCATTAGGGTTAGCTCCTTTCTTTTTGGAGATTTATTGGGGGTATATCTATTATAGACTTTTTTTCTCTATTTGTCAAGACATATTTAGAATATTTTTCTCTAAATATTTTTAGATACATTGACAATTATATAAATAAGCTATAAAATAGTAGAAAAAAGGGTAAATACAATGAAAACTAAATTTCCGATTATCCTCAAAGAATTGAGGAAAACAAATAAAATGACACAACAACAATTAGCCGATAAACTTCATATTTCTCAAAGAGCATATTCTCATTATGAAAAAGGTGAAGCGGAGCCTAATCTTGAAACTCTTTTGAGATTAGCAGAAATTTTTAAAGTTTCAACTGATTATCTTATAGGTAGATATGTAAATGTGTTTGAAAGCAACACAAGTTGTAATAATGTAAAAGCAGTTTAAGGAGTACGGAAATGAAAAAAATATTAGTAATTATAACAATTTCAGCAGTTTTATTGAGCTTTTCGTCTTGCCTTGGATACGAAAACGATAGAGAATTTGATGTTGAAGAAACTACACCGATTGAATCTATTATTGAAACAACAGAAAAAAATAAACCTAAAGGGACAGATAAAAAAGAGACAAGTGAAGATGAAATTATTATAATTACAAAAAAAGAAGTACCGACAGAACAGACTGTCTCAGAAACAATGAAAATTAATGAACTTACAATAGGAGACGCTATTAATGTTGAATATTTAGAAATAACATTTGGCATAGAAGTTGAAGTTGTAAAAGAAAATCCGTATTCGAGTAAAAATAATGTAAAACTTCCGATAAAAATAAAAAATCTTAAAGACGATTCATATGAATTTACACCTTGGAAATTTACTTATTTTGGTTCAAGAGGCGGAGAAGTAGAGGATAAAGGTTATTTATTTGAAGATAAAATTGTTAAAAGCAAATTAAGAAGTGGTGCAGAGGTCTTATATTCTTTATATTTCGCGTATGACGGAGACGGAGATTATTATGTTGAATTCGTAATTTTAAATAATAAAGTTGAACTGAGAGTTCCTGTATATACAGAAAACAATACAGATTGAAAGGACGTAAAAAATGGCATATACACAAAAGAACGTAATCGGAGAGATTGCAGGACTGATAATTTTAAGAATATCATGTTTGGCGGCTTGCCTTTGCTTTGGGCTACCAATGTTCTATACATCAATAATACCGAATTACACATTAAGCGGATTCGGTTCAATTTTAGGAGTACAAGAAAGCGTAATACACGGAACCCCGATTTCGTTAATAGCTTTTGTTTTCCCGATAATTATATTGATTATAACTTTTTTAGAATTTCTAAACGAGAATATGTACACAGCAACTTTCATTTTCGGAATAATAGGGTTTATAATAACTGTAATTTACTTTATAGCAGAAACTACATATTTAAACCAAAAAGCAAATTTTTTTGATTTTAATTTGTATGATTTGAAAACATGGTTATCATGGGGAAGTCTTATACTTTTAGGAATATACCTGTTTATTACAGTCCTATCTTTATTGTGCAGAAGAAATTCATCTGGTTAACCCCCAAAAAAACTAAAATAAAGGAGAATCAATAATGCCTTCAAACAAAAACGCCGATTTGAAATCATCATACTTTGACTTGCTTATGATAAGATATAAAAATAAAGGTCATACCGTTATAGGGTTAGATGAATCAATACTTCGGCTAAAGTCAACTATGGACGGTGAAGATGTCGCATATGTTGACAAGCAATTCAACGAATGGTTAAAAAGCCAATAACTCTCTAAACCTCATTAAAAACCGCATTGAGCAATTAAACAAAAACGAACACACCCACGGGCGGGGCTACGCTTCCCGCTTCCGTGTGTGTGTTCTCGCTATTATGTTTAATTTACGTCAACGGCGTTTTTGCCGACCGTTTAAGCGAGGATATCCCCTGCTCTGCTCTTTTGTACAATTTGACGAATGAAATTCGATTTTAAGAATGGCTCAACCATGCGATTTTTTAAGTGCTATTTTTCAGCTTAAATCTACATCACAAATTGATGAGCTGACTATTCTAATAATTTAGAGTTTTCCCTTTGTGCAAATTTACTACTACTCCTACGGGAATAATAATAATCAATATTATACGCAATTATGTGGGAATTGCTATAAATGATAACCTTATAATCGGGGGGCTGTTGTATAAATTATTAGATTTTTCATTAAAATATCAACTCATTACAGCTTTTACAATACATTCACACGACAAGCCGAATTTTTTCAAAAGCTCTGCGGCGGGGCCGGAATATCCAAATACATCTTCGACGCCGATTTTTTTTACAGGTATAGGGTACACCTCGGACAAAACGTCGCACACCGCGCTACCGAGTCCGCCGATAACGGAGTGTTCCTCAACCGTTATTATCTTGCCGGTTTCCTTCGCGGCGTTAATAATAATTTCTTTGTCGAGCGGTTTAATTGTGTGAATATTAATTACTCTTGCGTTAATTCCCCTCTCTTTCAACTCATCGTGCGCCGATAGTGCTTCGGAAACCATTAATCCCGTTGCAATTATCGCTGCGTCGTTTCCGTCGCGCAATTGATTTCCTTTCCCTATTTTAAAGCAATAATCGGGATTATCATTGAAAACGGGAGCCGCGAGCCGCCCAAAACGCAGATATGCGGGGCCTATATGCTCTGCCATAGCTAAAACGGCGGCTTCTGCTTCAATATAATCGGAAGGATTTATAATTGTCATATTCGGTATAACGCGCATTAAAGCGATATCCTCGTTACATTGGTGCGACGCGCCGTCTTCACCGACCGAAATTCCGCCGTGCGTCGCGCCGATTTTAACATTAAGCTTAGGATAAGCAATACTGTTGCGGATAATCTCAAAAGCTCTGCCCGCCGCAAACATTGCGAAACTCGAAGCAAATACTAACTTACCCGTCGATGCGACACCCGCCGCCACACCCATCATGTTTTGCTCTTGTATTCCGCAGTTAAAGAATTTTTCGGGGTTGACCTTTGCGAATACTCCGGTTTTTGTTGCCGCCGCTAAATCGGCGTCTAACACCACCATATCGGGGCGTAATTCAGCTAATTTTACGAGTCCGTCACCATAACCGTCCCGGGTCGCTTTTTTGACTGTATCGCTCATTTTTCTCCCCCCTCCCCCGCTTCTAAAACGGCAATTCTTGCCTTTAACTCCGCCATAGCGGAAATATACTGTTCCTTATTCGGTGCCGTTCCGTGCCACGCGGCTTTATCCTCCATAAAAGCAACGCCTTTACCTTTTATTGTTTTTTGAACAATAACGCTCGGTTTATCAGACGATTGTGCCGTTTCCTTTAAGGCGTTTTCTATTTGTTCAAAATCGTGTCCGTCAATACAAATAACATTCCACCCGAACGCCTCAAACTTCCCTTGAATACTGCCGAGCGACATAACATCTTCAACCCGTCCGTCAATTTGAAGTCCGTTATTGTCGACAAATGCAATTAGGTTATTAAGCTTATAATGCGCCGCAAACATAGCCGCCTCCCATACCTGTCCCTCTTGTATTTCACCGTCACCTAAAAAAGTATAGACTTTATAAGACGAATTGTCCGACTTTCCCGATAACGCCATACCACAAGCGGCAGAAAACCCCTGCCCCAATGAGCCGGTACTGAAATCCACACCCGGTACGCTCCCCATTACGGGATGCCCTTGAAGCCTTGAACCGATTTTTCGCAATGTTTTTAATTCATCAACGGGAAAGTAGCCCCGTTGCGCCAATACCGAATACAACGCGGGTGCATTATGCCCCTTAGATAAAACGAATCTGTCTCTTTTGGGGTTATTAGGGTTATTCGGGTCGATATTCATATGCTTCATATACAAATAGGTAAGCGTATCGGACATTCCGAGAGAACCGCCCGGGTGTCCGCATTTTGCGTTATACGTCCCCTCTATAATGCCGATTCTGACCTTACAAGCGGTAATCTGTAATTCGAGCTTTTCTTTTTGTGTCATTATACTATACTCCTTTCAAATACACCACAATATCTCGCGCAACCCCGCTATTACAATCGCATACAGTAAAATCTGCCGTTTCTTTAACAATATCCTCTGCATTAGCTGTGGCAAACCCTATATCTGACTGCTCAAGCATTTCGAGGTCATTCATATAATCCCCCGCCGTTATAATTCTTCTGTTTTGTTCCTTAATATTAAGTATTTCAAGGAGCTTTTGTATTCCCGTCCATTTATTGACATCTTTTGGCAAAATTTCATAATACATTGTATATGAACGCACCATATGTACATATTCGCACGGATTTCGGCGGGTAAACTCAATCACCTCGTCAATTATTTCCGGTCGGTCAATAACGAGAACCTTTATCCACCCCTCCTTCGGTACCTCGCCGTAACTGCACCGAACGGGTTCAATCCCGGCAAAGTCTAAATGCATCTCTTCAAATTCATTTGTACTTACCACATAAATTGTATCATCAATGAGAATTTCTACGGCGACATCGGGAAATTTTTCCAGTACTATTTCCACATAAGAAACGGCATTATCGCTCAACTCACACTTCCATAAAAACTCATCTTTTATAAAATCATATACGGCGGCACCGTTAAACACCACCAACGGCAATCTCAACAAATTTTCATTTGAATCGAGCATAAACTCTTTAACAACCGAGCGCGCCGCCGCCACACCTCGCCCCGTGGCGAGCGTAAAAAGTCCGCCGTTATTGATTAATTCGGAGATGGCGGCTTTATCAACCTCGAGAACACGTTTATCATCGGTAAGAACCGTTCCGTCGGCGTCTGTAATCAATATTGTATTATCGAATTTCATAATCCCTCAATAATCCTTCAATAAACTCTTTAAAATATTCCGGTAGCTCGCTCTCTGTTTCCATATATACGCCCGTCTTCGGATGAACAAAGCCTAACTTTTTAGCATGGAGACATTGACCGTTAAGTGACGCGGGCTTTCCATTACCATATGTCGTATCTCCCGCGACGGAATGTCCGATATAAGCCATATGCACGCGTATTTGGTGAGTTCTCCCCGTGTGAAGTCGCGCGCGGATATGCGTATAGTCGTTATAACGGGCAACCGTTTCATAATAGGTTGTTGCTTCACGAGAATTCTTCGCGGTAACGCACATCTTCTTCCTGTCTGTAACGCTTCTGCCAATAGGCGCGTTTATTGTATCGTTATCCTTTTTTAACCGCCCGTGAACAATCGCCTCGTATTCGCGGAGCATTGTGCGGTTTTTTAGCTGTTCCGCTAAGCTTAGGTGTGCAATGTCGTTTTTAGCGACCGCAACTAATCCGCTTGTATCCTTATCAATACGATGAACAATCCCGGGGCGTATAATGCCGTTAATTCCCGAAAGACTATCCTTACATCTGAACATTAAAGCATTAACGAGCGTCCCGCTGTAAACACCTGCGGCGGGATGCACAATCATTTCGCGCGGTTTATTGACTATTATAACAAATTCATCTTCAAAAAGAATATCCAACGGTATATCTTCGGGAAGAATGTCGACGGGGGCGAGGTCATTTACCGTAACCTTAACCGAGTCTCCCGATTTTAACAAATACTTTTTTGCGAAAACGCCCCCGTTTACGGTACATTTCCCGCCGTCAATAAGTGCCGCCGCCGCGCTTCGAGAAACCCCTTCAACTTTTTCCGCAACAAACCTGTCTAATCTTATACCTGCGTCGTCGCTCTCCGCAACAATAACAAACTCACTCATTATTATTACTTTCTTCAACTGTCAATTGCACATCGTCAACTGTCAATTGCACGTCGTCAACTGTCAATTGCACGTCGTCAACTGTCAATTGCACATCGTCAACTTGACAAGCTCGCTTTGCTCTATATTCTCTGACCTCGTCGCTTACTACTACAACAAACAACAATAACGAACCGATAACCGCACACATATCTGCAAAATTGAATATTGCGAAATTGATAAATTTTAACTCTATGAAGTCTGTTACATATCCTCTCGATACCCTGTCAATAAAATTGCCGATGCCACCCGCTATAATAAGGGTAATAGAAGCAATAAGCCATCTCGACCTAAAAATGCCCATAATAAGCATTACAATACCGACAACTAAGAATACACCGGTAATTGTTATAAGAAAAGTTTGTCGTCCCGATAAAATACCGAACGCCGCTCCGTCATTGTGCCAATGTGTAAAATTAAACAAGCCCTTTATAATAACGACGGAATCTCTCGGGGAAATTAACTGTACCACAAAATACTTTGTTAATTGGTCAATTCCCGCTAATAAAGCGACAAATCCAACGGCAATTAACGCCGTTATACGGTCGCGCTTACTTTGTTTCTTTCGCATTTTCGCTGACAACTCTACCGCACCTTTCGCACAATCCGTCTTTAACATTCTCGCTATAAATCCAACAACGCTCGCACTTTTCGCCTTCTGCCTTCTCGACCTTAATCAACCTCTCGGTGTTTGATTCATTTACAATAACACGAGAAACGATACAGGCTTCTGCCAATTCGCTTATAATATCGCTCAAATCTTCATTTGTTTCGATAATTACCTTAGCCTCAAGTGATTTTCCTATAACCTTTTCGTTTCGTTTGATTTCTAACGCCGCCAATACGTCGTTTCGAATTTCGCGTATTTTCTCCCATTTTTGATTAAATTCATCGTTGACGCTGACTCCCGATTTTTCGGGCATTGTATTAAAAATAACGCTCGTTATATCGTCATTCAAATCGTGCGGAAGCTCTCCCCATATTTCGTCGGCGGTAAAACAAAGAATTGGCGCGATTAAGCGGGTTAATCCGCTTAAAATAGTATACATCGCCGTTTGTGCCGAACGTCGCAATTCCGATTTTTCCCCTTCACAATAAAGCCTGTCTTTTATAATATCAAGGTAAAAGTTTGACATATCAACTACGCAGAAATTATTAAGGGCGTGATAAGCCAAATAAAAGTCCATATCTTCATAGGCGTAAATGACCTTTTCAACCAATGCGTCAAATTTAACCAATGCCCATTTATCCAATTCGAGAAGCTTTGTTGTTTCAATTATATCGAGAGAGGGTTTAAATCCGTCACCGTTGCAAAGATTCCCCAAAATAAACCGAGCGGTATTGCGAATCTTACGATACACCTCCGACAATTGCCCCAACATATCGTGCGATACGCGAATATCCGAATGATAATCAAGCGACGCCACCCAAAGGCGTAAAACATCTGCTCCGTATTTGCCGATTACCTCCTCGGGTAAAATGACATTCCCCTTTGATTTAGACATTTTTTCGCCATTGCCGTCCATTACCCAACCGTGTGAACAAACGGCTTTATAAGGAGCGCGGTCGTTGACCGCCACAGATGTGAGCAACGACGACTGAAACCAGCCTCTGAATTGGTCGGCACCCTCAAGGTATAAATCGCAGGGTGAGCTTAATTCCTCACGTTGTTCAAGAACGGCGGCGTGGGTACACCCCGAATCGAACCAAACGTCAAATATGTCAAGCTCTTTTACAAATTTAGAAACGTCCGAACATCCGCAGTCACATTTAACCGATTCGGGAAGAAATTCCTTCGGCTCCTTTTTGTACCAGGCGTCCGCGCTTTCTTCGCGGAAAAGCTTTGATACGGCTTTGATAATATCATCGTTTATTATCTCCCTACCGCAATCGCCACAGTAAAAAATAGGAATAGGCACACCCCAACGACGTTGCCGAGAAATACACCAATCGCTCCTGTCCTTAACCATGTTCAACATTCTTTCCTTGCCCCATTCGGGAAGCCAAACGGTATCCTCCACCGCCTTTATTGTAGCTTCGGAAAACTTGTTAACGGCACAGAACCATTGGTCGGTTGCGCGATAAATAATAGGATTTTGACACCTCCAACAATGCGGGTAGGAATGTTCGATTTTTTCCATACCGAGCAACAACCCCGAACCCTCAAGCTCCTCGGCGATTGCTTTATTTGCATCATCTGTGGTTAAACCGTTGAACACCTCTCCCCTGCCCTGTAAGCCGGTCATTCTTCCGTATTCGTCAACAGGAACGACAATTTCAAACATTCCTTTATACGAATTGCATACCTCATAGTCCTCCGCGCCGAACCCGGGCGCAGTATGAACGCAACCCGTGCCGCTTTCGAGCGTTACATGATTACCTATTATCACCGTTGATTTTCTGTTGAGGAACGGGTGTTTTGTTTCTATAAGCTCAAGTTCCTTGCCTGTATAACTCCCGACAAGCTCATAATTTGTTATTTTACAAGCTTCGGCAACCTTTTCAGCTAATTCCTTCGCAACGAGTATATAATCACCGTTAGTCTTTATAAAAGTATATTCATATTCGGGGCCTAAGCATATCGCTAAATTCCCGGGTAACGTCCATATTGTAGTAGTCCAAATAGCGAAAAAAATTCTTCCGCTTTTTTCGGAGCCGTCGGAAATAATGTCGGAAAAAAGCCCTTTATCATCGGTAACCGGGAATTTAACAAATGCCGAATAACAGGTGTCGTCCTTGTATTCGAGCTCCGCCTCCGCCAAAGCGGTTTTACAGTCGGCACACCACGAAACGGGCTTCAACCCCTTATAGATGAAGCCTTTTTTATATATTTCCCAGAAAATTTCAATCTGTCGCGCTTCGAAATCGTGTGCAACGGTTACATAAGGGTTGTCGAAATCGCCCCATACGCCGAGTCGCTTAAACTGTGCCTTTTGCTCGTCGAGACAAGAAAGCGCGAATTTACGACATTCCTCTCTTAATTTAACGGTATCAATCTGTGTCTTCCCCGAACCGGCAATCTGTTTAACCGCCTTTAATTCAATGGGAAGCCCGTGACAATCCCACCCGGGTACATACGGAGCGTCATACCCCCTCATAACCTTATACTTAATGATTATATCCTTCAATACCTTGTTAAGAGCGGTTCCGAGATGAATATTGCCGTTTGCATAAGGCGGGCCGTCGTGAAGAATATACCGCTCGCGCCCCTTTGTTTTTTCGCCGAGCTTGTAGTATATTCTACTTTGTTCCCATTCTGAGAGACGTTTGGGTTCTCTTTCGGGCAAATTTCCGCGCATCGGAAATTCGGTTTTCGGTAAATTAAGAGTCGCGTTATAATCCATAATGTGTATTAATCCTTATTTGTTATTATTTCCGCCAAAATGCAGTTCCTGTTTATCAGAGCGCGCATTAGCCGTCTTTGTTTTCATTTCGGCGGTTTTTGAGGCTTGTTCCTTTTTGAAAAAAATATCGCCGGTTTTCCCGTCGCTTCCCGCCGGGAAAAGCGAAATATCGCCGGTATCTTCCAAACCGTCCGCATCAACCTCAAACTTTATTGATTCACCCTTATTAAGATTCGCCGTATCGGAAACGCCCCCCTGTTTTTGTTCCTTTTCGACGCCGCCCGACAATTGTTGAGTTTTACTCTTTCCTTTTACATTAGTATTGCTCTTATTCTTTTTGTCGGATGAATAACTCTTGAAATCCGGTTTCCCTTCCTTCAATGTCTTTTTTATAAACTCGTTTTCACATTCCTCAACGATTTTTTCAATATTCACCATTTGTTCTTTATAAGAACTAATAACCCTTGCTTTAAAGTTCAAGATTTCGCTTGTGGTTCTGTGCAGGATTTCTTTTTGAACATCGGTTTTGAGGTTCATTTCGAGTTCAATATCCGCCGCTTGATTATTTGCGTTATCAATAATATTGGCGGCTTCCTCTCTTGCCGCAGAAATCTCGCTCTCCCCTTGCTCCTGTAACTTTTGGCGACCTTCTTCCGCTTTTTTCAAAATATCCGCAGAATTAGCCTGTGCCGCTTCAACAATTTCTGCCGCTCTTCTCTTTGAATCGGCAATAAGCGCGTTCCCCTGTCTTTGCGCGCCAAGCAACGCGTCTTTCAAGGTGTCCTCGTCCTCGCGGTATTCTTTTATTTTATCCGCAAGTACATCAAGCTTCTTTTCTAAGCTTTCGTTTTCCTTTTGTAACCGCGAAAACTCAAGAGACACAACCCTTAAGTAATCCTCAACCTCTTCGATTTTATAGCCCTTAAGTCCCATATCGAACTTTTTAGACATTATTTCTTTTGCGCCCATTTTTATAAAATATCCTTTCGAGATAATATTGACACTTCATTATAACACAGTTTTACAGATTTCGCAACATAAATAAAAAATTTTTGTAAAAAATATTTTAAAGCGGCGGTATACGAATACCTCCGCCGCTTTAAAAACAGATTTTTTACCTTGTTTTAATGTATGTCGAAAATACTATCCACGCTATATTCCGATTTACTCTCCTTGTGGAACAAATCGCCGTCCATATCGTCGCCAAACGGAATCATTGCGTATGTGTTGGTGTTTATTCTTCCGAGGTTGCCATTAAGTGCGTAAGCAACCCCCCATAAAAGGTCAACCACCGGTGACACAATTGCTTTTCCCGCCTCTTCCATGTTTATTATAACAACATGACCTTCTTTGAAAAAATCGGCGGCTTCTTTTCTTTTTAAGTTATAATCGTTAAGAGTTGAACCCTTAATCTTAACAACCTTGTAGGTACGCGATTCTTTTCCCGCTAAACGCATAACCTTCCTGCTCGATTCAATCCCCAAATCAAATGCGTCAAATTGACTTTCCGGTTTTTTCAAAGCAGAATCGCTCCCCGTATCTAATCCTACCTCAATTTCCTCGTATTCTTCATCGTTTCTGCGTCCTCTGATTATGTTCGCAATATTATCCCATATACTACCCATTTTTCCAAAATCCTCCAATTTTTTTATTAAATTATAGCTTGGTAAGCCTCGAAACCCCGTTTCGTAAAACTGCTGACACTTCCTCGCACTTCCTCGGAAGCGACCTTATATATCAAATGCGAACACAATCGCATATAAGCCTAAGACTTAAAACCTTTGCCCGAACAACGCGGTACCTACCCTGACAATATTTGAACCATATTCAACGGCAACGGCATAATCCTCGCTCATACCCATCGAGAGCGTATCTGCGGTAGATACATTCGACTTTAAATCCTCAAAAAGCCGTTGCATTTTTGCAAAATATTTTATTGACTCCCCCTTCGGCGGAATTGTCATCAAGCCTCGAAGCCTTACGTAATCAAGACGGTCAACAGCTTCAACCAAACCGTAAAGCTCGTCCGGAAAAACGCCGCCCTTGGTTTCTTCATTGCCGATATTAACCTGAATCAATATATCGGTAACAATATTTGCGTCTGAATGTAATAAACGCGTTTGAGCGTCAATTTCGCGGGCTAATTTCTCGCTCCCGACCGATTGAATCATGCTTATTCGGTCATGTTGGCGAAAAAGCGGTTTTATTTTATTCGATTGAAGCCCCCCGATAAAATGAATCTCACAGCTTTTTGGGTATTCGCCGCATTTGCTTAGATATTCCTGTACTCTGTTTTCACCCAAAAGGGATATCCCGCAAGCTATGGCAGTTTTAATTCGCTCGACATCAACCATTTTTGTCACAGCCATAATGCGAACCTTATCTCCCCTGCCCGCTTTTAGTTCAGCCGCCTGTACATTTTCGACAATTCGCTTATAATTGTCTTCAACGCTCATATATATATTATCTTTTATCATGAAACAATCTTCCCGTCGTAGAGGTTTCGTCCGCTTATAACAACATCGTCATAAAGCTGTAAATATTCGGGGTTATTAATATGTTTAATTATAACAAACCCTTCCTCCGAGCGGAGCATATCTATCTTTTTAAAACAGAGTATCGAACCGTTTTTTACATATACACCGCTCTCGCCGTCTCTATCAAATGTCATAGCGTTTCGCGGAAGTCTTATTCCCGAATAATCGTTCAACAAAAGTCTTGCGCTTACGACCCGTTTCTTGGAGAACTCCTCATTTAATATTTCCCCCTCAAAAATGAAAACGGTATATCCGTCACCTTGGTCTTCGGCGCCGACTATTAATACCGGAACATCTTGCGGATGCACCCCTATTCGGAGATTAACCACCGCTCCTTCGGATACGGCGCGCGATTTCTCGGTCTCAAGCACCGCCGCCATTCTCCATTTATAATCATCAATTACTTTACCGGCTATATTATTACCTATTTCCAATAACGGGTTTGCTATTATATTATCTATACTGTCTCTCGAAACGGCAAGCGCGTCATCAAACCTTAACGTGCTTTCATAACCGTCGGCATTGTTTACAAAATATCCGGATTCCGAAGCGGTCAATTCACGAAGAACCCCGCCGTCGCCGGACAATTTGTTTTCTAAAGATTCCACCTCGGCATTAAGCCCCGTAATTCGCGACTCAATTTGTTCAAACCCTATCCCCTTAGAAACAATAATTTTACTTTGTACACTCAAATACTCGTTTTTATAAGTATATGCCCGCTCATAATTTCCCGTGGCAATATTTCTAAGTATATTCAAGTGTGTGTCCGATAACTGCCCGGAAAACGCTTCAAGCTGTGAATTATCCTGTGACGCGCCGCCAACCGACGAATTTGATGTATCTGCAAATTGTTTTGCCTCGGAAAGAATCGCGATTTGTTCATTTAAATCGTTTATTTTCTGCTTACAGTATATATCATCGTCTGAAGAATACACAACGGCAATAATCGAATCGGGTGACAGCTTTGCACCACATTTGTTCGTATAAGCTATTACACCGTTGTTGCGATAATTCGCAAATTCCTCCGAAACAACTTGACTTTCGTTACGAATGAATACGCCGTTAAACAAAATTGATTCGGTGTTTTCATAATAAAAAGCGGTTTCCGTCATTAGCGGATGATAAATGCGGTTAAAAACTAAACTGCCTATCATCAATGTGAAAAATACAAGTAACAAAAACGCAACAACCCCGACGGTAACGGTTGTGGTACGTGATTTTCGCGGTGTAGGCTGACCGTCAAGCTCCGCGTATTTATAACTGTCAGCTCTCCGTTTCATTGTTTTCAACATTATTTCCGAAAGCATCTAAAATAGATATAGTTTTTAAAGGTGTAATAGTAGAGATTGCGTGTTTATAAATTAAATTCTGTTTGCCTTCCGTATCGAGTATAACCGTATAACTGTCGAACCCTTTAACAACACCCTTAAACTGAAAACCGTTAGTAATATAAATAGTAACGGGAATTTGTTCTTTACGAGCTTGATTCAAAAATACATCTTGAAGATTTATATCTCCCCTTGCCATAATATTGAGACCACGCCTTTCCGAGCCGCAAAAAGCTCTACTATTCATTATCACTGCGAAATCAATCGCGCAACGCTTTTGAGTGTGTAAAAAGAATTTGCTCATATTTAATGTCTTTTTTAACTTTAAAAAACTTTTTACAAAACTTTTTCAATGGTTATACAAGTGTTATACTGTAAAAATATTATAGCACACAAAAAAGCCGATTGCAAGTAGTTTTCTGATATTTTTTTATTTTATTTTTCGGCATAAAATTCGTCCAAAAAAGCGACAGATTCATCTAAAATGTGAACGTACATTTTATCGTTGTTCATAATCAGCCATTTTGTGCAATTCATCTTCCTAAACCACGTCAGTTGTCTCTTTGCATAGTTGCGCGTTTTCATTTTTAAGTTTTCTATGCACGTTTCGATTTTCTCTTCGCCCTTAAAATAAGGGAAAAGCTCCTTATGTCCGATTGCTTGTGAGGCTGTGGGCTTTTTTGAAACCGCTTGAAACGCGATGCGAGCTTCCTCAATAAGACCGTTTAACAACATTTTTTCTACACGATTGTTAATTTGTCGGTATAAATCCACTCTGTTTTCAAAATTCAAGCCGAGCATACACGTTTTGTAACGAGAACGCTCCAAACGGCTGTTTTCCCGTCTTTCCCGCGCAGTTTTCGATGATTGTTCATACGCTTCGAGGTGACGAACAATGCGTTTTACGTTATTTTCGTGTAGTTTTGAAGCTTCATCGGGGTCAACGCTTCGCAATTTTTCTAACAAAAAAGAATTTCCGCGGGTGGCGGCGAGGTTGTACATTTTTTCGCGAAAGTCGGAATCCTCACCTATTTCGTCAAAAATAATGTTATCGACTAACGAGGAAATGTAAAGCCCCGTTCCCCCGACAATAATAGGCATTACGCCGCGTTTTGAAAGCTCGGAAATTGTTTTACGCGCTTGAACGAGCCATTCTGCAACAGAATACGATTGCTCGGGTTCGATATATCCGTACAAATGATGAGGAACCCCTTTTTTATCGGCTTCGGTCGGCATTGCACAGGCTATATCCATCCCCTTATATACCTGCATTGAATCTGCATTTATGATTTCACCGCCCAATTTTAACGCCGTATCAACCGCGAGGTTGGATTTCCCCGTTGCCGTCGGTCCGCATATTACTATTATTTTTGTCTTTTCCATGCTATATTATTCTCTTAAATTTCTTTTCGAGCTCTTTCTTTGACATTCTCACGGTAATAGGTCTACCGTGTGGACAGTATTGTAACATTTCCGCGTTATTACTTGTGAGAACTTTTTCCGCCAATTGACGAATATCATACGACACAGACTTATCCCCCGCTTTTATGGCAGAGCGACAGGCGATTGTGTGTAAAACATCATCTGCCGCGCTCAAGCAGCCTATATTAAGCGTTCCGCCATTGTTCAGCGTTTCGGACACCGAGGTAATAACCTCTTCAACAGATGTTCCCTCTAATATTGTCGGGAACGCAGTAACTTTAACAGAATCAGAGGCACCCGTAACCGTTGTAGTATCTATTTGCACTCCTATTTGCTTTAGCTGTTCAATTGATTCCGTTTCAAGTAAGCGTCCGCAATTTTCCGCTCCGAGACGCACCTCAATCGGCTCAATTAACAACTGTGAATGTCCCCGTAGCTGCCGTTTTAAACCGTCAAATCTTATTCTCTCGTCTGCGGCGTGCTTGTCTATTAGCACAAGCTCGTCCCCCACCTCACAGATTATATAGGTTGAAAACAGCTCGCCTAAAATATTAAAGCTCACGTTTTCCTTTTCGATAAGCACATCTTGATTAACAATAGCCCTTTCTTTTTTTACAAATGACTCGGGATTAATGTATCTAAACTCGACATTGACGGGTTCGGGGGGCGTTTTTACAACGGTATACTCGGTTTTATTTGAACTAAATTCAATGGTTTCGGGCAATACTTCGGTATTTGCGCTTTTTACCGATACGTCTGCATCTGCTTTAGACTCAGGCGCGTTTTCGATTTTAAACACCGGCGCGATATTAACTTTTGGAGTTTCGTTTATCGGCGTTGCGTTAAGTAAAGCATTTTTTACCGCAATATGTATCGCGCCGAAAACAATTCTGTCGTTGACAAAGCGCACCTCCGTCTTAGCGGGGTGTACATTTGCGTCTACATCAGACGGCTCCATCGTTATATTCAACACACAAGCGGGAAATTTCCCCGTCATAATGCTGTTTCTGTATGCCTCCTCCAATGCCGCGGCACAGGTAGTTGACTTTATATAACGAGAATTAACATAAAAATTCTGAAAAGCGCGGTTATTCTTACAAAAAAGCGGCATTGTCGTAAATCCGTCTACTGTAATACCGTTTTGTGTACATTCTACGGGAATCAGACTCGTTGCAAAATTCTTTCCGTAAACGGCGTATATAGCAGAATAAGCTTTGCCGTCGCCGGGTGTAACACGAACGAGCTTATTGTCGCGAATGAATCTGAACGCAATATGAGGGTTAATTAATGCCGCTTTATCAATTACCGATTGTATATAATTCCCTTCACTAATGTCTTTTTTGAGAAATTTAAGTCTTGCGGGTGTATTAAAAAACAAATCCTTAATAATAATAGTCGTTCCTACGGGACAGCCGTTTTGCTCATGCTCCGCCTCAATTCCGCCTTCGATTTTATAAATTGTCCCAAAATCAGAATCGACAGTTTTGGTCAACAAGCTGACTCGAGATACCGCCGCAACTGACGCTAATGCTTCCCCTCTGAAGCCAAGGGTTGTGATTTCCGCCAAATCCTCGCTTACGCTCACCTTGCTTGTGGCGTGTCGCAAAAAAGCGGTGGGACATTCATCGTATGGTATTCCCGAGCCGTCGTCGGTTATACGCAAAAAAGAAATACCACCGCTTTTGATTTCAACGGTTATGGATTTTGCCCCCGCATCAATTGAATTTTCGAGCAGTTCTTTGACTACGGAAGCCGGCTTTTCAATAACCTCGCCCGCCGCAATAAGCTCTGAAACGCTCTTGTCAAGGACTTTTATCATAATGCTCCTTAATCTTAATAATCTCATCGGAAAGCTTTTGTAAAGCTTCTCGTCTTATGCCGTTTATTTGTGATGTTTTTAACATTAACCCCGGCTCGATATCACACTCAATCCCACCCGCTAAAAAAATTGTGCCGCCTAACTTAAGCATTTGTGCTTTGATAAAATCTTCGGTTGTGCTTTTATTCAGAGCCTTTTCGGGAACCGCCCCGATAACGGTAACGCTTATATCGTTCGTTCGGACGATACATTTTGTCGGCTTATTCTCTTTAATAATCAAGTTGAAATACACCGTGTATCTTTTGTATGGAGATTTAAGGCTTCTTGCTTTAATTTCGCGAATTGCCTCGGCGGTTGCCGTTACATCTTCTTTTGTGCGACTTCCGAGCATATTTGCGTTAGAACAATTACCCGTAAAATAACCGTCGGTAAATCCCCCGCGCGAAAAAACTCTTCCGAGAAGGTCAATATCGGGATTTAATCCATCTAATGTCGCGCGAAAAGCTTCAACGGTTGCCGCAACATATTCGGGACGTTTCATTCGCCCTTCAATTTTAATCGACGTCACGCCCATTTCCTTCAATTCACCAATATGACGAATCAACGATAAATCCTTCAACGAAAGCGCATAATGCACATTTTTATCCCGCTCACAAAAATCAAGTCTGCACGGTTGCGCGCACATTCCGCGATTACCGCTTCTGTATATGCTTCCGCCGAGAATACTGCTCATATAACACTGTCCGCTGACGCTTACGCAATGTGCGCCGTGAACAAATACCTCTGTTTCAATTGAGCTTTTATTACAAATTCCCCGTATTTCTTCCCGAGACAGCTCGCGAGCGAGAACAACCCTTGTGAACCCTAATTTTTGAAGCGCGTTCGCCCCTTCAACTGTGGTTGTTGTCATTTGTGTTGACGCGTGGAGTCGGGTATGAGGGCTGATTCTTTTAACAATTGACGCGACGCCCAAATCTTGTACAATAACCGCGTCAATCCCCATTTCAACGGCTTGTCCGATATACTCGCGCAGTAATGTAAGCTCATCATCAAAAATAAGAGTGTTAAGCGCGAGATAGAGCTTTACACCATAAAGGCGGCTCTGTCGTATGACCGATTCCAACTCATCAAAGGTGAAATTTGTGGCGTTCCCTCGGGCAGAAAACTTGTTTAAACCGAGATAAACCGCATCCGTTCCGGCGTTAATCGCGGCGGTAAAAGACTCAGTACCGCCGCAAGGGGCAAGAATTTCCATTTATTATACCGCTTAACTATTAGATTTGACACTGGATTTGCGAGGTATTACACCCTATGCCAGCGTCAATTGCCCGTCATCTGACGATTCGGCTAATTTAAGCTTTAATGCCTCAATTTCCTCTTGCATACGTACAATATCGCGTTCCTTAGCTTTAGCATAATCATCAAAGGTTTTTTCAAAGTTTTCGAGCATTGTGTTTAATTTGATATTCTCTTCCTCTTTTGATTCGGCGTTTTCCTTTGCCTCCTTAATCGCGCTGTTAAAAACATTCATAGCGTGGTCGTCAAATTGTTTTTCAAACTCGGTAAAGCGCGCCCTAAGCTCAATATTCTCTTTCTCCGTATGGGCAACAATTTGGTCTAATTCGTGTTCCGCGCTTGTGTAAGTATTTGCCGCGTGTTCCTCAAAAAGCTTTTCATAATCTTGAATCTTACCGCGAAGGTCATTGTTCTCCTGTTCCTTAACCGCGGCAATCTGAAACAATTCGCTTTCCGCCGAATTCATATTATCAATAAGCAATTGTTGATTTTTTATTTCGGTATCGTTTAAAAGCGCGCGTAATTTGTCCGTTTCAACGGCGGAGCTGTCCGCTTGTTCCATAAGGTCAAAAGCAACGAGCGTTAATACCTCATAATCGCTTCTGCCCTTCATTGCCGCGGTAAATTCCGATATCCGCTCTTCAAGTAAAGCGGCAACCTTTGTTATACGCTCGGGTTCTTCATCCGTCCGTAAGGTATAATTTTTTCCGAGAATGGTAATTTGCACTGTATCCATGTTTCCCTCCCAATCAATTGCTTACTTCTATATCTATTTTATAATCACCTATTGCCCAAGCGTATACATTTGAGCCTTCAACGGTGAGCCTAACCCCTATTGAGTGTTCTCCTACAGAAATATCGTTCACCCCCGCGAAATTAATCGCCCCGATAATATCCGCGCTCGTCATAGAGTAAATTACATTAGACGGGCCTACGACCTTAACCGTAATTGTGCGGGTTATATAATCAACCTTAAACCCCGATGGGATATTGAGGTTATTGAAATTAGCCGTCGAAACTTGAAAAGTTCTGACGTCATAATCGCCGATTTCATCAAAAATTACTCTGACCTCATTATTGCCCGATATATTCTCGTATCCCTCGGGAAGGGTTATTTGGATAGGTATTCCGTTTTCCAAATATCCTAAGGTAATATCGCTTAAGGATATTGTGCCTATATTCAAGCCTTCGAGATTATCAATTGAATCATTAGGGGACGCAATTGTTAAATCCTTAGGTTCAATACTCATTTTGTTATATAAGGAATCGAGTTCAAAATTATCGGGAGCGATAATGCTTACCTCGAGAGGGAGTGTTTTGCGCTTAAACACAGGAACGGTAACATTAAACGCTCGCTCTTCTGTATAAATACCGTCGTTTAAAATAATATTCCCTCTTGAATCGAGAAATTCAAGCTCTCCGTTTAAAACGGTCGTTGTAATAAGCGGCTCATCGCTCACTACTCTTACACGAACACTGTGAACGGAATCAATGAGCGGTTTTTCGCCCGAAATTGTGATAACATCGGGGGTAATTACAATCCCCGCCGATTCAATCATCATTCCCCCCGTCGTTTCGAGTTTTTGAACGTCGGGGATAATCCTCAAGGTCTTTTCAGCCGTTTGAATAATCTTTACCGTTCTTAAAACACTGTCATCGGTTCTTAAAAATCTTGCGTTTAGCTCATCTTTAACCTTAACCTTAACGGCTACATCTTGATATCCCGCCATTTTAATGTCCGAAAAATCAAGATAAGCATAAAAATCATCGGCGTTGAGAGACGATATTTCCGACCGCTTCCCCTCAAAAGATACCGTTACCGTTTCATCAAGCTCATCAGCTAACTCAAGGCTTACGTCGTTCATATATGCGGTAGGCTCCGCCGATACGGGAACCTCAACGGTCAATATAATATCCGGAAAAAATTGAAACGAAATTGCGAGCCAAATTATTACCGAAATTATAAAAGCAAATATAATCGTTCTTAAATTAGTCAGAAAAGAGCTAATAAATTTTGACAACGCTTCCTTCATATTCAAATTATAGTTTTCCATCCTCTTTAACCTCGTCATCAATTTGGAATTATAGTCGGTCGGTTGTGCGAATTTTTTATCACTCGTCTAATTCTTTATCTAAATCATCATCTGAATCATCTGTCGCTTTTTCCGCTTCCACGGCGGCTTCGTCGTCATCATCATGAATAAAGCCGGATAAAATACCGTTTTTCTGCTTTTTTCTTTTGGTGGGAGCGAGCGATTCGGTGAGATAATCGTGTAACTTTTGATAATCATACCCTCGTTCGATTGTCCCCTCTTTCGCAATAGAAATTGTTCCCGTTTCTTCCGAAACTATGATAATAACGGCGTCCGAAACCTCGCTCATGCCAATAGCGGCGCGATGTCTTGACCCCAAATCTTTTGAAATCAGCTCTTCCTTTTGCGGCTTCGGGAGAAAGCACCCCGCCGCTAAAATTAACCCGTCGCGAATAATTACCGCGCCGTCGTGTAAAGGGGTTTGAGGGTGGAATATATTCCCGAACAATTCTTCGGAGGGGACGGCGTTTAAAACGGTTCCCGTATTAATCTGCTCACCTAATTTTGTATCCCGCTCTATAACAATAAGCGCGCCTATTGCCTTTCGTGATAATTTTTCACATGAGGCTGCGATTTGGTCAATCCACCCGCTTAATCTATAGGGTTCGCTCTCAAAGTTCATTGTAAACGATTTAACAAGGTGGGTTCGACCCATTTTCTCGAGAACGCGGCGTAATTCCGGTTGGAACATTACGATTATTGCTGTAACCCCGACGCTAATAATGGTTTGTGAAAGCTCGCCTAATACCTTAAACTTAAACGACTGTAACAATAAAGACACAATGAACACAAAGAAAATGCCCTTAATAAGCTGTGCCGCTCTCGTTTCGCGAACAAAGCGTATAAGAATAAACACAAGCCACGTCATAATGAAGATTTCCAAATAATCCACAAACTTCATTGTTCGGATAAGACTTATGGTATAATTAATAAAATCCTGTAAAAATAGCCGTACATCCGTTACATCTGTAATCAAAGCGTCACACCTCTATATATTCTGTGTCTGTTGTTCAACCCGCTATATCATAATACTGCGCCTGCATTTCTGATATTAAGGTTAAAATTCTTGCCGACGGTCTTTCGAAAAAAACATTGTTTAAAAGAATTACCTTACCGTCCTTAACTGCGTCAAGCTCGGATAATACCTCATCTTTTTGTAAATCGTCAATTTCATATATATCGTTTAAAATAACAACCTCGGGTTGTAAGTCCGATAACGTATTTTTGTCAAAAACATAGCCCTTCGCTTTCTTTGCGAGATTTTCCCCGAAACAAGACAATATCGAGCTTTCCAATGTATCTCCGGTTGCGAATAACATATTCTCGGTTATATAAACAAATGTTCCTAAATTAAACGCCTCGGAATTGTTACAGGCTAAGGTTATATCGGAAAAAACCGATTCCCCCTCCTCTACTCCGATAAACATTCCGTTTAAAATAAGCCCGACCGCCCTATAAACGTCTTTAAACTCTTGTAAGCTTCTCGGTGAGGGAATGGTGACGGTCGGTATCCCCTCCCTTTCGAGCGCGATTTTGTCCTTTTCGGAAATGGGCGAGGATAACAAAAGCAAATCGGGTGAACGCTTAATAATCGCTTCAACATCAAAGCTTTTTCCGCTTTTAATAATCGGTATATCCTTAGCGTCTAACGGAAAATCACAATACTCGCTTTTACCTTTTATCCTATCCCCCGCGCCAAATTCAAACAATATCTCGGTTAAAGCGGGAGAAAGACAGATAATTTCCATCGGGCTTTTTTCAATAACAATTGAATCTATAATTACCGGATACGGTTGCGGTTCATTTGATGTGATTGTCGAGTCTGCATTATCTTTTTTGTTAAAACGCCCCCGCGAGTCACAAGCCGTCGCGGACAGGCATAGTGTAAATAGCGCAAAAGTCAACATGACGGTTAAAAATCTTTTCAAATTCATTCACCTATACTTCTTAACCGACACTTTTAGCTGTTAAGGAGTATAATATCCTCTATCAAGTTATACAAATCATCAAGCTTTTCGAGCATCATACACCTCGCCCTTAAAGCCGCGGCACCATGAATCCCTTTAATGTACCATGCCGCCTGTTTCCGGGATTCTCTCATGGCGATTCTCTCGCCCTTAAGCCTCGCCGAAAGCTCAATGTGTTCCTTCATAACTTGAAGTCTTTCACGGAGCGTCGGTTTCTCTGTTAATTCGCCCGTTTCAAAAAAATTTGAAATTTCGCGAAATATCCAAGGGTTTCCGAATGTCGCTCTTCCGAGCATTACCAAATCGCACCCGGTCTGCCTATACATTTGAACACAGCTCGTTGCGTCGGCAACGTCGCCGTTTCCTATTACCGGAATGTCAACCGCGTTCTTTACTGCGGCGATTATACCTAAATCCGACTTCCCCGAATACATCTGCATACGGGTTCGCCCGTGTACCGTAACGGCAGATATGCCGCAAGCTTCGGCATTCCTTGCGATTTGAACGGCGTTTTTTTCTCGTTCGTCCCAACCTGAACGAATTTTGACGGTTACGGGAACATCTCCCGCCGCCCTAACCGCGCTCTCCATAATTCTTCCGAACAACGACGGAGTCTTCATTAATGCCGAACCCGCCCCCGTCGAAACGACCTTATTAACGGGACAACCCGCATTAATGTCGATTATATCGGGTTTATACGAAAGAGCAAATTCGACAGCTTTTGCTATTGATTCCGGCTCGCTTCCAAAAAGCTGTATACCGCAAGGGCAATAACAACCGTTAAGCTCTCTTTCTGAATCCGATATTTCCAAAAGCTCTGCGGTCTTTCTGTCGCCGAAGGTTAAACCCTTCGCGCTTATCATCTCACTGACGGTATATGCCGCGCCAAACCGCTTTGCCATTATACGAAATGCCGAATCGCCAACATCTGCCAACGGTGCTAAAGCGGCGGTTTTAGCAATTTTAACATTTTTAATATATACGTATTCCATATTATCGTACATTATTATATCACTTTTTTACAGACAATGCAACTGTTTTTTATAAAAAAACCCCGCCTGTGTGAACAAGCGGGGGGTATATCGGTTTAGAAGTTGTGTTCATAGACGAATCGTTTAGATTTCGAGCGAATTTTTCGTCAAACAAGGCAAAAATTTTGCGAATATCCGTTGATATTTAAGAAATTTTTAACGCAGTATGGCGAAAAATTCGCCGAAAGATGAGCGGTGATGTCTATGAATACAGCTTCTTAATAACTTGAATCGTCACCAATCGAGTGTGTACTCAACACCGTCAATAATAATCGCCTCAATTGTTTTTATATCAATACTTTTGTCGGGGTCAAAATAAAATCGAATTAACCGTCTGCCGTCGAGAAACTCTTCAACATAACCGTCAAAAGAGTATTTTTCTAAATTCTGCTCTGTGTCGCTTAAATTTTCTTTCTCCATATTATACTTAATGCTGTAGGTTTTGTGTAAAGTCGCGATTGTTCCGTCGTTAAACTTTATATCATAGTTATGGTTCCACCCCGCGCCCCTTTCGCTCCCGTATATGCTTACCGTATATTCGGAAATTTCTATTTTTTCAATATCTGAATCAACATAAGACTCGGTTATATATAGACCGACCACCGGTGTATCTTCTTCGAATTCTTGATAAAATTCGGTTGTATATACACTACTCGGTATATAATTTGCGGTAAACTTAGCCGCGAGCGTGTGCAAAACGGTTGATGCCTTGTAAATTCCGGCAATAATACCATCTGCGTCATACAATAATTCGCCTTTTTTACTTGCATAGATTATAAAATTAATATCCTTACCTACAATGGGAATTGAATCTTTACGTTGCTTCGAAATATTGAATCTCCAAAAAAACCTCCCTTCTTCCACAATATTTGTAACATTAAAGGTATATTCGTTGCTCCCGATTTCGGGATTTTCGGCGTGTTCAAGGCTGTAAACATTATAGTCCCAGTAATCGGCATCGGGATATAATGCAGAAAGCTCTTCAATATCTGTAAAATATTCGTCATTAATAACCTCGACCAAAACATACATTAAGTTTTTATCGCCGCGAATATCGGCAATTCTTATATCCAAATCGTCAAAGGTGTTTTTCTTTATCTCAAGATTATACGGGTTATAAGGGTCAAGCTCTTTTAAATCAAACGCCTCTTCAAGCTCAACCGCTTCTTCAAACTCAGCAATATCCTCGTTTACGGCATTAACTGCTTTGCTTTCATATAACATATTGTCATTATCGGCGGCCTTGGGCGCGGTATCAACGGGAACATTATTACCCGCATTACCGAAAAAACTTATAGTAACCGCCGCTAATACAATCACGGCGACTAATGCGGCGGACAAGACATAAATCGGACGTTGGCTGTGTTTAATTTCCCGCCTATTGTCGTTTTTCGCCAATTTTATAATGTCCGCAATAAACCTTTCGTCGTCTCCGGTCGGCGATACAATTTCGAAGACTTTTTTATAATCGTTTCTATCGTTCATAATAATATAACCATATCCTTCTGAGCTTTTTAGCTCTACCACTCCGTTAAGAGTATTTCCTTTAATTGGTTACGCGCCCGACTTAACTGCGTAGTTACCGTAGTAGTTTGAATTTTCAATAAATCCGCTATTTCCTTTACAGAGTATTGCTCATAGTAATAAAGGTAAATTATAGTTCGGTATTTTGGTTTCAAACCCTCTATATACTGCTGTAAATCAAGACGGTCATCGGACGGCGTTTCCCCCTTCATTTCTGACGATATGATACAGGTATTATTTTCAATGCTGTATGAAAAATCGCTTCTCTTCACCCGCCAAGCAGTTTTAATGAGGCTTTTGGCTTGATTAACGGTCACTCGTATAAGCCACGCTTTTATATTCTCATCTGCGGCGAATTGATTTTCTGTTTTGTACAGCTTTAAAAACACGTCTTGCGTTATATCATCGGCATCATGCGTGTTTTTTGTATAGCTGTATGCAATTCTGAAAACCATTGTGCGGTGATTTCTTACGCATTGGGAAAAAAGGTTTATTTCCATAAAAAATTATACCTCCTTATAAGACGTCTTAATATAAAGACATCTTAAACAATAAAAATGTCACAGAATTTTTAAGAGCGGAATAAAATTTCGTAAAATCGAATATGTAATAAAAACGCATAGCGTGATGTATATGAAAAAGCGACTCCTCGGAACAAGCTTTACATTTACATTGAACAACTTTAACACAAACTCAATATACAATGCAATTCCCAATAAAGCGATAAATACGACCCATATATTGTATCTTAACGCCGCGAGAATATTTCCGCGCAATAAAAACGCCATTGCTCTCGTTCCGCCGCAGGCGGGACAAAGTATTCCGGTGAGGGAATATAAGTTACAATCCCCCGCTATACTTAAAACGCGAACAATTATATCAACAAATACCGCCGCAAAAGCAACCGTAAAGGGTATTATTAATGATATAATTATTCGCGTTTTTCTTGACATAATAATTACTATGAATACAGCTTCTTAAATAAACTGTTCAAAGAAATTGCCGAGAGAGCTTAATAAACTGCCGCTCGCGCCGAGAATAGCCCCGATAATAGCGGCGACAATCCCGCCAAAAGCACCGATACCGCCGGTAATAAGCCCGGTCATCCAAAATGCCTTCTTCTCATTAGCTTTCATTCCTAATACGCCGAGTACAATCGCGGCAATGCCCAACCCGGTTCCGGCAAGAGAACAGCAACAGCCGAGTACAATTGAAACAATACCCAGTATCATCGACAATAAAGCCTTAAACTCCTTCTTTTCGGCGTCGGGTGGCGTTTCATTATATTGAATAGGCGTAAAATCTTGATTTTCGGGTTGACCGAGTTGTTGATTTTGAAAATCCGAATTTGGTGTTGATTGATTAAATTGTGTATTTTGTAAATCCTGATTCTGTGATTGTTGGTTACCGAATAGGTCGTTATTTTGGTTTTGTTGATTATCGTTCATAATTATGACCGTGCCTTTCCGAGCCGCAAAAAGCTCTGTAAAATATGTATTAAGGCGGCATAAACTAAGCACAATCGCCGCCTTAATATTTAATTAATCATTGAAGCAACTTCATCGGCGAAGTTATCCTCTTTTTTTGCAATTCCTTCACCCTTTTCAAACCGTATAAACTCGATAAGCTTGATATTTTTACCGATACCGGCAATATACTTTTCTACGGTAGAATCGGGTTCCTTAACAAAAGCCTGTGTCATAAGACAGCTTTCCTCAAAGAACTTTTTCATTCTTCCCTCTAAAATTTTATCAATAACATTTTGAGGCTTGGGTTTCGCTTCGTTTTCCTTCATAATGAGCTTAAGCTGAGTATCTCGTTCTTCATCTGCTGCCGCCTTTGGAATACTGTCGGTAGTGATAAACTCGGGGTTCATTGAGGTTATATGCAAAAGAATCCCTTTCGCGCAATTCTTTACCTCATCACCGAAATCATCGGCGGTCAATTTTAGCATAGTTCCGTGGGTTCCAAAAATACCTTCACCATTGTGAAGATATGAGAATAAGCCGTCTCCTGTGATTCTTGTGAAACGTCTGATTTGTATATTTTCGCCAATAGTCGCAATACTGTTTGTCAGAATATCGGCAAGTTTCTCATTTGTACCCGAACCGTTGACGTTTTTCAAAGCCTCTACGTCTTTAACGTCATTATCAATAATAGTTTGAACCACCAACTCTACAAATTCCTTGAACTTGTCTGTTTTTGCGGCAAAGTCAGTTTCGGCGTTTACTTCAACAATAACGCCGACCTTTTTACCTTCATCTATCCTACAAGCTACCAAGCCTTCGGCGGCGATTCTTCCCGCTTTTTTTGCAGCCTTGGCGAGTCCCTTTTCGCGAAGATATTTAACGGCGGCGTCTATATTGCCGCCCGATTCTTCAAGAGCCCTCTTACAGTCCATCATACCACAGTTTGTCAATTCCTTAAGCTGTTTAACATCTTGTGCGCTTATCATTCTTAAAATTCCTCCTATTCGGCCGCTTCGTCTGCGGCGATATCTTCTTCGTTTTCATCGCTTTCATCTGAGGCGGCATCTGAATTCCCCTGCCGCGCTTCAATAATCGCGCTCGCCATTGCGCCGGCAATCAGCTTGACCGAACGAATAGCATCGTCGTTACCGGGGATAACATAGTCGATTTCATCGGGGTCGCAGTTTGTATCGACAATAGCAACCACGGGAATACCTAATTTCTTTGCTTCGAGAACGGCAATACGTTCCTTTTTAGGGTCAACCACGAACAATGCCCCCGGAAGCTTTGTCATATTCTTAATCCCGCCGAGAAATTTCTCGAGCTTAGATATTTCCAAATTAAGCTTAATAACCTCTTTTTTAGGCAATAAATCAAAGGTTCCGTCGGTTTCCATTTTACGCAATTGTTCAAGACGTTTAACGCGTCTTTGGATTGTTTTAAAGTTTGTCATCATTCCGCCGAGCCAACGCGCATTAACAAAATGCGAGCTTGAGCGTTCGGCTTCTTCTCTAACCGAATCGGCAGCCTGTTTCTTTGTGCCTACAAAGAGAATTTCTCCGCCATCTTCTACCACAGAGCGTATAAACATATACGCCTCGTCGAGCTTTTTCACCGTCTTTTGAAGGTCGATGATATAAATGCCCGTTCTTTCCGTAAATATATACGGTGCCATTTTTGGGTTCCAGCGTCTCGTTTGATGTCCAAAGTGAACGCCCGCTTCAAGAAGCTGTTTCATTGATATTACTGCCATTTTACTGTTTTCTCCTTTGTTTTTTGGTTTATCCTCCTTTGCACAGCCGTGACCGTCACCAAAAACGTGCAAAGTGTGAATTACGTGTTTAACGCGTTGATTATACTCCTTCGTTAAGGAGTATATTATACCATATTATTCCAATAATTGCAAGAATAATTTTTCGTCTATTTCAACAAACTTTTAAATCCCGTAAGCTGTTTTTTTGTAACTCCCGGAAAATCACAACTTACGAGAATCGTATCTTCCCCGATAATTTCAATATCGCCCCACGGAATGACATAATCGGCTTCTCTTCCGAATAAGCCGAAGAACCTCGACCGCCCGTGTACAATTAAATCGCATATCTTAGCCGTTCGCGTTTCAAAAACTACATCATCAACAAACCCGATTTTACTACCCGATTTAAGATGTATAATCTCTTTATTGCGTAAATCCTCAAAGCAACAGGTCATACCAAACATACCTCCATATATTATAAAGTATGACAAGTCAGCCTGTACTATGCCCATTTTTTACTATTCCCATTTTTCAGAAACGACAAATACCCCTCTAAGATAATTGCGGCGGCTACAGAATCAATTGTTTCGCGACGTTTATTGCCTCTGCGGTTATTTTGATTCATAATCGCGGTGGCGGACACCGTTGTTAGACGTTCGTCCCATAATTCAACATGAAGTCCGGATGCTATTCGAAGCTTTTCTGTAAAACGCTCGCATATTTCGCTTTTTTCACCTTTTGTCCCGTTCATATTAATAGGATTTCCCACAACAATTCGCTCCGCTTGATTAGAAACGGCGACTTTAACGATTTTACCTACGAGTGTATTGAAGTTTTTTTCATGAATTACTTCAAGCGGAGAAGCGATTGTTCCCGTAAAATCACTTATCGCCAGCCCCGTGCGACGGGTACCGTAATCAACCGCTAAAACTCTCAAAGCTCTATTTTGCCGTATAAGGTTGTGTTTTTTTCAACATCTGTGGTTTCTTTCGAAATATCGGGAGCGGCGGTTCGTTTATAATCGCGCTCAAATGAGGTTGAAAAACCTGCAGATTTTTTATACGACCTACTCTGTACCGAACTCGACACCTCACCGGGAGTATGTGTTAAAACAACGCTTGACCCTTGAACGCCGTCTTCGCGTTTACCGGAAGAGCGACTCCCCCCCCTGTCACGGTCATTACGCTCGCCGCGATTACCGCGTTCGGAACGCTCGGGTGAGCCGACGCCGCGCTTTTTAAACACCTCCGCCGAAATAACAACCTTTCTGTACGGCTCATCACCTATGGAATTGCTGTACACGCCGTCGATACTCGCTACCTTGCTGTGTATTATCCTGCGCTCATAAGGGTTCATTGGCTCGAGCGTAATGCGTCTACCCTGTTTAATAACTTTATTCGAGGTGCGTATAGCGAGAGATTCGAGCGTATCTGTACGTTTTTCTCTGTACCCGTTACAGTCGATAATCAAACGCGAACGACGATTTTCGTCGCTCCCTTTATTGCCGGCTAAGATTGCGAGATATTGTAAAGCGTCAAGAGTTTCACCGCGCCGCCCTATAATAATCCCCAAATTGTCTCCCGTTATGTCAATAACATTATTGTCGCCGACTTTTTTAACATTAACGGAATACCCGCTAACCCCCAATTCCGAAAAAATCTTCTCTAAATAATCAATAACCGATTTAAATTTGCCGACATCTGCCGTCTCAACAACTGTTGAGTGTTCTGTCGATTCATTATCGACGTTCGATTGACAAATTGCTCGAACCCGAAAGTCGCCTTTTGAACCGAACAATCCTTTTTTCGGTTGTTCAATAACCTCAAAATTAATATCCTGTTCATTTACACCAAAAGCCTCCGCAGCAAGTTTTTTTGCCTCTTCAAATGTTTTTGCGGTAAATATCTCGTTTCTTTCCATGATACATATATCCCCTTTTTATTTAGAACCCGTATTCAATAATACAAGTTTTTATCGAGAGTTGTCCTTTTCGGACGATTCATCTGAATCATTGTCCTCACCGGATAAAGCCGTTGTACCAACCTCGCCGTATTTTTCCAAATCGGCTTTGCGCGCCTCTTCAAGCTTTTTGCGATTATATTCCTTTCGCTCGCTTTGGGTCATTTCGGATTCTTTTTTAGTTGTTTTCTTTCCGTCGTGCTTCTCGACAACCACCACATTATCGGTTTTATATCCCTTTTTTTCAAGCTCGGCAAGCATCTCCTCCCGCAATTTTGCGGGTGGCCACAGTTTATATATAATCAAGCTTTGCAGAATACCGACGGCAGATGAAAGTGCCCAATAGAACCCCGCGCCCGCCGGGAACTGGAACGCGATTACCAATGACATAACCGGCATAAAATACATCATGTATTTCATTGTGCCTTGTTGTTCGAGCGTTTCGGGTGAAGTCTTTTTCTGTATAGTCTGCGTTACGAGCATCTGCCCCATGGCGAATATAAACGATAAAATGGGTATTAACACAAGCGGGAAGACCGGTTTATTTTCCGAATCCCAAGGTAGGGGGGGAATACGGCTGAAATCAATGCCGAAAAGGGTAATATTCCCCTCTATTGCGTTCAACGTAGAAATTGTATCTTTTTCCACGTTAGCCGACTCCGAGTATACGGTTTTATTGTTTTTATATGAACCGATTACTAAAAGCTCGCTTTGTAACGCTTTATATTTGGTGTCAATCCTCTTTCTTTCGTTTTCTGCCGCCGTTTCTCCAAATTCCTCATCATCTGTATGAGCGTCAAGAACCTTATTATATTCAATATCAATGGCTATTTCCTTAAGAATCTCAATCTGTTCCTTAGGAATGTGTTCAAAATAAGTCATAGGCTTATAGACAACGCCGAGTACGCCAAACAGAATAAGCGTTGTCAAAAGCATAGGAAGACACCCGCCCGCGGGACTGTATCCTTCCTTTTGAAGCTTAGCCATTTCTTCGTTTTGCTTTTGTTGATTTCCTCTATATTTTGTTTGTATCTCTTTTATACGAGGATTAAAAAATTGTGTCTTCGACATAGTTTTTTGTTGTTTTAACGATATGGGAAACATGACTATTCTGACGATAATCGTAAACAAAATAATCGCAACGCCAACATTTTGTACAAGCTCATAACACAGCCGCATGATAAACCCCAATGCCGGGGTAATAAGCGGCATATCAAAAAGAAATCTCATTTAAACTATTTTTCTACTCTTTCTGCACTTAAAATTCAAATAACTGTCAACTGTTCATAATAACTGTCAATTGTCAATTGTCAACTGTTCATCAGGTACAGGGTCATATCCGCCTTTGCAAAACGGATTACATCGTATAATTCGCGATAATGCCAAACAGCCGCCCTTCAGAATACCAAACCGTTCTAAAGCGGTTACGGCATACCGGGAGCAGCTTGGTGTGAATCTACAAGCGGGCGGCAACACTTTAGAAAGCGTCGCTTGATACAGCTTGATAATACAGATGCAAATATACTTCATACTCTGCTAAACAATTTTCTCATCAACTCGTAAATCTGCGTGGATTTGAGGTAAGGGGTCTTTCCCCTCGCCACAAAAACAAAATCATACCGCTTGTCCGTTTTCTCGCAAAGCTCCGTTATTGCTAATCTGAACGCCTCTCTGATAACCCGTTTTGCGCGATTTCGCATAACCGCGTTTCCGACCTTTTTACTGGCAACGACGCCAAAACGATTATTTACTCTCGATTGTTCAGTTCTATTTGCGTTCTGAACAACCCCTCCGCGTTCGCAATAATAACAGACAAAGCCATACGTTACATAACTGCTGCCTTTTTTAAACAAAAGCCGAAACTCACGGCTTTTTTTAATACTCTCAATGCTCAATATGACAGCGTTTTTCTGCCCTTTGCTCTTCTGAGAGAAAGGATTTTACGTCCGCTTCTTGTAGACATTCTTTTTCTGAATCCGTGTTCCTTTTGTCTTTGACGTTTTTTAGGTTGATAAGTCCTTTTCATTGTATTCTCCCTCCTTAAAAATATAACACTAACCAAATGAGTATACACGATTTTCTAAAAAATGTCAACCCCTATTTTAAATTATTTTGAACGAAGGAACGGGTTGCCGTTTATGACCGCTTATGTCGTGCAGTTTTATAATTCGCTCAAGTGTGCTTTTATCGTCACATTCGCCCGTTCTGATATATCTGTCGAGTGTGTCATATGAAAAGCCCAAGCCTTCCTCGTCGGTTTTGCCGCAAAGCCCGTCAATAGGCGTTTTATCAATAAATTTATCGGGAAGATACAATTCGCGCCCGACCGCCTTCACCTCTGTGACGGTCAAATCCGAAATCAAGCTGAAATCGCCGGCGGTATCACCGAATTTTGTCCCCCAACCGACATAAAGCTCGCTCAAATTGCTGTTATTCGCCACCCTCCCGTTCACGCTCGCGGCAATTGCGTACAATACGCTCATGCGTATACGCGAGGGGGTATTGAATTTTACGGCATCATTAAGCGGGAGCGATATTTTTGTTGATGAATCAGCAAAGGCGTCGTACAGCCGCTCCACGGTGTCACCAATATTTATTTCGACATAATCTATCCCCAAATGCTTACACAGTGCGCGGGAAACATCAATATCGAATTGTTCCCCCTGTGGCATTAATACGCCGAAAACGTGTTCCTTACCGAGTGCCTCGGCGCATAAAGCGGCAGAAACACTGCTGTCCTTTCCTCCGCTTATGCCGATAACGGCTTTAATTTCGGGTTGTGTCAGAGATTGGGCGGCAAAATAATCCTTTGTCCACTCTATAATACGCTGTTTAACGCTTTTTGCGTCGAATTTATATTCTTTCATAAACTACATTATAACCAATATTCCCGCCACCTGTCAAGAATTATATTTATTTTTTTGTAAAATATTCCTGTTATTGACAATATATCTGAATCCATTGCTATAGAAAACACTTGACAAGCTTAAATAATCGCTGTATAATAATAGCAAAAAAAGGGGGAATACCTATGCCTTCAAACAAAAATGCTGATTTAAAATCATCATACTTTGACTTGCTTATGATAAAACACGAGAATAAAGGAAATGAAGTTATAGGGTTAGACAAAGCTATTCTTCGGCTAAAGTCAACTATGGACGGTGAAGATGTCGCATATGTTGACAAGCAATTCAAAGAATGGTTAAACAGCCAATAACTCTCTAAACCTCAAAAAAGCCGAGAGCGGACACTCTCGGCTTTTTTATCTCGCTGTGAGACAATATAGTTATCTAACCTCTTTCACTGGTTACACATATTATAACCTATTTCTTATCATATGTCAACCCAATATTTTTTATTCTTTCAAAAAATAGGGGTTGACATTGAGCGTTATGTGTGGTATGATGTATGTATCGGCAGACCAGTGACGGTCGCCTCACCTAATTGAGTTATTTATGGAAATAACCGCCTTATGTGGTAGCAAGGCGGTTATTTCCGTTTTGCGTAGTCAATTATGGCTAAAACCAGTTGTGCTATTGCACATAAAACCAGTATAATCGTCAGAGAATCCAACAAGCCCATGACATCACCTCCTTTCGGAGGAGAAACGACCGCCACCGTATGTATCTGCCAAATTATATTATAGTATATTTTGTCGGGGTTTGTCAAGTGTTTATATTAAACCTTTAAAAAACTTTTCCTGTTAAAAAAACACTTGACAAGCTCAAATAATCGCTGTATAATATAACAAAGGGGGTGAAATAATGGGAATGACCGATAGGCAATTCGATTCACACAAGAGGGATTTATTACGCGAATTAAAAAGAGCGGAAGAAGAAATTAGAATTCTTTCAGACGGGAAAATTAAGAGTAAAATTCTTGAAGAATTAATCAGCGATACAAAAGATGATTTAAAACGTCCATAACCACAACAACCCCCCGCTTTTCAGCGGGGGGTCTTCTTTTATAAACAAACAACGATTAAATATGTTGTACGCATTTAGGATTAGTACATTTACCCGTAGAAGGTTCAGGGAACTCATGATTCTCTAAAGCTGTGCCTGCTGTTCCTTCCGCTACGATTGTGTCAAAAGTACCAGCACCACTCGCCGGAGTAAATGTAACAGTTACATCACTGTTATATCCAGTTGGGTTCGAACCTAAATAAGTTTGTAAATCCCCATTTGTAGGTGTTTTGCCTTGAGCAAACTGGTCTGCAACCCAGTCTGCCGCGATGTTATGAGCGGTTTTGCAATCGCCGATAGCCGCAGAACATCTGGAGTTTCTAACATGATTCACAAGAATCGGGATAAGTATTGCCGCTAAGATTGCGATTATAACAATAACAACAATCAACTCAACGAGGGTGAAGCCTTTCTTGGCTCTCATAGCTTGTAATCTCTTTAACATAGAAATTACCTCCTTTTCCATTAATAAAAATTTTTTATGTTTAACCACGCATGGTTAAATCCTTTAATTATATTCCCCCGAAAACGCTTGACAAATATAAAACCATAGTATATACTTGTATATACAAACCGAGAAATGAGGTGGTATTTATGATGTCACAGGTTGCTAAATGGGGAAATTCACAGGGAGTAAGAATCCCGCGAAAGCTATTACAAATTGCCGGAATAGAAGTCAACGATAATGTAGAAATTTTTGCCCAAAATAATTCTCTTTTAATTAAATCTGCCGAGAAGAAAAATCTTGACTGGTATCTTGAGAGCTACGACTCAGAATCCGACAGATACGACTGGGCAGAAGATGAAAGAACCGAAACACAAGGCGATATAATCTGCGAACAAGTCAGAACGATTGATTTATTAGTCAGAAAATGCAAGGTTATCGAACAACTTCCCAAAGACCTCTTGGAAAGAGTTTTAGAGGCAGTATCAACTATTATTGCATTGGAAAATACTTGATATTCATATAATGAGCATTATGCGAAGTTTTAGGTATAACAATCCCCCCGATTAATAATCGGGGGGATAAAAACGCTTGACAAATTTCGCTATAATTTGTATACTTATTCTGTCGTTGGTCTCAACCGAAAGGAGGTGAGACAATTTGGATTATTTATTTGCATTCATTGTGGCTGTCATGGCAAGGCTGGCTGGTAACTGGCTGAGCAAATGGTTAGACCGCCACAACAAAAAAGACGACTAACCTAAACCAAAGAAAAGCCGAGAGCGGACACTCTCGGCTTTTTTATCTCACTGTGAGACAATTTGGTCTTTAATCGCATTCATTGGTAGCTATATTATAGCCTAATATTTATTATATGTCAACCGACAATTT
>Ga0082212_10000317_pt1 | contig 69863 bp, 54 predicted proteins | sample TergutNt197P3_FD_71548 | JGI IMG/M metagenome (GOLD analysis project Ga0082212, IMG submission 71548) | Neocapritermes taracua P3 segment gut microbial communities from Petit-Saut dam, French Guiana - Nt197 P3 | ecosystem: Host-associated > Arthropoda: Insects > Digestive system > Gut ...
CTCCTTGAATTCGCATTGACTGTATACCAGTTCCGTACGATTTTCCGTATCCCAATCTATTCTTTAGCTCTCCATTTTTGGCTTCTATTTTATACCTATGCGAGGCTAATTCTTTGTAGTGTTCACTTTCTTGAAATTCCTTTTGCTTCTCTTGTATTTCACTCGTTATTGACACTGAGTAGGATTTCGATATTCTTCCTTCTTTGTAACATCCTTCGCGCTTTGAGCATATTTTGCACTTCTCTACGTCGAAATAATAGACCATCCTTGGATTTTCTTTGCGTTCCGGTTGCTTGTTATGACGTCTGATTTTTTTTATAGCTATATGACCCGCTGTGCATATGAACATATCTGCATCCTTATTATACTCAAACTCTTCTTCCTTTTTACGAACTCCATTTACTACCGCTGAACTTAACTTTGATATCAATTCAAAATTATCTTTTGATAACTCTATGTTTTCCTTCTCACTGTACGCTCCATCGCCTATTACTGCCTCGACTTCTATTCCTGCCGTTCGGCTCTTTTCTACTAGGTCCTTTAGTTGCTTCCCGTCATGCTTTTCTCCACTCGTTACTATCGCTGCTGTTATAATTCCCTCCTCAGACATTGCAATGTGCGTTTTAAATCCAAAAAATGACGTATCTGCTGTTTTATGCCCTACTTTCGCGTCCTCTTCTTTGGATGTTTGTATATTCTCTAAATTGTCTTCTATTAGCTCTCGTAAATAATTTGACGCTGATTTTACGTTCTCGTTTATTAACATCCTTTCTTCCGTCTGTACTACCTCTATCAATTTCTTGCAATACTCTACCTGCTCTTCTATTTTTTCTCCCTGGATTTTCGCAGGAAATTTTTCCTTCATCTTCTCGTCAACTTGATAGACCGCTTTGCGCAATACTTTCGCCTGGTCTTGTAATACTTCTTGCGGTTTCCGATTGTGATATCGTGATAATGTATGTGTTGAGTCAACTATTATGTTTTTGCTCTTGATTATCCCATGCTTTATTGCTATTTCTACACTCTTTGCGATTAATTTATTCAGAATTCCTTCATCTGTTAGACGCAGTTTTCGAAACTTTGTTAGTAAACTCGGCGATATGACTTCATCTTCTGGGCGATATTCCAAAAAATACTTGAATGACATGTCATACATGCTGCGCTCAACCAAGTCGGCATCTGACATTTGATACATGCTTTTTAGCATTGTGTACTTAAACATTCGGATTGGGCTTTCCGCATTTCGCCCGTTGTCTTGACAATACTTCTCTCTTAGTTCTTCTATAACAAAACTGAAATTTACCATATCATTTATTTGACGCAAAATATGATTTTGCGGGATTAGGCGATCATATAATCCTTCATATTCACTTAATTGTAATTGTTCGTTCACACACAACATTTAGTATCACACCCGTTTATTTGATACTAATATTCTATCACAATACAGCGAGTAAGTAAAGTGACATCAAAGGTTTATAAGTATTTCAGCGCTAAATATGATGTGCTTCCAGTTGCTAATATATCATTGCATATTCCTTACATAACACTGCCCTTGTAATGTTGCTTTTTACAACAAATCACTTTTTCAGCAGCCTCCTGACGTTCCTTCACCTCCGGAGAATGAAGTATATTTAAAAGGTAATTCTTCATTGCCAATATTCAGTTTCGGAAAACCCCTGCTGTCCCAGTGCCACGGACCGGCTGTCGAGGAATCGGCGAACAGCCAGTTGTTGCCCGTATAAGTTAATTTGGACTTGAGCTCCGCAGCGGTTTTGGTTGCGCCATGAGCTCCATATTGGCTGTCAGCTGCGATTACCAATTTATCTCCTGCTATTATTGCGGCGTTCACATAGCGATAACTTTCGGAGATGTGGTTTCTTCCGTCATAGTCATAATATTGAAATCCTACCAGCCCTCTGGCGTTATTGCCAACTGCCGTGACGTTGCCCATGGCGTAGCTGTTTTCAATTTCGTTGCGTTGGTTGATATAGGCTGATTGATATCCCACAAGACCGCCGACTCTGTCGTTTGCCGTTATGTTGCCAGTGGCGTAGCAGTTTCTGATTCTGGCGCCATAGCCGTATTGATATCCCGCCAGCCCGCCGGCATTGATGCCATTAGCCATAACATTGCCAGTTGCATAGCAGTTTTCGATATTGCTGAAATTAGTGAGACTGCCCCCTCGTTGAACTCCTACCAAACCACCGGCGTAGTTGTTGATTGCTCTAACGTTTCCGGTTGCGTAGCAGCTTGTTATTAAACCGTCCGTGTGTCCTATCAGACCGCCGACTGTACTGTTTGCTGTTATATAGCCCTTAGCATAACAGTTTGTGGTTCTGTAGTTTGTACCACTTTGATATCCCACCAGACCGCCGGCGCAATAACCGTCCGCCTTGACGTCGCCCGTGGCGTAGCAGTTTGTAATACTGATGTTGCCGTTTGAATATTGATATCCAACCAAACCGCCGGCATAATCTTCGTTTGCGAAAACGTTGCCCGTTGTGTAGCAGTTTTCAATGCTGCAATTTGTAGAGCTGGTATATAGATACCCCACAAGCCCTCCGACGTACTTCTTACCATTAACTTTGATGGCTGATGCTATTTCCACGCCGAGATTTTTTATTGTTACATCCTCTGCATACCCGAACAGGCCAACATATTCTGTTGTGATGCGGTTTATCCACAAACCGGTAATCTTTTTGCCGTTACCGTCAAATTTACCGTAAAACTTGCCTTGCAAAGCTCCGATTGGCAGCCAACCCAATGTGTTCCATTTGGCGAATCCGGCGCCGCCGGGCGAGAGATAGCTGGTCAACGAGATGTCGTTACCCAACTTAAAATGAGTGGACCCGCCGCGGTAATTACGTACCTCGTCAAGCTGCGCTGCTGTTGTAATTATATAGGGGTTGTTTGATTCGCCTGTACCGCCGGAGAACGGCGCTGACTGCGCGCCTGTCGCCAGTGCAAGATATGACAATACCATCAAAAAAAGCGCAAAATATTTCTTCAATAGAAACACTCTCCTATTTTATAATTATTAACAGCCTCCGGTTTATTCTTTTTACCAGCATATTTCTCCATATCCGAAGAGTTTCTAACAAGTCGTTCCTCTAACGCCCGAACTTTGCAGCAACCAGATATGTATATAATATCATGGAATTGTTGAATGGTTCGAAAACTATGTTGTTTTTGAATGGCTTTTTCAAAATTCCATGCTAAGAGTCATGTAAAACGCCCTTCCTTCAACCGGGTACCAAAGCATACGAGTCGGCCCGTCGTAGCCATCCGGATGCATTTTCCAGTTATTAGCGGCGTTAAAAATGTCGTCGACGCCTAGGGTAATGCGCGTATTCGGGCTCAAGTCGTATTTAAGGCCAATATTAAATATATTTCTCGCGTCAAATAAAATTTTCTCCGAGGAATCAACGTAGTTCTCACCGATATATCGATATTCGGCAAAGATTGAGCCTCTGTCAAATTTCCTGGTAAGCCTCGCTCCCCCGCTCCATTTCGGGCGATTCGGAAGAGCCATTCCATAATAGCGCATTGAGCCTTCGTCCTGAGTCTTATTCGTACCTTCCATCCACGTACCGGAAAGTGAAAGGCGCCATTTTTCCCAGTCCAAACCTATTTCTAGTTCCGCTCCTTTGACCTCGGACTTGGCTATATTGGTATACCTGCCGTACTTGGGGTCAGTCATGAAGAATTCTATAAGGTCATCGGTCTCACGCCAAAAAGCGGATAACGAAACATTAAACCGCGCGCCGGAGAGAGCTTTTGCGGCGCCGCTCCAGATGACTCCCGCGTCGAACTGCGTACCAGTTTCCCAATTAAGGTCGCCCGCCGAAGTACGGATAAACGCTCCGTCGCCGTATCGCTCGTACATATTCGGCGCTCGCGCGTATGTTCCAAAGGTGCTTTTCAGCATAAAGCGGGGCGAAAATTCCTTCGTCAGCGCCGCCTGCCATGTGAAATGACCCTCGCCGTCCACTTCATGCCATCGAACGGATGGAGTGATGAGGAACGACCCCGCGCCGTCGAGCGAATAGGTATCCTGCAGACTGAGATTCCAGGCGGTTATGTCGTATCTATCAATGCCGTTGTGCTCGGAAATGACGTCTCCCTTGACGCTCAGTTTTTCGCGCGAGTATCCGGACGTTAACTCCAAAAAATGGCGTTCCCCGACTGGCATGTTGGCGCTGAGGGAAGCTTCAATTTTTGACGCGTCGTACTCGCTCTTTGTAACGTACGCGGCGCCGATTTGGCTTGGAGCTGTACCTCTTCTGCTGTCGTACTGCTTGTTTTGCATGGTGTAGGCCATTTCCCACGACCAGTTCACCGCGCCCGTTATTCCCGCCCGCGCGAGAGAGAAATCCGCCCTGTCCGTGTCTAAAAGCGCAAAGGGGCGCTGTAGCGCCCCCGGCCTGTCCATATTTGGAGCGACGAGCGCGAGATCACGGTCTCTGCGTATCCATGACGCTCTCGCACTCCAATGCTCATCCTCCCATTTGAGTAAAATATCCGTATTCCTGAAACCGTTGCCCTGTCTTCGCGCTTCGTAGTCGTCCGCGTCGTTATAGGGTGTACCGGCGTCGTTCCAATACTCGAAGTCGCCGTCGTAAGTTTCATACCCGAAAGATGTGAAAAACTTTCCGCCCCAAAGAGCCGTCGAATGCGATAGAATTCCTTTCCATCTACCGAACGAACCCGACGCAAGCAATACCTCCGTTTTAGGTTTTCCGGCTGTCTTCGTCACGATGTTTATGACGCCTCCCATTGCCTGAGCGCCGAATTTAGCCGGAATATAGCCTTTATAAACTTCGATGCGTTCAACGTTTTCGACGAAAATCGCGGACAGGTCAACGGCAGCCTCGCTTTGAAGGTTCATCAGTACTCCGTCCACGTACACCGCAACCTGCGACGAAGTGCTGCCGCGTATTGAAGCAACAGAGTAACCGTTACGCCCTTGAAGCCGAATTACCCGAAGCCCCGGAACCTCCTCCAACAGGTCGGGCAGGTCTCGCTGTTCCCCTTTCCGCTCCTCGGGACGAATGACCGTGACCATACCGGGGGAAAGATATTTATCCTCCTCTTCATCGTATATGACTGATGCGATTACCCTCTCCTCCGGCAGGTCCACTGCGGCGTTTGACGGAAACGGGAAAAGCGTTGACAGGATTACGATTATTAATATTGTCCGCGCTAAACAGATTATACTTCTACTCATTTAAAACTCATCTTTTACGATTTCTCAGCGCTATCGGAACCAAAAGCAGTGCAAACGCGCCGAATCCTGAACTGCATCCTCCGCCGCCAGAGCTTTTCTTTACAGGTGGTTTGTCATCGCCTGGCAACTCTTCCTTAGGTTCATCCCATGTCAACATATCAATTCTCACAAGTTTTCCGGATAATTGATCGGGATTTCCCGATTCGTAACTCTCGTAAGTTCCAAGGTACAGGAAATTTTCAAGAGCTGCGACCGCGTTGATATTGGACGCCCAATTCGAGGCATTTTCAATTGGCTTTGAGTAATCGCCATGGTTGTATATAAAAACGGTATCATTCGTCCCATAATTGTACTCGCGCAGAAAAACGCGCGGGTTTCCGTTGTGATTATTGAACGCGAAAACTTTTGAGTCGCCCCCGAAACCAGCCGCCAAGTCTTTTTGCACCGTGTATCTGGAACCGGTCTTCGTTATTCGCCCTATCGAGCCTGTTACATAATTGCTTGTGGTGTAAATCAGCCCTGTCCTGCCATCAAGCGGCGATATGCTATAGATACTATCTCCCAATTGTGACGGCGTGAAGGTCGTAATCAGTTCTCCGGTTTTGGAGCGCGCCTGAAGTTCTGAACCCGCCATCATCCAAAGTGTCTGATCGTACTCGCTCCATGCTATGCCCCACGAATAACCTATTCCTGGAATTACAGCTCCAACGCCGGTTTTTCCGGTGGACATATCGCTAACAGTGGTGACGTAAAGCGTCGCTGTATAGTTCCATAACGCGTCATACCCGCCGGTCAAAATGAATGCCGTGCCGTCATTCGCTATGGCAAGCCCGGAAATACCTACAAAAGACGGGGCGCCGGTCGTGCTCGCGCTAATAATCCGCCTCGCTTTCCATGTCCCTATGTCCAATTCCCATACGTCTCCCCACGCGGAGGCGCCTAACGCTCCTCCGATGCTTCCAATGTACAATTTGTCACTATGCAGCGCCAGTATACCTGAGTTCTTAGCGGAGTCTGTTCCGTCCTCCAGTTTGAGGCGGCGTAATTCCTTCAAGTCTTTGTCCAATTCTGCTATTTCACTGGGGTAATACTCGAAATCATAAACTTCGGTATGCGTTTCCTTAGTAATTAGGGCATATATCTTGCCCTCATGTGGCGCTAATCCTTCGTAATGCTCATAAATAGCGGCAGCGCCAGCTCCTGTTGTCAGCAGCATTAGTGACAAAACCATTAAAACAAAGAATTTCCACTTCTTCATATCAACATATCTCCCTTTCTAAATTATAAATTAGTATCCTAAATACGATTTTGATTATTAAGTAAAATAATTCTCTCCTGCTTTCGATCGTCAAGCCAGGGTTGCTCCATACGCAACCGTATACTGCGGCTCTTCCAGAACGAAAACTTCCGCCATCAATTCATCCCCGATAGCGGCTACCAGAGCGCGATTTTTCGCACTTCCGCCGTCAATGAAGACTGCCCCATGCTCCGCCAAATTCATCCCAAGCAGACCGGCGACACGCCGCGCTATTGAGGCATGTAAGGCTTTCAGAATATCTTCCTTTTTGACTCCTCTTGCCATGAGCGAGATAATCTCGCTCTCCGCAAAAACAACGCACGTGCTGTTTATTTCCAGCTCCCCGGTCGAAGAGGCGCTCAATCTGTCAAAATCATCTATCGGAGTATCCAGAAGGCGCGCTATTAACTCGAAAAAACGCCCCGTACCCGCTGCGCATTTATCGTTCATCTTGAAATCAACTACACGTCCCCTGTCATTCAGAATTATTATTTTTAGGTCCTGTCCGCCAATATTGATTACCGCGCGCGCCCTCCCTTCGCTGAGCCTGAACGCTCCAAGCGCATTCGCCGCTATCTCGTCAACATTTTTTTCCGCGCCATCGAAGAGTTTTTTTCCATAACCTGTGGAAAAGATCCTCATAGGTAATTCACTATCCAGACCGAGTTGGACAACGCCATCTTCGATCAACTTCCGTGCTGCATTCGCTTGTCCAGGCGCGGTCGGGGTCAACCCGCGCCATATGATATGCCCGTCTCTTACAAAGACAACCTTAATGGCTGCGCTGCCAAGGTCCAACCCGATAACCGGCGTCTCCATTCAATCATCCTCCAGCGTATGACGATACGCTTCCATGCGCGTCAGTAAATTCTGGCCGTCCTCCTGCGCGTAGTCCGTCTCTACCCGCAGGAATTTCAAACCATTCTTTTTCAATAGAGCCTCAATGCCGTAACTTTCAAGATCATACGGATGACAGCCTTTTAGAACATGAAAAACAACTCCTTTAAAGTTGGCGGCGTTTTTACGCCCAAGGATGTTATTGACGCGCCTATCATTGTCAATAAAGGTTGGACACAGGCATCCCTGATGATAACGTTGCGCCAGCGCGTTCATCATTCCGAAAAAAGAGGCGTCATGCGTAGCAACTGCGCCCGGGAAAATTCTTTCCGATGAACACAGGTCATCCGCAGCAATGAAAAGCCCTGCCTCTTCGAGAAGCATGGGGAACTTGAAATTAGGGAAGTAGACTGGAGAACCCGCAAGAAAAATTCGCGCGGCCGAATCGCAAGCCGCTACGGGAACTCCGCGAATTTTTTCCGCTGCTTCGCTCCATCTCTCCGCCGCATCGCAAAAGAACATGTTGGCCATCAACATGAACCACGCAGAAGAAAGAAGCCCCTGCATACGCATTTCGGCCAGTCGTATCAGAGCGCGCCACGCGCGTTGGTATACCTCTATGGACATCGACAGCGATTTTCTATTGACTACCCCTCCGTTATCCTCCAGAAATGCCTTCAATCCGTAAACCTCGTCAAGCCAGCGCTCCTGCCCGCGAACTCCGTCTTTCAGATGCGGCAGCTCCATCCAATGAAACTGCGTCTTCATCATGCCAAGGGTTACGTTCATCTCGGGGAATTTAACTACCCAGTCGCAGGTCGTCGGTAACACCCACAGCGTCTTCCGGTCATTGCCCACAATCCGAAGCGAGCCCAGTACCGATTTCAGCATGGGGCACATCAGTACCGGAAGTGAGTTAGACACAAGGGGCATAGTAGAATTCGCACCGCAGAACACTTTGAAAGGATGGAACCCCGCTGCGTGGATTAACTCAATCGGGGCTTGAACGCACAGCATATTTACGAGCGGGCGGCCTATCCTCCCCCTGAACCATTTCTCATCCATACAGCAACCTGCCGCAAGCTCCAGAAAATAGTCATAGCACGGAGAATAGTCGCTTCTGGAACGCATAGAATCCAAGCATTTATTTACTTCAGCCTCGTAGCGCCCCGCAGCTTTTTTACGAAGCTGGTTATTACGGTCATCAGATAGATTCATTTTTTCTCACCATGCCCGCAGCGTATTTTTTCGAAGAAACGAACAACTTATACTTGAATAAGTGAATTCCAAGCGCGCAATCCGAAGAGCAAGCCTCGGCACATTTACCGCAGCCGAGACATTCTTCTGTCTGCACATCGCGCGAAACCCTTTCCCGATAGACCTCTTCGATATCCATCGGGCATACGCGTCTGCAATTTCCGCAACCAATGCACGATGACGGTTCTTTTACAAGCCTCAGCAGCGTTAATGGTTTTAGGAGATGTATAATCGCCAGCAGCGGGCAGAAGATACAGAAAAAGCGATCCTTGAAAAACATCCCGACCAACATGCCGCCTGTGATTATCAATAGCGCTATCGAGAAACCAATTGTGACAATGTTGTCGAAATTTATCGCAAGATATTTTACCTCGCCTGCGAAAACCGGCAGTAAAGATTTACCGGGACAAACGCTGCAAAACGGCAGGTAAAAGTCCTCGTGCAGAATTCCAAGAGTTGCCAGCGGAGGTATCAGAACTAAAAAAACGAGCAGGATGTATTTAACTCGCGCCAGCTTTCTCTTGGATGCCAGAGATATCTGCCGTTCGCGAATCCCCAGTCTTCGACGCAAAGCGGCGAACCAATCGCTCAAAAGTCCGAACGGGCATATCCAGCCACACCATACTTTTCCTAATACAGCGACAAGGATAACGAAAACTGCAAACCAGCCCAGCGCCGTAAAAAGCGCCGCACCGCCAACCGCAGCCGCACTCATTCCAAATCCGATGTATCCCTGCAACCCCATCAGGTAACAAAATCCTCCGCAACCGGACACAAATGGGCAGGCAAAACAGGGGAACACTGGTCCGAGATGAATTCCGCACCGACCACCGTACATCATCACCAGAAAGGAAAGGTGCTGGATTCCAGTTCGAAGCGTTTGCAGCCTCAATTCCAGCGAAACCTCCTTCCGTAATATAAAACTGATACAAAGCAAAATAAAGCGCTTGCAGCAATCACCGCAAGCCCGCCGTTCAGGCTTATTTGACCATAATATGCCCTATGCACCGGCAGATATAGGCTCACGGCACTACTTCCATTCTCCAATTCAACGACAAACACGAGGTCATTTTTGGCGGAATATCCTGTTTGAGACAACGTTTCATCATGCGGCGGCGTATAAGTATAAAACCCGCCGTCTTCTGACATTCGCGCGCCTGTTGGCGTGTTGTTCTCAATTATGTGCATGACCTGCGGTTCCTTGATTTGCGCCGCGTTTTCGATATGGATATTGAGAGGCGTTCCGGTCTGCACATAGTAATAATACTCTTCGCCGCTCAGGTAAAGCTGCGGCCAATTATGCACTACTTCAATCCGTGTCGCTTCAGGGTCAATTTTGCCCGATTCGCCAAAGCCGTTTAGGAGCGCCTTTGCATAGAATTGCTTTTCGCCAACGCGCGTTTTCGCAAGAAGCACGATTCTTTCGTATCTACCGCTATATATATCCACGCGGTATGCGCCATTTACCTCATAAAGCTCCTTCGTATAGGCTTCAACTATCTCTCCGTTGTTTTCGCCTCGCCTTACTGAAACGAAAACCAGTTCAATATCGGAAAGCTTCATGCCATTCCGCGAACATATCAGTTCATACGATGTTACTATTCCGTTATCGCGCGTTCGCTCCTGGCTGTCCATCCTCCAAGAGACGCATTCCACATCGCTTTGGGCTGCAGCTTCGTTGACTAATATATGGTAAATTGGAAGTATCGTCATGCATAGGACAAAAATTAAGCTTACTCTCATTGAAAGCTCCCTTTGAGCCTTTTGCGCTATAGGAAAAATAGAAGTCTTTCGAAGGCGACAAAAAAAACCCGTCACGCCCACGCGCAACAAGACAAAATTTCGTTTCGGCCGGTCTCCTGACTCCCGTTCATCCTACTCTCGCGTCTTCCCATTCTCTTTCGAACAGTGACTGGCTGCGGTTTCATCCCGGTTACAGTGGCGGGGCCGCTCCGGATTCTTACCGGATTCCCTAACGCCGAAACTTTAATATATTCAATTAATTACATTATATCACATTAATAAGGATGGGACAATGAGCGTTGACAGCATTTTTAAAAAATGATACTGTTTTGCTTCAGCCCCATGTATCTTAGGTTTAGACGAACGAGAGGGACAATGAAACGAACGATGAGAGTTTTTATGGTTAAATTACTGTTTCTATCGGCGGCGTGTCTGTCGTCGTTTTGCGCGTCGGCGGCAGTACCGGAGCGGATATTGTCGATAACTCCGGCTGGGACTGAAATTCTGTACGAGCTCGGACTCGGCGGGCAAGTAGTAGGCGTCACAAAATACTGCAACTGGCCTCCTGAAGCGCTGACAAAACTAAACATAGGCGATATGATGCACGTCAATCTTGAGGTGGTAATGAGAATTGGGCCAGATGTTGTCCTTGTGTCCAACATGAACTATCAAGTCGGAGAGCAATTGAAATACTTAGGTTATCGCACCGTCACTGTTAATCAGGACGATTTTATGGAAATTTGCGATTCAATGCTGCGCGTCGGACGTGAGTGCGGGATTGAAGAAACAGCGAAGAACAAGGTAGCGGAACTTAAAGAATCCGTGCGGGAAAAAACGGTTTCTTTGGACGAAGCGCCTTTAAGAGTTCTCGTGGTCGTTGGGCGGGATGCTTCGGAAGATGGAATGAGAAAAATCTACGTCGCGGGCAGAGGGGCGTTTTACGACGACTTGCTCGTGAGATCCGGCGCTGTGAACGCATATGACAGCGATACAGCATATGCCCAGATATCGCGTGAGGGACTTATCAGAATGAACCCCGACGTTATAATCGAATTAATAGGCGAACACGGTATGGAGGCGCCTACGGAGGATATAATTTCCCAGTGGGAATCGCTGCCCGATCTCAGAGCAGCGCAAAATGGCAGCATCTCCGTTATAAAGGGAGACTTCACTCTCAGAGCAGGGCCGCGATATCCACAGATTTTAGAGGCCTTCAAAAAAGCCATTCGAGGCGGCGCGCACTATCAATGAGTGCAATAATTGAAGTATCGGAGCTTTCAATATCATTAGGCGGAAAGGCGATATTGCATGACGTGTCGTTCAGCGCCGAGAGCGGAGAATTGCTTTGCGTCATAGGAAGGAACGGCGCCGGCAAGAGCACGCTCTTCAAATGCATATGCGGAGTTCACAGAAAATTTGCCGGAAGCGTTAGGCTTTCAGGGCAGGCACTAAACAAATTGAACGCGCGAGAGAGGGGTAGAAGTGTCGCTTACGTTCCACAAAACGCGCCGCCTGATATACCATATACCGTCAGCGAATTTATGGAGATGTCGCGCTACCCGTGGGAAGGCGTTCATTCAAAAAGCAGCGGCGGACGCGCCGTCTCCGAGGCGATATCCCTCGCAGGATTGGAAAAACTCGTTGATCGTAAAATGCGCGACCTCTCCGGCGGCGAGCGCCAAAAGGTGATGATAGCTTCCGCTATAGCGCAGGAGCCGGGTGCGATATTGATGGATGAACCGACGACGTTTCTCGATTACGCTCACCAAATTGAGACAATGGAGTTGATAACCCGCATTAAAAGAGAGAGAAACATATCGATGCTTGTCGTTACTCACGACATCAATTTAGCAATGAAGGTTTCCGACAGAATACTTGCTCTTTCGGAAGGGCGGATTAGTTGGATAGGGATGCCTGATGAATTGCGCGACTCAGGGCTGTTGCACATGATTTTTGGAGTGTCGTTCGAACGGTATTACCCAACGCAAGGAAGCGACTGCCCGTTGCTTGCTCCGATAAAGTTTTAGCGGATAAGGAAAGCGGTGGACTATAAAGACAATGAAACAGAGAAGGATAATTATATTTTTGGCGGTTTCACTTGCGGCGCTTTTGGTTTGCCCGTGGCTCGGCGTCCAGAACATCTCGCCGCTTGATCTGATAGGTGAAAGCGGCGCGCTTGAGGCGAAAATTTTCTGGCAGCTCCGTGTACCCAGAGTACTGATGGCATGGTGCGCCGGCGCTACGTTCGGCATTTGCGGAATGGTCTTTCAGGCTATATTCCGCAATCCTCTTGCGGAACCGTCGCTGTTGGGCATCTCGACCGGCGCGGCGCTTGGCGCCGCTATCGCAATACGACTCGGACTGGCTTCGTCTGCACGGATTCCTCTATCAGTAAGCGCGTTTCTAGGGGCAATGGGCTCAATTATGATCATTTCCGCGTTTTCGAAACTCGTTAGAAGTACGAAAGATGCAACTCTCTTGCTCGCCGGCGTTGCTATAAGCGCGTTGTTTTCGAGCCTTATCATGGTGCTGCAATACTCGGGCGGCGCGGCTGAGACCTATAAGATACTTTCCTGGACAATGGGAGGAATAAACGTAGTCGGGTTGAAAGAGGGGCTTCATGCAATCCCATCGCTGCTTATCGTCCTTGCGCTTGCTGCGTATTACTCAACCGAGCTGGACCTTATAGCGCTCGGTGATGATATAGCTTCTTCAAGAGGCGTCGAGCTTGCGAGAACAAAATTGGTGCTGTTTATAGGCATGTCAATATCTATTGCTATAGTTGTTTCAAACTGTGGTCCAGTTGCGTTTCTGGGGTTAATAGCGCCTCACGTCGCGCGCAACGCGGCGGGGCCGCGCCATTTTTGGCTTACAGCATTAACGGCCCTAATAGGAGCTACGGCGCTTTTAATATGTGATACAGCTGCCAGAACGCTTTGGGCGCCAGCAGATTTACCCGTCGGTATCATCGTTTCGTTTCTTGGAGTTCCGTTCTTTCTTTGGCTCCTCTTTTCGCCTGGAGCAAAAGGTTGAAAACATCGGTCAAATAATCGGCATGTATTTACATGGGTTTATCAATTTACCTATATTCTTTCAGAGGTAAAATATCCATTGACATTTTGCCTATACGCTTCTCTTCTTCAGGGTACCGGGCAAAACAATCATGGTTAGTGAATGTCTTTATGCCCATGAAAAAGGCTCGACCTATCAATAAATCAATATATGTCTCAATATCGAAATTCTCAAATCTTCCTATTAAGACGCCGTACTCCAACAGTTCCCTTATATAAGCCGCTGAATCCGCGTAACTTAATTTCAAAAAAATGCTTTTCGCCTTTTCATCGTTGAATAGCCTCATCATGGTTATTTTTGCAATAAGTACCATTCTGCGATGCTTTTTTTTGTCCTGGCAAACAAAGTTATAAGTGATTGCATTGTATATTTCTTCTCTGCTGCCGCTTTCAATTACACGCTTTGATTGTTTAATCGGGGGACGATTATCAAACATATGTTGGCAATAGTAGTCGTAGATGCTGTCGAGTATCTCCTGCTTGCTTGTAAAATGGTTGTATAATGACGCCACCTTAATGCCCACTGCCTCCGCCAATTCTCTCATGCTCATTTTTTCAAAACCGACACTTGCAATCATGTCAACTGCTGTATCAAATATTATTTCCTTCGTAGCGGTAAAAGAGTCAATCATTCTATTCCAATTCCTTATGATAAGTATAATTAATAAATACATTAATCTGCTCAATACAATTGTTTAGCGAGCTAAAACGCCTTATTAATACTACTATACCACATTTTCAGAAAATCAACAATTTCTATCCCATTTGTATATAATTGCAATCATTGATATTTTCTATACCGCTATTTAGTAAATATATTATCAATGTTTCCATAATATATGAACATCCTTGTTCTATTTTACTGTATAATTTATTATATATACCTATTCAATTATGAAATGAAAACAATTTAGAGATAAGGATGACATACATGAATATAAAAGAGCTTCTCCGTAAGATTGATGAAATAGTCCCTTTCAGCCTTTCTGAAAGTTGGGATAATAACGGACTGATTGTGGGAGAAAATGAAATGCCGGTTTCAAAAATATGTCTTACGCTTGACGCCACGCCGGAAGTCGTCGATAAAGCGGAGGAAATGAAATGTAACGTGGTAATCTCTCACCATCCTTTAATTTTTGATCCCATTAAAAATCTAGACACATCAACTCTCACCGGAGCTACAATAAAGAGAGCTATAAAAAAAGATATTGCAGTAATATCATTGCATACCAGCTGGGATAAATCAGGACTGAACAACGCATTGGCTTTTGCATTGCGCCTTAATAATATAAGGACATTGCAACCTAAGAAAAAAGAGGAGGACAGGATTGGTATTATAGGAGAATTACTTCAAAAAGAAAATATCAATGATTTATTGATGATTATTAAGAACGCTTGGAATCTTTCTCACGTTATCAGTCATGAACCAAAGTATAAAAAAGATATTTCTACCGTGGCGCTATGTGGAGGGGCGGGAGGCGAATTTTGGCTTGATGCGCTCTATGAAAACGCGGACGTTTACATCACTGCGGAAGTAAAGCGTTTTCAACACTTAGCAGCTACTTTCAAAGGCTTATACATTGTAGAAACAGACCATTATGAAATGGAAAGTTTTGCATTGACTAGTTTGAGGAAATTGCTGTATGAAACAACAAAGATTGATATAGATATATTTAACCCATACATAAATATCAGAGTTTTATCTGATTAAATATAAATATTCGAGATGGTGAGAAATTATGGAAGTTGAAGTTAAGATGTTCGAAAACAAGAAACAGCTTTACGAACACATGAATAACTCGCTTATCCGCTTACTGGAAGAGAGCAGCAATCTGGTCTCGAACCTGTCGAACGCCTCAGCTTTAATTAAGCTGTTTCTTGAAGATATAAACTGGGCGGGTTTCTATTTGATGAAAGACGGCGTATTGATACTCGGGCCTTTTCAGGGCAAACCCGCTGTGACTAAAATAAGCTTGGGGCAAGGCGTATGCGGGACTGCGGCAGCGGAAAAGAAAACGCAGCGCATTGACGACGTTCATACCTGCACAAATCACATTGCCTGCGATTTGGCATCCTCATCGGAAATAGTTGTCCCATTAATAAAGGACGGTCAGGTCTTGGGAGTACTGGACATTGATAGTCCGTTAATGTCCAGATTCGACAGCGAAGATGAAAAAGGGCTGGAGGTCATTGTTAAAACGTTACTGACCGTGTTTGATAGTGAGTAGTTAGTAGTTACACTAACTCCTGACTGTTTTTCTGTCTTTTGTCTGAAGGAAGAAGAACAGCTATAAGTCCAAGCAGAGGCAAGAAAGAGCATATTCTAAAGATAGCTTCTATGCCATAGATGTCAGCAGTTTTACCCAAAACTGCGGCGCCTATCCCGCCCATTCCGAAAGACAATCCGAAAAATAACCCGGCTACTGTTCCCACGTGTCCGGGGACGAGTTCCTGCGCGAATACAATGATGGAGGAGAATGCGGAGGAAAGCACGAATCCTATCACGACGAATATTATTGTCGTCCATGCGAGGTCTAAATATGGTATTAACAATGCAAAAGGCGCAGCGCCCAGAATTGAAAAAATAATGATGTAACGCCTCCCTATGCGGTCACTCAACGGTCCTCCCAGCAATGTTCCCGAAGCAAGGGCAAACATGAATAGAAATAGCCTTAATTGAGCAGCTTCTACACTTATACCAAATTTATGGGTAAAATAGAAAATAATATAGTTATTTACGCTTGCTATATAGAAATCCCTTGAGAAAACCAGTACAACCAGAACGGCAAACACGCGCAAAATTGTCCCTTTTGAAAGCGGAACTGATGGCGCGATGCTTTTATTTGTAACTCTCTGTAATCCGGTTTCATTTTTACGCACCCATAGTAACAACGCCATAGCGGTTATTGGAAGCATAGCGAGCCACGAAAGGCTGTGCTGACCGTTCGGCATAACAATGGCTGCAACCAAAAGCGGGCCGCACGCCTGCCCGCCGTTTCCTCCGACTTGAAACAGGGACTGAGCCAGACCAAAGCGTCCTCCTGAAGCCATACGAGCCACACGCGCAGATTCCGGATGGAAGATGGAAGATCCCATACCCAGAACGAGAGCGCCCGCTAAAATCCACAAGTAATGCGAAGCGGCAGAAATGGTTAAAAGGCCGGTAAGTGTAAAACACATTCCAACGGGCAACAATCTCGGCATGGGGTGTTTGTCCGTCCAAAGACCGATAAGGGGCTGCAAAATGGAAGCTGTTATCTGATAGGTTAGCGAAATAAACCCGATTTCAGTGAAGCTTAAAGAGAACTGCGTCATAAGCAGCGGATATACAGGAACTAAAAGCGCTTGAGTGGAATCGTTCAGGAAATGCGCCGCGCATATTGCGACTAGAACATTGAATTTCGTTTCCGACATTATATATTTCTTCAACGTCATGCTTTTATCCTTCCGTTCAATTCAGTTATTCCGGCTTCCAAATGATCCCAAGATATTTTGGGTTCTTTTTTTTCACAGGAATCAGAAGGTCCAAAATAATCGCGAAGCGAAAGCATCGCCGCTTTACGGCATATAAATGAAATATCCCCTCCGCTCATTCCTTCAGTCAAGGAGGCAAGGCGTTTAAAGTCGACATTATCGCTAAGAAGTTTTTTTCGAAGATGTATGCCAAATATCTTTTCACGTTCAATAATGGTTGGCATCGGTAATTCAATAATTACGTCAAATCTGCCGCTGCTTATAAGCGACGGGTCTAACAGGTCAACTCTGTTTGTAGTCGCAAGTACAACAACGCCGCGCAATTCTTCAATTCCGTTCATTTCGGCTAAAAACTGGCTGATAACTCGTTCCGTAAAAGCCGCGCCTGAACCGCTGTCCTTGCCTCGCGCGGGAACCAACGATTCTATTTCGTCAAAGTAAAGTATCGACGGCGCCGCTTGTTTTGCTGTCTTGAACACATCGCGAATCGCGCGTTCGCTCTCCCCTACGTATTTTGACATCAGGGAAGGGCCTTTGACCGATATAAAATTAACTCCGCTTTCCTTGGCCAAAGCTTTTGCCAACAATGTCTTTCCCGTCCCTGATTTTCCGTGAAGCAGTATCCCGCGTACCGGAATAATCCCGAAACGCTCAAATATTTCTGGGTTTTGCAACGGCCACATAATGGCGTTCGAGAGCTCCTCTTTCACCTTATCAAGTCCTCCGACGTCATCCCAGGAAACATCAGAGACTTCCACAAAAACTTCCCTTATGGCTGACGGATCAATTTCTCGCAGCGCGTTCAGAAAATGCTCCATCTTGACCTCCAGAGCAACTATTCGTTCGTAAGGAATATCGTTCGATTCAATTGATATTTCCGGCAGTATATCCCGGATGCACGCCATAGCCGCCTCTTTGGCGAGAGCTTCAAGATCGGCGCCTACATAACCGTGGGACAGGTCAGCAATTTTTTTTAAATCAACATCTTTTGCAAGCGGCATTCCTCGGGTATGTATCTCAAGTATTTCTAGCCGTCCTTTGCGGTCGGGAATTGGAATCGCAATTTCTCTGTCGAATCTACCGGGTCTCCTTAAGGCTGGGTCTATTGAATTTGGAATATTTGACGCTCCAATCACAACTATTTGCCCGCGGGATTCAAGTCCGTCCATAAGAGCCAGCATCTGAGCTACAACTCGGCGTTCAACCTGCTTTTCCCCGCCCATCTCCTCTCTCTTCGGCGCTATCGCGTCAATTTCATCAATAAAAATAATTGAGGGCGCATGATTTTGAGCATCTTCAAAAATCCCGCGCAGCCTCTCTTCGCTTTCACCGTAAAATTTTCCTATTATTTCAGGCCCTGATATGTGAGTGAACCACGCATCCGTCTCGTTAGCCACAGCTCGTGCTATTACAGTCTTGCCCGTGCCCGGGGGGCCGTACATTAAGACTCCTTTCGGAGGTTGAACGCCAAGTTTCTCAAAAACCTGAGGAAACCGTAGAGGAAGTTCTATCATCTCTCGTATGCGGGATATCTGTGGGCCAAGCCCGCCAATATCCTCGTAGCTAATTTTGTGTTGTTCCGTTTCCGCTGTTGGTTTCATAACATTTATCCAAGTACTCTGACTTATAACAACAATACCGACCGGAGTAGCGTCTATTACTCTGAAATCACAAACTCTTGAACCGAAAAGGTTGATGCGTATCCTATCGTTGCGCATAAGAGGCGCGCCATTAAGCAATGAAGCTATATAGCTTGAATCCTTCTCCTTTTCTGAAAGCGGAGATGTATTAATAGGTTGAATTGAAATGCTGCCTGCAAAATGATGAGCAGCGTTCCTCACTGCTACTATTTCATCAATTCCGGTTTGCGCATTTTCCCGGATAATACCGTCAATTTGAATAATTCTTTTTCCGCGGTCATCTGCCTCACATGGCATTATACGCGCCGCTGTCTTTTTTTTCCCCTCTATTTCAACAATTGAATTCTCAGAAATTCCAAGAGTAGCCATATCGGCAGGATCTATACGGGCTATGCAACGCCCCGCATCTTTGGGTAAAGCTTCTTTAACTTTTAGCATGTAGATACCCCATTATTTTCAATACTTAAGGACGTGAATTCATTCGAAAAGCTTTATTTGATTGCCAATTCCCCGATGAGGAAATTCATTTATCTTCTTCTTCATCATGCTCCTGACACAATCAGGAACCATACTACTGATATCCCCGCCAAACTGAAATACATTTTTGACGGCGCTGCTTGAAAGATATGAATATTGCGGCTCGGTAACGATGAACAAGGTTTCAATATCAGGAGCAAGTTGCCTGTTCATGAGAGCCAGTTGAAATTCATATTCGAAATCGGACATTGCGCGTAAGCCTCGAATTATAACTTTACTCTCCTGAGATCGCATAAAATCCACTAATAAGCCAGAAAATGAGTATACTTTTACATTGCAGACTCCCGACAAAGATTCTTCCGCCATCTGCTGGCGATCTTCCACGCTGAAAGCAGGATTCTTTTGCGCATTCATAAGAACAGCCACAATTACTTCATCGAAGATTTCAGCAGCTCGCTGTACAATACATATATGTCCGTTAGTAATAGGATCAAAAGATCCCGGGTATACCGCGCGAATGTGATTTTTTTTCGAGCTCAATTCAAGTTCTCCTTTTTAAAAAAAGTAAGCGCAGATTCTCCGTAAAAACGGGATTCCATTAATTTCCAAGCATCATAATCAATGCTCTCAAGCGCGGAATGTTCATATATGAACATTCCATCATCCTTTAATAGTGCATGATTCTTTTCCATAATCGGGACAAGTGTTTGATTCCATCCTTCATTATAAGGCGGATCCGCAAAAATGACATCAAATGTAACGCCTCTTTTTGTAAGCCAGCTTAAAGCTCTCCTCAACTCTAAGGCTAAAACAGCGGATATTTCATTATATTCGGACGGAATTCTGTGCTTTATCTCCCCTGCCCTGCTCTTTAATGTTTCGGCAAAATAAACCATACCTGCACCATGTTTTAATGCCTCAATTCCAACGCGCCCTGTCCCTGCAAACAAATCAAGGAAAGTGCAATTGTATAACTTTCCTTTGCTTTCCAGTATACTCATGAGTGCAAGCAGTGATTTACCCGATGTCGGGCGAACTTCCTTCATAGTTTTATGCGGTTTGCAAGGTCATGAACGGCTAATCTCACTGATGGAGTAAGGTAAACTGAAGAATTGCCGTCAATTTTAACGAGAGTGACATTTTTGTCATCCTCTTCACGAAACACCACTTTTAAATAGTATCTCTGTTCGAACCCAGCATCAGAAGAGACCGTCTCAATGAGGTGTACATCTTCCGAATTCAAACTAAAATGCCTCTTAAATATCCAATGCACATCGTTGCCGGATTTTCCTCCTTCATCGAAGAGAGAGTCAAATTTCTCAATGTTTATCTTATTATTGTCCAAATCTTCAAGCCTAATGTGCATTTCATTTCCTCCGTCAATGGAACTCTTATTTTCACTTGCAAATTTACTTATAAGCCTTTCAGTTGTGAATGCGGAAATTTTTCTGATTCTGACTCTCCATATTCCGCGTCCCATCTCAAGCCATTTCCGCTCATATTTAGTTCTTAACGGGCGGTCGGGATTGTGTTCGTAACTCATACATTCCAGGGAGCTGTGACCGCTCAAAATATCTTTCGTACTTTCCGCATAAACTTCATCGTCCGTCATTAGTTCAAAACAGCCGTCAATTTTCAGAACAGCCGCTAATGCATCAGCAAATTCAGACGAGGTGACCCGTCGTTTTACATGTCTTTCCTTCGGCCATGGACACGGAAAATTCATCTGCACGCGGTCAAAGCACTCATCAGGAAAAACCTCTCTCATAAGAAAGCGGGCGTCTCCCGAAATAATCCTGACATTATTGAGCGCGATAACACGTTTTATAGCGCGCACAACACAACTGCGCGAAACTTCTATTCCAAAATACAATGTATCATGCGAATTTTCCGCCTCGAAAGCCATATATTCGCCATTTCCAAAACCTATTTCCAATACGCAGCTGTTCCAATTTGACAGGTAAAGCGGAAGCTCCAGTTCTTCCGGTTTCAATAAAACTTGAGACAGCTTTTTATCGACGGGGAAATTCTTATTTGTCAAGTTTTTCACCTTTGGCATACAACTCTTCATGTTCTTTTATTAGAATTTTTATATCAAAGTTTAGTATTCTATTATATGCATGTTCAATAATTTTATTCACTTCGCGCGCGTTATTTTCGTCTGCACAATATATCATAGCTTTTGCGAAACCTGCAATCTTTTTATCATTGCCGGTTTCTACAAGAATTCCGCACCCGTCTTTCAGCAAATCGCTTGTCCCCCTTATATCGGAGCCGATAACTAATGTACTCATCGCCATGCTCTCCATAACGCTGCGCGGAAGTCCCTCTCTCCTCGAAGGAGTCACCATTGCGGCGGAAGCGGCCAAAAGTGGGCGAACGTCATTTTGAAACCCCACAAAATGAACTCTCTCGCCAACACTTAATTCTTTTGCAAGCTCCTTCATTTCGTCCATTAGAACGCCTGCTCCTGCGAACGCAATATGTGAATGTTCGTTATTTATCATAGCTAAAGCTTTTATTATATCCGCATGGCATTTACCCGGATTGAATTCGGCAATGAACGTAAACAATTTATCTGAAGGCTTGAGGCCAATGGAATTTCTTAAGTCCGATATACTTTCTGTGGGTATTTTGTCTTTTGAATAATGTTCAAGGCCAAGCCCTACCCCATTCATCTTAACAACGCGTTCGGGCTGAAGGAATTTGAGGGCAGCTTGATGGTCTTCGCCGTTCATTACAATAAGCAGGTCGGTCCAGTTCGCCGCCAGCTTTTCAGCAATTTTAAATATAAAATTCTTAAAACAATTACCTCCATTGTAGAAATGGAACCCGTGAGCCGTATAAATGACACAAGTTCCTAACGCAACTCTGATATTTCTTAGCGCGTAACGGGTGATGAAAGCAGCAACGGGCGTGTGGACGTGAATAATATCGTAACGTTCCCTGTGTGCTAATTCTTGAATTCTTTTTATAATGCCGCAAAAAGCGGATAAGCTTGAAATTGAAAACGGGTTCCTGCTCCAATTGATGTCATAACAATTATCGAAATGTGACGCGCATTCTTCGTCCATAGAAACATCACGCGACAAACAATCAACTTTCCATCCGAGCTCTCGAAAATTATCCGCGTAAGGCAGAAGAAAAGCTTTTAGAGTTATTGGAACTGTCGTCACCATTAGAATTTTTTTCATTTAAAAACGCACGAATTCCGCCCCCCGTTTATCCATCACATTGAGACTCATCAGGCGCAGAACAACAATTCCGCCATCAATCTCAGGAGCAATTATCTCGACCTTGCCTGTCGCTTCTACCCATTCATTTTGCTTTGGCGCCGGGCAGTCATCCAGTAGAACCATGAAGCCAATAATTCCATCATCATTACAGCAGATGAACGCCTTGCGGTAGACGTAATGCGCGACTTGCACGCCTTCACTGTTCGGGAATTTGAAGTCCCTGCACATATACATGCCTTCCAACCTTACTGTTCTGCCAAGATAATCGTCTACGTTAATATAGACGTCATTGCATTGTTGGAAGAACATTTTCTCCTTGATCTCGTAAACCTCTGTCTCTGCTCCGATTACTGGAGCGGCGAGCAGTACTGTTACAGACCAGAAAAAAAACGCTCCAATCATTTTCATATACCTCATTATGTTACCTCCTGATCAATTATACAAAGGAGGGAAATCGAAACTCAATAATTCAATTTCCCTCCCCTGTAAAGCGTTCAGAACCGAAGAGACTAAAAGCTATTTCACTTCATAAACAGTTTCGCCGGCAATTACTGTTTTGAGCACTTTTATGTCCTTAATTTCTTCCTCAGGGCAAGCCATATAGTCACGGTCAAGCACTATGAAGTCAGCCCATTTACCTTTTTCGAGAGTTCCTTTCTTCGTCTCTTCAAACGACGCGAAAGCCGGCCATATTGTATATGAACGCAGTGCTTCCTCTCGTGTCATTTTTTCCTCCGGATACCATCCGCCTTCCGGTTTAAGGTCGGAATTCTTACGCGCAACTGCGGCAAAGAGGTTGATCCACGGGTCAAGAAGCTCCACAGGCGCATCCGTACCGTTTGGAATAATTGTTCCTGTATTGAGCAGTTTTCGCCAGGCATATGAGTACTTTATCCTTTCCGGCCCTACTCTGTCCTCAGCCATATTCATGTCCGAAGTTGCATGTACCGTTTGCATTGATGGAAGGACTCCTATTTTGACAAAACGCAGAAGATCCGCTTCTGTTAGGATCTGAGCGTGTTCCACGCGAAAACGGTGATTAAAATTTGGTAGCTCTTTCAAAACACGTTCGTAGACATCTAAAACCTGACGGTTTGCCGCGTCTCCAATTGCGTGAGAATTAAGCTGAAATCCTGCCTTATGTCCATCCAAAACCAACTGGTAAAGCTCCTCGTCCGATAGTTTTCCATTGCCCGGGTGTCCGGTGCGGTCGCTGTAATCTAACAACAGCCATGCGCTTCGCGCGCCCAGTGATCCGTCAAGCGAAATTTTATAACTGCGAACCTGCATACGATCATTATATAGCCCTGTTTGAATTCCTTTTGCGAAAAACTCCCGCGCGCCGCTCAAGAGTTCTTCAGGAGATGGGCGCCCTGTTACACGGGACATTATATCCAAACGAACCTTCAGTTTGTCGCTCTCATATAAATTTTTCAGGATATCAATCGTGAGCTGATTCGAGCCGGCGTCGCTTGCAGAAGTAAGGCCAAACCTCACGAGTTCTTTTTGGGCTTCCAACAGCGCGTCGCTTTCTTGAGCGGGTGAAAGAGGAGGAATCACCTTGTTGATATACTCCTGCGCTTGATCAGTCATGACGCCGGTTGGCATACCGGAAGCATCCCTCAGGAATTCGCCGCCCGTTGGATCCGGAGTATCTTTTGTGACGCCCGCAACTTCAAGCGCCTTAGTATTTACCCACGTCATATGCCCGCATGTACGAACCAACGAAACCGGGGAATCAGGAGCGACAGCGTCCAGCTCCTCTCTTGTCGGGAATTCTGCAGGGGTCCACACTTCCTGATTCCAACCACGACCAAGGATCCATTCTCCCGGCCTTGCTTTTTCCGCCGCTTTCTTAACTGCTTGAAGGATCTCTTCCTTTGGTTTCCAGTGCGCGTTAATGTTCAGCTGAAGCGAACCAATGCTCAAATAGTGGAGATGCGCGTCGTGGAGCCCTGGAATGACAGATTTGTTTTCAAGGTCATTTACTATTGTATTATTCCCGACATATTCATCCAAACCCCCGTTGTCTCCGGTATAGACGATTCTCCCATTTTTGACGGCAATTGCCTGAACAACCGAAAACTTATCATCCACTGTGTAAATCTTGCCGTTTTTCCACACAGCATCCGCTTCAATACCTCCAGCCAGCGCCGGAAACGCAATAAAACAAAACAAACATAGCGACAAAGCAATTTTTGAATTTCTTCCACACAAACTAAACAACCTCCTTATAATTTTAATAATATAAAAATATTTTACACTTAAATTAATCTTAGGTCATTAGTAATCCGCTCAACTCGTAAAAGAAACAGCTGCTTCTCAGAGCGAATGCAAACTCTTAGAGACAACGAGCTTGCGGCCAAATAGAGAACTCAACACGTCATTATGCTTTTTTCGTGAGTAATTATCTCTCTTTGCTGTTGGCTTCTCAATACGCAATATAATCTTCGTCAGCACGTCTAACGATAACTGGGACGTCGAATGTCCTATTGAGCAACGATATGCGCGCGTAGCCATTGCCGTTATGTCCGAAGCCAAGGGTATAGTTACCCTCAGTCGGTTTTGGCATTGGAACCTGTTCTCCCCGTTTGTCCGTCCATTCGTAACCCGCCCCGTCTATCATGACGGTGGAAGTGAAAAATTTCCCGGATGGATGGATGGATTTGGAAATTGACGTCAATTCGTGAAAATCTTCCGATTTAAACTCTATTTCAGGAACGGGCGCAATGCATCCCGCATGCCCTGAGATGTAAGAAGAGCCGCCGCCGCCTGCGGTGAAACCACTTGACATATATCCGCCCCCGGAGCTCCCGCCGCCGCCGTAGTATCCTCCGCCGCCGCCGTAACCTCCATAATAATAATCAGGATGGTCGCGGCCTTCTCCGCCCTGTCCTCCGACGCCAAGGCTTCCGGTCTCGCCTGCTGTAATCCCGTGATCGTTTATGGCCCTTTTGTTAAAATCGCTGGCCATACCGCCCGATACCTGTGAAGCTCCTTTGCCTCCGAACGTACAAAAGTTCCCGTATACGCTGTCTTTACCGTCATAACCGGTCAAACCTCCCGCTTGACCGCCTGAACCATGTATGTCCGATCCAAAAGAATTACAACCACCCGCGCCTGCAGCAACAATAAAACGGCTTTGAAGCGACTTCTTCTCGTTCCAGTCGCCTGATAAGAGACGCGCGTCCGTTGCTCCCGACCCTTGCCATATGTTTTGCGGTATTGGAATCTCGCGGCCTGTACACCCTGCTTGACCGCCGCCGTTGAAGACGGTCTTATTCCCATCGCCGCCTTTCTCTCCGACATAAATATAGAGTGTTTCACCCTCAATTAAGTTAATTAAACCGCAAACGTAAGCCCCTTTTTTCATTCCTTCAGTACTTGCACCCCACAATTCAATTTTATATACTCCATCGCAAGGAGTTATAAAAGTCTGTTCATTTCCGGCGTACTCGAAAGAGCAAACTTGAGCCGCACAACTGGCTCCTGTGACTGACATCGCTACGAGCACGACAGCGATTAAGAGAAAAAAACAATACCGACTCATTTATTTCAGATCCTCCTGGCACGAAACTTGATATACAATTTTAATTTAAATATGGGCAGCTTGTACAGTAAAATATCAATAATTTTTAGTATCACTTTTTCAGACTAATAACCGAAAGGAGACGTATCTCAATTGGACTATGTAATAAAATGCCAAAAGTATGACGATATGAACGACCGGGATTTGGTTGGCGCCATTGTAGGAAATGATGAGGACGCTGCATTCTGCTTATTTAATCATAAGCTCATAAAACTTTTTGAATATTTATCTGATACATACGCAAAACTTCGGTACAACGCCGGTGATATAGCGAGCGAGATGTACATTTATTTAAGTGCGGACAACTGGAGCAAATTACGTTCATTCGAGTTCAGAAGCTCCCTCTTCGGATGGGTAAAAGTTGTGGCCAACAGATATTTATTGAATATGACAGAAAAATTTTCCCCATGTATAAAAGATGTCATATTTTTCTCCTGTCTTATTGAACAGGGAGATGGAGATGAATACGACCCGTCGAAGCATATTCCTGACCCTAACTGGATACTTATTGAGGAAAGGCGTGATGACGAGGATTACATTAGGGAATTATACAAAGAAATCGACTTGCTTAGCGATTACATGAGAGAAGTCATACGGCTTCGCTGTCTCGCGGGGTTATCCTCAAAGGAAACAGCGGAAATATTGTGCAAAAGCGGAAAGGAAATATCGCCCGGCGCCGTGGATCAGGTTTATAAGCGCGCAAAAGACACGATACGAAAAAAAATACTTAACAGCGGGAGAGTTTAAAATGCGGTGTCCTGATGATGAAAAATTCGCGCAGTATGCCGAAGGGAGTTTAGTCGGGGATGAACGGTCTCAATTCCTTCTTCACCTCGGCGAATGCTCAAAATGTTCCATCCTGTACGCGATGGCTTACGGGCATATGAATGAGTCCGCGTGCTCTGACGAAGAGAGCTTATCGCGCCTCGCTGAAGGAAAGTTAAGTCAGCGCCAGCGTGAAGCTTTGCTAAAACATATAGCTCGCTGCAAAGCATGTTCCGCTGAATTCTATCTTCTTAGAAAACCTCAATCAGCAAAAACAGCTATGAGAAATCAAAGGAAATGGAAAAACAAATACCAATTGGTTGCGATAGCCGCGATTATAACTTTGCTTATTGGATTTACGGGAGTGAATATGTTAGAAGACGACGGATTTACAGGTGGCGAAAATTTAAGCGTAATATATAGGGACGCTGAAATCTACGATTCAATTTCAGCCACTACGCCAGCTCCATTGCTTGAAACTGCTCAAGATACTGCAATTGAAGCTGAAAGACAGTTCGGAGGAGCAATGAAAAAGAGCGCTCGAATTGCGGTTCCGGCGGCGCCGCCTGAATTCGCTCAGAATATAGCCTTTGAAGCTATGAAAACTCAAGCAGCTTTGAAAATGGAGCAAACTCTCAGCGATGACCTTTTGAGCGAGGAAGATGAAGCTATTTATGAAGTAATCTACAACGGACATGACGGCGATGTATCTGAGATCGTAAAGTTAATACAGATGATTGCCGGAAAAGACGAAAAAGATGCGGAGATAACTGCAGAAGGCAGTTCAGAAATTATAAAAGAATGTTCTTCCATGGATGAAGCGCAAAGAATAAAGAAAGAGCTGGAAGAAGCAGGAGCAAAAATAATTATTCAGAGGAGATGATTTTAATGAGAAATATATTGAGTTTACTTGTTATTTTAGCTGGAATCCTAAAGGGCGGCGCGGCTTATGCGGCCGTTACGATAGTACCTGTACCACCCGTTCCGCCTGTGCCGCCCGTTCCGCCTCAGGTGCGAATTTTTATCCCGGACAGCTCGCTAAAACCAATTGAGTTACGAAAATTAGAGATAAACGGGGAAGTCGCCGGAAGCATTTCGCACGCTACTATCGATATGACTTTTTACAACCCAAACTCTCGCGTGCTTGAAGGAGAGCTTCAGTTTCCCCTTTTGAGCAATCAAACAGTGACCGCGTTTTCGCTTGAAATGGAGGACGGAAAAATGCGAGACGCTGTACCGGTTGAGAAAAGCAGGGGAAGAGAAGTTTTTGAGGAAATCGTACGCAGAGGAATAGACCCGGCGCTATTGGAGCTGACGAGCGGAAACAATTTCAAACTGAGAGTATATCCGCTCACGCCCGGCAAGACAAGGCGCGTCCGCGTTGTCATAACAGAACTCCTTCAGGAAGGTAAGGACAGTGTGTTATTTAGCTTGCCGATTGAATACGGACAGAAAATTGATGAACTTGATTTATCGCTCAAGATTGCGCATAAGGGCAAACCTTCAGTTAAAAGTTCTCCATTCGATAAGCTTGATATCGAAAGTAAAGACGGAAATTGGGTTTGCCATGTAAACGCAAAGAATCATTCATCGAATGGTACGCTAGCGCTCGAAATCCCACTGTGGAACAAAGACGATGATATTAAAACATACACAGGCCGCAAGGACGGGAAAAACTATTTTTATGCCGAAATTCCAATAGCTGAAAATATAAAGTGGAGCGCCCCAAGCAAAATTGACATTTTATGGGACGCCTCGGCATCGGGGAAGAATCGCAATTTAGCCGCAGAGCTGAGCTTCCTCGAAGCGTTCTTTACAAAAGTAAGCAACGTATCGGCGTCGCTCGTTATCGTGCGCAACATCGCAGAACCGGCTTTGAATTTTGAGATTAGCAACGGGAACTGGAAGGAACTGAAATCAGCCCTTGAAAGCGTTATTTACGATGGCGCAACTAACCTTGGAGCGCTTGCGGGCGTTGCAGACGGCGCTGACATTAAGCTGCTTTTTTCAGATGGGCTCGATAACTTCAGCACCACTAAATTTTCACCGGGCGCGACCCCTTTATTCGCGATTGTATCCTCTGCCGGCGCCGACGCCAACAGCCTCCGCCGGCACGCTGAAAAATCAGGAGGGACGCTTATTGATCTTACTGTCTGCGACCCGGTAACCGCTCTTCTATATATGAACTATAGAGCTGAAGGTCTTTCATTTGACGGGAACGCTACGGACGTCGTCTGGAACATTTCAGGGAAGGTTTTAAAAATGTCGGGCGTCATAAAAGACAAAGGAACGCCTTTCGCCGTCACAATTAATAACGTCAGAAGCGTGTTGGACTTTGATAATAATGAATATACGTTCGTTCCTTCAATGTGGGCAACCATGAAAGTATCCGACCTCGAAGCGGAGTATGACATCAATAAAGCTGAAATACGACGTATCGGTAAAGCTTTCAACCTCGTTACGCGCGGCACTTCACTTATCGTTCTGGAACGCGCTGAAGATTATGTGCAGTACGACATTGAACCGCCTGCGGAGCTGAAAAAAGAATATGACCGGCTGCGTATCAGCTCAAGGATTAATCCTAATCAAAACAAAGAAAAGAACAAAATCGAGCGTGTCGTCCGCGAATGGAAGGATCGCGAGGCATGGTGGGACAAGGATTTCAGCAAAGGGCCTATTCCAATTAGCAAAAAAGTTCCTCCACAACAGGATATGTTGTTAGCGCCCGGGGCGCGCAGAGAATCAGCTGGTTCTGCAGCGAACCAGCTTCTATATGAAAGCGCAGTCCCCGGAAGAGACAGAGAATCTGATAACATGATGCTAAATGATGCAGCTATGCCTCTTGCCGCCCCTGCTCCGGCAGGCTCGGCGTCAGAGAGCGAAGAAGCGCCGGATGAAAGAGGTTCAACAAGCGTAATCTCAATCCGCAAATGGACAAGCGACGCCGCGTATATATCAAGGATGAAGGATGCTGGCACGGAGCAAATATACCGTATATATCTTGACGAACGCCCCGACTATGAGAGCAGCCCCGCTTTCTACCTTGACGTCGCGTCCTATCTTGAGGAAAAAGGGCTAAAGGAGTTAGCTCTAAGGGTATTATCGAATCTTGCCGAAATGAACCTTGAAAACAGGCAGATACTGCGGGTGCTCGGCTACAGGCTGATGCAGACAGGCCATCCCGAATTTGCAGTTGTGATATTCAAGAAAGTTCTTGAAATAGGAGAAGAGGAGCCGCAGTCATACAGAGATCTTGGATTGGCGTATGAAGCCGTAGGGGAATACCAGAAAGCGGTAGATTACCTTTATAACGTTGTGGAAAAAAGCTTCAGCCGTAATTTCCCCGGCATAGAAGTAATTGCGCTGACTGAAATGAACATGGTTATAGCGCTCGCGCCTGACAGTATTAATACAAGTCATATAGACCCGAGGCTGCTAAAGAATATGCCGGTTGAACTGCGCGTAATTCTCGTGTGGGACAGTGACTTGACCGATATCGACCTACATGTGACCGATCCAAACGGGGAAGAGGCGTTCTATAGTTATCCGCTCACATTCCAAGGCGGACGGGTGTCTCCCGATAACACTACCGGATACGGCCCGGAGGAATATTCATTGAAAATCGCAAAACCGGGAAAATACACCGTACACGTGAATTTCTACGGACATACGCAACAGGCGATATCGGAATCGACAACTATTCAGCTGGACTTCTTCACGAATTACGGTACAAAAGATCAGCGTAAACAATCGGTAACGATGCGGCTCAAGGAACGCAAAGACAGAATATTCGTCGGAGAGTTTGAAGTGGAAAACAGGGATTAGGAAAAAACAGGGATTAGGGATTAGGGATTAGAAAAGACAAAAGACTTGGGATTAGGGATTAGAAAAGACAAAAGAGTTGGGATTACAGATTAACGGAAAAGGTTTTACGTTTAGGGTTGTTAAAATTGAAAATGGAAATTGGAAAATGAAATACAAAGACTAAAATACAAAGAACTCTTCATTTTTCAATTTTTCATTTTTCAATTTTTCATTTTTCAATTTTTCAATTTTTCATTTTTCAATTTGGTAATTAAAAATATATGATAATTACAGAATATTCATTTTTATATGCTCTACATAGACAATACTTTGCGTAAGTATTACAATTGAACCATAAAAATATAAATCTTGGGGGGATATGTAATGAGCGAAATTTGGAAAGAAAATTTTAGTCAGTGCAGCAAAAATTCTCGCCCTTCTCCAATAAGAGAGATACTTGCAGTAATAAAGAATCCCGGAATGATTTCATTCGCGGGTGGAATGCCGGCGCCTGAAGTTTTTCCTGTCGACGAGTTCTGGAAATGTTTAAATGATCTGAAAGACAAAGGAAGCGACTTAATGCAGTACGGGACAACGGAGGGCGAACCGCTTCTAAAAGAATTTCTTCTAAATTGGACAACTCCTCGCCTTGGAAAAACTGCAGCAATGAATCAGATACTTCTGACAACCGGTTCTCAACAAGCGTTAGACCTGTTTGCATGGTCGATGATTGACGTCGGAGACTATGTAATCGTTGAAGACCCTACATATCTCGCTGCCTTAAATACTTTCGGTAATCATGGCGCCAAATTCATTGGAGTACCGATGGATGAAGATGGCATGGAAGTTGACAGACTGCCGGGATTAATTGAAAAAGCTCGGGGAGAGGGAAAAAAGGTAAAATTTATTTATTCAATAATTAATTTCCAGAACCCCGGCGGAGCTACCCTTTCTGTTGAGCGCCGTAAAAGACTCGCAGAGATAGCTGCAAAATATAGAATCCTTATTTTCGAGGATGACCCATACGGATATGTTCGATATGACGGGGAGCATCTACCTTCCGTATATTCTTTCGATAATGAAGGGCTGGTTTTATACGCAGGATCTTTCTCCAAGATACTCTCGCCCGGCGTACGCATAGGTTGGGTAACCGGAGACGCTACTATAGTACGTCAGATGGTCATATTCAAACAGACGACGGATCTTTGCTCCAGCCCAATGACTCAGGCTGCGACTTATGAATACTGCAGACGGGGGCTCCTTGACGCGCACCTTCCGAGTATAATATCAAATTACAAAATCAAAAGAGACGCAATGGAAGAAAGCTTTAATAGACACCTGGCTTCGCGCGGCGTAAAATGGATTAAGCCGGAAGGAGGATTCTTCTATTGGGTTGATTTTGGAGGACTTGACGCTATGGAATTAGCTAAATTAAGCTTGGAAAAGAAAGTTGCCTTTGTGCCTGGTTCCCCGTTCTGCATAGACCCCAATACCGGAAGGAGCAAAGCAAGAATGAATTATACATACTGCGCCCCTGACGCTATAGAGGAAGGTGTAGTGAGGCTGGCGGAAGCAATTGATGAAATGAGAATCCCGGCAAAATAGACTAAAGACAGGGATTAGGGAAAAACAGGGATTAGGGATTAGAAAAGACTAATTACAAATTACAAATAAAAAGACTAAAAGGCTTCGTGTTGTCGTATGTAGCTTTGTAGGGGCGGCTTGTAGCCGCCCGCGATGGAATACCATGATTTGCCGGTTATTATTGGGAACAATGGAAAATTAAACAGGGATTAGAAAAAAGTGGGTATTTGTTTTTTGTTTTTTTTGTTTTTTTGTTTTTTTGTTTGTTTTACTACCCCTTCTTTTCCCTAACCCCTGTTTTTGTATTTCTGTATTTCACTAATCCCTAATCCCTGTTTCTTACGAGGTGATAAAATTGACAGATATAAATATAAAGCTGGTAATTTTCGATAACGATATGACTATCGTGGACAGTAGCGATGCTATATTGACCGGAATGAATGCTTTAGCAAAAGATAAAGGACTTAAAGCTGTTACTAATGATGAAGTTAAAAGAGGAATTGCCTTGCCGCTGCTAGAGGCGTTTTATGATTTATGGGGAAAGAGCGACCCGTCATGGGTGGATTATTATCGGCAAAGCATAGTAGAATTAGAATATGTATTGATAAAACCATATAAAGAGACAATCCCGACATTGCTTGAACTGAAAAGAAAGGGATTGAAATTAGCTGTAGCGTCAAATAGGCAAAACCCCAGAGAGGTACTTGAAAAAATCAAGCTGATTCAATACTTTGATGATGTTATTGGATTATGCGACCTCGTTGCCCCCAAACCTTCCCCTGAAATGCTGAACGTTTTGATGCAAAGACACTGCGTAAGCTCTGACGAAACTATTTATGTAGGAGATTCGCTAATAGATATCAAAACTGCGGTTTCAGCGCGTGTACGCGGGATTGGAGTTACAACGGGTAATTATAACTCCGAAGAGATTATTTCGGCGGGAGCATGGAAAAGCATAAATAGCCTATGGGAGCTTACCAAATGCCTAACTTATTGATTAATGAGAAAAACCCCTTTTTGCGCAAGCATTCTGAAGACCTTGTCAATTGGATGACATGGTGTGACGAGGCTTTTCAACACGCGCGAAGAACCGGGAGTTTCATTTACCTGTCAATAGGAAACCTCTCGTCAAGATGGAGCAACTATATGCAAAAAGAATGCTTTCAGGATACGGAAACGGCACAATTGATGAATTCAACTTGTGTATGTATTCTTGTTGATTCTGACGAGCGCCCGGACATTGCCGGAATTTTCTCTGACGTATGTCAGATACAAAACGGAGGAAGTGGGATCCCGCTCAATATTTTACTGACTTCGGACGGCGAACCGTTCTTTGCCGCGACATGGTTGCCAAAGCGAAGCACTCCAAGCGTCCCCGGGCTTGTAGATATTTTGCCAAGGACAAAATGGCTATGGATAACTCAAAAGGAGAATGTTTACAGATCTGCAAAAAGCCTGACTGATGAGCTAAATAGTAATGCCATCCCCACAGCAGGCGGTATGCCCGGAAAATTTCAGGCAAAAACCGCTTTTCGAGAATTAAAAAGGAAATATGACGAAAACTGGGGAGGCTTTTCATCAATAGGAACACAAAAGAATATTTCATCACCAAAATTGATTTTCCTGCTTGATTTTGCAGAAAAGCTGAAAAACATAGCAGCATTTGAGATGGTTGAAAAGACTTTACAAAAAATATGGCTTGGCGGGATACATGACCACATTGGCGGAGGCTTTTTCGAGTCCGCGGCGGATGAGCGGTGGATAATACCGAGTTTCGTTAAAAATCTTACTGATCAAGCATTATTACTATATACGGCTGCATTGATGAGAACGACTCGAATGAGTCTTTCGTCAATTCAGGAAAGCATCCTGAATGGCTCTGATTTTGAATTAGCTTTAGCTAAAGATACTGCAGGCTACATTCTGCGAAAAATGATATCGCCGGAATCTGCTTTCTATTCTTCTATATCGCCTGCGAATGAATCTTATTACTTATGGTCGGAAGAGGAGCTGCGCAGAACCATACCTCCAAATGATTACGCCGTATTTGGGCAGATATTTTCAGTAATGCAGGGCGGTAATTACAGAAATGAGATAACCGGTCTCAAAACGGGACAGAATATACTATATATGAGTGAAGGAATAAAAGCTGTAGCTGACAGATATTACAGCAAACCTGAGATACTTGAAGGGAAAATTTCAGAAACTCTTAAAAATCTATTGGAGTCCAGAAGCAAACGCGATGATTTAGTATTAAATAATCAGGCGATCCTATCTTCAAATGGGCTTGCAATTGCAGCTCTCGCTTTCAGTGGAAGAGTATTTGAAAATAGGGATTGGATCCTTGCGGCGGAGCGCGCTCTGATTTTCTGCCAAAAAACATTCCCTGACCCGAAAGGAAACTGGCGAAGATATTATCATCAAAAAACAGCGAGTGTTGATGTCCAGTTTATAGATCTGGCTTACTTGATTTGGGGAGTAATTGAAGTTCACTTAGCAACAAACGCAATATCCACATCGAAAAAAGATATTTGGCTCAAATTCGCTGAGAACCTTATATTAAAGACCGAAGAACTCTTTTTTATTAACAGGAAACATGCGGGAGGCTTTTTTTCGACTGATGGCAAGGATATCAGAGTAATGCGAAGAAAACTATGCGAAGACACAGTTTTTCTTCCGGGAGAGAATGCAGTCGCAGTACGTACATTTTCTATGATGGCAAAAATTCTTGGAGAGCCTAACGATAAAGAAAAAGAATCTCCCAACTATGAAACATTAGTAAAAGAACGACTAGAAAAAGTTAAAAAATATAGAAATACTGCAAAAAAAATAGCCGCAACTTTTGTCCGCAGAGCGGCTAAAGCACCAAGTTCTTATGCTTTTCTCCTTGGTTCCTCTCTTAAGGTTTACTAAATTAAACTCACAAACACGCCGATATTAACTCCATAAATATAATGGAGGTGCAAAGAAAGATGAACTATTCAAGCGATTTGACAGACGTGGAATGGGAACAGATCAAGGGAGTTTTTGAAAATAAAAGCCGCGGTGAACATTTATGTAAGCATGACAAGAGAAACCTCGTGAATGGCGTGCTATATATTGAAAATACCGGCTGTAAATGGAGACAGCTTCCCAATGATTATCCTCCATATGCGACCGTCTGGAATTTCTATCGTCAAGTAAAAATTAAGGGCTTATGGGACAGAATTAAAGCTGAATTATACAAAAATTCACATATCGGAACCCGTCAGGGTTAATTCCAGAATACGTTTTTATTAAATTAAAGATAAGTTTATATTATGTATAATTTGAAACTGGTCGGAAAGTTAGGACTGGCTTTTGTTGTTGTATTATTGTTGGTACTAGTCGGCGGACTATTCTCTTACAATAATATAAATTCAATCTATGGAATTTTCGATTCAATTGTGAACGAACAGCTTTCATTGCCGATTAGCGGAGCGATTACTCTATACGACGAGCTCAATCTGAAAAAACAAGATGAGTTTATGGATATTCATATCAAATATAAAAAGGAATTAGCTGAAAGAATAAGAGATCTATCAAAAGGCTCAATGGAAAAACTCGTGTCAAGGCAGAAGATTATCCTGTTAAGCGTGATATTTTCGATAATTCTTGTTGCTTTTGTTTCGATTCTCAAAGTGCACAGCATTGCACGCTCTTTAGAGCGAGTTGTCGGCGCTTTAAATAGAATAGAGAATGGAGATTACACTGTAAGACGTGAGGAATTCGAATACAAAGGGAAAGACGAAATTGGAACTCTCGTAAATTCTTTTGACAAAATGATAAAATCACAGGTAGATACTATCCATCAAATACTAAGCGCCGCAAATAAAATTGAAAACGAATCTCTAAGCCTTACAACTCTTTCAGTGAAAAACAATGCTTCGATGAAAGAAATAAGAGAATCAGTTGACCATATAACAAATCTTTCCAATACAAATTCTTCAGCTCTGGAAAAGAGCAATTCAATAATTGAAGAAATATCGGCAGAAGCAGCGACAGTGGCGCAATCATCCACTAATGACGCGCAAAACATATTATCGACTAGTGAAGAAAGTAAAAATTCAGCAAAAATTGTGAGAGGCGTCATTTCGCAAATCAACAATATTGGCAAGATGAGCGAAGGAAACGAGAAAGAAATTTTAGAGCTTGTATCATCTATAGATAATATAACGAGTTTTGTCGGTGTTATAACAAGCATTGCCGACCAAACTAATATGCTTGCACTCAACGCTGCGATAGAAGCGGCAAGGGCTGGTGAGTCCGGGCGCGGTTTTGCGGTTGTGGCTGATGAAGTAAGGAAACTTGCTGAAAAATCTGGAATTGCTGCAAAGAATATCAGCAAGCAGATTGGCGCCCTTCATTCTTCCGCGCAACTGGCAATAAGCGGGACGGTAAAATCAGCGGAAAAGATACGTGAAGTGCTCATAATGGCGGGAAAAGCTCAACATGGCTTAAATGATGGATTAAAACATATGAATGTGATAAATAATGAAATACAGAATATAGCGGCGTTAGCACAGGAACAAGCAGCCTCTTCAAGGGAAATGGCCGGCGCGATTGAATCAATTACGTTAGGAACAATTGAAGTTGAACAAAGAATAAAAGAAGTACAAAATTCATCCATAGAAGCGTCAAACACATCCGAAAGCGTCTCTTTATCAGCCAAAACATTGAGCAATCATGTGGTAGTTATGACAGATCTCCTATCATATTTTAAAACTGTTGAGAAATTAAGCAAATAGTTAAGTAATTTTAAAACCAAGATCGTGCTAAAATTGGTTAGTCTTTAATTAATTGGGAATCCATTCAAAAATGGACTTTTTGGAAATATTTTTTTGTTTTAAAGTGAATGGTATCGCCGTATTTTCACTTCCATAGACAAACGCCCTAGCAAAACGGGTGATTTAAGACATAAAAACACCACACAAAATGGATATATTAGTGAAGTGGATATTTTTATGGGAGTGAAGAGATATTAAAATCAAATAAGGAGGGCAACAAAATGAAGGGAAAAGTAAAATTTGCGTTAGCAGCGTTACTAATTGCGTTGTTGACAGTTTCAACGGCAGCGGCTGAGGCGCCTGCAAAGCCGAGCTGGGTAAGCGTCAAGTATACGGGATACGAGTTAAGGACAAGAAAAAATACAAGAATCACAGATGGAAATCATCTGATGTTGGTTCTTAATTTCGAAATCAAAAACAACAGCAAAGAAAGACGTATCATGACAGCGTATTTCGACAAAAGTATTAGATGGGATGGAGTTTTTACCGCCAATCAATGGGTGCGAGATAGAAGCAAACCGGAAGTCTGGGGTAAAGGGTATCCGTGGAAACCAGCGAACTGGAATATAAAGGATGTCTCTAAATTTACAAAAACCTCAAAAGGCGAATGGTATCCCGGTCATGTTGAAAAATATTCAGTTTCGTATTCGTTGGACAAGCTTATCAATCCGGGTAAAACAAGCTGGAAGGTCTACAACGAGTCAATCAAGAGAGGTCACAAATTCAAAATGAACAATTGGAGCTTAGATTTCCAGATTTCTAGCAAGAGGTAATGAGACGTAATGAATACTAAACGGAGTTTCATTATAACGCTATCTTTAGTTACAGCAATTTTTGTCTGCGCTCTCCGCGCCGACGCAGCGATAACAGTAACGGTTAATAACAACAGGTCTCACGCTTTATCGTTGTCATTCTGCTGGGCAGGATTCGATTACGATGACGATGTTTCCAAGGGCTGGTATGTTGTGAAAGCAGGAGAGACGAGAAAAATAACCCTTAAGGACGTACAGTACCATTTTACCGCTGAAAGTTTTGGCTACTACGCGAAGGGAACTCCCAAAGGCGAGAAAACCATTTACTGGAGGGGGAAGGACGATGATAGCGAATACATGGCGTTCTATATTCATCAGTCGGAGGCATTTACCGGAAGCCACGATAACCCAATCAAAGGCGGACAAAAGGTACATTTCCGGCATATGAAACTAAAAGAAACAGGAAACTCCAGAACAGACGGAAGCGCAACGCTGACTTTTAATCCATAATTTAGAAAGACAATGGAAAATGGAAAGGACAAGAAACAAAGGACTCGTCATTTCCATTTTCCATTTTCAATTCACTCTTTTATTGCCGCTGTCAATAGTGTAACACCGGAATCTGTTTCAGTATTCTGGGTTTTGCCTAAAGAAAGACGTCCCAAGCTTATATCATAATGCATCAGCAGTTTATCGTCTTCTTGGACGATGTTTTCCGGCAGGCGGGCGGCGGTTTCTACTGTAAGCTTGTAGTTCTTTTCCGCCCATAGTTTGGCGAAGCCTGCGCGGATGGCCTCCGCGCGGAATAGTTTCAGTTTTCCCTTCGTGGCTAAATAACCCTCGAATTCCTTTTGCAGCTTATTTTCTCTCAGTTTTACCACATCTCCGGCTTTGGTCACATCGGGGATGTACCATCCGCCTTTGCCGTCCTGCAGGAAGTTGTCTGCCAACATTACGGCAAAGCGACGGGAAAGCCAACTGCTTCAGCTGTTGGATGAGAGTCGCAACCCGCCAACGAGCGGGTTCGCCTTGGTTTTTGATTCATATATTTCGTTGGCAACAGGAAAGCCCTCTATGTAACGAACCTTATCGATATCCGCTTTTGCGAGTTTATGTTTTTTCTAGCCTTATTGAACCCCTTTCACGGCATATTTTTATAAGCCATCCGCATGGTTCTTAATGTATTCGTCGATACTGTCAATGATATGCAGATGACCGGTGGTGTGCAATCCTGCATAGCAGAGTCTGATAAAATCCGTAGCCCCGGTACGGTAGAGGTAGTTAAAGGCGTCCTGACCGCTCATTTTTTTTTCTGCTTTATATATTTCAACGCAAAAGCCCAAAAACAGCACTTCGTCCTTGATATTAACTATACCGTTCATATCATTGCTCCTCCGGGAAAGTGATTTCGCCTGTGGTAAGCTCCTCTTCAAGCATGTCGTAAAGAATGGGATAGCTAAGCCGATATAGTTTTGTTTTTACATCCTCCAATAACTCATATAGCTTGGAATTATAAAGCAGAATTGAAGCCGCCTCTGCTGTTATCTGACGCTTGTCCATAAGCAATTGTATAATACCAGGCGTGATGAATGTAAGCGTTACATTGAGATTATCCTGATTAATCATTTACTTTTCCTCCCGCGAAAGGTATAGATTTTACGAATTTGAGCATTAATAGCGCCTTTTCAGTAGCCAAACAGTATTGATCAAACAGCTTATATGGCTTTAAGACTACCAGCGCTGCTTCAATCGAAAGCTCCCCTATTATCAATGCTTGCAACGCCAGATATACTCGGTCGTTAGCTACAGGTCCAACAATTATATCGTATTTTTTACCCGAATAGATTTTCAGGCGATTATCCCTGACAAATTCTAACCATTCCGCGTTCGGTTCCGGGAAAACCGCAATATCAAGCGTTTTTTCTGCAGCAATTTCATCAAATTCATACACGCTTACCGTCGGTATACCCTGCTTTCTACGATGAGTAATATCTTCTGAAAACTCACCAGCTTGCTTCACTCTGCTCGTCAGATAAAACCCAGCGCCAAAATCAAGCCCTCGTGTTTGTTCCATCAGTCTCGGCTCTTCAACTGTCAAATTGCTACCGTGATATAACAGCATTGTGCGAACTCCTTTTTAACGAATTAATATCCGCAGTTTCGACTTGTCCCCATTTTTTGCCTTCGCGTCAATAAACTCGCTTAGTTTCAATTTGAACGCATCAACGTCAAGCGGGCCAAAAACGCTTAGCGCGTCTGTCAATTCCCCGACGGAAATGTTTACCGGCTCAAAACCGCGCAGCAATTCCGCTAAGGTGCTCACAAAGTTCTTGTCAATTGTTTCAGGCAGTTTTTTTGCCGCGATGAATTCGTCAATTGTATCCTGCTGTTCTTTACTAAGAAAAGTTTTCTGCTCCGCAAGATGAGGGTCTGATACTGTGTTGTACAACATCTTCGTCCATTCTTCCCAAAGGGCGTCAATCTTATCCTCTATGGCGTTCAGTATGCCTTTGACAGGAGGTCCGCTTTCACTGAGCCGAAAACGGCATTTGGGGCAGAAATCCGATGTTTTCAGCATTTCCGGTGTAAGCTCATAGCATACCTCCAGAGCTTCCAGTTCATTTTGAATGGCGGCCAGTTTTGAACCGGAGAGGATTTCAATTGTTCTAAGGCGTTTCAGGTTGGCAAGCTTGAGCGAGCTTAGAAGTTCGGTTTTGCGTTTGCCTTCGTTAACGCCCAATCGGCGTTTTTGATGCTCCGCATAGTACAAGTTTATGTATTTTGCCTTCACTACGCCCAGGCGTTTATCAACTTCTAAAGCCTGCGTTTCACCGCTTTCACTCTCCGTTACTCTGTCCCGGATTTTCTGAAAGTCATCCCGCGCAGCCTTTATTTCGGCTTTAAACGACTCGGGCAAACTCATAGCGTCCAAATTCGTAACATATTGCACGATATCGCCGCACTCTCCCTTGAACATGTCGTATTTCAAAACGACTCGGATGTTTGCGATATCCGCGCCGATTTGTTCCACCTGCTCCATTGAACAGGTAAAATTATTCAGCTTCGCTACTGTATTGAAACGAAATTGAAAATTGCCGAACATCTCAATGACTCGCTTCGCGGACTCCTTATATTTTGCTGCTAAATGCGTCGGAATAAGCGGTTCGCCCCACAGGGAGAACGAGGCGTTATTCATGCGGTTATTAGCCTTCACAGCATTGTTGGTGACTTCTTGCGCTCTTTGCAGCAATGAAACAAGGCCGGTTTCGCGTTGGGAAGGATTATTGATTTGCCCGACGGGGAGCTCCAGTATCTCGAACAATCGCACCAGTTCCGCAAGCTGAATGTCTTTAGGTTTCGATATGTACCTGAACTCGTAAATATCCTGTACGCTTGTTTTTGGCAGCGTATCAAGGTTGGACGCTGTGAGCATCGAGCCGTTCTTCATGACAATGACAGCGTGTCCCGTATACACCAACCCCAGGAAGACTATCGGTAGCAAACCATAGGAGAGGCCGAATTTCTTGTCCAGGTAATTATCGAACGTCTTCTCGTATATTTCGCTAAAGTTGATGACTGCGCCAGTTGGAAGTTTGTTCAATTCTTTTATATAGTAACCGGCGTATTTGGAATTAACAACAGTGATGTTTTCGCCGTCAAGCATATCGAAGGTCTCAAGCATCGCATTGGCTTGAAGGTTTTTTCGTCCGGCAAACCGGTCGAATGCGCTACGGATAGCCTCCGCTTGATTCTTGATCGTTATGTTGGTTTTAAAGACCGGAAATTCCGGATACCTCTCATTGAACCAGTTATCCAACAGAATTGATGAGACAAGGTCTATCGTTTCTTTGAACGGATTACCTGATTTGTACTTGCCGCCCATCGCCTCCATGAGTTGCTTCTTCACGCCTGCATGATGCAATTCGAAGCAGGTGTTCTTATTCTCCGTGAGGAACTTGTTAAGCCGTTTGTGGAACACGTCCGCTTTGCTCTGATAAACGGCTTTATTCTTTTCTTCTGCAAGTTCTTTTAAAATAGACGCCGCAGTATAAAGGCGAAGGTTATTCTTGAATTCCTCGTTAGGCTTAAAACGGAAGAATACCTCGTCTTTTTTCTTGTTATCCGAATAACTTATATTGCCATACGGCGGTAAAAAGTAGATGTAATAGTCGCGCGGCGGATGAGCTGTTGGACGATTCTCCGGCGTCCCAAGAAAAATGTAGCCGATGCGAAAAATGTTGCGGGAAGCCCAATTCAACGTGTGTTCATAAATTTTGAAGTTGGCGACGTGCTCTTTCTGATCCCATTCCAAACAGTAGTACACCACATCATAAAAGTAGTTGTTCAGGCTGTCGTCCGATATAGTTGCGGCGCGTTGAGTTATTTTCTCGTCGTAGTCAACATCCTTTTTCAAGTCAAGGTAATACTGCCCGTTATCAGTATTGTGGTCAATAAACTGACCACTTACAGTAGTCATCGTGTCCTTAAGAACGGTCTGAATCAACAATTGTAAAGTGTCTGAGCTTTGGTCAGGCATTTCTTCGATGTAAAGGCAAAGGTCGTCTTTCAGGTTCTCGTTTGTGAGCCCGGATCGGATTGAGATATCGCCGGTTGTCAGTCGATGCACCGATAGAGCATTGATTATTTTGAGAGCAAGCGGCTTGTACAGTTTCTTCGGGAAAGAACGATTAACGATGTCCTCAAGCTGCCCGCTCTTTTCAACAACTTCCTTGATGTTGGCGTCAGTCCGCAGTGAGAAATTTTCCTTAATGAAAGTCCAATAGCTGTCAAAAGAATATATGCCCGGCGAAGTCTCCGGCACTTTCTGTTCCAGAATGCCGCCGATGAGCTTCGAGATATTTGCCAGGATATGACGGTTCTCAATGATATAGATTTTGTTGAACACATCAATGAACGATGGATGAATCGGGTAGAGGTCGACATACTCCTCGATACGATGGGACATGTTGGAGTACAGGCTGCAAAACTTCTGCAGATGTTCCCTGATCCATGCTTTCTGTTCGGCATTCTTTTTTAGAATACGTTCAGAAACGACATATGCGGTGTCTTCCTTTCGTATAATCACCTGTTCAAAACGGTCACGGATACGACTGATGGTCTGTGACACAAAGGAGAACGCCGGATTATCAAAGAGCTTTTCCTGTATGCCAAAGATTATTCGCAGGCGCGAATCCTTGACGATTTCGCCAAGCTCTCTCATGAAACCTAAATCTAAGAGCACTGCATGGTCGTCTTTGCCTCGTAAAAAGTCAAGGAACTCGTCCACGACGATTAGATATCCTTTGTCCGGATACTTTGTAGAGAACTGCGCCATCATGTTTTGCAGCGTTCCTTTATTATTTGCTATGCTGCCTGCATCCGGATATGTAAAACTCAATCCGCGACTGGCGAAATCCTGCTGCACTTTGGAGAATACTATTGTACGAAGCGGCGTTGTGACAGCGCCGATTTCAATTCGCAGCACCTCAAATTTTCCTGCAATCATCTTAGCTTCTTCAGCAAATCGCCTGTTCTGCAAGTAAGACAGATTATCATCGTCAAAGGCAACTGAAGAAATAACCGACATCAAATGCGACTTGCCCGTACCATAGTTGCCAACAAGCAAAACCCCTTTGTTATCGACCACTTCGTCCAAACGAAGCTGTGAGAGCATATTGTTCTTAATTTTTTCGGCTAAATCGCCCGACATGACATAACTCTTCACCAGTCCGGCGGATACCGTTTTATCGTTTGCGGAAGTAAGCTGGATAACGCTCTCAATCGGGTCGAAATTCACTAAATCGGTATATTTCATTTCTATTTCCTCCTTAAATTACACAAATGACGTTATAATCCATCACTCAATACTGTTTATAATCGGGATAGTAAGGTTCAGCGCATATAAGCGTTTGTAACCTGCTTTGACAATGGCGGCCTCATCTATCGTTCGTGGATTGCACAAAACAACAGGTCGCTTGATTCCCTTGAATTTTTGGAAGTCCATTTTTTTGCTGCTTACAATTTCACTCATGTTAACTCCTCGAAAACAATTTATGTCAGAATATATAAAAATTTACGAGTCTATCTATCATTATAATGTACATTATTAATATTTTAATCTATTATTTAGAGGAGATATTGAGAAAGAATAAACCAGTTTTAGATGCCTATTGAAAGAAAAAACCCTTGACGTCCCCCGCTTCTTCAAATTGTTGAAAATATCATAAAATTACCCAAAAGCGCCACGCCGTATTAGAGCGACTTAAGAGCGACTGTCATTTGATATTATGTCCCCATGATGAATAATCAATTATAAAGAAAGAGGTGACAAAAATGGAGTTTATGATTAGTAATTTTAGTACAAGCTTCGAATTATTTATTAATGAAAACGGAATGACTATTATAGTATTAGCATTGTTTCTTAGCTCGCTTTCCCCCCAAGCTATGGCTTTCAGAATTACAGAACTCGTTTTCATTACAGTATCATTATTTGACGTCTTTATAACGGGCAACGCTGTATCAGCAATCGTGCTGGCCATATTATTAGGCCCGTGTATTCCTTTAGCTTATGTCGGTATTATTTGCGCTCTGTTGTCAGCCGCTGATCACTTAGCTACTGGAGGTATTTATTCAATCATTGTCACAGCGGTTTTAGGAGTCTGTATCCTTCTCAGAAGCGGGGAAAGCGTTACTTTTTCGATTCCATTCTCCGGTATTAGCATAAACAAAGTATTCAGCACGCCCTCAAAAATGCGGAGACTGGCTACCGTTTGTTTCACCTTTCTCTGGCTTGTTCGCGGCGTTGCTTATGTAGCTCCTGATACATGGAAGGATGAGTTCAGATTTGTCGATAATCTCTACGGATTCTCACAGGAAGTTGAAAGATATACCAACTCTTCAGCTGAGCAGGCTGAGACTTCATCAGAATCTGAGTATTATCAAGAAGGAAAAGATCGCATTTATATATACGATAAAAATCCTCAAAATAGCAATTTCTTTGATAAATATCTTCATTCAGTGTCAAAGAAGAACATAATAAAGAGCAAGACATAATTATAGTCATCTTTCTTATTGTTATTATCAAAAATATTATTTATAATAATTCTCTAATTGCGTTATTGGCGCCCATGCACATGAAGATGATTTTTTTACGTGTTTTCGTTATAATCATAAGGAGGATGTGTACATATGAGGACAATTGGTACAGTTGCGCGCGGGATACGCGCTCCATTAATTAAGTCGGGCGACAATATAACAAAGTTTGTTGTAAACAGCTTGTTAGAAGCTGCAAAGCAAGAAAATTTTGAGTTACACGATAAAGATGTTCTTGGAATAACTGAATCAGTTATTGCACGCGCTCAAGGGAATTATGCGAGTTGCGATCAGATAGCTACGGATATCCGACGAAAATTCCCTGGCGGAACGCTTGCCATTACGTTTCCTATTTTATCAAGGAATCGTTTTTCAAATATCTTAAAAGGTATTGTGCGAGGATGTAGCAAGCTATATATAATGTTGTCATATCCGTCTGACGAAGTTGGAAACGAGTTTATTTCATGGGATATGCTTGATAAATCAGGAGTTAATCCGTACACTGACGTTCTCACTGAAGAAGAATATCGCAAAAAGTTCGGATATGAGACAAAGCACGTATTTACAGGAATTGATTATGTCGAGTACTATAAATCATTCGGTGAGAATATTGAGATAATATTTGCAAATGACGCGCGCAGCATACTTGATTACACAAAAGACGTCCTATGCTGTGATATACACAGCTTGTCCAGATCAAAGCGCCTGTTAAAAGAAGCAGGCGCCGAGATTATTTATGGACTCGACGATATATTGTCATCATCCGTCGACGGGAGCGGGTATAACGAACATTACGGCCTTCTGGGGTCAAATAAAGCTACGGATGAAACAGTTAAATTGTTCCCAAGGGATTGTGAGCCGATAGTAAACGAAATAGCGAATGAATTAAGGCGAACGTCCGGAAAACAAATAGAAGTATTGATATATGGCGACGGCGCGTTCAAGGACCCCGTCGGGAAGATATGGGAATTGGCGGACCCGGTTGTCTCGCCCGCATATACGCCGGGATTAGTCGGGACGCCAAACGAACTAAAATTAAAGTTAATGTTGGATGAAGAGTTAAAGGATAAGAGCGAAGACGAAAAGAAAGAGGCTGTATCCGCGGCTATTAAATCTAAACATAACAATCTACAAGATAAAGCTTTAGGAACAACGCCGAGAAGATACACCGACTTAATAGGCAGCCTGTGCGATTTAATGAGCGGTTCGGGAGACAAGGGAACTCCAATAGTATTGATTCAGGGTTATTTTGACAACTACATATCGTAACTCCTATGCAAATTGACGAAAAACTCTTAACATATTTGGAGGATCTTTCCTACCTCAAATTATCGGATGAGGAAAAGATGAGGCTTCAGGGTGACTTAAGCGATATCATAGGCGGTATGGCTAAACTCAGTGATTTAAACACAGAAAGCATACCGGAACGAAGTCATCCCTTTGATGATGCGAACGCTTTCCGTGAAGATGAAATACAGGCTTCATTCGAGCGGGAACTCATCTTAAAAAACGCGCCGCAGAAGAACAGTGAAATGTTCATCACTCCGAAAACGATTGAATAAGTTATTATGTACGATATTAGCGCGCTGAAACTTTCGTATTTATTAAGAGAAAAGAAACTTGGAGTTACCGAAGTTGTCAAATCTTTTATAGATTTGATTGAAGAATCGGACAAACAGTATAACGCTTTTATTACAGTATCCTGTAAAAGCGCCCTTGCCCGCGCGGAAGATATTCAAAAGCGAATAAACTCAGGCGAAGCTCTTTCGCCGCTAGCCGGGGCGCCGATAGCTTTGAAGGATAACATATCCACGATGGGAATATATACCACGTGCGCCTCAAAAATGCTTGAGGATTATGCGCCGGTTTACAACGCGACTGTGGTCGATAAATTGGAAAAAGCGGGCTTGATAGTTGTCGGGAAGCTCAACATGGACGAATTCGCTATGGGCGGCTCAACTGAGACTGGGATATTTGGGCCTACTCACAATCCGTGGGATGTTTCATGCGTCGCGGGAGGGTCATCCGGAGGCGCCGCCGCTGCGGTTGCCAGCCGACAAATACCATTAGCTCTTGGTTCCGACACGGGCGGAAGCATTCGCCAACCTTGCGCTTTCTGCGGCGTAACCGGAATAAAACCAACGTATGGAGCGGTTTCCAGATACGGGCTAATAGCTTACGCATCGTCTCTCGACCAAATCGGTCCGATAGCAAACGATATAGATGACTGCGCCGCTTTGCTTTCGATAATTTCCGGGCGTGACAACCGGGACAGCACCTGCATTATCAAAGAACCGCTAGAATTCGTTGAAACTTATACCGGGCGGTTAGACGGCGTAAAAATTGGTTTACCCGGTAATTACCTCAGTATAGGCGTCAATGATGATGTCAAGCGCAGTGTTCTGGCAGCAGCGAGAGTATTAGAAGAAGCTGGCGCGTACATTGAAGAGTTTGAAATGCCGCTTTTAGATAATATTATTCACGCATACTATGTCATCGCCTGCGCTGAAGCGTCATCGAACCTTTCGCGGTATGACGGGCTGAAATTCGGTTACCGTAACGCGGATGCGAAAACGCTTCCCGAGGTTTATCGCCTGTCGCGCAGAGATGGATTCGGATTGGAAGTGAAAAGGAGGATAATGCTCGGCTCGTTTGTGCTTTCATCAGGTTACTACGACGCTTATTATAGTAAGGCTCTGAAAACCCGAGCGCTGATTAAAGACGCTTACAGCAGCCTTTTCAAGAGATTTGATATGATTATTTCCCCCGTTGCACCCACAACAGCATACAAAATTGGCGAAAACGTAAGCGACCCGATTAAGATGTATATGGGAGACATATACACTGTGTCAGTCAATTTAGCAGGGCTTCCAGCCGCAGCGCTTCCGTGCGGGTTTGACGCGCAAGGACTGCCAGTTGGTTTTCAACTTATTGGGGACTCCTTTTCAGAGGGAAAACTTATCGGCGCCACGCGTGTATACCAGCGCCGTACCGATTACCATACAAAAAAGCCGGGTGGTGTATCAATTTGAGCTGGGAAACTGTAATCGGACTTGAAGTACACGCCGAACTGTCAACAAAATCAAAGATATTCTGCGGTTGTACTACCGCTTTCGGAGGTGAGCCGAACTCCCATGTATGCCCTGTTTGTTCGGGTATGCCAGGCTCTTTGCCAAAACTAAACAGGGTCGTAGTTGAGTGCGCAATACGAGCGGGGCTTGCTCTCAACTGCACGATAGCGCGAAAATGTAAATTTGACCGTAAAAATTATTTTTATCCCGACCTTCCGAAAGCATACCAAATATCTCAATTGTATGCCCCAATTTGCCGTAACGGCTATATAGAGATTGATACAGGAGAATGTAAAAAGATTATTACCATACGCGAAATACACATGGAGGAGGATGCGGGAAAACTCATCCATGATCACGGGAACGATATTACACAAATGGACTTTAACCGTTGCGGCGTACCGCTTCTTGAAATAGTTTCAGAGCCGGACATTCGAAACGGCGCCGAGGCGCTTGCCTATCTTAAGAAATTACGTGAAGTTCTCCTTTACCTCGGTGTAAGCGACTGCAAGATGCAAGAGGGGTCCCTGCGAGCCGACGTCAACCTTTCGATTCGCCCTGCGGGTGGAAAGATGGGCGTACGTACCGAGATGAAAAACTTAAACTCGTTTAAGGCTATCGACCGCGCTATTGAATATGAAGCTAAGCGCCAGATTAATGTCCTTGAGAACGGCGGACAAGTTGTGCAGGAGACGCGCCGATGGGATGACGACAAAGGCGTTTCTTACGGTATGCGTTCTAAAGAGAACGCTCATGATTATCGTTATTTTCCTGAACCCGACCTGTTGCCAATAGAGATTGATGACAACTGGCTCGCGAGCATCCAAAGCAGCTTACCGGAATTGGCGCATTGTAAACGCGAGCGTTACACGAACGCTCTTGGGCTTTCTGAGTATGAGGCTTCTGTGCTTACCGTCCATAAGAATATCTCCGATTTATTTGAAACCGTTTCCGATGAGAGCGGAGAACCGCTTGAGACAGCCCATTTGATTATAGGCGAGGTCATGCGCCTCATGAATCAAACTAACACGCTTCCAGAGGAATTATCATTGGACGGGCGAAAGCTTTCGTACCTTATCACGCTTGTTACGAGCGGGAAAATTAACCGAAACGCATACAAGGACGCGATAGAGGCAGTTTTTACGAGCAACTGTGATCCGGAGGCCTATATCATTGAAAACGGGTTGATGATGCAAAACGATAATAAGCTTATTACTGAAGCAGTGGAGTCGGTTTTACTCGAAAACCCGGACGCGGTATTGAAGTATCGCACTGGTAATGAGAAAGTGTTCGGATTTTTAATGGGACAGGTCATGAGAAAATTAGGCAACGCAGCAAACCCGGACACGGCGAGAGCGGCGCTGAAAGAAGCGCTTTGTTTAGTTAGGAGTTAGGAGTTAGGAGTTCAATGTTAAATGTTCTAACCGGCAACCCGGCGCCTTAATCAACAGGCGGCTATAAGCCGCTACTAAGCTACCTTGGGAAACTCGAATTCTTTTGTATTTATCTTTTGTCTTTCCTAATCCCTGATCCCTGTCTTTTCGCCTTGTTTTTAACTCCACACTTCACACTTCGCACTTCACACTGCTTTTATAGCCCCCAAACCGCAATCTTGCTATCGCCGACCTTTTCAGAACGCTCGTAGATCTTATCGTCCCATACCCGATCTTTGCGTTCGTCGCAAATTATAAGATGAGCTTCCGACGCATTGCACTGTCCGGCATAGAGCGCCGTCTGCTCCAGTCCTTCCGGTAGTATCCTGCCGGGAACGGGAGTTCTTTCACGAATTGTCTTCAGCTCCAGCACAATCCTTTGTTCTATTTGCTCCCCTCTTGTCGCGCACTTTGGATAACGCCAGCGTACTAAAAGATCGACTCTCCCCCTCCCGAGCGCGTATTCACGGTCTACATAGCCGCCTCCATTCACTATCCTTTGTAAAAACGCCTGCAGTAACAATTGGAACCCTGCCTCTTTGTAATCGAAGCGTTCCAACCAACTCTCCGAGTTCTCACGGAAAAACTGCTGGAACTCGCGAAGAAGTTTACTCATATCCAACTTTCCATCTTCGTTCATGTACCAAATATGACTAGGCTTAGAAGACATACCTACTTCCATGACCCAGGACAGTTCACGCGGCAACACCTCGCGGTAGATGCCGTTAGAAATAATGTAATTCTTATCTTCAACTCTGAGCAAGCCAAGATCAATCACGTATTGTATGTCGTCCGACAAAGGCTTTTCCGCCCAATTCTCTCCTGCAAAGAAAGCCTCAAGAACACGCCGCACTCTGAGTTCTTTAAGTTTATCCGTCAGCTGGCTTAAATGCGTCACCCGCGAAATTATAAGCTGGTTCGCGGCTTCATCTATCATATCCGGCGTTATTGAATTTCGGCGATTACGCCCTTCGGGCACTTTCGACGTTGCCTGATTTGCCAGAGCGTTCACAAGCCAGGGTTGCCCGTGTGTCAGCTCCCAGATTTTAGAGTAGACATCCTCCTCGAAAAATTGCCCTGTCGCTTCTGTGTGCTGAAGGTACAATTCGCGGATATCGCTCATAGAAAAATCTCCCAAACGCAGAGATTCCGCCTTGATGTTGAAGCAGCTTCCTCCCGTGATGATTTCCCCGTCCGACCGATGGATGCGATAGTCGTGAATATCCCGCACGCCGCAAAGTATAACTGATATCGGGGCAAACCGGGGACGACTCGCATAAGCGTCTCGCAGTTGCCGTAGTACGGATACCAGCGTGTCGCCGACAAGCGCGTCTATCTCGTCGATAAAAAGCACCAATGGCTTGTCAAGTTTCGCGCAAACGCGAGTTAACATTGAAGAAAGCGCTTTAAGCGCTCCATCATTTTTGAGAATGGGCGATACCCATTCATATGGTTCTGGATCGTTGAGAGTAATCATAAGCTTCTGTCCCAATTCGGAGAGTATCGCCCTCATGCCTTTTTCGACGTCGTTTCTCGCGACCTGCGCGGATTCCACATTCATATAGAAGCAGCGATATATGCCCTCCTCGTTTAATTTCTTCACCATCGCCAGCAAAGACGTCGTTTTCCCCGTTTGTCTTGGAGCGTGCAGGATAAAGTACCTTTTTTGTTCTATTAATAAACGGACTTCGTCGTAGTTTATTCGCCGCAAAGGGTCTACCATATAGTGGTCTTCAGGGATTCCAGGTCCCGCCGTGTTAAAAAATTTGTCTATTTTGCGTTCGTTCATTCTTATACCTCAGAATAAAATTGTGTATCGTTCCGTTGTGAATCTTAAGATATTTCAAGATCTTCGGGCTTATCGCCCGCTATTCGATGTAAAACAATGTCTCCGCGCATATATTTCATTGCGTTATACGCAACGTCATATAGAAGGGAGTTTGTTTTTTCAATACCGATTTTTTCATTGTCATTTTTTTTAATACCTGTTTTTTCAGACGACATTGTAACCGGAACTTGGGGCTCGGGTGCTGCAGCCTCTTGCTTTGAGTTAACAACTGGGATGTTTATCCCTCCAAATTCATACAGCTTGTCTTCGAAAAACAGTTTTAACTTACATTCAGGAATTTCCGCTCTGACGATTCTCGTAAATAATAAAGAATTTCTTTCATTTGATAAAAAATGAAAGATATAGTTATGCTTAATAACTATGCAAACTATGTTCCGTTCCAAGTTATGTAAAAATCCGGAGTCAAGTGTTGCACAAAAAACCGCAAATTCCTTTGATTTTAAGTTAAGGAGAATCTTGTCCAAGATTTCATCGTCCATTGGGCTGAAACCCTCTTCCTCAGTTAATGAGACGTAACTTAAAACTGAATGAGAAGCTACGCCAGGAGTAATTGTATGCGGATGTTGTTTTTCAGAAGCGCTTTCAATATCGGCAGTCTTGTTAACTATTTCATCTTTTTTTGGCAGTTTCTTCTCTGCTATTGAATTTCGCTGCATTTTTCTTTCAACGGGCGCTTCATGCTTATATTCAGTTTTTTCAACTGTTTTAGGTTCGGTGTCATAGACGCTGCCCTCTACATTCAGTATCTCCGATCTTTTTGATATTAAAATTCCAACAATAACATCAGTTCTCATCCCTACCCTGACTTGCGGTAAGAGTTTAGCCAAGAACGTCATGAGATGAAGAAGGGATTTTGAATTCCAGAGTTTAGATTCTTCGACGATATAATCGTATTCTTCTTTCGAAACGCCGACATTTGTTATACATTCGCTGCCAAATTCTCTTGCAATCCAAAGATTTCTTGAAATATAAAAAAGTTCCTCTATGATGCGCCCTGCTGACGCGCCTCTTTTGAACATATCGTTCAGCTGCAGAAAAGATTCTTCCCCCCCTGCTCTCCAGACTGACAGCCAACGCTGAAGAGCAACAAGGGTTCCGCCACCTATCAACGTTGATACGTCATCAAGCAGAATTACTCCTTTTCCAAAGGACATGACTTGATCAAGCAACGAAAGAGCATCCCTTAACGCTCCATCCGCTTGCCTTGCTATCTCTGAAAGAGCTTCGTCCTCATATTTAAGGTTTTCTTTTACACAAACAAATTCGAGCCTGTGTAATATATCTTGAGAGTTTATTCTGTGAAAAGGAATGTGTTGGCATCGTGAACGTATTGTTACCGGAATCTTATGAGGTTCCGTTGTAGCGAGAATGAACACCACATATTCAGGAGGTTCCTCCAGAGTTTTCAAAAGGGCGTTAAAAGCTGCGGTTGAAAGCATATGCACCTCGTCGATTATGTAAACCTTAAATCGGGAATTAAACGGCGCCAGCGAGACATGGCTTTTAAGCTCTCTAATTTCTTCAACTCCGTTATTTGAAGCTCCATCTATTTCTATTACATCGAGATTTTCACCTCTAGTAATTGACATGCAATTTGAACATTCACAGCATGGTTCATAGTTATCAACCGGAGAAGAGCAATTAAGAGATTTTGCTACGAGACGGGCTACAGTTGTCTTTCCGCAGCCGCGAGCTCCTGAAAAAAGGTACGCGTGCGCAGTTCTGCCCGTTGAAATGCTTTTTATAAGCACATCCACTGCTGCGGGTTGTCCTTCTACCTCTTCAAATTTTTGCGGACGATAAAGACGATAAAGCGCAGTTGACATTATTATTCCTACTCCTCTATGAAAATTCGAATGGACACAGGGCCTTCAGTGTAAATATCCTTTGTTGCAATTCCATTTACTATAACAGGAGATTTCATCTCAGCAAGCTTATCCACTGCTTCATAAAATTTCTGTCCGTCGAGCGAACCGACAAAGTTTGTTACGGGGTCAGGAGAGATTCCATCCCTAACGGCTTTAAAACGTAACTCTCTCAGGAAAGCATGCATAAATTGTTCAGGATCGAAACCTTCACTGCCTGGTTCAGCCACGCGCCTTAAAATTGCTTCCCCTTCGCTGTAAATTAAATAACTATTCCATGATTCACATACTAGATTGACAGACGATCCAGCAGTTATATTCTGTTCTGCCGAAAGCCTTACATACCTTCTCATATTGTTGTTCGAAGAAGCCTCAACGACATTTTCCAGAGAATTTACATCTATTGAAACAACAATATTTTCCGGTAGAATTCCAATTCTCTCGGCAATATTTTCAGCCGCTTGAACTTTCATTCTGTTGATTATATCAGTCACATCGGAAGAAGAGGCAAGAGGCGGGAAGACGTCCTGCGCAAGCACTTCATGAACTCTAATGACTATTGTCCCAGCTCTTATTTGCTCAAGATTAATTTTCAAATCCTCCGCTTCATTCCTTAGTAAGTCAATGCTGAATTGCAATTGATTTACTTCATTTTCGAGCAATTGTTTATCATTTCTTAGCGTACTTAACGAAAGATTCAACAAATCTACTTCAGATTGAGATTTTTCAAGAGCTGTTTCAAGTTGTGACAAATGGTACATACTGTTCTCAAGCTCAACTAAAGCATTCTCAGCTTCGTTCCGGCTTTTCATAAGGTTCACTCGCGACTCATTTAACTGATTTTGAATGTATTTTAAGCTGAATAGAGTTGTTCTTACATCTTCTGAAAAAGATGCAAGAGCAATCACAGTGAGGACTGTTATCACGATTCCGGTAAAAGCTGTTATAACATGGCTTGTGTCTTTGGGCCTCAGATTAAAAAGCGATATTCTTCTTTTTCCGAATTTCATCCCAATAACGTCACCAAGCCAGGATAACAACCCGCTTCCAATTATAATCATAAATATAAGCGACCAGTTTGTATCAGAAATCCAGGATTGCATTAAGCCAATCACCTCTCATTCCACATTCTATAACAAAACGCGCTCAATTGCGTAATGATTTCTGAGTTTTGATTATAAAAATGCCCTCAGAAAGAGGGCATTTACAGTTTATCCTATATATATTAAACTATTATTATTCACTGTTTTTAGACTAATTCTATCTCAAGTTCTTTGGTAAGTATTTCGGCATAGCTGAATGAAACATGACTCTGCTGAGATTCAATAAATAAGGTAAAAAGTTTTGGATAAACGTCTGCTACTATTCCCTGCGTTTCCTCTACTTTATTCCTGCTGTGAGTGATACGGCACTTTATCGGTTTTCCTTTATATTGATTCATTTCTTCGCGGATATTGGAGAATGCAGTATTGTACAATAAAGCCACTTCCCTTCTACCTCAGTCGTCTCTTTATTGTAACATAAAAATGTACAATATGCAAGCATTTTTATTTATTTTATAATTAAATACCATAGTTTCCTTTAAGGAGATGTGCGCCAAGTTGAATAGAATTATGAAAACAATATTTACATGCTTGATTTTCATATCTTTTACTTTTTGTTCTGTATCACACGGTAGCGATGATATTACGGATTTAGTTTCAAACGAAAAAGCTGAGACAATTAGAAGATACTTTCTTTCAGATTCTGCGAAAGCGCATATAAATGACGCGTATCCCGGCGGAGTGACTCTGATGATGTTCGCGGCAGCCAACAACCCAAATAGCGACGTCATACATTTGCTCGCGTCGCTTGGGGCTAACGTTAACTCAAGAGATGATCTAGGGCTGACTCCTCTTATATTTGCTGTAACTACAAATAAAAACCCGGGAGTAACATTAGCTTTGCTTAGGCTCAGCGCAAACCCGGAATCAGTTGATTCAGGAGGAGTATCGGTATTGATGTACGCAGCTCGCGATTCCGAACCTTCAATAATGGAAACTCTGCTTTCAAAAAACCTGGATATCAATAAAGCTGCTTCAAATGGGTGGACTCCCATAATGTTCGCTGCTGCAGGAAACGCCAACACGCGCGTTGCGGAACTTCTTTTACAGGCAGGAGCAGAAGTCAATGCTACAAACTCAGAGGGCTTGAGCCCATTGATGATTGCAGCCAAGCACACAAAAAATCCGGATATTATTGAACTTTTGTTAAGGCATAGCGCGGATACGACAATAGCAGTAAAGGGAAAGACGGCTATGGATTTCGCGAAAAGTAATCCAAAATTAAGAGGTTCTTCCGCTCTCAAAAATTTAGAAACTACCACGAAATTAAGAATTAGCGAAAAAAGACGATATAATTAAGTCAGATAGATTCATTATGAAAGCAGGTTATAAATTATGACAAATTATGTTCGTGTACTGATATCCATATTAGTTCTTATTGCTTCATTTTCATCAATCGCAAGTTCCATGCCTTTTATGGAGGAACTATATATGGTAATACTGCGCGACCCGGACGCTCAGATAATTGCTGTCGAAAACAATAAAATTGACGTGTTGGGTGATCTTATTCGCCCGGTAGATATTGAGAGGCTGTCAAAATCACCCAATGTTGACCTTTCCATAGCGCCCGCTTTTCACAGTTTTTATTTGAGTTTCAACACGCGCAAGTTCCCGTTTGATTCAAAAACTTTACGGCAAGCCATATGGCAGGTAATTCCAAAAGAGAAAATCGCGCGTGACTTATTTTCTGGCTTTTCTGAGCCCATCGACAGCTATCTTCCCCCCGTATCTACCTGGTTAGATACGAGTGTAACGTACCTGAGATTTAACCCTGACGCTGCAAGGGAACTACTGAAAAATAACGGATGGAGTTGGGGCGCCGACGGTATTCTTATTTCTCCAAACGGAGAGCCGCTTAAACCAATGAAGCTTTTGTCGCCAACTGCATCAGTGGCGCCGACTTCCGCCGAAATTGGAAATCAAGCTGCGGAAGCCATGCGAAAATTAGGTATACCAATTGAGAGTGAACCGATGGATTTTTCAGCCATGCTGGCGAGATTGGACAGACATGATTTCGATGCAGTAGTCCATGCCTGGACTCTTTCACGCGACCCCGACTCTCTTTTCGCGTTTTACCATTCGTCAATGGATGTTCAAAGCGGCTATAACGTTTCTGGAATGTCTGATCCCAAATTAGATGAAGCTTTGCTTGCGTTGCGCGACGCGCCGGACGAAGTCACTGCCAGGGGAGCAGCGAGCGAAGCTCAGATATTGCTGTCAGATCTTGTCCCGTCTGTACCTATTTATAGCCGTTATTGGATTACAGCCGTTAATAAAAACTGGGATGGAATTTATACCTCAGAAAAAACAACCGCAGATAATTTTTGGACGCTTACGGGGATGACGCCAAAGGACGGAGTATTGCGCCCGGTATATTGGGCGCTGCCTGACGAGCCGCGGTCATTAAACCCTATTACAGCCAGCTCTGCTTACGATTGGATGGTTATGGGCAATATTTACGACACCTTGATATCCGTACATCCTGATACATTTCTCGACATTCCGTGGCTGGCTTCCGAATGGAAAGTAAGCAATGAAAACAATGCAACTGTCATTGAATTTAAGTTAAGAGACGACATAAAATGGCATGACGGAAAACCTCTCACAACAGACGACGTCATAAACACTATGAATTATTTAAAGATAAATGAAGTCCCCCGGTACTATGACAGCGTAAAGGACATAGAGAGCGTCACATCTCCGGAACCTTATAAAGTAGTGGTCAAATTTTTAAATACAAGTTATTGGAACCTGCACAACATCGGAGGCTTGCATATCCTGCCCAAGCATATTCTTGACAATGTAAAAGACTGGAAAGTATGGCAGCCAGCCAGAGAAAAACACCCTGACAACCCAAATCTTACGCAGCTGATAGGAACCGGGCCTTTTGTATTCTCGGAATACAGAGCGGGCGATTACGTATATTTCAAGAGAAATGAGAATTTCTGGAAACCGGAGTTGAAGCAAAAATAGTTAGGAGTTTCGAGTTCAATGTCATTAAGTTAAGAAAAAAGACAAAAGCGACTTAATTTACAGGTCTTTGCGAGCGCAGCGAAGCAATCCAGAAAGCCAAATAGAAAGGTAAAAGCAAAAAGACGCTGGATTACCATGAAACGATAGTACCAAAGTACCAAAAAACGCTGGATTGCCGCGCCGCAAAAAGACGCGGCTCGCAAAGACGTTAATTAGGCAAGTTTCGTTCACTGTGGCGAGTGTAACTCGTGACCATTGCTTCTTCGCAAAAAGACGCTGGCGTAAAGAGCGGCTTCGCCGAGGCGCAAAGACCTGAGATTTTTGACTGGCTACTCCTAACTTCTCACTACTGATTTATTATTATAGCTCATCTAAAATTGATGATACTTTCTTCTTCCTGTTAGCAGTATTCGTTGTATATTTTTCCAATATTGAAAGCCCAAATAGTATTTGCTTGTTAATCCATTCTAAACTCATTAAAAGATTATCTTTTCCAACATGATCAACCGCTTTTTTAAAGGACAAATATCCATTTTCTATATCTTCTTCTTTTCTGATATCATTCAATTTTTCTGCAATCGCGCTTATTTCTTTATTATTTAATTCATAAGAATACTCGTTAAGTCTACATGTCAGTATTAAAGCGTAGCATAAATATTTGTTTTTGATTCTTAATGATAGTGAAAAATCAATATTGGGATCATCAATTTCTCCGCTATAATGTATATTAACAAAAACTCCATCAGATAATCTGCTTAATAATTCCATTGTATATCCATATTTCACATATTCGTTTTTTAGTTGTTTCAAAGCGGGACCTAATATAATTTTATTTACTTTTTCGCTTTGCATGTTATGTAACATAGTAAAATATGAATCTCTGATTACTGAATTTGACTCTTTCATCCATTTTGTTAAGAGGTTTTTTTGTATATCATCTGTTAATTTACATGTATACCATGCGGCAAAGTATTCTTGAAACGATCTATGAGAAAAACGATAATTCAGCCCCTCCTTAACCAGCATACATACCGAACCGGTCAGGTCGTCTTGAAAATCCTCTATTTTAAATCTATTTATATTTGCTCTTTCCTTAGCGTCTTTTATATATTTATGCAAATTTGATTCCGTAAATTCAAACACATCTTGAAAATATGATTTAAAACAAAGATGAGAAAATATCAGTTTAAATTCTTCGCAACCTAAACCGGTTCTAATATCCCTTACAAACGCACCTTTTGTTGCATCATGCTCATTGAACAGCGTTATAAAAGCCTGCTCATAAAAATCGTTGATTCTGTCTGGAATTGACGCGTGATTTTCAAAAGTTAAGAGCATGATTGTTAATAATAGTGGGTTTGACGCAAATGACTTGAATTTGTTATATAAATTTTCGTCTAACTCTTTATAAAACTTTTTCTTAATATTTTCTTCAAATTCAATTTTCGTAATTAAACTGAGGGCTTGTTTTTTTGTTAGCTTTAGTGTTGTCATCTCAGCAAAATCATTCCATCCTATAAATTCCGGGGTTGGCCTTGATGAGACTATATATTTATTCTCACTATACCTACTTGATAATTCCCTTATTTCTTTTGTAACTTTTACAGTTTTTTCTCTATTTAGTTCATCGTATCCGTCTAAAAGAACAACATAGCCTCCTTGCTCCATGCTATATTTAAAATACTTTTCTTCTAGTTTAAAACCATTATCAACCAATGACTGATATATCACATCATATAGTGAGATATCTTTTATATCAATAGAATTCAAACTCCTTAATTCTATAAGTATTGGAATTAAGCACGTTTCCTTTATTGTGTTTAAAAATAAATGCTTAAACAGAATTGACTTCCCAATTCCGCCCGTTCCTGTAATAATTATTTTATTTCCTACATTTATCAAATCATTAATTGAACTTGTGTCTATTGTATTGCCATTATACGAAACGCCTGTACATTCGTAAAAAGAATACAGCTCCTTTGGTACGCGTCTATAAATCAATGTTTTAATTTTGCCATACTTTATTTCTGTACTTTTAAGATAATTTTCATATGCTCGTCCATATTCCATGGATGCTTTAGCATCCAAATCTTTAAAGAATATTTTAGTTTTCTCCCAGGCGCCCTTTATGGAATCTTTGATTAATTCTGAAGCGACGTTTGAAAAGATTTTATCAATTTCAACATCATTCATTGCATGTACCCCCAAGCCTTTTATTGATATTTCTTGTATTTTGAAAGTATCTTTCATTTCTCAGGCACACTATTATAGTTTTAGTCACAAAGATTGTAACACAAAATACTTCGATAACTATTGTCAGTTATTTTGTTTCATAGACGCTTAAAATCTCCTTTTCCGCTTTTACGAGCTTGTCTGTAATGTCGTCGTCGTCGAGAAGGCGGGCTACAGATATGAGATCGTGCAGTTTTGTAAACTGTGAATCATTTAGCTTTCTATAAAGGCCCGATAAATTTGATTCCACTTCATTTATCTTTTGAATGTTGCCGGTTGCCTGTTTTTCAAATTGAATCGACGTGCTATGACTTTGCTTCATATTGCTTCCGCGGATTACATATAGCCTTAGCAAACCTGACGCGTCAATTGAAATCCTTACCATGAACTCTTCTCCAAGCGTTGAATCGTCTAAAGCAGCGCTCAACACTTCTCCGTCATCCTGAAACAGTACAATACCGCCAGAATCGACGCAGGACACGGACAGGAACTCCTTTGCATTTGCAGGCAGAGGCGTTCCCTTTTGAAAGACTTTCAACACTCTATTATCATATTTTAGCGAGATATCCTGAGAAAGAACGTCAATCAGCAACGAGCTGTTTTCGGATGAGGAATGCATAGCCGCCCCAATTACGACGCTGTCCTCCATGCAATATCCAAAGTATTCGGGAGCGATAATCTCCTGCAGAAGCATTTGCTTCAATAGCGGAATTTTACTGCTGCCTCCGACCAGCAGTAATTTCTGTGGATTATATACTTCCCATAGTATTTTTACCCAGTTGACTATTCTTTTTATATGAAAATGTATGAGGCGGTTAAAATCTTCTCTTTCAATTACAATTGGTTCAAATCTTTCCAAAGCGGCAAACGGTAAGAGCTCGAAACGCTCGCATGTTGATAAGGCAATTTTCACTTTTTCCGTCTCTCTACGTAAATAATTCCAAATATGAAGGTTTTCGGCATTATCTTTTATTCCATAAAGCCCTGCTCTCTCAATTATCCACTCGGCAAGAAGGACGTCAAAGTCGTATCCTCCTATGTTTTTAGTTCCAACGCTTTCAAGGACGTGCCACACATTCGCTTCCATTTCAACTACTGAGATATCGGCAGTACCCGCTCCGAAATCAAGCACGAGGTATCTGCCCTCTTTATTGCCAACGTACAAAGCGGCAGCTGTCGGTTCATTTAAAATTTTCACTTCTCTGGAAAACCCCGCTTCTCTCGCTGCGCATAAAACAGCAACCCTTTGAAGTGAATTGAAACAAGCCGGAACAGTTATCACACAGGAATATATGAACGTGTTAAGATGTACTTCCGCATCCTCTCTTAGAAGCTTCAATAACGGGACAATCAACTCTTCAGCTTTAGCTTCAAAGACTTCTCCGTTTTTAATATATGACGCCTGCCAAGGCGTGCCTATTTTTCTCTTTATATCCCACCACGTTTGCGTCGGGTATTTGCACTCAACTTTTACAGCGTCCTCACCGGTCAGGAAAGTATTTTCAGCATATGCGACAACCGATGGAGTACTTGAATTCCCCCATCGGTTTGGAATTATAGATACTCCATTATCAGCGTCTCTAACAGCGCAAATGGCATTGCGCGTCCCCAAGTCTATTCCTATTATCATTCCAGTTTACACCCTTTCTTAACTCGCGAAAACGGCTCGCTGATTTTCATATAGCCTTAGTTTTCGAAAATAATGAGAGAATTGTATTGACCCTGTTTGAAATAATCTCTTTTGGAACTCTATCCTCAAAGCTTGCCGCAAGCGTATTTTCGCGCGCGGAATAAGGGAAGACATGGACTTTGCTGAAACCAACTTTTACAATTGCTTCAACAGAATGTCGAAAAGCTTCCGGGGTCTCCCCGGGGAAGCCTACAATCAAATCAGTACTGACCGGAATATCGCCAAGCACATTCCATATTCTGTCCATTACTGATAAATACTCGTCCACTGTGTATCCGCGTTTCATGCGGGACAAAATCATATCGTCGCCGCTTTGAAGCGGTATATGTAAAGGAGGCGAAAATCTGTTTTCATTCGACAACTTATTGACAGCATTCAAAAAGTTCTCATCTATTGAAAATGGTTCTATGGAACCAAACTGCAGTTTAATACTTATCTTTGAAATCTCAGTTATAAGCTCGGATAATCCGCGCCCTTCATAACAATATACACCGAGGTTCGTCCCTGTCAGTATAATTTCTTTACATCCGTACGCCGCAACATTTCGTATTTCATTGATAACATCATTTACCGGTCTGCTTACGGGACGGCCTCTAAGAAACGGCACTATACAATAAGAACAGAAGCGATCGCAACCATCCTGTACCTTTATAAATGCGCGGCTACGCGTTACAGGCTTCATGAGCGGAAGTTCGTCCCATGATACTTGACGCGCGTCCCAGACATCGGCCACATGTAAAACGCTGCCTGCGCCGTTGTTTTCACTTACTGATCCCGCGCAGAACTTTTCCAATAAGCCTAAAATCAATTTTTTTTGACGATTACCCACCACAAAGTCTATTCCAAGTTCTTTCGCTTCATCAGCGCTTAATTGCTGCGCCCAACAGCCGCACGCGACAATCAGCCCGCGAGGAATTCCGCGTCTTGCCATACGAACGCATTGACGAGATTTTTTATCAGCTATGGAAGTCACGGAACATGTAAATATGACAGCGGCGTCAGCGTTTTGCGGCTTTGTTTCAATAATGGCGCCATGCTCAATCAAACCTGAAGCTATAGATTCTTTTTCTGATTGGTTTGTCCTGCATCCAAGAGAGTGAAGCCAGATCTTTTTATTATATAAGCTCATTTAGTTTGAGCATACATAGAAGCACGCTCCCCACCACTCGTTTACTGTTAATTCATCTTTTAACGCAAGCCCGGCTTCTTTAGCTTCTGCAATGAAATCTTCACGTTCACGCGCGAGCAATCCTGAAAAAATGGCGATGCCTTCACTGCTTAAAACTCTTACGACATCCGGCAACATTGAACAAAGCGGCCTAAACAAAATGTTTGCCGTTATGACATCAGTTTTGTTATAAAAGTCACTCAACAAATCGCCTGTTCGAAGCTCCACTGATTCATCAAGGATTTCATTTTCTTTCATGTTATTGCGGACTTCATCAAGCACAGTCGGGTCAATATCACGGGCATACACAAATAAAGCGCCTAATTTTATCGCAGCGATGGTCAAAATACCGCTCCCGGCGCCTATATCCGCCGCAATTTTTCCTTGAAGTTTGCCTTTATTCATTTCCAATAAAGCAAGCGCAATTTGGGTACTTTCGTGATATCCGGTTCCAAAAGCCGTCGCTGGATAAATGTAGAGCGGTATCCTGTCCCGCGATTCAGTTCCCCTGTGCCACGGAGCTAAAACGACAAATTTATCTCCAACAAGAAGAGGAGGGAACGCTTCCTTCCATTCCTTATGCCAGGAGCGATACCCTATTTTTCCATTTCTCAATATCTTGACGGACTTAAAATTTGGTAACAAGGATTCTATAGTTTCAATCCAATATTCAACCGGGTTGGAGTTGATATAATACGCCGTCGCATTTCCTTCCGTGTCAAAACACGAACCGATACTACCTGAGATATCAATAATGGATAATAATTCCTCGTTATTGTCAGCTGACAGTTCAATTTCCCACCAAAAATCGTTTTCATTCATTTCGCTACAAACCTCTGCTAATTTGCCCTCTTTCAAAAGAATTCTGGAATATTACCTTATTTTTCTGAATATAACAAGATACGACATTATTATAACAATAAGTTTTACAATATTCAGCCCGGGATGTAAATCACAACCGCTGCTTTTTTCTCTTTTTACGATTGTAACGCCCGTATCGTCCGTATCGTCCGTATCGCTTTCTTCTTCTTTTGCAGTTTTTGGGACGCAGATCCATATCGGATCACGGATTATGCCATTCGCAGATCCATCGCCGACTATAAGGCATCCATCCAGTATATTTGCGTCAGTCATGCCGCTATCCGCGACATAGTAGTTAAGAGTAATTTCCAATTGATCGCCAACGCCTCTTAATACAATTATACCAAGCCTTTCAGCCTCTAAAGCAACAGCGGGGCTATTAAATAACGGTACAAGATAGCTCTTGCCTGCTACGTCTATTACATGCTTATGGAAAGAAAACGCATTAAATATCGGGGTTAAATATTGCCTCGGATTTTTAAGCAGTTCTTCAATGGAATAATCCGGTAAATATTCGCTGAGAATATCTTTTGCTATCATCATTTTTAATGATACAGGAAGAATTGGAGTGTGACCTAAGAGACTATATATGCTCACATCCACTTCGAATTCCGCAGAACTCATTACCGATTCCAGATTATCTGCGCTGATTGGTTTTGCTGATTTAATTTCAAGCTTTGACGCCTCATCAATTTTCGGAATAATGACGGGGGACTGACCGTAAAGCATAAGAACTTCACTATTTGGCTTATTATGAGGAAATCCGAAATTTACCTCTAAACCTTTGAGTTTTAACGAGGAGTTCATTTGCTCTATTTTATTCTGCAAAGCGCTTGAGATATCCACAAATGCAGGGTCAACGACCACAGCATCATCATAAACTGTTATTTCGCACGTAACCGGGCCAACATTATCATCAATGCCTTTGTCGGCGGGATCAGCGTATATGTATACAGTTCCCGGATTTCGCGCGGTAACAAGTCCGAACGAATCTACAGTTGCGATTAAATAATTACCCGAACTCCAATGTATGGTTTTATTTGTCGCATAATATGGAGTCACCCATGCCATAATCTGAAAAGAAGTTCCTTTGGGCAGCTTTAGTTTTGTAGGTTCAATTTCTATGTCGCTTACGCGAACTCTCGAAGGCGGGGAAGCAACAATAACAAATGACGAAGCGGACTTGGAAATGAGAGAATGTGTTCCGTCATCGTTTATAACGAACCCGACAAAAGTATATTTAATTTCCGACTGCCCTTGATTCACTCCGATAACCAATCCGCTATCAGATACCGAAGCGACAAGCGGATTGCTTGACGCCCAATAGTCAGTAGATTTTGTTGCATTAGCCGGTGCTACGGTTTGCGACAGTTGCACTCTGTCATCCCGAGATATGACAGACGGGGCGGATGGAGTAACGCTGACATCTGAAACTTGAACGGGGTCAATAACAATTTCACAACTGACATCCGGCACAAACGATATGTTCTTCCAATGCACCGAAGAAGCTGTCACAGTAACAGGGTTTATTCCCTGAGTACGATTGGGGGCGGGGAATCCTATAGCGTTAAAGACCATTGCCAAGGAAGACGTCGGCTCAATGGATACAACGGATGCGTCAAACGGAATTGCAGACCATGCAATATCGACGCTGTCGGCGTCTTCAGGGAAATATACGGCGCTGACATTGCCTCTTCTCCCTACCATCACAGGGGATGGATTTTGTGATATATCTATTGAAAGAACTGGTTTTAACACAGTAACTTTACATTTCGCGTCAAAACTCCTCGGATCGCCGCCGCCTATCGGTATAGCGACGGCAGTATACGTTATCGTTGCAGTCCCTTTGCTCTTTGCAAGGATATTGCCATCATGGTCTACGCTCACTATGCTCACGTCATCAGTAGCCCAGATGCTGTTTATCGGTTCAGCTCCAACCGGTTGATGATCCGGAACCAGGTGCAACCATTCTTTGAATCCCAGATATAAAGATGCCGGGGAAGGTTCTATGGACGCTCCGGACATTCCCGTTTCAAAAACCGTTACATCACAAGACGCATAAGCCTTTGTAACGCCATCATTACTTATTACTTCACATACTACTACAGCTTTTCCCTTACCGGCGCCGTTTATTCCTACAGTTGAAGTAGCGGCCGATGTAAGCGAAACCACACTGAGATCGGTCGTACTCCATATATATGTATAGCTTGTTGCGGCAGGCTGAGCGGTTACTGTTATGTAAAATACAGGTTGATTACGTACAATTTGTAAGATGGAATAATTTAGATTAGCTGTTATCGGCTCGCCAAAAGCAGCGCCAGCGAACAAAAAGAACGGAAAGAAAACTATTGGAAACAAGAGGACTTTGCACATTCTCTTTTTTACGCCAAATATTATCGACATAATGATCAAAAGAGCAATTCCGCCAACATGCCAGGAATTGCATCCCTTTGTCGTTTCTTTCGTAGTAAACGTATTATTTACGGCAGAAGCAGTAAGCCAAATCTCACTCTCAATGGTTTCGTTTGAACCTCCGTCTGAAAGAACAAGCTGCCCGTCAACCACAGAGTTCGATTTTTCTGTGGCGGCAAACCATCCGCTTAAAATGAACGTGACATTTCCCGAATCCTCTTGTACAGAAAGAACTCCTCTGTTTTCAGCCTCGCTTGCGCTAATCCCTTTAGCGCCATTATCAATTAAAACTATTTCCGCGTTTGCCCCAGTACAAAAAGACGCTATTTCAAAGAATTTTTCAACTGAAAAATCCGAATTTCCAATTACGTCCGATATCTCTTTAGCGGAAAGAGATATCGAAAGCAAGAACGGAACTATTGAAATTTCAAGAGCTCTGCCAACTGGAGCAGAAAATTTTACCGACGGTTTTAAAGCATAATTCTCGCTCATGCCATAAATTAGTCTGTTCGATGTAATTGTCGAATTAACGGGCAATGGGTCAATGATCGAAGGATAATTACCATATTCTTGGCGGAAGCTTTCCGGGTCGGAAAAATCATTTCTGGCGCTTTGAAGATAAAACTGCACTCCTTCGGGCGCCAAAACACTATTGTTCAACGTTAAGAGCATATTTGCAAGTTCCGGCGGAATATTGCTATATTTTTCCTGATCCTTTCCGACTTTTACTAATAATGCCTTGCTTATTTGTTTTCCGATAGTGTCGTATCCTGAAGTTGTAGCCCATAATAAAGTAACGCCGCTGCCGACGGAATACACCCTTCCGCCGAGTGTAACGGCAACAACGGAAGAATTATCGCTCCTCCACATAACGCCCGGGTTGGCATATTCAGGCAGCGTATATGCTCTGAGCTGAGCTGTAAATCCTATAGTGGAAATTCCATTTGGAATTCCGCCTATTTCAAGAGACGTCACTGGCGCCTCCGGGTTATACACTTCATACGAGCCTGCGGAGGCAGGATGGTTTCCGTTCGTTCTTACAATGAAACGCTGATCGACTAATACCCCTGCCGAGTTTAAATATGAAATTGGAATTATTGACATAGCCGGATTCCCGCTTCTGCTTGCTAACGCTAAAGTATACGGCCAATTTCTCCATCCGGGCGCCGCGTCGTTACGGTGAAAGACTGGAGTGACGCCAAATATATCAATGGCAGTCTTATCATATAAATCCGTTTCGTGATCAGTCCCTTGAAATGAACTGTCTCCAAACACGTTGTATCCTAATGATCTGCTTATCAACGAACAAACGATTTCATCTCCTCCGCTTCCGTTTCCAGTAAATATGGAAGCCTGGAATACGTTATTCATGCCTTTTGCATTTACGGCGTTTCCGCCGTTTGGGGCGGAACACTTATTTGAACTCATGGTGACGAATGAAAAGGATAAAGTAGAGCTTGGAGCGCCGTATACCGCGCCGCCATTACTCCCGGAATTATTATAAAAAGTGCAGTTTGTAAAATATGACTCCCCGTCCGAATATACCGCTCCTCCATCACCAGACGCAACATTTTGCGTAAACGTGCACTTATCAAAATACACTTGAGCTCCGTCACCAACGTGTACTGCTCCCCCATTACTGTCTTGCGGCTCGTCGCTGCCGTTCATAAAAGTCATATTACGAAAATACACTCGAGCGCCCCTCTTGACATTAAATAGCCTGAAAGTTCCGTTTCCGGATATTGATGTTCCGTTTCCGTCTATATCCATATCAACATCAATACTAAGCGGAGCTGTTATATTTATTCTGTTAAGGTTATCAAAAAGAATTATGTTGGATTCATTTAATCCATTATTTATTCTATTTATTGAATTTCTTAGAGTCCCGCTTGTAAGGGCGTCGCTTTCATATATTACAAGCTCAGGCATAGGCGCCGCTGCAAAAGTTGCCGGGCAAAAAGCGAAAACCAATATTACTGAGATGCTAAATATTTTGATTGCCCTCTTAATTGGAATTAGAAGCACAACTAATATCAAAAACGGAATGGAGAAAGCCGAACAACCACTTTCTCCATTTGCGCCTGGCAGAATTTTGACAGGATTGGTGGGATAGGGAGGATATAGCGGCGTAGCCTCTGTCGGGGCAACATAAAATATCATTTCCCATTTTCCGTTGTCAACGCCGTCGTTTACTGCTATGTAATCATAATCATTAACTGTGGAAGCGTCGGAGACTATGCGAATTTTAGGACGTTTCCTGTTGCCGCTGTTCCCCTCTTCGATAAGGAGAACCAGATAATTCACAGTTATACATTCATTCTCTTCGTCTATGAAGACTTTTACCGTTCTGTCATATTTCGATTCATCCATAAGGTATTGCGATACATTCAAGTCGTAATTCTCTGGAGAGCGAAACCAAATGCTGAAATATCTTCCGAAATCATTTGCAAGATTTCTTGATGCGGCAAAGGAGTCCCAATGCTCCGCTATAAATCTGTTAGTTTTGGGAATTCTGAGCACTACATTGACGCCCAACATAGCTGAAGCTTTTGGGAATACTTCTGTAGTCACCCATGATTCGTTTCCGTTGGCGTCCTTGGATAGAATACTCGCAGTCATAAGCGGGACGGGAGCGGATAAAGTAAATGAGGACAAAGCGTCAGCCGTAATAGGAGGAAAAGTGTTACTGACATTGCCCGTCAAGATGTCCGCTGAACGGGTTGGAAAAAAGAAATTTTCATTTGTAATGCCCATCGTTCTTAGAGCGCCGGCGAAGAAATTTCTATTTGACTGATATATCAGAAAAGCGTTAAGCTCCCAAAAAGAGTTTCTGCTTGTCCATTCTCTTGTATCTTGAACGGAACTAAGCTCGTAACCATAAACAGTTCGATATCTGAGCTCCAGCAGTTTCGAGCCGATTATTGCTCCGGTAGTATCGACAGCCGCAAGCCGGAGCAGCTTCTGCTGTCCGACAGTGACTTTAGCATCATGAGAATAAATAGTCACAAGCCCCGGTACTATATGGCTCAATGGGTTAAGATGCAGAATTTTGGGCAATCTGTCGCTTATCGGCTGCAAGTCAAATTTCCAGTGAGAAGGCATTAACGTCCTATTATCATCGTAACGCTGAATCCCATACCTTAGCCCGGTATGGTTAGTCACTTCCGTAGTGAAATTATATATAAATTCGTTTTTATCGATGACAGAGTCTTCAATCGGTACAAAAATCCAGTCTACAGGGTCAGCAGGCGCCGATTTATCCGATAAAACATCCCATTTGAGCCATCTTCTTCCAACAATATCCCCGCTGATATTTCTTGTAGTGGACTTTATCTCAAGAGGGGCATGCTGTGCTGAACCATCGTGAACGTTGGCTATGACAAAAGGGATATGCAATGTCTGAGAGGGGACGGTTGTAGGATTTTGGTGAAAAATCAACTCTCCGAGGTTACTATCGTATACATTCCTCTCTCCCGTTCTTTTCTCTATGATAATGTCAACATTGACGGAAGCGCCGCTTCCGGGCGTCGGATAATTTATTATGCTTGGATACGAACTTTCGAAATTTCCGCCGTAAACACCCTGAGTAACAGCCCCGAGGCTGCCGGTATATTCAAAATTTGAGGAAAGAGTTCCAATTCCTTCAGGTACAACGAGGTAAAGCGTATGCAGAGGGTATACATCGCCTTGCAAGTAAATTGAATTGTTGTTGGAAATCAGATCTGCGCGTGCATTCATCCTCAGAGTCGTTGGGCCTCCTGCCGAATGATGACCTACAATTGGATATGGAGCTAGAATCGGGCTATAATTCATAAAACCAACCCACTGAGCTCCAATCCCCGACATCCCGGCAACGTCATCAAACTGGTATAGCGCGGCGTGAGAATAATTACAGTATAAAAATACTGTCAGTACAGCTATCATAATAATCAAGATTTTTTTTGCATAATTCAAAAGAATTACCTCCCTTTGCGTACACTCTCCTGTTTTTATCGGTTGTTACAATTCTCAAGTGAAACAGCAGCATTGGAATACAGTGGCGAGGGACGAGAAACTAGAAGACAGGGACGAGGGATAAATGAAAAGACTTTTATCACGAATGACGCTAACCACCAATGTCATTAAGTTAAGATTTCAATTTTCGTCTTTGCACTCCGGCTGAGACGCTCTTTACGGAGGAGCGTGCCTTTAGCCGCGAGTGCAACGTAGCGGGACGGAAGTGCCAGCGAAGCAACAGGTATTTTGCCGACCACCACGCCCCTACGTCTTTCCGATAAGCAGGGAGCCAACGAGCTTGTGAGTTGTGCGAAATAGAACAGCAGCTTCGCTGAGCGCTTAGTTTCCCCATCAAGAGCGTCTTTTTGCGCTCGCCACACTCATACGTCTTTGCGAGGAGCGTCTTTTTGCGACGAAGCAATGGTCACGAGTTTCACTCGCCACAGTGAACGAAACTTGCCTAATTAACGTCTTTGCGCCTCGGCAAAGCCGCTCTTCACGCCCGCGTCTTTTTGCGGCGCGGCAATCCAGTTGTCTTTTAGTTTTTGCCTTTTGAT
>Ga0082212_10000318_pt1 | contig 69714 bp, 67 predicted proteins | sample TergutNt197P3_FD_71548 | JGI IMG/M metagenome (GOLD analysis project Ga0082212, IMG submission 71548) | Neocapritermes taracua P3 segment gut microbial communities from Petit-Saut dam, French Guiana - Nt197 P3 | ecosystem: Host-associated > Arthropoda: Insects > Digestive system > Gut ...
TTTCTGCTAAAAATTTGAAGATATCCTCTAAAAGTTCAACTTTTAACTTATCATCATCAGTAGCTAAGTCCATAGCTTCACGAGCTTGACGAAGAAAACAAGCTCCACAGTCGTAGTAAACTTCCATTATTATCCTCCATAGATTATTTGAATAATTTGAATCTCATCTCCATCTTCGATTTTTTCATCTTCTATAACAATATCTCCATTTTTTTTAGCTACAATTGTTTCTGATGATAAATTCATATCTTCAAGAATATCTTTTATAGAAGTATCTTCGTTATTAAGAGATTTGATTTCCTCTTTATTATTAAATATTAGTTTAAAGTTCATTTTATCATCTTAATTAATTTTATTATATATTATAAATATATAAATTTTGTTTAAATATAATATAAAGATATAAATAAAGATAAAATATATTATAAATATATAAATAAAATTATTATATAATATAAATATATAAATAAACTATAAATATAATATAAATATATAAATAAACTATAAATATAATATAAATATATAAATAAATTTATTATAGAATATAAATATATAATTAATCTTTAAAAAATTATAAAATTATTATTCCTCCAACTCTTCTAAAAATGTGCAAACTCTGCATATTTCATTAGAAGAAGGTTCACCACAAATACTACATCGATCAAATTTAAATTCAATTTTATATTCTTTCTTTATAGCTTTTTTTATTTTATCAAATCCACTTAAAGTAGAATACATTATAGTAGGATGGTCATTAGATAAGTTTTTTATTATCTCTCCTACTTCTCCCCTAAAAGACTCTTGAGAATAAGGACAAGCTGCAAAATGAACTTCTAAATCCCTTGCAATTGCATATAAACCAATCTCTTTTTCTGGAATTTCTCTAAGAGGTTTAATCTTTGGAGTAAAAAGAGGGCTTTTTGAATCGGTTATAGCTCCAATCTTTGTCAAGTTATCAATATTTCCTTCAAGATAATTCATAAGTATTGCTTGAGTTTCATCATCAAGGTTATGACCTGTAGCTATCTTAGTAGCTTTAAAGTCACGAGCTGCTCGATTTATTATCCAACGACGAAATACTCCACAATATGTGCAAGATCCTTTATGATTAGGGTTTTTCATAATTTCATCTAATGTAATACCATAAGATTCTTTAAATGAAACTACCTTGTGTTCAATTCCTAAACGATTTGCATGACGGATAGCTATATCCACACCATCATGACGATAGCCATCAATTCCTTCATCTACAGTTACTGCACATAAATCAATTATATTTCTCTCTCGAAAAGTATCTAAAATATCAAGAAGAGTTACACTATCTTTACCTCCAGAAAGTGCAACCAGAACTTTATCTCCTTTTTCAAGAAGTTTTTCCTTTTTGATTGTTTTTATTACTTTCTTTTGAATACTTTCAACAAAGCAATCTTGACATAAAGCTTGACCAGACTGTTTTCGCCTTATAACTATTTTAGGATTTCCACATTTTGTACAATTTTCCATGGTTAATTCACTACACTATATAAAACTTTTAATTTATATTATATCAAAAATTCAATGATTTATTATAAAAGATTATAATCTATTTTAAAGCTATATTTTATAAAAATTATATTATTATAAAAATTATATTATTATAAAAATTATATTATTATAAAAATTATATTATTATAAAAATTATATTTATATTTTAAAGATTATATTTATATTTTAAAGATTATATTTATATTTTAAAAATTATATTTATTTTAAAACTATATTTTATAAAATTATAATATATAATAAGGTTATATTTAGTTTAAAGCTATATTTTATAAAATTATATTTATATTTTAAAAATTATATTATTATAAAAATCATTTTAATTTTATAAATTATATATTATAAAAATTATATCTATTTAAAAACTATATTTTATAAAAATTATATTATGATTAAAATTATAATTATAAAAATATATTCTATTTAAAAATAATAATAAATGTATCTATAAAATATAAAATATAAAAAAATGTTCGTGATATTGTGTCTATTGAAAAAAGTATTGAGCTTTATGAACTTATGATTAACAACCTAAAAAATTCAGGTTTTGGAGATAATCAAATTCAAGTTTATAAAGAAATAATTGAGTTTATTAAAGACTGTCCTACTCCAATAGAAGCTAATAAAAAGCTTAAATCCTCAGATTACTACCTCGCTCCAACAATTGCATTGATGAAAGACAGATTTGAAACTTTTATAAAAGCTAATCTAAAAATTGAAATGGAAGAAATAGCTAAAGTCTACGAAGATAAAATTAAAGAAATAAACACAAACCCTAATGCAACATATGAAACAGGTTATGAGCAAAAAGCTAATGGACTTTGGGCAAAACACGAGGCTAAATTAAATGCATTTTCAAATATTTATATAGCTTACATATCTTTTGTTGCAAGTGATGATGAAGACTACAAATTAGCTCATCGGGATTTAGTCGATAGTTTTGAAATATTAAAATCAGTAAATGGAGATTTTTTAGAACTTTCCAATAATAAAAAATTTAGAGAAATTATAGCTATAAATGATGAAGCTTACAATGATTTTATTAAAAACTCAATAAATTATATAAATTCCCCTCCTGATTTCAATCAAGTAGATAATAAAGAGATAGATGCTATTTATAAAAAACTTAATGAAAATAAATCTAAATTAGAAGAAATTGGGAAGAATTACTTAAATAATGTAAAAAGCTCTGGAGCCATTGCACGCCCTCCAGATGATGAAAACCATGACTATGATTATATTGATATTTTGGAGGTTGATTTATGAATCAATATATCCAAGATATGTATAAAAGTCTCACTGATGTTTTCAATAGCTATGAAATACGTGACGAATCTTTAAAAGAAGAATTAAAAAAATGGAAAAGAGACTTTAAAGAATTTGCAGAAAGTTTTGATGATCCTGTAGCTTTTAATACTGAATACTGGGGAAGTGAACTTAATGCGAGACATTCAAACATTTTAACTAAAATAGCTACTGCTTCTTTAGGATATGATACTTCAAATACTGGAGAAGAACCCTCAAATACAGAAGATAGTTTTCCAACCATAAAAGAGTTTGTAGAACAATACAGAACCTCTTATGAAGAGGTGAAAAAGGCAGGTTATAGGAAAAATGGAGAATTAGCTTATGAAAAACTTTTCAATGTTGCCGAAAGAACTGATGATATAATAGAAGGACAGATAATCATTGAAAATGAAAGACTTCTTTGGAATATTGTTAAAGAGGATTCTCTTGATATCTTTAAACCAATTCTTGAAGCTATGGACCCTTTATTCTACTCTATTTACAAACCACTTTCAAAACATATAGAAAGCTATGAAAAAGCAGAAAGTGAGAATGAACTTAACTATTATCTTGAAATAATTAAACCTCAAAAGATTAAAGATATTCAAGATCATGTAACGAAGATGGGATTGATCTTAAGAATTCAGCTATATGTTTTAAAGTATATTATAGCAAAAGAGAATTTATATCTAAAATTAGATAAAAAAATCAAAAGAGCTATTAAAAAAATGATTATAATGCGAAATGCATTAAAACGAGAAATTGAATTACTTAAAGGATTTGATTTAACTATTGATGATTTATTCAATGATGACAGTTTAAAAATTTGGTTAATATTCAACAAAACTCTTGATTTATTTGGAAAATTTAAATATACAAATAATCCAAAGAATTACTTAGCTATATATGAAATTTTAACAGAAGAGATAATTCCAGATATTTCTATTGAGGAAATTCTACTTAAACCCCCTAAAAATATCTATTATCATGTTTTAAATGAGGTTGATGAAGAGAGATATTTAAATAATGCTAAAGAAAAAGTAGATAAAATTAATTCACAGCTAACTTATTATAAATATTTAGATAAACTTGAAAAAGAAGCAAAAAATCAAGTTGATTTGAGTATTATAGATAATATCAATAATGAATCTAAATACTAATAACAAACTTAAAACATTTAGAGAAATCAAAAAACGAAACTCAATGAAAAATGTATATAAATAAAAAATAAAAAATTTTATAAAATAAATATCAAAAACAAAAATTTTGGAGAGAGATTCCAATAGGAATCCCTCAAGCTTCACATCCAATTAACAATTGTTTCTAATTATATTTAAACTTTTCATTTTTATTAATTCAATAAAAAATAGTAATATTTATATACATGTTAATACTAATAATAATTATGGTATTACTAAGCCCAAAGTAGTCGAATTCCTTTTGGAGAAGCTTCACATCCAACGTAGCTTCTCCCTTAATAAATTTAAGGAGGTGATACTATGTCAGATAATATAAAGACTTTAATAATAAAGGCTATAATTATTTTAAATAAAAGTATCGCAAACCTCCTTTTTAAATTGATTAAATAAGGAGGATATGGGCTTAGTATACCATATTATTTATTAATATTTTAATTTGATTTTTCAGCTAATTCAACCAGTTTTTTTTGCTGAAATTGGTATACTCTTATTAGCTTCTTTAGCTAGAATTCTTTTGAAAATAAATGTTAAAGGTCCATACATATTTATACCAAGTTTTATTTTCAAGCCATTATCTTCATTTATAATTTCATGTACACCATCGGCTGTACATAAAGGCATTTTTGTTTGGTTTATAAATGATTTATTTACAACTACATTTTTTAAACAAAAAGTTGATTTAGGCCCACTAACACCTTTAGTGGTTCCAGTTGTACCATTTTCAAAATTTCCATCAAGTGATGAGTATTCTACACTATCAATCCATTTATTCCAATTTTCAACATCAGTCATTATTTTCCAAACATTTTCAGCTGATGCTGTGGTTTCTATAAAATATTCAAATGTCCACATGATAATTCCTCATTTATTTATATTTATTATTTATTATTATAAAGGTCTTTTAAATAAATCAAAATCTTGAACATATTCTTTACCTGTAATCATAGCTATTTCAGCTTTTTGAAGCTCAGCACCTAAATATGCAGCATGTTCCATTCTGGTAATTAGACCCTCTCTAACTAGTTTATCATAAATTTCTTTAGTGTATTTTCCAACAATGGTTAAATCAGGTTTTGTCTTTTTAAAATGAGTTACTATAATTTTACTATCATTTGGATTAAAACCATGCTGAACTAGAATTTTAAAACTACCTGCAGGATCAAGAACAAACTTGTCCTCTTCTTTAGCAATTTCTACAGGAACATCAAAGTCAACATTATTATCAATTTCAAGAGAGATAAAATCTTGTCTTTTCTTTTTATCCTTAAAAACAAGCAGATTTATTCCAAGATCTTTTGGAATGGAATTTCTATTTTTAGCTAAAAACATCATTTTACTAGCTATAGCTAATTCATAAACACTATTAACAGTTTTCCCACTTTCTTCAGGTGTAAAGAGAATACTTACACCAAGTTCCATACCTATACCTGCTAATAATCCATTTACACCAACAGAATCAGCATCCATAAGCTCAGTTACATTACCTACACCGAAAAATATTGGATTATCTCTTTTTTTACTAAACTCATTGCAAGCAATAATAGAATCAGTAATACTTTTACTATTAATAGGATCAAGAATCAAATCAGCTATGATTTCAACTCCTTCATTAGAACAAATATCAGCTAATTTAACCATTGCATCTACTCTTTCTTCAACAGTATGTGGAACTTTTCCTTCAGCAAAATTAGTTGGTAAAGCTACTGCTGGAATATTATGCTTTTTTAGAAGTGGTAAAATTTCCTTATAGTTTCCAAGATCAATACTTAAAACCATATCAATCCCATGTTCAATAGCTACAGCTATTTCTTTTGGGTTTAAAGTATCTATACTAAGTGCCTTTTCTTTAACAATTGGGCGAAGAGTAGCTATCATTTCTGGAATTTTATCTGAAAAATCTTCTCCAGCTACCATTCCAATATCAATCATATCTGCACCATTAGCTAGAAAATACTCACATTTTTTAATTAATTCTTCTTTTAAGAGAGCTGGAGCATTAGCTATTTCAGCTAAAACTCTCATTGGAAAGTCAGACCCTATAGCTAATTTTCCCACAGAAATATTATTTGGTTTTTTAAGTAATTTTTCTCTCACTTCATTATTTGCTTCGAAATCTTCAATGAATTTAAGAGCATTCTTTCTTTTTTCCTCTTCAATTAGACTATCAGCTGTTTTAGTAGTAGAAAGCTTAAAATTAGTGTTTCCAATTAAATCAAGAACCATTCCCAAATCAGCTGCATCAGTAGGTCCTTTAAATGTTGGAATCCCCAGTTCATTAGCTATTTCATCAGTAGCTTTCCTCATAAGTCCAGGAGATAAAATCATGTCGATTTGTCCATTAGCTAACTCTTTTTCAAAGTGAGTTTTAACCTCCTTTATTATCATTTTTGGAGTTAAAAAAGCAGCTATTTGAGTATTAGCTATATGTATTTTCACATCATGGTTTGAATTTTCTACCATTTTTTTAACTAAGGGATAAGCTAAATTTCCAGTTACAATGAGTATTTTCATAAAATCCTCTTTAATTTTTTATATGATTTTTTTATATAATAATTTTATAAATTTTTATATGATTTTTTTATAATATTATATAAGATATTTTTATGATATTTCTATATTAATATTATATAATAATAATTTTATAAATTTTTTATGATATTCTTATATAATATTATATAATAATAATTTTATAAATTTTTTTATAATTTAACATTATCCTATAAATCTATTTACACTTTCAAAAAGTCATTACAATCTGTTTCATACCTATTTTGATAATAACTAGAAAAAGAATTATCAGGTAAATTTCTATTTCTTTTTAACATTTTTTCCCATAAAATATTTCCCTGTGTTTCATTTATTATATTCATTTCAAATGCTTTGCCTAAAATAATTGCTGTAGTTAAAAGAGGCAAGTTATATTTATCAGTGAAATGCTTAACATCAGAAAGATTATTACTAGCAACAATACCCTCATTTTCAATTGCAAAAGCAATGACTGAAGCTTCACCTTTCCCCACACGTTTACCATTATCACTCCAAAGTCCACTTTCAATACATCTATAATTACTATATTCCCTAGATGTTATAATCATATCTTTAACTTCTACAAAACCATCATCTATCAAAGATTTTAGATTATTCTTTATCATAATAGGAGTAGATTCATTAAAAAACTCATTATAGACTACTCTAGGAATAATAATCTTAGAAAACATTTCACAAAGAATAGAACATTCACCAATTATTAAAAAACAAGCCAAACAATCAGTATCATAAAATATAGGTCTATTTTTCAAGAAAATCCTCCTCTTTGATGTTATAGACAATATCAGACCTAAAAACATCCAATAGTAATTCTTCTCTTTTTCCAATAGATATCTTATCATTGCCATATGCTTTTTCAGTTAAACGAATATAATTACCAAAAGAAAAATGTTTCTTACTTTCAATAGAAGAATCATATAATTCAGTGCTAAAACCCAATCTCTTAGCTTCTTTTTTAACACTATTTTTATAGTTTGTAAACTCATCAAATGATATTGAGTCTTCAATAAATCTTAATCTATATAACATTGCAACATGACTTATTTGAAAATATTGTTCACAAAATATAATATCCTCTAAATTCCATTTTTTAATATCATTTCTTTCAATATAATCATTCAAAGCAGAACTTGGCATTAATAGTGAAGATGCAAAATTGTTTGCTTCTTTTTCACTATTATCATTATTTTCATCACTACTACAAATTAACCAATCTTCATTATTTTCATAGATTAAGTGATATAGTTCATGTGCTAAAGTGAAGTTTTGCCTACCTTTTGAATGCTCAGAATTAATCAAAATAACTTGCTCATTATCAACCTTAGAACAACATCCACTAATTTTTTCATCTAAAGGTAATAAAATTAATGTTAAATTAGGCATTTTTTCAATCACAATAGAAAAAATATCAATAGGTGCATAATTATCAATTCCCCAATGTCTTCTCAAACTTTCAGCTAGTTGATTAGTTTCGTAGTATTGTTTCATGTTATTCCTCAATATCTAAACTTTTTAAAAACTTTAAATTATTAACTATTTGGTTCATTTTAGCAACAACATTTAAATCCACAGAATTTCCATTAATCCTAAAAGCAATTTTAGGAATAGAATATTCATCAGATTCTAATAAAATATATTCATGAGAACAATTATACAATGAACAAATTTTATCTAATAAATTTAAATTAAGGTTTCTAGTTCCATTTTCAATTTTAGAAAGTTGACCTTGATTTATTCCTAAATAATTAGCTATTTGCTCTTGAGTATATTTACTATCCTCCCTTAATTTCTTTAATCTAATACCAATCTCCTTCGCCATAATTATCACCATTTTTGATATTATAATATATTTTAATACGACACGTTAATATATTAACATAAGTTAAAAAAAATTTCTAAAGACAATAATTTATTTGGCATAAATAATATATATAATTTTCTATAAAAATATGCCATAATAATTTGGGAATTTTATTTCTCATTTGTAATATTTTTTTCTCAAATAAGAAGTTTGTTTCTCATTAAAGTGATTAAATTTATTAAATAAATTTAAGTTTTTGTTTTATTTTTTTATATAATATATATTTATAAGTAAAATAAACTATAAATTATAAATTATAAATTATAATTAAAATTAAAAAATATATATAAATATAATTATAATATAGAATTTATAACTAGTTATATATTATTAATATATCTAATTTATTATAAATATAATTTATATTATAAATTAACTACAAATTATTCCAATTATACTCTTAAATCCATTTTAAAGATATATAATATAAAATTTTTCAAATTTAAATAACATTAAATATTTATTTTTAAATTATTAAAAAAATACTAACAACTTTTATAATTTTTTCAATAAAAAAATTTATATATCTTGTAATTTATAATGATTATACATGATGAATGGAGGAAATATGAATGATTGAAATTCGTTTTCACGGTCGTGGTGGACAGGGCGCCGTTACCGCAGCTGAGATTTTAGCTAAGGCAGCATTCGAAGATGGGAAATATTCACAAGCATTTCCATTCTTTGGAGTAGAAAGACGGGGTGCTCCCGTTATGGCGTTCACAAGAATAGATGACAAACCTGTACAAATAAGATATCAAGTAAAAAATCCTGACTATGTAGTAGTTCTTGATGAAGGATTAATAAGTGTGATAGATATCTTTGCTGGAGTAAAAGACACAAGTAAGATTATTATAAACACACACCATAAAGATAATCTACCTAAAGATGATAAGAAAGAAATGTATGACATTGATGCAACTGGAATTGCTCTAGAAAATCTAGGAGTTCCTATTGTTAACACTATTATGTTAGGAGCATTTTCAAAGAAAAGCGGTGAAGTGAGTTTAGATTCTATTAAAAAGGTTATAAACGAAACATTCCCTGGAAAATTAGGAGAAAAAAATTCAAAAGCAGCTCAAATTGCTTATGATTCAATTTAAATAATAATTTTAAAAATAAATTTATAAATTTTAAATTATAATAACTTAAAAATATTCTTAAAATAATAAATAAATTTTAAGATTATAAAAAATTTTAAAAATAAAATTTAACAATTTAAATAAATATAATAATATGGTAAAGTGGTGATGAAATGGATTCCATTGGAGGAGCAGTAACCAACCCTGGAAGTACTCGTAACAACAAGACAGGAAGTTGGAGAACCTTTAAACCTATCCTTGATAAAGAAAAATGTGTTGATTGTGACAACTGTATTATGTTCTGTCCAGAAGGATGTATTAACAAAGACCATGATATAGATTATGATTATTGTAAAGGCTGTGGCATATGTGAAGTAGAATGTCCAGTAGAAGCCATTATAATGGAAAGAGAGTGAAATTCATGACAAAAAAAATTATGACTACTAATCGAGCAGTTTCTGAAGCTGTTAAATTAGTAAGACCCCAAGTTATTCCTGTTTATCCTATTACTCCACAAACAACAATTTCTGAATATCTTGCACAATTTGTAGCTGATGGAGATGTTGATGCAGAATATGTTAAAGTTGAATCTGAACATAGTTCTATGAGTGCAGCTCTTGGAGCAAGTGGAACAGGCGTGAGAGTGTTTACAGCTACATCTTCACAAGGATTATTACTTATGCATGAAATATTATATGCAGCTGCAGGAATGAGAATGCCAATAGTTATGGCTAATGCAAATAGGTCAATTTCAGCCCCATTAAGTATTTGGAATGACCAACAAGATTCAATAGTTGAAAGAGATGCTGGATGGATTCAAATATATTGCGAAAATGGACAAGAATCCCTTGATGCGGTAATCTCATCCTACAAAATATCTGAAAATAAAAAAGTACTTTTACCTTCAATGATTTGTTTAGATGGGTTCATTCTAACTCATACAGTAGAACCTGTAGAAATTCCATCTCAAGAACAGGTAGATAGCTTCCTTCCACCATATAAACCAAAGCATGCTTTCTTAGATCCAAATAACCCAATGTCTCTTGGAACATTAACCGATCCAGATTATTATATGGAAACTAGATATGAAGTTGAACAAGCTTTAGAAGATTCTAAAAAAGTAATGGAAGAAGTAAACAGAGAATTTGAAGAAGTGTTTGGAAGAAAATATGGATTCGTTGATGCCTACAAGTGTGATGATGCCGAAATCATAATTATAGCTATGGGTTCAGTTTGCAGTACAGTACGTGTATGTGTTGATGAAATGAGAGAGCGTGGTGAAAAAGTTGGACTTCTTAAAGTAAGAGTATACCGTCCATTCCCACATGAAGAAATTCAAGAGATTGTTAAAAATGCAGATAAAGTAGCTGTACTTGATAAAAACATACTTTTTGGTATGGGTGGAGCTTTATACAATGATGTTAAAGCTAAAATTGATGTTGAAGCTTATGATTTCATTATAGGTCTTGGAGGAAGAGATATTACTCCTGAAGCTATTGATGAAGTAGTTAGTAAAACTAAAAATCCTGTAAAAGATATAAATTGGATTGGTTTAAAAAAATAAAAGCTACAATTAGAAATAATGATTAATTCGAAATTAATAATGAAAAATTCGAAGATATGGAGAGAAAAATATGAAAATACCTGAAGAAGAACTTTTAGCACCAGGACACAGAGGTTGTGCTGGTTGTGGAGCTACAATTGGAGTAAGGCTAGCTCTAAAAGCATTAGGTAGAAATACTGTAGCTATTTCAGCTACTGGTTGTTTAGAAGTTATTACAACTCCTTACCCTGAAACTGCTTGGGAAATTCCTTGGATACATGTAGCTTTTGAAAATGCAGGTGCAGTAGCATCTGGTGTTGAAAGCGCACTTAGAGCCCAAGGAAAGGAGGATACTACTGTAATTGCTTTTGCTGGTGATGGAGGAACAGCAGATATTGGTATGCAAGCATTATCTGGAGCTATGGAAAGAGGTCACAATTTAATTTATCTTTGTTATGATAATGAAGCATATATGAATACTGGAATCCAAAGAAGTGCTTCTACACCTTTTGGTGCATCTACAACAACTTCACCACCTGGAAAAGAAAGTTTTGGAGAAAATCAACCTAAGAAAAATATGCCACTTATTATAGCTGCTCATGGAGTTCCATATGTAGCTACAGCATCTATTTCTTATCCAGAAGACTTTATGAAAAAAGTCAAAAAAGCTTCTGAAATTAAAGGTCCTGCTTATATACATTTAAACCAGCCGTGTACTACTGGTTGGGGATATGATCCTTCAAAAACCATTGAACTTGGAAGATTAGCAGTTGAAACTGGTTCCTGGGTATTGTATGAAATTGAACAAGGTGAATTTAAATTAACATACAAACCACAAGATAGAAAACCTGTCAGCGAATTCTTAAATGCACAAAAAAGATTTAAACATTTGCAAGATGCAGAAAAAGAAAAAATTCAAGAATTTGTTGATAATCAATGCGAAGAACTTGGAATAAAATAATTATTGGATAATAAAAAAATACTGGGGATGCTTATGGAAAAAATAATGGTACAACCAGATTTATGTGACGGTTGTTTAGATTGTGAAGGCGCATGTTGCGAACTTTATGGAACCTCCAGAATATCTATCAGAGAAATTGAAGGTAGCTATTATCCTATAGTATGTCAACAATGTGAAGATGCCCCTTGTAAAGCCATATGCCCTACTGAAGCAATGACTGGAAAAGGAGTGGAAGAGGAAAAATGTATTGCATGTGGGCTTTGTATGATGGTTTGTCCATTTGGAGCTATCACAATAGAACATAAAGCTCAAAAATGTAACCAGTGCGATGGTAGAAAAGAAGGTCCTGCTTGTATAAAAGCTTGTTCTAAAAGAGCTATTTCATTACTTGATATTGATAAAATCAAGGATAAAAAACAAGAAGAACATTTGGCAAAATTGTCCTCCATTGGAAAACAAACAAAAAAAGCTAGTGGTATGGTTGGTATATTAACCAGTACTACAAGAGCTAATAAAGCTTACAAAGAATGATTAATATTGATTTGATATATTTCATAAAGATTTAATATGAATAGGAAGGTACTAAAATGACCGAATTAGTTGCAAACCCTGAACTCTGTGTAGATTGTGCAAAATGTGAAAGAAATTGTCCAATGAATGCAATTAGAGTAAATGGAGGAGTACCTCTATTTTGTATGCATTGTGCACCTGAGAAGGCACCCTGTCTTAACATTTGTCCAGAAGAAGCTATTGAAGCACTTGGTGGAGCAATAGTGATAAATGGAGATAAATGTATTGGGTGTGGAATGTGTAGGGATGTTTGTCCAATTGGAGCAATCTCAATGGATGAAATTGGTCAAGCAAAGAAATGTGATTTGTGTGTAAATGAAGATACACAACAGTGCATAGATTCTTGTCCAACAAATGCTCTAAGCAATGATTCTTCAGAAATCGTTGCTGAAAAACAAGACAAAATAGCTAAAGAACTTCAAAGGTTAAAAGAAGTTTTGAAATAAACTTTTTTAATCACTTTTTATTTTTTTTTAATTTAAAATAACTATTTTTCATATTTAAATATAAGAAAAACTAGCTGAATGTATTTCATACTTAGTTATACTTGTATATCTATAAAATAAAATATAATTATAAAATTATATAAAAATTATAAAAAAAATTATAAAAAATAAATATAAATTATATAAAAATTATAAAAAATAAATATAAATTATAAAAAAATTATATAAAAAAATATAAAAAATAAATAAAAATTATATAAAAAAATATAAAAAAAAATATAAAAAATAAATAAAAATTATAAAAAAACTATAAAAAATAAATATAAATTATATAAAAATAAAAAATATACTAAAAATCAAAAATAAATATTTAATAATTATAGCTAATATTAAAGATAAATTAAAGAGTAATGATAAATTCAAGGAGATAAGAAATGATTACAGAAAAACAAATAGAAGATACAATTTGTCAACTCTACAAAAAAGCTGTTATATCATTACCTGAAGATGTTAAAAAGTCATTAAAAGAAGCACTTAAAGATGAAAGTGATGAATTAGCTATCCTAAATATTGAAGCTATTTTGAAAAATATTGAACTTGCTGAGACAAATTCAATTCCAATGTGTCAAGATACAGGTTTACCTATAGTTTTTGTGAAAATTGGAAATGTTCATTTTGAAAGTGAAAATTTATATCATATTATTTATTCTGGAATAACAAAAGGAGTTCGAAAAGCTACTAAAGAAATTCCACTTCGTCCAAATGTTGTTGATCCAATAACTCGAAAAAATTCAGGTGATAACACAGGAGATATGATTCCCTCAATTGATATTGATTTAATTGATGAAGATTATATTGAATTTACAATATTGCCAAAAGGATTTGGTTCTGAAAATAACAATGCTCTTAAAATGGCTTTACCTGCAGAAGGGATAGGTGGAATAAAAGAATTTGTAGTGGAAACTGTTAAAAAAGCAGGTGGAAAACCATGCCCTCCAATTATCGTTGGTGTAGGAATTGGTGGAACATCCAACTTAGCTTTAAAGATAGCTAAAGAAGCAATTCTTGAAAAAGTAGGAGAAAGGAATCCTGACCCACAACTTGCCCAACTAGAAGAAGAAATTTTAGAAGAAATAAATAGTTTAGGAATTGGACCAATGGGTTTAGGTGGAAAAACAACTGCTTTAGATGTTAAAATAAAAAAAATCTCTACACATACTGCAGGACTTCCAATTGGAGTATGTATTCAGTGCTGGGCCCATAGACATGCTACAGCTATATTAAAATAATAAAAAATAAATAAAAAAATTAAAAGTTAATTTTGTATTAATACACTCATTTTAAATATTTAACCTTTAAAAGCACTATTTATGCATATAACAATTTAAAATAATAGTTTAGCTATTTTTTAATTCAAAATATTTAGTTTAATAGCTAAACACATATAATATTAGAACAACTATTCCTTTTGATAGAATGATCCCATCCACATTATTCCATTTTTACCATCTTTTACATCAAAGGTATAACTATATTTAGAATTCCAATTAGGGTGTTCAGACTGACGCCATACCTCTTTAGTTCCATCATTATATTGAACATTCTCTACATAATTTGTAAAATAGACTGTGCCTTTATTAGTGATGTGCCAGTTGGCAGTTGTTTTAATTAATGAACCTCCCCTGTAATAAGCCGAACCAGATGCAAAAGAGAAAGACTCGAATGTTCCATCAGAATTAAACTTAATACCATTTGCATATGTGAATCCATCTTTCCATTGATTATAGTTATAGTTATAGTATGCCCAATAACCACCAGAACTAGTTCCATAAGAATATTTTCCAACTAATTCTTTTTCAGTTGCTGTCAATATTCTGTTTGAAGCGGTATTAGAAGTTGAACTTCCTTTTTTCCATTGAGCATGATATGTCACTTTCTTTTTAACCTTTGTTGCTTTTGTAATTTTTGTTCCACCAGATTTTTTTGTGTACCAACCTTTAAAGGTATAACCTACTTTTGTTGGTGTTTTAGGAAGTTTTCCTATTTTTTTACCTTTAATAACTGTGGTTGCTTTTGTGTTTGCTGTTCCTATTTTACCACCATTTGCATTCCATGTTATTTTCACCTTCTTAGGTGCTGCATCAACAGCTTGTACTGACCCTAAAGCTACAGAAAGCATTAGTATAGCTATAATAGCTATTATAAATACTGAAATTAATTTGTTTCTTTTCATAAAATAATCCTCAATATAAATTTCTTATTTAAAATTTTTATAATATATTTTATAAAAACAATAAAAAAATTTTATAAAATATATAAAAATATACCTCTAAAATTATACAAAAAATTTTAATAAAAAACTTGCATAATCATATAATATACTATATTACACGAAACATATATATTTAATGATAAAGCAAAAAGCTCTCAAAACTAATATCAATTAAAAAAAATGAAAAGAACCCACAACAAAGAAAATTTACTGAAAAACAATAAAAATAACAATAATTAAGAAAATTAAAGAAAAAATAGTTAATTAAACGAAAATTGAAAAATAAAAAAATACAAAAAATTAAATCATAGTGCAACTATTGATTTAATTTTTAAAAAACTCATTTTGTAGTTTTAAAATACTGAAAACCCTTAAGGTTTTTTAAATGTTAACATAAAGATTGTTCTTCTACCTATAGCTACAGCCCTATCAGCTATTCTTTCAAAGAATCTAGCTAAGAATATTAGGTTTATAGTTTGAGTAATGCTCTCTTTATCTTCAAACATTGCATCAGTAACCTGTTCTAATATTGAATCAAAAAGATCATCTACTTTATCATCATCTTTTCTAAGTTCTTTTGCCATTTCAATGTTTTGGTCAAAGAATGCATAGATACCTTTACTCAATACCATTTGAACATAATCTGCCATATATTGTAAATCTTCAATTAACTTTACAGGAACTGGAGCATCTTTAGCAAAAATTGATATATCAGCTATATTAGCTGACAAGTAGCCAATTCTTTTTAAATGACTAGTATTTCTTATGGTGGATTCAATAAACATTAAATCCCCAGCAACTGGTTGTTCAACAGCTATAAACTTTATACACTTTCTTTCTAAATCAAAAGTAGCTTCATCAATCTCTTTACTTTTGGCAACTACTTCTTCAGCTACTTTTTCATCATATTCACTTATTAAAGTAATGGCCTTACGATGGGATTCTATAACCATTTGCCCCATCTTTTCTGCCTCATCTTTTATAGTATTAATTCTATTTTTAAATGATATTCGAGGATATTCTTTATCCATATGTACAACCCCTTAAATAACTTTTAGTAATTTTATAATTTTAATATTAAATTTTATTAATTTATATTACTTTATATTGATTTATAATAATTTATAATAATTTATAATAATTTATAATAATTTATAATAATTTATAATAATTTATAATAATTTATAATAACATTAACCAAATCTTCCAGTAATATAATCTTCTGTTCTTTTATCCTGAGGATCTATAAATATCTTATCTGTTAAATTACTTTCAACAATTTCTCCATGAAGGAAAAAAGAAGTATATTTAGATACTCTTGTAGCTTGTTGCATATTGTGAGTTACAATTATTATAGTATATTCCTTCCTAAGTTTGTGAATCAAATCTTCAATCTTTGTAGTTGAAATTGGATCTAATGCAGAACAAGGTTCATCCATTAGAATAACTTCTGGATTGTTAGCTATTGTTCTAGCTATACAAAGTCTTTGTTGTTGACCTCCAGATAATCCCATAGCTGAATCATCAAGTTTATCTTCAACTTCTTCCCACAATGCAGCAGATTTTAAACTTTCCTCTACTCTTGCAGAAATTGCATCATCATCACTTAATCCATGAACTTTAAGCCCATATGCCACATTTTCAAAAATAGATTTAGGAAACGGATTAGGTTTTTGAAAAACCATTCCAACTTTTTTTCGCAGATCAACTACATCCATTTTTGGATTATAAATATCTACTCCATCGAGAAAAACATTTCCCTTATGAGAAAATGTAGGAATTAAATCATTCATCCTATTAACAGTCCTAATGAATGTAGATTTACCACAACCAGAAGGTCCAATAAGTGCTGTAACTGTATTTTTAGGAATCTCTATATTTACATCTTTAAGTATATGAGCATCCCCAAAATACACATTTAAATTTTCAACTTCTATTCTGTTCATATTAACCCCTTGTTAATTAATTTTTACTTAATAATATTCTTATAATATAAAGTTATATTCAATTCAATTAATATTTTATTTTCATTAATTGTAAATATCATCTATCTCCCCATTATTTTTCTTTGATATCTATCTATCAAATAGTTAGTAACTAAAGTTACAATTAAAACAATTAACACAAGAACTGCTGCTGTTGCAAATGCATTTTCAAGAGAAATTCCTTCAGTAGCTAAAATATACAAATGAAGTGGAAGTGGCCTTCCAGGATCAAATATAGAAATAGGTACTGAGTTAGCAGCCCCTACTGCAAACATAACTGCAGCTGCTTCTGATATAGCTCGGGTCATTCCAAGAATTATTCCTGTTACAATTCCAGGAATAGCTGCTGGAAGAATAACCCTATATATTGTTTGCCATTTAGTAGCTCCAAGCCCATAGCTACCTTCACTATATGAACTAGGTACTGAAGATAAAGTGACCTCAGACACTTGAAATATTGTTGGAAGTGCCATTAGTGCTAATATTAGTCCTCCAGAAAGGATTGAGTATCCAAACTCAAGAGCCACTACAAAAAATGCTAATCCAAAAAGACCATAAACGATGGATGGAATTGAAGCAAGTGTCTCTGCCCCAAAACGTATTACTTTAGTAATTTTACTTTTGCCAGCATATTCAACTAAATATACAGCAGCACCAACCCCTAGAGGAGTAGCTACAATACCTGCAATAAAAGTAACATAGAGACTTGATATAATCATTGGGAAAATCCCACCATACTTACCAGAATCAATAGGGTCTGAAAATATAAACTCTAGATTTACTGATGGAAGACCATTCACCAAAATGTAACCTAATATAATTATGAGAAGCAATACCGTAATCATACCCGCCAATACAAATATCATGTTCATAATTTTTTGAGATGTTTTAGGAGAAAATAATCTTAGTGAGATACTCATAAATATCCTCCTCCTACATCAACTTTGTATTTAAACTGTATGTAATTTGCAACCAATAAAAGAATTATTATAATTATAAAAAGAACAATAGCGGTCCCAAATAGTGCATTATAATGAAGACCAGTTGCATAACCCATTTCTATAGCTATATTTGAAGTTAATACCCTTACTGGATCAAATATTGATCCAGGGATTTGTACAACATTACCTGCCACCATAATAACAGCTAACGTTTCTCCAATAGCCCTACCCATACCTAAAATAATAGCAGTTATAATACCAGGAAGAGCTGCAGGAAATACGACACGCCTTATTGTTTGCCAATTAGTAGCTCCAAGCCCAAAAGAAGCTTCCCTATACTCATGAGGAACTGCTCTCAGTGAATCTTGAGAAATTGTTGTAATGGTCGGTAAAATCATAACTGTTAAAATAAGTGATGCAGCAAACATACTAAAACCAGTACCTCCAAAATTCACCCTTAATATAGGAACCATCATGATTAACCCAAAAAAACCATAAACAACAGATGGAATACCTGATAAAGTTTCAATAACAGGTTTTAAAATTTTTCTCACGTTATTAGGGGCTACTTCAGCCATGAATATAGCAGTAAGAAGTGACAATGGTACTGCCATAAGTAAAGACAATAACGTCACATAAATTGAGCCTATAATCATTGCAAAGACCCCATAATCCCCATGATTAGGAGACCATGTCATTCCAAATAAGAAATTAAAGAATCCATAGTCTTCGAAAGCAGGGAGCCCTTCCATTAATATAAATGAAATAATAAGAAGAATTATTACAATAGAAAAAATAGCAGTTACAAAAAGCCCTTTTTCTATTAAAAATTCAGAAAGTCTATTTTTATCCATAAAAATCCCTATAAACCTTATTTAATGCACAATAAATGTTAATAAATAATTAACATATTTATTATTATTTTAATGAAGTTTTATTGTAAAATTTTATTATATATACATTATACATTTCAATATATAAATTATATTTTTATATTTATACTATTAAATTTTATTAATTTTTTATATCTCTATAAATAACTTTTAGATATGAATTAAATAATATATAAATATAAAAATATTTCCCATAAATACAATAAATTAAATATTTTATAAAAAAATAGAGGATTAAATTAACAATCCTACATATTGAAGAAGTAAATAAAAATTAATAAAAAATCATTGCTACATATAAATATGAAACAATGATTAATTCAAAAACTAAATAAAGAATAAATTTTATTAAATAAAAATTTAATTAAAATCTAATATCCTCTATTTAGTTACTTATCACTTAATTAAGCAGTGGATTTTATAATTCTTTCTTCATGTAAAATTTTATCTCCTTCTGAACCCATTACCCAGTCAATAAATGCTTTTACTTCACCAGTAGGAGCTCCTTTTGTTAAGAAGATAAATGGTCTTTGTAATTCATAAGTTCCATCAGCTATAGTTGCATCACTAGGAGTTACACCACCAATAGATAGTGCTTTTATATCATCACTCATACTAGCATAGGAAACAAAACCAATTGCATTAGGATTCCCTTTAACTGCTTCTGTAACAGCACCAGTAGAAGTTTGAACAGCAGCATCAGATTTAATTGGGGTGTCTTTTCCCATAACAATAGATTCAAATGCATCTAATGTTCCAGAACCATCTTCACGAGTTATTAAATTAATTGTTGCATCTGGACCACCAACATCTTTCCAATTGGTTATTTTCCCAGAGAAAACATCTTTAAGTTGCTCTTTAGTAAGACCAGAAGCAGAATTTTCTTTGTTAACAGCTATGACAATACCGTCTTGACCAAGAACAAATTCTTCTAAACCAGTTTTATCTTCAGGTTTCAAGTCTTTAGAACTTGTACCAATATTGGCAGTTCCATCTTGAGCACCTTTAATACCTACACTAGAACCTCCCCCTTGAACATTAATTTTAACGTTAGGATGTTCCTTCATATAGGTTTCAGCGAGTTTTTCTGCAACAGGTTGCACAGAAGTTGATCCAACAACATTAATAGTAGATGAGTCGCTTCCGCCACCTAATGCACCACTAAGTACTAAACCAGCTATTGCTATTACAGCAATAACTGCTACAATTATTATTATATTTTTGGTATTCATATTTCATTACACCTCTATAAATACTTACAATTTTTCATATATAAATGTTACTACTATGTGTTAAAAAGTACACTAAATATGAATAAAAATAATAAAAAAAATTTAAAATAAAAATAATTTTACACAAAAAGTGAAAAAAATTACTTTAAAAAAATGATAAAAATTAATTTCTTTAAAAATAAAAAGTTGAAAGCCCTTAGAAATGATGATGATTTAAGATAAAAAGTGTTAAAAAATAATAAAAAAATAAATAAATTAAATTATATATTATCTAAAGCTTCTTGGAATAGTAGGTCTAGGGATATTCTTATGAAACTCAGTAGCCGCATCAGTAATTTCAACACATATATCACCAATCCTTTCGAATGATTTAACCAATCGAGAAAGATAAATATAATAAGTAGACATATCTTTATCATCAAAAGAGGTTTCAGCCATTTCAACAGCTATACAATTAAGTGTCTTTTTCTGAATAGAATGAACTTTTTCTTCTAATTCCATGATTTCATCTTTTAAAGATAATTTTTCATTCAAAAATGCGTCCATTGAAAGATTAACCATTTTACTAACCGATTTATACATAGACTTTAATAATTTTATTATTTCTTCATTAATATCAGAGTCTGCTTCATTAATAACAAATTTTGAAAAGTGAACAGAATAATCCCCAATACGTTCCAAATCATATGCGATTTCATTAAAAATTAGAGTTTTTGAAAACTGAGTAGATGGATCTATACTAACCACAGTTTCAACAGAAGAACGTAATTTTTCAAACATATTATTAGTAGTATAATCCATTTCCATAGCTAAATCAGCTTTTTCAACATCACCTTCAACTAAAGCTTCAAAAGCCATTTTCAACTGTTTTTCAACATGTTCAGCCATGTTTTGTAACATACCTTTTATTAAAAAAGTGGCGGAATGATCTTTAGAAACAATATCTTCATCAAACATTGCAGAAAACTCTTCATACTTTTTTAAGTCAATGATATAAGCCCTTTTAACTATGTCTTCATCCATTAGAGGTTTAAGTAACTTTGTAACATAACGTCGACTAAGTCCAAGTTTTTCAGCAATTTCATCTTGAGTTGAAGGGTTTTCATATAGAATAAAGTTTAATATGTCTTTAAGAGTTTTGTTTAGTTTAGCCATTGTATCTTAAATTATATATTTTATTGAAGTTATTTATATATTTTAATTATAATTTTATAATAATTTATTATATAAATTAAAATTTTATAAAAACAATGCATATAAATTAAAATTTTATAATAATAATATAATAAATATAAATAAAAATTAAATAATATATTTAAATTAAAATTTTATAAAAATGTATTTAAATTAAAATTATATAAAAACAATGCATATAAATTAAAATTTTATAATAATAATATAATAAATATAAATAAAAATTAAATAACAATATTACTATTTTTTATTTATTTTTTTAAAAAAACTCGTATACTTAGACATAGTGCTCGTTTTACTAGATTTTATAGATTTTACATTATCTTCTGAGTTTTCTATTTCATTTACTTCAATATTTTTATCTCTTCCTTTATATAATGTAATAGATTCTGAAAATATTTTTACTATAATAAATGATAAACTTACAAATATTCCAATTAACAATATCAAATCGATAATTTTAAAGTGAGTAATATAAAAATTAAAAAAGCTTGGGTTAATATCGATTAATCCTCTTATCAGTAAGAATATTCCTAAAAATAGATTGATTATTCCATATTTCTTTTTAATAATTTTTCCCTGAAATAAAGGATATATTCCCATTATAATCAAGCCAATACCCATCATCCTTACTAAATTATCATTAGTTAATTTTTCAAGCTCTAAAAAAATCATTAAAAAGTTAGATCCTCGGAAATTAAAAGAGTGAATAATAGCTATAATAAATATACCTAGAAGAATAGCAATTAAAATCAAAGGAATTATATACACTATTTCATTTTCAACTTTTCGAATTGTGGCATTTTCAAGAGGTTCTTTGACAAATAAAGAAAGAACTTGATACAAAATAGCACCAATTACAGCACCAATTACAGTTCCTCCTATTCCTAAATAGCTAGTAGTTAAAGCAGCGAGTCCTGCTATTAAACCTGCCATTCCTATATCAAAAGATTTAGCCATTAAAACACCAATGAATTGTTTAATTTTAATAAAACTAATTAATACATTTATAATATTTTTCTAAATAAGAATAAATACTTTCATTTATAATATTTTTCTAAATAAGAATAAATACTTTCATTTATAATATTTTTCTAAATAAGAATAAATACTTTCATTTATAATATTTTTCTAAATAAGAATAAATACTTTCATTTATAATATTTTTCTAAATAAGAATAAATACTTTCATTTATAATATTTTTCTAAATAAGAATAAATACTTTCATTTATAATATTTTTCTAAATAAGAATAAATACTTTCATTTATAATATTTTTCTAAATAAGAATAAATACTTTCATTTATAATATTTTTTAAATAAAAATGATTCGTTTTGTAGGACATATGATTAAACTTTAAATAAAAAAAATTAAATAAATTAAGAGCCTTAGGGGGGATTCGAACCCCCGGCCTATACCTTACCAAGGTATCGCTCTACCGGCTGAGCCACTAAGGCAATTTACTTTGAATAACTCATTTATCTACAAAAAGATTATATAATTTTAAGTGCAGGGGAAGGGATTCGAACCCTCGAAGGCCTACGCCAGAGGATCTTAAGTCCTCCCCCTTTGGCCGCTCGGGCACCCCTGCATACGAAATATTATTTGAATATTATATGATATTTCTAGAAGTATATCTTCTATAAAATTTTTTATTTAATATTATATTTTAAATTATTTAATATAAACTTATATAATTATTTATAATAATAAACTTATAATTATTCTAATATATAAATAATTTATATCTTATAAATTATTCTAATTTATAATATTATTATATTTAAAATAAGTTATATATTTATAAATTTTATAATTATTTTATATAATATTTTAAATAATTAAATCAAAATTACAACAATAAAAATTATGATAATAATAATATATAAGCTTTGCTATAATAAAATATTTTGAAATACAAATAAAATAAGGATAAAATTAAATAAATGCAAAAAACAATAAAGGTCATACTATGGAAAAACCTAATTTTAAGAATATTTTAAAAAGATTTACAATAATAGATATATTAATAATATTATGTGTTATAGGAGCAGTAATATTCGCATTTGCCCATATTGGAGGAAGTGAAGATAGTAACCAATCAATATCATTTGATTCTTCTACATTGAATAAATTACATGAAAAATATTTATCTTTTTATAGAGAAGGAAACATTGTTAACAGCCATGTGGGAGGATACAATTCAAGTTCTGGAGAATATGAAGAATTATATGGAGTGGTTAAATGGGTAGATATCGATGCTAAAGGATATCCTCAGGTTTTATTAGATGTGGATGGGTATGATGTGCTTGCAGCACTTTATAAAGATAATTACAATCCAGACATTTATATTGAATATATAACACTTGAAACAGACGGAAGTGTGTATAAAAATCTAACTGAAGTTCAAATAAGTCCTATGAGTATTTCTAATTTAGATGAAATAAATAACAAAATGCATAATCAAACAAATTATACTGTTGATACAAATATAGCTATTGAAACAAAAGACAGTCAAGTATTTCAAGAATTAGCTAATGAATTATATTCTAATGGGAAAAAAAGATCAGTGCGAACCTTTAATGAAAATGTTCAAAATCAAATATCTCTTATTATGGCTTCAAATAATGAATTAAATATAGCTTCAAAGATTCTTGGAAGCATAAATGGTCGAACAGACATTATAACTATAAGAGTCTATAATTCAACCCCTGAAGATATTGCTAATATAGAAAATTCATTTGATGTGCTTAATGTGTGGAAAATCACTTAAAATAAAAGTGTTGCATTTAAATTAGAATTTAAAGTGAATTTTATGAGTATTATATATTCAACAACTAAAATTATAAGTGAATTTTTTGAAAAGTTCTTTAAAAAATCGCTTTTATTTACAACAATCTTTGCAATTGGAAGGTGGCTTGAAAATCAATGGATTAATAGCTATTTTAAAGGACTATATCCTGATGAAGAATTCCTGAACATTTTTAACAAAAGTAAAATTCTTTCAAATCATATCTTCTCACCATTGATTCTTATTTTAGTTTTTAGTATATTCTTAATTCTTTCATTGAATCCTGTTACATTTGATTTAATAATAAACATAGCTATTGCATTTATAGCTTTTATTATTGGAGCGATGTTTATTCCTAGATTTTTTTTAAATAACAATGAAAACAAAAACAAAAACAATGAAAACAAAAACAAACACAATGAAAACAAAAACAAAAACAACGAAAACAAAAACAACGAAAACAAAAACAACGAAAACAAAAACAACGAAAATAAAAGCATTGACAATACTAAAATAATAAAGTTCAACTCAAAAACTATATACTCAATAGGATTTTGTTTAGTTCTTATTGGAATTGTCTCTTTCTTTTTAAGTATAAGTTCTGTTGGGGGTTTACCTATTTTAAATCCCTCACTTAGGTATGTTTTAAAACCTGCCTTTACTATGCCTGTATTTTTAATGATACCTGGAATAGGATTTATGGCTTCCTATTATTTAGATCTATTTAAAAAAGGAATCCTCAGTAGATCACAAGTCAGATTTAGATTTCTGTTGTTAACATTACTTGCCAGTTTATTTTTACTTACTTTAGGCTATAGAACCCATATAGTTGCAGTTCTCCTTATGATGATAATAATTGGTTATTATGGTAAGGTATTAGCTGTTTGGGAAGTTGTTATTGGAGCACTACTAGGAGTAGCTATGATTATAGGATTAGGTTATTATAGGTCTATTGAAGAACTTGCAATAACTACTAACACAAGTCCTTTTTACTCTCTTCAAAATAGGGCTGATTTTACATTAAATGTGCTTAATCAACTTAACCATATATCTGGAGACTTTGGGTTAATGCATGGACAACTTACACTAAGTGCAATACCTAGTGCTAGTGACTTTGGACCTCGAACCATAATAGGAAGATTAATTGCCTGGAGAAGTGAAGTGACACTTACCCCTACACTTATTGGTCCAATGTTAATTGATTTTGGTAGAATTGGTGTTGGAATTTTTATGGGACTTCTTGGTTTTATTTTAGGAATTGGATATAAAATATTAGAAAAAGAGAGTAATTCTTTCTACATTTTACTTTATGCACTTTTATTAACCTATGGAATAATCGGAATAGAAACAGGTATATTAGATATTCAAGTATTATTTTACTTTTTTATAGGATTTTTCGTTTATTTGGCTAATATTATAAGAAATAAAAAAAGTATATCTAATTAAATTCATATTTTTGACATATTAATGAAATCATTTAAAACCAATCATTATATTTATATCTTCTTCTAAAGCAGCTAAATCTAAGCTAGTAAAGAAAGAATAAAAAAAAGCACCTTCATTCACAAATCCAATGTGTCTCTGCTTGGAACTTACTCCAGATTTAGAAATTTTGCTCACAAAATCAAATGTTTCTACATCTTCAATGTTTCTCATAATAGGTTTTGATGTTTCTGCATTATTATCATTTAAAAATTTTACCATGAAATCTCGCCAATAATTGATGTCTTTTCCACCGTCACTCGCTACAGAAAAAGAGAAAGTTCCACCTTTGCCTTTATCTGTCCTCATAGCTACAACTTCAGTGGGATTTTTTGCTTTATTTTCAAATTCATACCAATTTGAAGGATAATTAAAAGCTATTTTATCATTTTCAAATCTTTTAATGAATATCTCATCTTCTTTTTCTTCATTTTTACTGCCAAAATTAGTCATATTTTCACATTTTAACTATAAATTTCATATTTGATTTATTATTTCTATATTTATTATATATTTTATTATATATTTTATAAATATATTCTATAACTAATTTTAAAATTTAAATATATATTTTATAAATATATTCTAAAATTAAATTTTAAAATTTTAATATATATTTTATAAATATATTCTATAATTAAATTTTAAAATTTTAATATATATTTTATAAATATAATTATATTTTTTATAATATTTTTTATAAATATATAAATTATTATAATACTTATTTAAAAGTTTAAAAAAATTTAGAATAATATTAAGAATATAATAAATTAAAGATTATAAATATAATTAATATAATAAAATTAAGGAAAAATAAAAATATAAAGGGATAAAATAATGAAACCAACAGCTTACTGTAAAGATAAAAAGATAATGAAAGTATATCTTGGAAAAAAAGACATATTTTTAGAAGATGAAGCTAAATTAATAGAAGAAGGTTTAGTAAGATGTGAAGATATGGAAAAACTTTTAATAGAATCTTTAAAAGGTGAAGATATAGATTTTTCAGATTATATCGATTTAGATTTACTTGAAGTAACAGATTTTGAAAAGAAAGTTTATAATGAAACTATGAAAATAAGAAAAGGAGAAGTTAAAACTTATAAAGAAATTGGAGAAGCTATCGGAACAAAAGGATATCGGGCTGTTGGAAATGCGCTTAATAAAAATCCTATAGCTATTATAGTTCCCTGTCACAGAGTAATTGGATCTAATATGAGTTTAACTGGTTTTCGTGGTGGCTTAGATATGAAAAAAGAAATGCTTGAAAATGAAGGGGTTAAAGTTAAAAAAGAAAAGGTTGTAAAATAAAAAAAAATAAAAAAACGGTTCTTTAAGTAAAAACCGTTTGTTGTTGTATGGAGTGTTTTACACTACCAAGGAACACTACCTACTCTATCCTTTATGTATCTGTCAGTTTGTAGTTGGAACTCATCATGAGCATCTAAAAAGTCAAAACATTGCTTTCCTGCAAAACTATTTTGGTCAATGGTGAAACCAATCTTATGTGTCCATATTTCCACATCACCCCAAGGCGACCAAACATAGCCAAATTCTTCATAATATCCATAGGTATCCCTATCAGTTTGACTACTCCACTGTGATATGCATGTCAACACACCATTGTTGATAGACCAAAACCCTCGTTGCCTCATGTCTGCAAAACTAGTAAAATGATGATAAGCAATATAAGTACCGTCAGCATAGAAACGATATACTTGACCACCATCAAAATAACTACCCCATGTTCCAACAAGTTTCTGTTCATCTTTGTTTAAGACTCTTTTCCACTGTGCATACACAATAGTGTTTTTTGAAGGCATTTTTGTTGTTGAGCTTACTTTTGTTCCGCCTGTTTTAGATGTATACCAACCATTAAAAACATACCCTGGACGAGTTGGTGTTGGTAATGCTCCATAAGCTTTTTTATTTCCAACTTTTTTAGATTGTGTTGTTATATTTCCCCCATTAGGGTCGAATGTTAGTGTGTATTGTTTTGCCCATTGTGCATAGTGGTTTACTTTCTTTTTAATTTTTGTATTAACAGTTACTTTAGTTCCACCCGTTTTCTTAGTATACCATCCATTAAATACATATCCTACTCTTTTTGGTGTTGTAGGTAGTTTTTTAACCTTTGCACCTGTTGTATGTGTGGTTACTTTTGTTTTTGCAGTTCCTATTTTTCCACCATTTCCGTTCCATGTGACTTTCACTTTAGCTGAAGAAACAGCTTGTACTGATCCTAAAACCATTGTAAGCATGAAAATAGCTACAATAGCTATTACAAATACAGAAAATAATTTATTTGTTTTCATGATAATATTCTCCAATGTAAATTCATTTTTTTAAAAATTTTATTATATATTTTATAAAATTTATATTTTTTATAAAATTATAAAAATAAATTATACATAATTTATAAAAACCTGTATAAATTATATGATATAATATAATAAAACAAATTATATAAATTTATTGAATAAATAAAAAGTTCAAAAAACTCTACATCATTGAAAAAATGAAAAAAAACTTAAATAAAAAAGTGTTAAAAAAAACAAGCAAAATCAGGAGCCTATAACTAAAAATATCCATTAAAAATCAGAATTATTAATAAATTTTGTAAAAAAATAAAAATAATTTAAAATAAATAAATTCCAAAGTAATAAAAATAGAAAAATTTATATTATTTAATTACAAATAATAATTATAAATAAATTTTGGGTGTGTATAGAAAAAATAAAAACAATAGCACGGGGTCATACAAGAATAAAATAATAAATAAGTATGCTGGTGCATTAAATGAATAAAATAGATTATAGAAAGATAAAAATTAGATTATATGATGAAAAAATAGATTTAAGTGAATTTAGCTGTGATGACGAAGATTTAGATGAATTTTTAAAGGAAGATTCAATTAAACAACAGGATTATATGCTAAATAGTACATACATAGCTATCTATGAAAAAGAAGTAATAGGATTTTTTACAATATCAACAGATAATATCCCTCTCAAAAGTCTGGGTAAAAATTATAAAAAACTTTTTAAAGAGAAAGGGATTAAATATGATAAATTACCTGCTTTAAAAATAGGTAGATTAGGAATAAGAAAAGATTTTCAAAATAAAGGTATAGGAAAATATCTACTAAAATCAATATTAAACAAAAGCATTGAAATATGGTCCAAAGATACAGGATTCCGATTTATAACCATTAATGCCTATCCTGAAAACAATGTTATAAATTTTTATGAAAAATTTGACTGTAAAAATATAATAAGTAAAGAAGAAAAAGATAAACGATTAAAAAAATATATAAAAGCTATGGAAAGAAAAGATTATAGAACTGCAAATAAAATAACAATTCCTTTGTACAATGATTTATATCAATATAAAATTAATCATCCTCAAAAGGATCATGATTCTTAAACAACTCTTTAAGCTCTTTTGCAAGTTTTTTTTGTCTTTCTGTTGGTGGTTCAAACATTCTTCGTGCAAATCTATCCGCATCTTTGCCATATACTGTAGGTGTTGGTTCAATAGGTCTTGCCATGTTAATTCCTCCTATTAAATTTTTATATTAATAATATTGTTTTTAGTAATATATAATTATATGGGTATTGGGTGAAATAATAAAAAAGAATAAAAAAGAATAAAAAAGAATAAAAAAGAATAAAAAAGAATAAAAAAGAATAAAAAAGAATAAAAAAGAATAAAAAAATTATAAACTAAATTTAAAAGTTTTAATAGCTTTTTGAAGCTCTTCAACCAGATTTTCATCTTTTTCAAGTACTTGAAGATCTTCAATAGAGAGAACATTTAAAGCATTATCTTTACATGCATCAACGCATGCAGGAATTATCTTATCTGAATCAAAACAAAGTGTGCACTTTCTAACTGACTTTTTTTCCTTATCATAAACTATGGTTCCTACAGGACAAGCCATTATACACAATTTACAAAGTATACACTTTTCTTCATTAACTTTCAAGATTTCTCCATCTCCCTCATCCATCAGTTCAATAGCATTACTTGGACAAATTTTGCGACACGGAGCTATATCTGGAGGACAATGCATACAAAAAATAGGAATTAATCCTACTTTTCTCACTCTTGCAGTTCCATGAGTTTTTTTACATGCATTAACACAATCTTCACATTCACTACACATTTGTGGGTCTTTGACAACTAATGTTTTCATAGTTCACCGTTATATAAAAACTTTTAAAACTTCATTAATTTCCATAATAAATATCTTAATATTTATCATCAAAAAATATCTTAATATTTATCATCAATAAATTCAGCTAAGGCAGAAGAGTCTCTTGGACCTACCATAACGTCCCAACCAGTTTCATCCTCAATTTCACCACTTATTGGAGCAGCTAATCCTGGAATAATCATTTTTTTATTTTTAATTTTATTTTCAATACCTGAATCTTTAACTAAATCAGCTACAGCTTTACCATCAAATTGTCCTCCAGCAATAGCTACATCCACTGCTTTACCAACGGTATCAAGAACTAAAAGATAACAAGTTGCATCAGCGGACTTTAAATCTCCTTCAACAGTATAATAAGTTAAGGAAAAGTTTGTGGTGATAACAACAGCTGAATTTTCATCTACATCACCAAACTCATAAATTCCTGCATCAACAGCTTGTGGTTTTCGTGGGTCAGTGTATATACTTTGTCTTAAAGTTAAAACTGGAATAAGTTCCCATATATCTGTTCTTTTAAGTATAAGAATATCAGCATATTTATTAATCAAAGTTGAAGCAACTGTAGCTTCCATTACTCTTTTTTCAATTTCATCACTTTCTTTATTAAGTCGGACAAGTGGAGGAATTCCTAGTAAAGGGTATCTAAAGTCTTCATCTTTATCTTCAACAGCAAGACGTCGACTCATTATAAAGTTATCTAAAGTATCTCCAATCCCTTCTTGAGTTAAAGTTCCTGGATCTAGAACAATGTCTTCAACACCATTTGATTTTAAAGTAAATACTAAATCTTTCATTCCTCCCATGTCTCTCGGAGAGAAAACAGTAAGTGGGCATTGATATTTAATAGCTAAATCACACATTTGGAAAATATTGTCCTTAGTTGCTGCATACATTAATGGTCGTTCATCACCAATAACTTTAAGAGCTTCTTCCATAGCTTGTGGGTCAAAAGTAACTAAAATCACAGGATATTTAGCTTTTTTGAGTTTTTTAGCACATTCAGCAAATTTATTTGCATCTCCTGATTTATTTCTAAGAGCTATAAGATCGAGAGTGAGAACTTCACCAGTTCTTTCAAATTCTAAATTTTCCACTATTTTTACCTTTTCATCAAATTCAACAGAATCCAAATCATCGGGAATATCAATAGCCAGTGCCGTTTCATTATAGTATGATTCTTCATATCTATAAAGAACTTCATCCCCACCAATAACTCTAGTTTTTTCACCTGTTCCAATGGTAATTTCTTTAACTGCAGGAGCAAGTAATTCATCCAGTTCTTCAAATTGTTTATCAGTTAACTCAGTACATAATGAAAGGTCAACTTCTTTATCTGATAATTTTGTTGCAAAAGCCATACAACTTGCTTCTCCGCAATCTTCACAGTTTGTTTGTGGTAACAATTTATAAACATCCATTGCAGTAACTTTAGCCATAATAAAACCCCAATTTTCTATTAATTAATTTTTTTATATACTTATTCTGATTAATTCAATTATTATAATTATTATAATTATTCTCCTTACTCTAACTCAGCTATCCAATTGTCAATTTCTGGAGAAGGAGTTGATAGATATTCTTTTGTAAAGGTATCTCCAATTTCTCTAAGTATTTTTACTGAATCTGGGTGAAGCATCATAAATATATCTACTCCATTTAACATCATTGTAAGTCCTGTGAAAATTTCCCATAAAGGCCCTCTGTAATCTGTTGGTCCCCATTCATCTTTTTTCATCCAAGCTTCTCTTGAACCCCATGCATTAGTTGTACCAGAAGACATTGGCATTTGCAGGTCAGGATCTCCTTTAAGCCCACCTAATCGAGTTCTTGTGACAACATCGATAGAAAATTCTATACCATATCCCAGTGCACAGGTAGTTGGATCCATTACAATATCTTCTTGTTTTAACCCATCTTTCATCAAATATCTATTTAATGATTTTTGCATATTAACATCAGTAATAGCCCATGAAAGTACTGCGTGTCCATAATCAACCGCAGATTTAGCTACTTTATGATAATCTAAGTCTAAATTAGCTGAAGCAAGTAAACATCTTTCTCCTTCAGCTACCTCTGCTGCAGCTTCAAGTACGAGTGGGTCTTTAACTGGATCTCCAGATCCTCCAATTATAAGAGGAACATCAACTGCTTGAAGTAGTTCTTCAACAACTTGAGCTCCTTCTCGTGGAGATTTATCCATAACTTTTGGTCCGGTACCTATTAAATGCATTGTAACCATGTTTGCACCATAATCTTTAACTACTTTTTTTGCCCATTCTCCAGGAGATTCCATAACATCATCAAAACGTTCTCTTATAGGACGAGGTAGTCCCGGCATAGGAATATCAAAAACATCGAAAGTCACAACTGGAGGATTTGGCTGTGGCTCCTCAAATCTATAAAGTGCATTTTGACCCCCAAGAAATACTGGTTTTCTACTTCCAGCTCCTAACTGAACTTGAGCTATTTTACCAGGATATTCTCTAATAGGTTGTTTAAACTCAGGTGCTTTTAATATAGTTTTTTCAATTTGTTTTTCAGCTAATTGTTGTCGGTTTATAGTTTGTTGAACTGTTCTAGCTATAGCTGGAGCTAAATTAATTTCTAACTCATCAAAATCCATTCTAAATTCATCCAATTCAATAGATTCCACATTTTCCAATAGCTTTAATAGCTGATCGATTTGACTCATAAGTCCACATCCTCACTTATTGTATTATTTTTATAAATTTTGATATTGTAAATTTTATTTTAAATTATACATGAAAATTTTATTTCTAAAATTTTTTATTTTTTATTATAATTTATATACAATTTGTAAATGATTTATTTATATTTTATATGCAAATTGTTCACAATTTGTTATAATTTGTTATAATTTATATAAGATTTTTATATAATTTATTTATAATTTGTATATAATTTTATAAATTTATTTAAATTTTTATGCTATTTTTGTTAATAATTTTTATGCTATTTTTGTTATAATTTTTAATATTTTTTATAATTATTTTTTTATTTTATTATGATTAAGTATAGTTTAATTAATTTTAATATAATTTATATGATTTTTAAAATACCTTTAAGTAATAATATTTTCATTTTATTAATCAATAATCTTATCGATAAGCTCTTTTACAACCATAACTGCCTCACTATCATCAGGAAGTTCCATTAAAGATTTTCCTTCTAAGTCAAATTCAGCTATCATCTCATCGTCATGAATTAAACCAATGACTTCTAAACCTGTTTCTTGAGCTTTGTTCATAAATTCTTCTTCATTACCAACTTTCACTCTATTTAGTATTAAATAAATATGTTTAAAAGATATTTCTAATTCTTTAGATAATTTTTTAACCCTTGAAGCTGTGTGTAAACCTCTTTTTGAAGAATCTGAAACAACCAACATTACATCAACACTTTGAGTTGTTCTACGACTTAAATGTTCAAGGCCTGCTTCAGTATCTATTACAATGTAATCATAGTTAGAGGAGATATTTTCTATGATTTTTCTAAGCATAGTGTTAACAGCACAATAACATCCAGTACCTTCTGGCCTACCCATCATGAGTAAGTCATATTCTGGTGTTTCAACAATAGATTCCATTACATTATAATCTAAAATATCCCATTTATTTACTCCATGAGGAATATTTCCTTGACCTATATCTTTCTTTAAATTTTCTCTAACGTCTCCAACACTTTTAGAGACCTCCATTCCTAAAGATTCAGGAATATTTGAATCAGGATCTGCATCGATTATTAAAAGATCTTTACCAGTTTTAGACAATAATTTTACCAAAATAGACGCAACAAGAGTTTTTCCTGTTCCACCTTTTCCACTTACAGCTATTATCAATTTAATCACATCAAGTTAAATTTCATATTTAATATCAATATAAAATATCATTTGTAACTAACTAAATCATTTTTTATATTTTTTAATAATAACCTTCTCTGCGTAAATTTTAGCATTCTTAAAGATTATTTTAGTTCCACCAGATAAAGGCATACTGATTTCAGGAGCATTTGTTACAGGAACAAACTCTTGAGGAATGTCCATAGCTATTCCTTCGGTGTATTCTTCACTACCCGATGTAGCTACTTCTTCGTCATCTATTTCTTCTTTTTCATCTTTTTGTATTAATCTTTCTATAATAGGATGATTTTTTTCTTCAAGATAATCTTTTACACCATTAATACTAGTTGCATCATCTTCAGTAGGTATCTTCTCATAAAGCTCTTCTGGAATAAATCCTTCAAGAGAAGCTTTAATATCACTTGGCATCCAAACAATTCTCTCATATGCTCCATCAGCTTGTAAAAATTTTGGAGACCTCATGTATTCTAAGCTAAGACCTGAAAATCCTTCAACTTGTTTTCCACCAGAACATTGCCCTGCCATAGATGAAAATGGAATACCTAATGGTGTTTCACCAGTAAAATCTCGATCCACAATTCCAATACCGTCAAGTTCAGGAATATAGAAAGCTACAGCTTCAAAACATCCACATGAAGTGTGAGGATATTCAAAAACGCTGTGCAAATAAACTTTTTCAGTTTCACCATGGGTCTTTTGAGATATCATTTCATTAACAGTACCATATTCTCCTTTTAAATCATCTAAAACTTCGCCTTTTTCAATTTCAAAAATTGAACCATCAGGATCCATTTTAGCTGCAGCTCTACAATCGAACCAATTGATAGCTCCACAAAGTGCAGTCCTATCTGGAGTAACGACACACATATGAGTAGGTGCAAAGGATTGGCACATTAAACAACCATAGAATACATCAACATCTTCATCAGAAAGTTCTCTTGCTCTTTCATCTCTTGCAGAATAAACAGTTTTAGCACCATCTACAAATTTTTTAACATTTTCTTCATTGGTCAATATAGTTATTGAAATTTCTTCAATAATTGGAAATTCTTCTTTAAATAAGATTCCGAGAGATTTAGCTAAATCGACAAGCTTAAATCCAGCTTCCTTAGACTCAATACTTACCCTACACCAAATTTGATCTCTTTGATTTAAATGCATGAACCCTTGAATATAGTTACATAAATCATGGGTTCTCCTTTCAATAACACTTTCAAGTTCTTTTTCAAGTTTTTTTCCTTTAATGTCAATTTTAATAGCAAATGGGTAAATTTCACCCTGAGTCATATCTGAAAGTTCTGGACCAATAACTTCATACTTTCCATCAATTACAGATTCATCAACTTGAACAAGCTCAGCCCCAATAGATTTTGGACCAGCTAACTCCACATACATATTAGCTGCACGTATTCTTTCACCCTCGTACATAGGGCTTACTTCAACAGGAATATCCTCAAACATTTAATTCCTCCTCAATCAATTAAATATTTCACAATTAATTGTTTTTATACTGTTTTTTATTATTAAATTAAATTAAATTAGTTTAATTTTGTATATATTAAGTTATACTTGTATATATTAAATTATATTAACTTAATTTCGTATATATTAAGTTATACTTGTATATATTAAATTATATTTATATATAATAAATTATATTGAATTATATCTATATATAATAAATTTTATTGAATTATATCTATATATAATAAATTATATTGAATTATATCTATATATAATAAATTATATTGAATTATATCTATATATAATAAATTTTATTAAATATATTAAATTTTATTAAATATATTGAACTATATTAAATTAAATTAAGTATATATTATTATTATTATTATTTATGAAGGATAATTATTTCATATATTTACTAAATTAACAACATTTTCCTCAGGAATACCCATCCTTTTAGCAATCTCTTCTACAGACATCCCATCAGAATGGAACTTATTTGCCACAGATTCTAAACTTTCTCCTACCTCAACCATATGATTATCAGGGTCATAGAATCTAATAACTCTTTGTCCCCACGGAAATTCCTTAGTTTTATGGGCAATTTCAACCTCAAAATCCTTGAAATTATTTAATTTTTCAATAAAGTTATCATAATCATCTATTTCAAAATATAATTCATAAACATTACTTTTTAAAAATGAAAAATCACTTTCTTCCTTTTCCAAAAATTCCATCCATCGTTTGAAATCCATGAGAGCAAAACCTTCATAAGAAACATTAGCTCCAAGATCCAATAGAACTTTTTGATTTAACAAATTCTCATAGAACTTTCTAGACTTTTCCATGTCTTGAACAACAATCATAGCACTGGTAAATTTCATATTATCTTCTCATTATTTGTTTTTCATTTTTTCTAAATAGCTTTCCCATTCATCATCATTCATATTAGGAAAAGATGCATCAGCATTGGAATGGAAAAACTTACATAATGTTAATGTTTTAAGATGTGGTGCAAAATGCTTTAATGTAGAAAGTCCTTGAGAGGCTATGTAATAAATGCAACCTACAAAAACAACTAAATCATGTTGTCCTTCACCATTTATTCCATCCCAGTCAGAATCCTTTAAAAGATTAGTGATTTCAACAATTCCATAAGAAGTACTTTCAATTCCATTTTCATGAAATGATTTAAAAGCATCAGCAGTTGTAACTATTGGCATATTCCAAGTTTCAGCTATATCTTTAACATAACTCATAAGAGGTTCATTTTTAGCATATGGTCCAACTACAAATAATGGACGTTTGGCTTTTTGCAGCATTAATTTAGCTGTTTCTGGAGTAACAAGTAATCCTTGTTTTGGTCCAGCTATAACTGTTGGTTGCCATGGAATAACTCTGTCATTCATATAATCACCTTAACATCCTCTTATTATATCATCCCTTTCTGGAAAATCAAGAATTGATGGCTCCATAATTAACTCTCTCTCTTCCCAATTATTTCTCGCCAAAATCTCTTTAACATCAGTTTTATAAGTAATAGGAATGTCTTTTTCATTTCTTATGTATTTATAAACATCTTCAGGTATTACACCAAAGTATTTTTTGTGTAAATCAATATAGTTATTTAGTTTTATCTGTCTTCCTTTATTGTTATCCGTAGGTCTAAGACAATTTTTTGCAATAGCTACAGTAGCTTCTTCTCGATTTTCTGCAGCATATAATAAATGTTCTGGAGCAGGTTCGCCTTTAATTACTTTGCCACTTCGTAAATCATTTAAATTCCAATTGTCTTCCTTATCAGAACGACCTAAGTATAATCTTCTGTATTTAGAACCATGGGGTCCAAGAACTACAGGAATTCCCCATCGATTAACTCCCGTTGCAATAGATGCTGCTTTTTGTGAATAGGGTCCCCATGCAACACCACAAGCCCCTACACGATTAAGAATATAATCAGCTATAACTTCAAAGTTTCCTTCAAGTGGTTTTTTAGCAAATATATTAGCTATTTTAATAGCTACACCAGAAATATGTGCATTAGAAACACATGAACCTACATTAACAAGCCCTCTTGCATCAAATTCACCACCATACTTTTCATACAATGTTTTTCCTTCTTCGTCTTTATACTCCCCAATGGACATAGCTCCACATCCGCTTGTAAGAACAATGTAGTTACGTTCTAAAAACTCTTCAGCCATCATAGCTACATCTTTAGCCCCATTCGGATAGTTAGTACAACCTACAAAAGCAACTACTCCAGGAATATCTCCAAGAACAATTGGAGCTCCAACACGCCTAACTTCAACATCTTGAATAGGACCTCGACCTACTCTAATATTAAATTTTTGTTTTTTGAGATTGTTTTCTCCAATTTTAGCCATTAAATTCATTATCTTTATGTCTTCTGGGCATTCTTGCTCACATCTACCACAAGTGTAACAAACATCATTATCATAGAGAGATTCTACCTTTTCGAAGTCTCCTTTACCTGCAGAAGATACTGCATCCATAATTGGAATACTGTTTGGACAAACTCTTACACACCATTCACAGTAAGTACATTTACTAGCTTCTTTTTGAATTTCATCCATATTAGGTAAATGTTTAAATGCTTTTCTTTTCTTAGATAAACCTAATGCAAGTTTTGTAGCTACTTCTCCTACCTTTTCAGGATCTAAAATTAAAGCCCCTTTAATTTTTTTCTTTAGTATATCGTTTACAATGAACTCTGCAGAGTCTTGTGTCATATCATCTAAACCTAAACACATTTTATCAGTGGTAGCTATAAGTGCAGCTCCTGTTTTTGATGCTTCTTCTAAAACATCAGAACGAATACATTGTTCATCTACAATAACAACATCTGCAACACCAGACCTTAAGAATTTAAGTTGTTTAGATATAGGTCCTACAATTTTTGCTCTATCATTATATCTTGTTATATCTATGGAAGTACAACAAATACCACAAAGTTCTACAGCATCTTCAAGTCCATTATCTTCTAAATAATCAATGACTCCTGCCCCTGGAGCAACATTATGACCAATACAAAGTATAACTGGTTTATCTCTATTGATTACACCAATACCCAACTCTACAAGTGGAGTATCCCCATCCCCTTTAGGTAAATCTAATCCTGCTATTTGAGAAACATCAGCTATTTCCATTCCAAGATGATCCATTAAACCAGCATGTAGTGCTTTAGATTCAAAATCAAGATGATTTCCTTCTTGTCCAGTATGACAAGCTGAAAGAAGATGAAGATTTTCTTCTTCCATATAAGCCATAGCTTCTCTAATATCCCCTAATGTTTTTGGAGCTTTGCCAAGTAAAGTTCTTATAATCGGAGCTTCAATATCAATTGAATTTCCAAAGTCAATTGGAAAGTCAGGCCCGAGTTTATGGATTAAATATTCAAGTAAATGTCTACCATGGGCAGAATGAGCAGCAGCACCAATACAACAAGCCAATAATACAAATCTTCCTTGTTGTGCTTCAATGTCAATACCGCAAGCACCTTTCTTACCTGTTAAATCACATTTCCCAAAAGTACATAAACAGCACATGTCACAAAATGGAGCATAAAAAGGAGGATATCTCTTTAATAATTTCATATCCCAAGATCTTAAATCAGTAACAGATGGTTTTGGAGTAGGACCCATAAAAGTCTCTTTATTATCCATCTCTGGAGAGGTAATTTCAACTATTTCACCAAAAGAGAATTTAATATCTTTATCTTTCCAAAAATCATCCTTAAAATCTTTAGGTTTTGTTGAATTAGGTGTCAAATAATCACCGCCTATTTTATTATTTTTAATATTATTTTAATTGTATTTCATTAATTTAAAGATTATTTTAATTGTATTTTATATATTAAATATATTTTAATTACATTTTTTAAATTTAAAACATTAATCTTCATTAAAATCATAAATAACTTTAATTAAGCTTAGTATAATCTATATAAATTTATTACAAATTTTATTAATGTAAATAAATCGTTATCTATAATGATATATTATATGTCTTTCAAATTATATATAATTTTTGTATTAATAATTCTTAAATAAATATTAAAAAAAGAAATATATTTAAAAATAATTTATAAAGATTTTAATTTATAGATTTTAAAAAATAAGAATAAATTGTTATTTATAATAAAAATAATTATTTTATTAATAATTAAATTAAAATTAAAGGAAAATTTTATATTAAAAATAGTATTACTTTTAACAATTAAAAACACTGTTTAGTATTACAAAGAAAAGGTTTATATATGATATTTTCAAAATTAAAAACATTGAGCCAATATTTAAGCTCATAATAACATATCACTATTGATAAAAGAATTCAAAGCAATAATAAAGTTAATTGTTAATACTAATATATAAATAAAAGCAAAAAAAGTAATACTTTTTAAAGTTTTTAATACTGTATTTATAAATTAAAAGGATTTAGTATTATTAAAGAATTTTATTAATTGGTTTAAAATGATTTAAAAGGAAGAAAAAATATGCACATCCCAGATGGATTTATACCACTATGGCAATGCGCAATATATTACATTATAATAATTATTGTAGGATATTTCGCAGTAAATTGGGCTAGAAATAATTTAAATGAAAAACAAATTCCATTACTCGCAGTATTAGCTGCAGGAATATTTGCAATACAAGCTATGAACATACCTATACCTTGGGGAACAAGTGGACATATGGTAGGAGCGGCTATCGTTGGAATCTTACTTGGAAGCCCATTTGCAGGTTTTTTAGTTTTAGCTGTTGTTTTAATAATTCAAGCATTAGCTTTTGGAGACGGGGGAGTAACCACTCTTGGAGCAAACATATTTAATATGGGAGTTTTAGGAAGTTTCATTGGATTTTACAGTTTTAAAGGATTAAAATCTATAATTAGTGATGTTCCTGCAGTATTCATTGCAGCTTTCCTGTCCATATTTATAGGAGCTCTTGTCTGTGCAATAGAGTTATGGTTTGCTGGAACATTCCCACTTATAGCTGGACTGTACTTCATGGGAATTTACCATGCTGTAATAGGAGTTGTAGGTGAAGGTTTAATAAGTTCAATAGTTTATGTAGCTATTAAAGGTGTTAGGCCAGATTTGATAGCTAAAGAATCCCTTGCTTAAAAATAAACTATCAATAAAGAGTGAAAAAATGGAAACTAAAACAAAACAACTTATAATTATTGGAGTAATAATAGCTATAGTAATAGCTGTTCTTGCACCATTTTTAGCTTCAACTAATCCTGATGGATTAGAAAGTACTGCTGAGAAAATACTCAACCCTGGTGTTGAAGAAGAAGCAGCTATTGAGTCACCTATGCCAGACTATATAATTCCTTCTCTTGGAGAAGACAATCCAATTTCTGGAGCAATAGCTATTGTAATTGGAGTTATTATAGTGTTTGGATTAGCTTATGGATTAGGATATGTTCTAAAAAAAAGAAACAAAACCTAAATTCCATAGAAATAAATGAAAAAAATAAAAAATTAGAAAATAAGTGTAAAAATGAATCTAGCAATAGATAGAATAGAACAAGAATCTTGGAAAGATAGCATAATACATAAATTAGATGGTAGAATAAAGCTTATTTCCATTATTTTAATTATTGTGTATGCTGTCTATACAACTGATTTTCTTATTCTACTATTGTTAGAAATATACATATTAATACTTCTTTTATTATCAAAAGTATCAATTAGCTACTTTGCAAAAAGAGTCTTGGTGATTCTTCCATTTGGAGGATTCATAGCTATTTTCCAGCCATTTATTAAAGAAGGACTAATACTTTATACTCTTCCTCTAGGTCTTACTATAACTTATGAAGGAATAATCTTTGGAGCATTACTTTTAGCTCGTTTAATAGTTTGTCTTTCAGCTATCATGTTTTTATCATCTGTAACTCCCCTTGAGACAATAGTAAACTCTATGCGAAAACTAGGTTTTCCAAAAGAAATGTCAATGATACTAAGTATGACTGTAAGATACCTCTTCGTTTTCTTTGATGAACTTGATAATATTAGAAAATCTCAAAATTCAAGATCTTTTAATATTTGGAATAAAAAAACTAGCTATCTCTGGAGAATAAAACAGATTGGATATACAGTAATGATGTTGTTTTTAAAATCCTTTGAAAAAGGAGAAAGAGTATATTATAGTATGCTTTCTAGAGGATATGTTGGGGAAGCTACTAGCTTAAAAGAAGAAATTCCAATTAGATATATTGATTATACTATAATAGTTTTAACCTTAATTGTTATATTTTCAGTTGAAATAGTTAACTTATCTGGGATTTTTTGATTTTTTAACCTTCTCCATTTAATTATGTGATTATTTAGAATTTAGAAAGAAACTTTCAACTTTCTCAATAATCTCATCTTTATCAGGTAATATATTTTCATAATCTTTTGGAAGATCTTTTGTTGTTTGATAGCTTGCAACTCCAATTGGCAAATTACTTCTCATTAAAGAATATTCTACTATGGTCCTATTTTTTTCTTTACAAATTATTATTCCAATTGCGTCATTTTCATCCTCTAATTTAAATTTATCATTTAGTATATTTAAATAAAATTCCATTTTTCCTTTATATTCTGGTTTAAATTCTCCAATTTTTAATTCAATAGCTACAAGACACTTTAATTGTCTATGATACAATAACAAATCTATAAAATATTCATTATCAGCAAGATTTATTTTAAACTGATTAGCTACAAATGCAAATTGAAATCCCATCTCGATTAAAAAGCTACGTATATTTTTTATTAAAGCTAACTCTAACTCTTTTTCAGAATATTCATCTCCTATTCCTAAAAAATCAAAAATATATTCATCTTTAACAGACAAATTGGATTTATTTTTAAGTTCTTTAGGAAGAACTTCATCAAAATTTGTCTGGTTTAACAAGTATCGTTCAAAAGTTTTATTATCTATCTGATTTATTAATACCCTATAACTCCAATTAAACTTCTTAGTAGCTAAAATATAAAACTTTTTCATTTGAAAATCTTTACACTTTTGCATAATAACAACATGTTTTGACCAACTAATTTCACCAGACAGTGCCTGGTGATTTTCATGACCATGATATTCATTGTAAAATTGAGTCATATTTCGAATGTTAGTAACAGAAAACCCTCTAATTCCAGGAAATTCTTTTTGTAATTCCTCAGATAATGTTTTAATAAATGATTTTCCCCAATTTTTCTTTTGTTTATCAGATAATGATTTTCCTATTTCCCAGTAAAGGTTAACTAATTCTTTATTAACTGATTTTTGAGCATTATACTGAGATTGCCTAACCTTTTCTTTAATACTTTTTATAAAGTTTTTTGTTCTTTATTCAAAATTATATCATTCATAATTCCACTTACAACTTAACCACCATTGGCAGTTATTGTTTTTATTATTTTATCAAAAATTATAAAATTAATTCTAAATTTATATTTAATTTTTGAAACTAACTAAGTTTAATAATACTTTATACTTAATATAAGAAATCATTTGTCCTAGCTAATGGAAAGTAATATTAAAATTATAGTTAAAAACTTATTCATTCAATATTTTATATTTAAATGTCTATAAACTAGGTTCTAAGCGCTTTATCATAAAACCCATAAACACAACAATCATTGGGAAAAAGAAGATATACATAATTAAAACAACAGTACTTGGAACTACATCTCCCATAACTGTAGAAGCTGCCATCAACATGATTAAAAGAATTACAGGGCCCAAAATAGCTAAAAAGGTATAAATCATTATAAAAGCGTTTAATTTTTGGGAGTAATCCTTTAATTTAATTTGAAGGTCATGAGATAAATCTTCAGCTATTATGTTGAGATTATTTGATAAGTTGCCTCCTGTTTTAAGTGTTCCAATAATTTGACGAACTACTCTATCTAGTGCTTTAGAATTTACCCTTTTAGACATATTAATAAGTGCTTTTTCAGTATTTTCCCCATATTTAATCTCTTCAAGAGCCCTAAAAAATTCACTAGATAATGAACCATAATTTGAATTAGCTATAGAAACCATGGTATCATGTAAACCTTTTCCTGAACGTAGCTCAGTTACCATTTGACGAAGAGCATAAGGTAACTCTTTAGATATATCAGAAGTATTTTGACTTTTTTTGATTTTAGGAAGATATAGCATATAAAGACCAATCAATAAAACTAAAATGACAATAGCTAAAGCTAATTCAAACCCAAAAAAGATATAAATAATTCCTATAACAATGATAAAGACTATGATGATAATGGGAATCAAAAATCGAAAATTAAGTAGTTCCATGATTTTTCCATTTATTATTTTATTAAGGTATTTCTTTTGAAAAGAGTCTTCGCTTTTTCCAATATTCAATGAATTGCCATTTTCTCCAGAATCATTTCGAAAATCATATTTATTTTGTAATTGTTTAAAAATTACAATCTCTTCATTTTTATTATTGTTAATAAGTAAAATTTCTTTTATTTTAGAAAAAATACCTTTAAATCCCTTATCCTCCACTTTTTCATTGTTTTCATCTTCCCTATATTGTTCAATATATCTTTCATAATTTCCATATTCTTTATTATTTTCATTTATATCGCTAATTTCATTATCATTTTTATTAGATTCATTATTAAAAATATATTCAACAAATTCAAATGGTTTAAAAAATATATTAGCTATAAAATCAAATAATATAATAAAATAAGTTCCTAAAATGAAAAATATCTTAGTTAATAAAGTAAAAAAACTTTTAAATATAGTAACACCTTCTTATTAAAAAAAATTATTAAATTATATAATTATAAAATTATAAAAAAATATAATATTAAAAATATAAAATTATAAAAATAATTTGATTAAAAAATATTAAAAATATAAAATTATAAAATTATAAAAAAATATAATATTAAAAATATTAAAAATATAAAATTATTTACAAAGTATTAAAATAATATAATTATAATAATAAATTAAAAATCAATCTTTTAACTCTCTTATTCTATTTAAAACATTTTCAGAATCTAAATAATAACTTTCAATAATATTAGCTACCTCATCAATAGCTCTAATATTATTTAGAACTAAAAAATCTAAAACTTCTTTACGCTTAGCTATTTCATCATACAAAACATGAATTTTTATTCCACGAATATCAGCTATTTTCTGCAAGGTATTACTTGAGATAGAAACATTTTCAATCTCATCAGTTTTTCCATTCCACTGAAAAATTTTATTTAACTGAATAGTTCCTTCTTCCATTCCAACTACTTCATCAACTTCACTTATTCTTCTAACCGATACTCCATCAGATAAATAGATTCTTTTTTGCATTATAATAAAGTCAATAGCTGAAATCATTATTTTTGGAACATTCATAGGAGGATTAGTAAGTCGAGTTATGGTTTCTCGAGAGTTATTAGCATGTAATGTTCCAAATCCAGAGTGTCCGGTATTTAAAGCTGTAAAAAGTGTTATAGCTTCCTTACCCCGAACTTCTCCAACAATTACCCTATCTGGTCGTTGTCGGAGTGAATTTTTCACCAAATCATCCATATTTAGCTCGCCACTATTTTCAATATTTGCAGGTCTTGTTTCCATTCTAATTAAGTGTTCATGGTGAATTTGAAGTTCCAGAGTATCTTCAATAGTTATTATTCTCTCTCTTGGATTTATGAAAGAAGCAAGTGCATTTAAACTTGTGGTTTTTCCAGAACTTGTTCCCCCAGATATTATTATGTTACTTGGCTTAACTCCTACCCCATCTACACATAACCAAAGAAATGCAGCTAAATCAGAGTTAAATGTATTACTCTTAATCAAATCCACTATGGTTAAAGGATCTTTTTTAAATTTTCTTATGGTTATAGATGCTCCATCCGCTGAAATTGGGGGAATGGTAGCATTGACTCGAGACCCATCTGCAAGTCTTCCATCTAATATTGGGGATTCTTGATCTATTCTACGATTAATTTGGCGAGCTATTGAATCGATTATACTAATTATTTCCTCATCTTCTGAAAAGGTTAAATTTGATTCCATCATACCATGTTCTCGGTGATATACAAAAACTGGTTTATTTACACCTATTATCATAATTTCTTCTAAATCATCATCTTTAATCAGAGGATCTATATCTCCATAACCTATAATTTCTCCTAATAGTTTATTAGCTAATTTTTCAATTTTTTCACTATCTTCATGAGTATTTCGACTTATCCATTCAGTAATATCTCTCAATAAGGCATTTTCATCAATTTGGAAACTTTCTCCTGAAGAGATAGCTAAATCCACTAAGTTATTTCTTAATTCTTCTAATAATTCTTTTTCTTCATTAGAAAATTTTGGTTTAATTAATTTATATTGTAAATCTTTTTTAACTTTCTTAGATTTGTTGAATCCATGTTCTTCCTTATATTCATTCTTATTTTTAGAAATCATTTTACCACCATGCAATTATATTTAATTAAATTCTAGTATAATTATAATTTTATTAAAAAAACTTTATATTGAATAAAAATCTGAATTAAAGGAAAAAATTATATATAAATAAAAAAATTATATATAAATAAAAAATTTATATCTAAATAAAAAAATTATATATAAATAAAAAATTTATTTTTAGAAATAATTTTTTATCATCTAAATATAATTTTTTGAAAATATAATTCGAGATGAGTATGGATTATTTTTTTAATAAATATTATAATAATACTATTTATTAATATTTTAATAAAAACTTAAATATAAAGTTATCGAAAAATAAATAAAATATTATGAAAAATTCTATAGCTTCAATTTTTGAAACCCTACCTTATGATTGTAAAGAGATAAAGAGCTCTAAAAATATTAAAAATGACTTTGAAAAGGTAGATAACTGCCAAAAATGTGAAAAAATTGATTTAAAAAAGTTTAAACCTCTTGAAGAACAAATAAATCTTAACAAAATTGATAATAACTTCAAAAGATGTGTTTGTGGAAAAAGACACTTAGATATAGCTATGGCTCATGTTTTAAAGATAATGATTGAGGAAGATATCCCTCTTAGGAAACATACCCTAAGAGATGGGGCAGTCCCACTTATAACACCATTTACAAGTAGTCCAAATAACCATAGCTATGTGGGAAAAGATTCATTAGTAATTTTGCATCCTCATTTAAACAAAAAAGTAGCAAACATTATTATAAAAGAAGTTAATGAAGTTAAAGGTGTTTTAAAAGGTTATCCGAATGATACTGTAGGAATAAAAGATAAAAAAAGTGAAGCAATAACTTATGAACTTTTAAAAGGCTCTGACATTCGATGTGATATAGTAAAGATTCCGAAAAACACTTCCCTTAAACCAAAAAATAACTCCCTTGAATCAAAAAACACTTCCCTTAAACCAAAAAATAACTCCCTTAAACCAAAAAACACCTCCCTTGAAAATTCTAATGAAGATATAATAGCTATAAACAAAATCCAACATTTAACTTATCTTGAATTTCCTCCTTCAATAGAAAATAAAATTAAAGTATTAGATAATTATCTTAAATCTAAAAATATCACGGAAGAAAAACTAGCTAATATGACTGTTTTAGATGGAACTTGTGGTAATGGTTCTTTAGGTATATTTTTACTAAAAAAAGGAGTAAAAAATCTAATTTTCAATGATATTTGGAAACCTGCAACATTTATGACCTCAATTAATTTAGAAGCTAATGGTTTTAAAACAAAATTAATAAATTTTAAGGATATTTCTGATATTAATAAAACTGATGATATAATATCTATAGGGGATAATTTTAAAGTTTATAATTTAGCTATTGAAGATTTAAAAGGAAAATTAGCTATTAGTGGGGAAAATAAATTTGATATATGTATTTTAGATATTTTTCCAAGTGCAGATAAATTGAATTTTGAAAAAATAGCTAATTCTTTAGCTAAAGATGTACTAACCATATAATCATATTATTTCATTTTAATTCAAAAAATTGGAAACATGCCCCAATAAATAACCATAGCTGGAACAATTAAAACTCCCATTAAATGAGATTTTCCTAATCCCAAATAATGTGGAAGTAGACCCAAAGCTGTTGAAGTAACTAATGCAAGTGTAATATACAATATTGGTCCATTGTAAATTATTGTGAATATGTATATAATAATTATCATTAAAGCTATTACTGTTAAAGACAATTTTTTATAGTCTATTCCCTGCATTAATTTTGAAAAGCTATCACCTAATTTTAAACAAAGTATTACTGATATAGAAACAGCAACAAGAGCTGCAAAAGTATAAGTCAACAAATGAGAAACTGTAAAATTAGCTATTAAAAAACTCATATATACTGCAATTCCACTCCTCGGTTTGCCAATTAAATAAATGCAAATTAGTGAAAATAAAGTATCTGAAGTATTTAAACCACTAACAGCTGTTAAAAAGCTTGCAGTATCATCTTCATCTTCTCCTCCACCGGCCGCTGCTTGAGCTATTATACTTCCTTGAGCAGGACCAAATCCTGGTAAAAATGCAAGTACTGATCCAGCTATTCCTCCTGCAAAGATTCCTCGTATCATACTCCCATTTAACTCGAGATCATAAAATTTATTTTGATGAGGTATAAAAGAAGTCTCATTTAAACTAAACATAATTGTGCTTAATCCGAATAATCCTGAAAAGATACACATCATAGAAATACCTGAGGAAATAGGAGTTTGAAAAATAGTCCAACCTAATAATCCTGAAAGTAAAAAAAGGAGTAAAGACCATAAAAAAGGTTTCGTGCCATTAGTTAACTTCTTCATTAAGAAAAGAGAAACTGATAAAAGTATAAAAAATGTTATAGGTTTAACAGCATCTTTAGCAACTGGTAAAACAACTGCAAAAATAGGAAGCAATAATATAATAACAATTATAGCTCCAAACCCTCCAATAGAAACTATTCTCATAGCTTCTTTTGATCTACCTTCTAAAACCATTCTATGTCCTGGTAAAATAGATACTGCTGTTCCTTCTTGTGGAACACCAAGTAACATAGATGGAACAAATTCAATGATAGCATGGGCAATTGACATACCTACCATCAAAACACAGACAAATTCTGGTGAAACTATACTTAATAAAAATGCAGAAGAAGCGAACATTATAGCTCCCGCTGTATTTACATGAATTCCAGGAACCATTCCTGTCATTGTGCCACAAACAATACCTAAAAAGCAAGCTAAAATAAGATCCAACATCTTATCACACTCGCTTGTTTAAAACAATGATTTACTATTATTTATAATTATTATTTTATTTATAAAAATATCTACTAAAAAAAAATGATTTTAAAATAATACATTAAAAAAAATGATTTTAAAATAATATATTAAAAAATGGATTATTTTAAAATAATTTAAAAAATAAAAAAATTAAATGATTAATGTATATTATGTTTACATTAATCTTCTAACATCTAAAACTTCTATACTGTTAACAGTTGGGATATTAGCTAATTTTTCTTCAACTATTTCAGTACCGCCTTCACCATCATCGACAATGAACATAACGTTTAAAGCTACTAAACCAAAAGCTATTGGTTCTTCTTCAATTTTATGAAGTTCTGCATCTTCATTTACAAGATTTTGTACTTCTATTTTCATTTGTTCTAAGTCAACTTCTGGACTTTCAGGCATTAATTTTATTGTTGCAACGACTTCTCCCATTGGTAATCCTCCAAAATAATTTTTATTTTGTCACTTATAAATTTCTATAATTTATATCAGACTTATTTATTTATAACTATTTGTATCTATATATAGTTAACTTATAACTATTTTTATTTATATATAGTTAACTTATAGCTATTGTATCTATAATATATAGTTACTTATAACTATCGTATTGTATTTATAGTTACTTATTTATTATTTATCTACATTTAATTGTAGTTATTAATTACAGTTTAATCTATTAAAACATCTTAAAATTGTGGCGCAATTTTCCTAATTTACTTTAATATAACTTAGCTTTTTAGTATTGAATTAATATTTTAAAAGTTAATGATTATTTATTTTCATTTATATTTAATTATTTCGGTTTATTATTGTATAAAAAACTTTATTTAAAATTTATTTGATAATTAAAATAAAATAATGAGGATTTTAAATAAAATATTCTTAAATAAATATTTATAGCTAAAATAAATTATATATTATAAAATAAATTATATGTTTAAAATAAAATATATATTAAAAATAAATTTATATTAAAAATAAATTATATATATAAAAAAATATTATAAAAATAAGAAAAACATCCACATTTAAAAAATATTTTATATTTATAATATATTATAATATAAAAAATATAATAGAATATTAAAAATTTAATAAAAAATTAAAAATATAATAGAATATAAAAATAAAAAATATAAAAATTTTAATTATTAAAATATGCTAAAAACATTAAAATTAAATAAAAAATTAAGGTCCTTCGAAACCACATTTACATACGTAAGTGTGACCGAAAGTACGACATTTTTCACATCTTGCAATCAATTCCTCACATTCTGGACATGGAAATTGAACATAAGTATCTATTAACGGTATTTCTTGTTTACATGATTGACATATTACTTTATCCATTTTATTCACCTTTAATTAACGTGTATTTAAAATTATAGCTATTATCTTGATTATTATAGCTATTTGTACTTTTATTAGAATTACAATCTGTTACTTTAACATTGGAATTACCTTCAATTAGAGATAAAACTCTCTCTGGAAAGTTTCCATTGGTAACAAAACAGTTCATCCCGAATTTAAGCAATAACTCAGCTAGCATCAAGTCGACCGATGTCTCCTCAAAAGTTAGTAGTTTTTTAGCATCGATTTTTTCAATAAATTTTGCCTCAACACTAGTTGGTTTTCGGGTATATATACCTTGGACATTTGTAGCTATTAAAAGTTTCGATTTTAGGATATTTGCAACATATGCAGATATTGAATCAGAAGTCATATTCCAAGTATGAGGAATTTCATCATTTTCCTTTAAAATAGTAGAACAAGCTAAAATCGGTATATTTCCATTATTATTTACTTTTATAGCGTCTTCAATAGAATAAACAAGTTCAGTAAATTCAAATTTATCATTTAGAAGTTTAGATATAATATCCATTGAATCAATAGCTGTTTCATGAGTAACATTGTTTGAAAATTCAATTTCACCATCATATTTACGTATTAAGTTGGCAAATTCCCCTCCACCATTGATTATTAAACAGTTAGTATCTTTTAAGGAATCTATAAGTTCAATAGCTTTTTGCGGAAAAAGACTTCCTCCAATTTTTATTACCCATTGAATAATAATATCACCAATTCTTTCTAACTGATTATTTTATTAAAATGATAGTTTAGCTAAGTAACTTCAAATCCTGAGTCACCTTGTCAATAATATCATCATTATCCGGACCTATTCCTAAACAAGTTATAGTTCCTGAAGGTATTTCTGTTCTTCCAGCATCTTTTACCATGAAGTTTGGAACATTATTTTTTTTAGCTATCTCTTTTATTTGGAATAATTCTTCTAAGGTACTCACTTTAACAATTACCTTCTTTGCCCCATCCATTTCCCAAGTTCTAATTTTACTGGAATCAGCTTTTTTGTATGATCCTAAACAAGCATGACATGCTTGGGCAGCTGTCTTACCTTTAGACATTTTTAAATCAGTTCTTATAACAATGACTTGTTTCATTTAGTACACCTGTTATTTTATAAAATTGTTATTTTTTCATAAACTTAATAATTTATTATAATTATATTTTTATATTAATACTATAAAAATAATAATGATATATGTTAAAAAATATCTTATAATATTACATAAGAAAAATTTATAAAATTTATAAAAAAATATTATAAAAACTATATAAATATATTATAAAAAATATAGAAGATATTATAAAATTTATAAAAAAATATTATAAAAAATATAGAAAGATATTATAAAATTTATAAAAAAATATTATAAAAAATATATAATTTATATTAATACAAAAAATAGTAAAGATATTATAAAGAATTATAAAAAAATTATAAAAATCATAACATTATACTTCTTATTAGGTGATAAATTGAGTAGAATTTCCATATTAGACCATTCTAGATGTCAACCCAAAAAATGTAACTACAGATGTATTGAATACTGTCCAGGAGTACGTATGGATGAAGATACGATTGTCATCGATGAAGATACAAAAAAACCTCTTATTTCTGAAGAATTATGTACTGGGTGTGGAATATGTACAAATCGATGCCCATTTGGTGCAATTAGTGTTATAAATCTTCCAGAAGCTCTTGAAGATCCAATTCATAGGTTTGGACAAAATATGTTTGAATTATTCCATCTTCCTACACTTACCGAAGGGTCAGTGACTGGTCTTCTTGGTCCAAATGGAATTGGAAAATCCACTATCATGAGAATACTTTCAGGAGAATTGATTCCTAATCTTGGAAATTGGGAGAATAGAGTAGAAAATTGGGATGAAGTAATTAGCTACTATAAAGGATCACAATTACAAAATTATTTTAAAAATTTATCTGAAAATAATATAAAAACAATTCATAAACCCCAGATGGTTGATCAACTTCCAAAATTCGTTAAGGGAAATGTTAAAGACTTACTTAGTGGAGCAGACGAGCGAAACAAGTTTGATGAAGCTGTTGAAACTCTTGATTTAAAAAATATTTTAGATAGAGAGATAGCTAATTTAAGTGGAGGAGAACTTCAAAGAATAGCTATTGCTGCATCATTTTTAAGAGAAGGTGACTTTTATTACTTTGATGAACCAACATCATGGTTAGATGTTCGCCAACGTCTTAATGCAGTAAAAATTATAAGATCTTTAGCTGAAGATAATAAATCAGTACTAGTTATTGAGCATGATTTAGCTACATTAGATGCTATTTCAGATTATGTCCATATCCTTTATGGGCAAGCTGGAGGATATGGTGTAGTTTCACAGATGAAAGGAGTTAGAGTTGGAATAAATGCTTATATCAATGGATTTTTAAAAGAGGAAAATGTAAGAATTCGAAAACAAGCTATAGAATTTAGTATTCGACCTCCAACACCTGAAGATGAAGGTGAAACTATAGTTTCTTACAGCAATTTAAAAAAATCTTATGAAGGATTTTCTTTAACAGCAGAGGAAGGAGAAATATTTCATGATGAGATTGTAACTGCCTTTGGTTCAAATGGTATTGGAAAAACAACCTTTGCAAAAATATTAGCTGACGTGATAAAACCAGATGAAGGAAAAGTAGAAGAAGATATTAAAATAGCTTACAAACCACAATACATTGTTTCTGATTTTGAAGGAAGAGTAGAAGACTTTTTATATATGAATGCTCCAAGTTTCGGTTCAAATATCTTTAAAACAGAAATTGGAAAACCATTTTCACTTGAAGAACTTCTTGATAAGCAAATAGATGAATTAAGTGGTGGAGAGCTCCAACGGTTAGCTATAGCTACAACCTTATCAAAAGAAGCTGAAATATATCTTTTTGACGAACCAACAGCTTTTCTTGATGTTGAACAAAGATTAATAGCTGGAAGAGCTATAAGAAAAATAATTGAAGGTAAAAATGCTGCATCTTTAATTATTGACCACGACATTGTTTTTATTGATTATATATCCGATAGAGCTATGGTTTTCTATGGTGAATCAGGACTTAAAGGAGAGGCAACAAAACCACAAGACCTTAGAACCTCAATGAATAAATTCTTAAAAGATTTAAAAATAACATTTAGAAGAGATAAAGAAACAAAAAGACCACGAGTGAATAAACTTGATAGCTATCTAGACAGAGAGCAAAAAGCAAATGGAGAATATTATTATTTGAAGGATAAATAAGTTATTTTAACAAAAGAATTGCAATAATAAGATTGTATTCAATCTTTCCTATGTTCAAGTGCTTGACTTATACAAAGTACATGAGAATTAATTCGTTTTAAATTATTGAGAATTCTAATATAATCAAATTCTGATTTTAACAATTCTTTATTAGTTCTTGTTAAACTAGATATTTCGTTGTTTAAATCTTTAATCTCATTTATTCTTTTTTTGTTTTCACTATACTCATTATCAATAAATAATTCATGTGTTTCAGTGAGTATTTTTTCAACCAATCTACTAAGTGACTCAATTTCTATCATGCCTTTATCAAGATATTTTTCATTATCCTTATATTCTTTAATAGCAAGAGCAATGTCTTTTGATAAATTTTCAATTTGAACTAAATAGTTAATAGTTTTATAACAAATTCCAATAGTTATAACATACTTATCTTTTAATTTAAGAGTATTCAAGCTTATTAAAAACTTATTAATTTCTTTATGCAAATAATTAATAATTTCTTCATTTTTAGCTATTAATTCAAGATTTTTATCAATGGCTTTAGAATCTTTAAAATCAATTTTTGTAGAGTATTTAAAATTATCCAACACTATTTCAAACATTCGACCAATTTCTTTAACTGTGTATTCTACTTCAATTGAAGGAGTGTTAATTAACCTTCGATCAATAAATTTAAATTTAAGATCATTATTATCTTCAGACCCTTTTTTGATAATTTTTTCAGCCATTTGGACAATGTACTTAGAAAATGGTAGTAGCATGAACATTGTAGCAAAGTTGAAAATAATATGAGCATATACTAACTGAATAGCAATACTACTCGACAAACTCTGAATGAAACTTACTAATCCCAATGGCAAAATAGTAATAATTGTGAAAATTATTGCCCCCATTGAATTAAACAAAACATTAACAATTGCTGTTTGTTTAGCTGTTTTATTAGCCCTAATAGAAGCTATTAATGCAGTAACAATTGTTCCTACATTAAAACCATATAAAATAAATATAGCCTGATTCAAATCAGTCACAATTCCTACTGCAACCATTGACAACAAAATCCCCACCGAAGCGGTGGAACTCTGAATCAAAGCAGTAACAACAAATCCTACCAATAAACCAATGATAGGAAGTTGAGTATATAGAAATAAACTCCCCATAAATGCTGATTCTCTAAGTGGCATCATTGCAGAGGTCATTAGATTAAGACCTAAGAATAAAATACCAAAACCTAATACCATCATACCCATGTGTTTAAAACTTTTTCGTTTGATGAAAAGTACAGCTACTGTTCCTAAAAAGATAATAAAAGGAACATAATCCTGAATGTTGAAAGTAAATAATATCCCTGTCAATGTTGTTCCAGCATTTGCCCCCATAATAACTCCTGCTGCTTGACTCAATGACATTAAAGAAGAATCAACAAAGCCAATAACCATTACAGTAGTTGCTGTGGAACTTTGGATTAATGCAGTAACTACAAATCCAAAAAAAGCACCGAGCCATTTGTTGTTAGTTAGCTTTTCTAATATTTTTTTAAGTTTAGAACCAGCCATCAAGCTAAGTCCTTCACTCATAAGGCTCATGCCATATAAAAATAAACCTATGCCTCCTAATAAAAAGAATATATCATATATAGTCATAATAAGGTTCCTCTTATCTTAATATGTTACTGTAATTTAATAAGAAATAAATTTTTAATATTTTTTAGTCCATCTTTTAAACATATCCTCTCTATATGGACAATCACTAACATCATCACTTCTCCAAGCCCAGTCACCAGTAACTTGGCAAATACCTTCTCTATCTCCAACACCTACTTGAAGCAAGTTCTTACATGGAAAGTGACCTAACATCATTTTATTTTCTCCTTTCAAGAAAATTAAGATTAATTATTAAATATATAATTTATTATGTTTTATTTTAGCTATATTTTTATTATATGATCCCTCTTGGAATGTGTCTAAATGAGTATTTTTACCTAGTTTTATTGTTACAGATTTTTTTGGTTTTTTAAAATTATATGTTTTATATTTAACCCCTTTATAACCAACATAGACTCTGAGTTTTACTGATTTTATTCTATCATCTTTATGTACACATTTTATTTTAGCATATCCCATATATGGTGTGTCAGGATTTGTAAATTTCTTTTTAAACTTCATAACATCTGTTACTGTAAACCATGTACTTGAAAATTTAGTCCATCCTTTATAATCCCCAAAACGTTCAGTAACTTCAGAATTTTTAAACCCAACATTATCGGTAGTAAGAGCTGCTGAAGTGACATTTAATGTTCCTATGAAAAGTATAATTAAAGCAGATAATATGATTATTTTTTTCATTATTCTATTTCCTACTTTTGGTTTTTATTTTATATATTATATTGGAATTTAAATTTAATTATTTTATTAAATTAAAGTTTATATTATATTAAATATTTTTACAAAATCTAGAATTTTTATATAAATTAAGAATTTATATTTTTTAAAAAATTTCTATATATAATTAAAAATTTCTATATAATAATAATATTTATTTATTTAAATTTAAAAATTTCTATTGAAACTTAAAATATTTTTATTTAAATTTAAAAATTTCTATTGAAACTTAAAATATTTTTATTTAAATTTAAATGTTTTTGTTATGCAATTTTTTGAAAATATATCTTTATAGTATATCTTTAAATATTTAGTATATTTTGAATTTAAATATTTAGCAGGAATAGGAATCTTAGTTCTCACACTCTGTTTTGGACCTACTGAAGCAAGTTTTATAAAGATTTTATATGGACCTACCCAAAGTAGTATTCTAGCTGGTTTTGAAGCAAATTCTCCTGAATTAAATGTATGAGCATAAAAATCTTTTTTTTTATATTTAACCTTGGAAATCTCTAATCTTGGTCCAAAAACATAAATTTTAGGTTTTCCCTTTTTAGAGAGAGCATAAGTTTTAGTTACAATAACTCTTTTAGAAATGATTATAGCATTGCCTTTTTTTGCTTGAATATTAGATTTATGAATAATGCCTTTTGAATAAAAAGCATAAACTCCTTTGGAATTGATGCTGTTAGATAGTACTCTAGTTTCAATAATGTTTCCAGTCCATTTTTCTAAATAAATTCCTACTGAATTATCTCCAGTGTTTATTATAGACCCCTTAATTGAATTACCTATCCAATAATTAGCAAAGATTCCTCCAGATTTAATACCTTGTGTATAAATTCCGCTATTTTCAAAGTTTCCCTTCCATTTAATAAATATGGTAATTCCTATTGAATTTTTTTTATTTAATGAAAATGAACTATTATATACACTACCATTCCAACTATCAGAAATTATTCCAAAATTATAATTAGCATTTCCATTAATAATAGAATTATTTAAATTACCCTTCCACAGATTTGTAGAAATAGCTGAAGCATAATTGCCATTTAAATTAAAAACTATAGAATCAAAATTTATTATTTTAGAAGGAGATGCTGAATAAACACAATTAACATATTTTGTACTGGTACCAACACCATTATGATTTAAAATTAATCCTGAAAAGCTAACTTGATCTGTTGCAATATTAAACATCTCTCTATTTCCATCATAGCTAATTTGAGCTTTAATATCACTTTTAATGTTAATAGATTTAGTAATAATTAGCGTGTCTTCTAGTTTATAAGAAGAAGAATTGAAAATTAAATTATCACCTTTCATGGTAGAATTATCTTTAATCCAAAAATTAATTTCTCGAAATGATGTGTTCGGACCAACCACAAAATCAGCCGCATTTACAGAACTTAGAACAAACATTAAAAGGAATAATATGAATAATAAAGATAATACTCTATTAATTGAATGCATATAACCCACTCTAATATAAATACAATTTTAGTTTTAATGTATTATATTTATAAAGAATCATATATAAAATTTTTGAATATAAAAATGTAATTAATTGCGAAAGGTTTATAATAATCCTAAAAATGTAATAATAAACTAAAAACTAGTATAAAAACTACTAAAATATAAAAAATATTAAAAATATTAAAAATATTAGGAATAAATTCAATATTATTCCCTATTATTCAATATTATTCAATATTATTCAATATTATTCAATATTATTCAATAGAAATAAAAATAGGATAAAAAAGAAGTATATAAAAAAGAAGTATTCTAAAATTTGAATTTCGATTTTTTAGTAGCAATCTTTTTACCAAAAACATCCACATAATTTAGTCTGACATACTTCAAATATTTTTTAGTGGCGAATTTTGCAGGTAACACTACTTTCACAGTTACAAAATTTCCTGATTTAATTGCTTTAACTTTAAAAGTCTTTTTATTTTTTCCATAAAACACAGTTAACTTAGCACTCTTAGAACGTAATTCTCCAATATTATGAACATTAATAGAATAAACTCTACTATTTAATTTTTTAGAAACAACTCCTAATTTCAATTTAGGTCCAAAAAAGTAAACGTTAGCTATGCCTTTCTTAGAGCTAGCCTGAGTACTAATGACTTTTACATTTTTAGAAACAAGAATTGCATATCCTCCTTTAGCTGAAACAACACAATTAGATATTGTTCCTGCAGAATCAAAAGAATGGATACCGATAGAATTATATTGATTAGCTTGTATGTTTGATTTTGAAAATGTACCTCTCCATTTATCTACAAAAATTCCAAAGGAATCTGTTTCATCTGCATTGATTGTTACATTCGATAAACCACCCTGCCAGGAAGAAGCCATTATACCTATAGATTGTTTACCTTTTAAAAATATTTGAGTATTTACAATACTGCCTGTCCAAACAGAAAGAACTCCAATTGCATTAGCATTATTTTTGTTCATAATAAAAACAGAATTATAAATATTTCCATTCCAATTTTCAGTGGTAAATCCAAAATTATCAACTCCATTACCATTTATTCGGCAATTATGGACATTTCCAACCCAATTTCCAAAGGAAGTTGCAGAAAGATAATTTCCATTTAAATTAAAATTAGAATTAGCTATATTAACTGTTTTAGTCCCAGTAAATTCCATTGTAGAAATTCTAGAATCTTTATTTTTTCCATTAGCATTATGATTTAAAGTCAATCCAGAAAAAGTAACTCCTGTAGAATTAATATTAAACATAGCTTTGCTTTGATAAAAATTAATTTGAGTATTCGTAGAACTTTTTATATTAATTGATTTAGTAATTACTATAGTATCAGACAAATCATATTTATTTTCAATAAAAACAAGACTATCTCCTTTAACAGTAGAACTACTTTTCATCCAATTATTAATATCGTTTTGAGTTGTCCAACTTGTAACATTATAATCTGCTGCAGAAACAGATCCTATTAAAGAAAATATCGTGCATGTGATTAAAATAAATAATATTAAAAATGAAAATTTTTTTAAATCAACCATTTACTCGCCTCTATAGTTAATGAATTCTATTTATCATAGAATTAGGATTAAATATTAAATAGATATTTATAAAAATTGTATTAAAATTATATTCTTTAAAGAAAAATTAAAAAACAATTTTAAAATATATATTTAACAGGAATTTTAGTTTAATATAATAGAATATTCATTATATAATATGTTGAAACATATATATAATGATTTTGAAAATTTATAATTAAACTATATATTTACTTAAAAAAAATATTAAATATTATATAAAAATATTTACTGAAAAATAAAATTAAAGAATATTATTTCTTCAAAACATTATATGCATCTTTAAATTCTTTGATAAAAATTTTAACATCTTCTTCGGGAATTGAAAAGCTAACTCTTAAATAATCATCCCCAAAAATATTACTAGTATAAGTTCCTTGCCTAGTAAATACTTTCCTACTTAATAGATAGTCTGCCATATCTTGAGGATCTATTCCAGTAGATTTTAAATCAATAGCAAGCATATTAGCATCAGAAGGGTAAACTGGAATAAATGCTCCTTCAGTTTCATCTATTAATTCTTTAATTAATTTTTGATTATTTCTAGTAATAGAAGTTACTTTATCAATCCAATTATCTTTTGATTTAAGAGCAGCTATAGCTCCTGCTTGTGCAATTACATTAGTTCCTAAATCATTTATTAAAATAGTCCTTATAGACTTGATTACTTCAGGATTACTAATTACAGCACCGATTCTAAGACCTGCCATTCCAAAAATCTTTGAAAAACTAAATACAGTTATAGTATATTCTGGAGCATAATCTGCAGGGGAAAAATGTTCTCTTGCAAAATCTTTATAAGTTACATCATGCAGGAGATAAATTTCATTTTCTTTAGCTATCTCAGCAAATTCTTTTATCTCACTTTCAGTATAAGCACTTCCTAAAGGGTTTAAAGGATCAATAAGAACAATAATTTTAGTATTCTCATTCATATTTGCCCTTACAAGGTCAGGAGTAAGCTTGTAGTCATTGTCACTACTATATATAGGTATTGAAATAACTTCTGCAGCAAATCTACTTGCAAAATCATCAATAATAAGGTAACCGGGATCACATGTTATAACATTATCTTGTGCATCTAAAATACCTTCCATACATAGATATAAAGATTCAGTCCCACCAGCAGTTATTAAAATATCCATGTCTTCCATGTCAAGATCTTTTAAAATTAAATTTTTTAACTCTTCGAATCCTTCTGGTGGAGGATATTTAGAATATTCTTTACTTTCAACACAATTAATCATTGCATCTCTTATTATATTTTCATCATGTAAGTGGTTAGTATTTTGACCCATCCAAATCATTTTTTTATCAGTGAATACACATTGAAAAAATTTATTTGGAGTTTCATACCCTTTTGGAGTTGCTTTAGAAGTTTTTGCATATTTTTTTGGATGAATCATGATATCACTAATTTAAACATACTACAAAAATATGTATTTTTTATTGTATTTATAGGTTTCTTTACTTTTTAAGTATTTATGTGAATAATTCAAAAATAGAATGAATTAAAAATAATAAAAGAAATTTTAGAATACTTACTGAAATTATCGAACTAAAAAGTAATATAAAAACAATTATATAAAACTCAATGCAACAATTAAAGACACAATTAAAACGATAATTAAAGACACAATTAAAACGATAATTAAAGACACAATTAAAACGATAATTAAGACAGCGATTCAAAGTTATTCAATGCCATCGTTAGTAATCTTAAAAGTTGTACTTTTTCCTTCTGGTGAATTTTTATGTCGTTTTAAAGTAGCTATACGTTTTCCTTCTTCATCTGACTTATCAAGTTCAAGAATGATTTTGCTCCAATACATCAAGATAGTTCCACCAACAGGTTTAATTGCAGTAGCTTTTTCATCCTCAAATGTAGCATATATTTGGTTTGTAATAACTACTGCAACATCATATTTACGAGATAATCTGGATAATAACCACATTTGAACTCCTAATTCTTTATTAGATGCTTTAGACCTTCCTTCATTTAGCCTATACATAGCAACTGCAGAATCTAAAACAATCAAATCTACTTCTTCAGGATTTGATCTAACCCACGCCTCGATTTTCCTTAAATCTTCTGTTTGTTTTTCAAGTGAATCTGGCTCTAACACTATTATATTATTTGAAACTTTATCAAAATCATCTTTAGCTAATTGTTTAATTCTATCAATTGAAATTCCGCCTTCAGTATCAATATAAGCAACTTTTTTACCTTCCCTTGCAACTTGAACAGCTAAAGTCAAAGCTATATTTGTTTTTCCAGAACCTGGAGGTCCATAAAATTGAGTTATATTTCTTTTTTCAATTCCTCCCATCAGTAAAGAATCCAATGCAGAATTAGTTTTAATTTTAGAGGGATTATTTAAATTAGCTATTGTTTTCATATTTTCTCCTTATTTTATTTCCTTAGAGATATTTCTAAAATTTGATTATTAAATTATTAGATTATTTTTATTTACTATTTTTATAGTTTTATATTATATTTATATTATATTTTTATATTGTATTTAATATTATTAATACTTTTACTATTTATGATAATAATATATAGAAAAATAATATAAAAAAATATAAAAAAATAAATAAAAAAAATATAAAAAAATAAATAAAAAAATAATATAAAAAAATATAAAAAAATAAATAAAAAAAATATAAAAAAATAATATAAAAAATTATAAAAAAATAATATAAAAAAATAATATAAAAAAATATAAAAAAATAATATAAAAAATTATAAAAAATTATAAAAAATTATAAAAAAATAATAAAAAATTAAAGCTTTCCAGCTCCTTCTCTTAAGATAATAGGTTCATTCCCAGTTAAATCCACAACAGTAGAAGGAATAGAAGAACCCATAGGCCCTACATCTATAACAAAATCAACATCATGATTTAATTGCTTAAGAATTTCTTTAGGATTCTTAAAAACTTCTTTATTAGAAATATTAGCACTGGTAGAAGTAATTGGAAAGATTTGAGATAATTCTATAGCTATTTCATTTTTAGGAATTCTAACACCTACTTTTTTATGTCTATCAAAAAAAGTGTTTTTCCAATTGGAACTTTTATAAAAGATAAAAGTAAATGGGCCTGGAAGATGATTTTCAACTAAATTCCTATGACTCTCTCTTAAATCTGCAATTAACGATAATGCATCAATAGATGAAACACAGACTGAAAGTGGTTTTAACATACTTCGATTTTTTATTTCATAAACCTTTTCAACTGCTTTTTCATTAAAAATATTTGCAGCTAAGCCATATATCGTGTCAGTTGGATAAAGTACAATTCCTCCAGAACTTAACACTTCAATAGCTTCCTCAATTAAATCTGATTCTGGATATTCCTGATTCATTTTAACTATTTTCATTTTGAATTTACACCATATAATCATTGGATTTAATTAAATAAATAATTTGCTTATAAATTCAAATCTATAAATATATGATTTAATATAATATATATTCATGCTTGAAAGATTTAGACCAAAGTTAAAAATAATTCTTGAACCAATAGCTAAAAGAATTAATGTAAATCCCAATGTAATAACTATAATATCTCCATTTATTGCCTTAATATCAGCTATATTTTTCGCAACACAACATTTATTTTTTGGAGGATTGTTTATACTAATTTCTGGGATTTTTGATATCCTTGATGGTGCAGTAGCTAGATATAATAATAAAACATCTGATTTTGGAGCTATACTTGATTCTACAATAGATAGATTTTCAGATACGATTATAATAATCGGCTTAATCTTTGGAGGATATGCAACTTGGTTTATTGGAGTTTTAGCTATTCATTCGGCTATTACAGTTAGCTATATTCGAGCTAGAGCTGAGTCTAAAGGAATTCCATGTACTGTGGGAATAGCTGAAAGAGCTGTGAGACTAATTATTTTAATGCTTGGAGTGCTTATAGCTGTAATTCTAAACAATTCCATTTATATGAACCTGACTATTATATTAGTAGTTATACTCTCATATATAACGGTATTTCAAAGAATTTACCATGTATGGAAGTTTACAAGTCAAAAAGAGAAGAATTATAAATAAATGTCAAAGTATAAATATGGTGTGAAAATGGATTGTAAAGAAAGGATTATAGTTGACATTGAAAAACTAGATGAAAGCTTTGAAAAAATCGATTCAATAGAATTTACTCCACAAGAGGAAGAAATAGTTGAAAGGGCTAAAAACTATAAGGAAGACTGTGAATATTATCTTAAAGAAGGAGACGAAATCACATCATTCGGTTGTATAACCTATGCACATGGCCTAATTGATGCAATAATCATTAATCATGAAAATAAATAAGTACATAAAAAGGATAATATTTCTAAAAATAGTGTGATGATATTCCTAAAAAATCAGTGTGATAAAATGATAAACAATCTTCAATGGAAAGAAAAAATATTAAAAGATATTGATAAATTAGAAGCTAATCTTAAAGAAATAGAGAGTATTAACTTTTCAGAAAAAGAAAAAGAAGCTATATCAAGAGCAAATGATTACCTAAAAGATTGTAAATATTATCTTGAAAAAGGAGATGAAATTACTTCATTTGAATGTATTAGCTATAGTCACGGATTGATAGATACTTTAAGAATTACTCATAATATCATATGAAATAATTGGAAGATATATTAATGGATTTGTGAAACTATTATGATAACCGAAACTATTTATATTATAGTAATCAATATTATAATAAGAAATAACCCCTAAGGGTTATTTCAGTTTTTTTCGGTTCATCTCATTGTAAACTTTTAAAAGTTTTCTTTGAGATGATAAAGCTTTACTTATTACTTTTCTAAGGAATAAAATCCTTATTAAAGTAATTTTCAGCTTTAAATTCATGAAGTTTCACCTCCATCAATTTTTGTCAAAGCTATTTTTTTAAAAAAATTTCACTTCAACATGATGTCATTAGCTTTCATAGTATAAATAATAATACTATAATAAAAATAATTATTATAATATTAATTTAGTAGTATATGAATTTTATATAAATTAAATAAAAAAAATAAAATTGCCTAAAATCCAGAAAAAGAATATAAAAAATATATAAAAATAAAAAATCAATTTAAAAAATATATAAAAAATATATAAAAATAAAAATATAAAAAAATTAAAAAAAGAAAGAATGAAAATTAATCCATTTTTTCAAATCTTGCTTCTAATTTCTCTAAAACACCTGGTAAAGAGGTATATTCCATTTCTTCACTTGGTAATCTGTGTGGTTCAAATGGACCATGTCTTCTCATGTAATTAGCTATTTTTGTAGCTGTTCTTCTAGCTTCATCAAATGAAGGGTCATCGAATACATCTACATGTTCATGGTTTGCTCCTAATTTAGCATCAGCTATTTGGAAACCTAAACCAATAACTCTTGGAGGACCATCAAACCTAATAGGATTTGCCTCTTTTTGTGAAGTTGGCATTAAAGGACCATTGTGAGAACCTCTCATCCATCCACTAACTAAGTGAGGGAATGCAAATGGTTCAACAACTTCACCAGCTGATGGAAAACCAGATTGAGCTCTTACAATAGCTGCAGGGTCATCTTTACCCACATAAGCCCCAGCCATTAAGTTTAATCTTTCTGTACTTACACTAGCTGCGATTTCACCATTCTTTTTATAGACCCGCTTAATAACATATCTTCCAGTAGAACCTAAAAGTGCAAGTAAATCATATGATTCTTCAGGACATCCCATAATAACTTTTCTGTGCTCTAATACATCAAATATTTCAAATTTAAAACCATCATGCATACTTGGATCAATGGTAAGTCCTGCAGTACAGAATGGATCTGCAAATAATCTATATAAAGGTAGGTTAAATGCTCCAGGTTCAGTTTTATCACAACAGAAAATAATTACTGGATCACTTGGTCTTTCTTTAAATTCCATTTCAGCTACTCCTGGACCCATACCTTTGATGTTTCCAGAGAAGGTATCTGATAATAAATCTTGACCTGCACCGTATAATTTTAATTCTCTAGCTTTTTCGGTAGCTTTCATAAATGCATTAAATGCAGTTTCATGAACTTCTTCGTTTTCCTCACCATTTCTGTGAGTCATTATCATGTCAATATCATCACCACATCTGGTGATATAAAAATCTTCTAACAATCCTTCTTCCATTGCTTTTGTCAAAACTCCATTACAAGTTTCCATTAAAGCTGGATGAGCTACAAAGTGACCAGAAATACTTCCAACATCTGCTTTGATTACACTAATAGTTGTTTTCATTATTTTACCTCATTTATTCATTTATTTATAATTATATTCTTATAGTTTTATATTATATAATACTATATTTTATAATTTTACATTTAATTATATTCTATTTTATAATATTCTATTTAATTATATTCAATTTTATATATACTATTTTATAATATTCTATTTAATATCATATTATATAAATTTTTTATATTGAATTTTGAATAATATAAGTAAAATCAGAAAAAAGTATAAAAAATTAAAAAATATCTAAAAAATAAAGATATTCAAAACTTCAATTCTTAAAATATTATATTTTTAAAAAAAATAAATGAGATTCTGTAAAAATTATATAAAAAAAGTAAAAAAATAGTAAAAAATAAATAGAAAATAAAAAAAGAATTAAAAAAATATAAAAAAAATAGTAAAAAATAGTAAAAAATAAATAGAAAATAAAAAAAGAATTAAAAAAAAAGTAAAAAAGAAATATAAAAAATAAAAGAAAAATGAAAAATAATCCCATAGCTATTTATATTTAAAGGAATTATTATTCTTATTACTTTCTTTTACAACATTTTTTATATCAACTTTAAAAGTTTTAACCAATTTCAAGTATTTTTTAGGAATAACAACTTTAACTTTAAGATTCTTACCTATGCCTATTGATTTAACACTAACTGTCTTAATCAATTTTTTACCCACATAAACACCAAGAGTATTTTTTCCAGCAGCTGCCTTACCAATATTTTTAACAACAACATAATAAGAACTGCCTTTTTTAGTAATTTGAGTTATTTTAAGATCTGCTTTTTTAGGAGCTGGAGGGGTAGCAGTTTTAGCTGCAGTTTTAATATCAGTATTTGTAGCAGTATTAGCACCTTTATTAGTTTCAGTAGTAGTAATCTTATTAACTCCAGTATTAGAATCTGGAGTAACATTGTTAGGATTAAGATTTCCAACATCGCCATTAGTTTCTTCTTCATCGAAAATAGGGTTAATTATGGTAAAATCAGTAGCAAAATTAATAATTCCATTTAAATCATAATCATCGAAATTATTTATGAATTTAGAATCAGAAATTATGGAATTACTAGCTTCATGGTTATTATAAAGAGCACCACCCATTTCCGCATGGTTATTTTTAAAGCTAGATATAGAAATAGATGTTTTAGTACCTGAGTTAAAAATTGCACCACCATTCTTAGCTGCATGATTATTAGTAAAATTAGAATTAGACACTATAGACTCATCATTATGTTCATTAAATATTGCTCCACCATGTTTTGCACTATTTTCATTGAAATTAGAGCTAGAAACATCCATATTGCTACCTGAATTATAAATTGCACCACCATGACCAGAATCAATACTGCCTCGGTTATTTGTGAAATTAGAATTCTTTATATTTAAATTTAACCCAGAATTATAAATTCCTGCCCCATGTTCTGCAATATTATAAGTAAAATTAGAATTAGATATAATCATGCCCTTAGCATTATTGAAAACAGCACCTCCATATCCAATAATACTTGCAAAATTATTTATAAAATTACAATAAGATATAGAGAGATTATCACTATCTTGGTTGTAGATAGCACCTCCATCATAGACTATTGCTTTGTTAGATTCAAAATTAGAATTAACTATAATCACATTATTAGCAAAGTAGTTATATATAGCTCCACCATAATCTGCAATATTATCCGCAAAATTAGATTCTTCTACATACATATCAAAATTACGATTGTTAAAAACAGCACCACCAAAAGATGCTTTGTTATCTTCAAATTTACAATTTGATAAATTCATTTTATTACCAGAATTGTGAATAGCTCCACCAGACCCTGTAACTTGGTTGTTAATAAATGAACAGTTTATAAATGTCATGACAGTATTTGCATATGGATTAATGACTGCACCACCATTACCATTAAAATTTGCATTTTTAAATGTCAAGTTAACAAATTTAACATTTAAATCATCAGCTCCAATTGAAAATATTCTTGATGAATGTCCGTGAGCATCAATAACCACAGAATCTGGTGACCCATTTCCTTGAATTGTTATACTTTTATCAATAGATATACCCACATCTTGACCAGATTTGTTATAAGTTCCAGATTTAAGAGTAAGAGTCTTCCCATCTCCAGTTTGAGATATACCATATAATATCCCTTCATCTAATTTATCATTTATTTCAAAATCAGTAGTAGCAAAACTCATTTGTAAGCTACAAGCAATTGCTAATATAGCAATTGTAAGTAAAATTAAGTACATTAATTTTTTTTCATAAGTTTTCATATCTATTTGCACGCCTTTTCACGTCCTCAAAATTATTATTAAAAAAAGCAAGCTGTTACCTTAGACTATTAAAAAGCTATTTCCATGACCTCTAAATCAGCATTGAAAAGATTACTATCCGTAAAGATAAACCAGCACACACCCTACCAATAAAGATAAACCAGCACACACCCTACCAATAAAGATAAACCAGCACACACCCTACCAATAAAGATAAACCAGCACACACCCTACCAATAAAGATAAACCAGCACACACCCTACCAATAAAGATAAACCAGCACACACCCTACCAATAAAGATAAACCAGCACACACCCTACCAATAAAGATAAAACAGTATTAAAAACACCCATCATCAACCATAGATAATAAAAATAGTATTAATAAAATAAGTACTTCCTTAAAATATCTTGTAAATAAAATATATACCTCCACAAGACATGTATATACTATATATATTATCATATATAAATTTTATTATTCATGGCATATAAAATAAGAATTATTAATGGAAATTTTTTTAATGACAATATTTTTCAATCACATTAAAAAGAAATATTAAAAAAATATTAAAAAAAATATAAATTAAGTATTCTAAAAACATATATAAATTAAATATTCTAAAAATATATCTTTTTATAAATTATAACTCATAAATAATTTGGTTTCTCTCATTATAAAGAGTTTTATATCCAAAATATAATGAAAAGAAAACAGCTAAACAGACTGTAGCACATATAGCTATCATAATAGCTATTTGATACATTATTGATGTAAGAGGTAATGTTCCAGATAATATCTGCCCAGTCATCATTCCCGGTAAAAATACGATTCCCATTCCAACCATTGAATTAATAGTAGGGAGAATAGCTGTTTCAAGAGAACTATTAGCTATATGGTTTAATATTTTATCAGGGCGGACACCTAAATTCAAAAGTGATTCAATTCTATGTTTTTGGCTAGTGGTAGTTTCTTTAAATATTTTTAAACCTAAAGATACTCCAGTCATAGAATTTCCCACTATCATTCCAGCTAAAGGTATTGTATATTGAGGATTTAATATATCTATTCCCACAATTACCATTACAAAAAAACAAACCATAAATAAGCCAGTAGAAAGTAATGATAATGCAACAGCTAATTTAAATTTTTTATTTAATTCTTTATGTTTTGATAAAACATAAAAAATCGAGAAAACTATCATTGCAATTAGATATATAATGGTAAAAATTGTAGAAGGGAATTGTAAAATATAGGTTAAAACTAAACCTGCTAAGACTAACTGTACAGTCATTCGAAAACTTGAAACAACGAGAAGTTTCGTTTGATTAATGTTTGATCTTTTCATTATAAATATTACAATAATAAGGAGAAGATAAACTAAAGAAAATTGAATTATATTTAATTGAATAGCTCCTTCCATAATAACACCTAACCATTAATCTCAGATTTAAATTCTTCAGTATCCTCAGATTCAAGTTCTCCAATACCCTCAGAATTAAGTTCTTCAATATTAACTACTTTATCAGCAAAATTTTTAGCTAATTCATGGTCATGAGTAACGATTAATAAAGTAATCCTATTTTCTTTTGAAAACAATATAATATTCCCTATAACAATATGGGAATTTCTTTCATCTAATGCAGATGTTGGTTCGTCCAATAAAACAACTTTAGGTTTAAATGATAAAAATATAGCCATGTAAAGTCTTTGTTTCTCTCCTCCAGACATTTCTTCACAATTTTTATCTAAAGGAAAATCTAAAGCACAAATATCTAAAAAGTATTGAATTTTAGCATCATTTGGAAGTGTTTCTCCCCGATACTTATAAAATTTTATAAAATTATCTCTAATATTACCTTCAAAAAGAAAAACAGATTGACTTATAAGTAAAACCTCTTTTCTAAGATCTATAGTATCTAAATCTAAAATATTTTTATTATTATAAAAAATATCTCCACTACTTTGAGTTAAAGTTCCATTGAATAGCTTAAATAAAGTAGTTTTTCCTGACCCACTTTTTCCAAAAATAAATGTTACCTTATTTTTAGGAATTTCGAGGTTAGGAAAATGAATAAACTCATTGAAAATTAAATCTTTTGTTTTAAATATAATTTCTTCCATAATATCTTCTTTAAATTTATTATATATCATATTAGAAAATTTATAAAATTATTAATCATTGTTTATTATATTATATAAAAAAAATTATATATTATTATCTATTTTTTATATTATAAAAATAAATTATAATTTAAAAAAATTAAAAATAAAAATTATAAAATAAAATAAATAAAAATAAAATAAAAATTATAAAATAAAATAAATAAAAATAAAATAAAAACAAATTTTAATCTAAAAAAAATTAAAATAAGTAAAAATAAATATTTAAAAATAAACATTATAACCATAAA
>Ga0082212_10000319_pt1 | contig 69696 bp, 60 predicted proteins | sample TergutNt197P3_FD_71548 | JGI IMG/M metagenome (GOLD analysis project Ga0082212, IMG submission 71548) | Neocapritermes taracua P3 segment gut microbial communities from Petit-Saut dam, French Guiana - Nt197 P3 | ecosystem: Host-associated > Arthropoda: Insects > Digestive system > Gut ...
ATCCTAATTTCAGCCTGCTGAGTTCGTTGCAGTATTCCTACAATTTCGGTAAACAGTATCGTTTCATGAGCGACCATGAAGCCTCTGCAATATTCAAAAATCTGACTTCCTGCGACAAAAGGGATTCAACCGTTTGTGTATTAAACAATAAACGTCCCAATATTATTTTCGTGATACTCGAAAGTTGCGGCGCACAGTTTGTCGAATCGCTTGGCGGCGCAAAAGGCGTGATGCCCAATCTTGAAAAAATAACGAACGACGGGATTTTCTTTACCAACATGTACGCCAACAGTTTTCGTACCGACCGCGGGATTACCTCCTGCCTGTCGGGTTTTCCGGCGCAACCCGCCATGTCCATACTCAAGTATCCTAAAAAATGCGAGGCGTTGAACTCCATACCGAAATCGCTCATTTCCAATGGCTATAACGCTCAGTACATATACGGCGGCGACGTCGATTTTGCACACGTCAATACTTTTTTCATTTCACAAAAAGTAACCAATATCATCAGTCAGAAAAACCTGCCAAGGGAAGAGTTACAGAGCGCGTGGGGCGCATACGACCACATCATGTTCAGGCGTCTGATGCAGCAGATACAAAATGAAAAACAGGAACCTTACCTCAAAATATTTCTCACGCTCAGCAGCCATGAACCGTTTATTGTTCCGTATCAAAAGTTTGACAATCCATGGCTCAATGCTGTAGCCTATACCGACAGTTGTCTGGGCGTTTTTGTTGATGAACTCAAGAAAACATCGCAGTGGGACAACACGCTGCTGGTACTTGTACCCGATCATACGACCAATTATCCCGACCTTGCCCGTTATGAGCCTAAACGTCATCATATCTACATGATATGGACGGGAGGCGCTGTGAAAGAAGCGCAAACGGTGGAGCGCTTCTGTTCGCAGTCCGACATTGCAACCACGCTACTCCACCAACTGAATATGGATTGTACGCCTTTCATTTTCAGCAAGGATATTCTCAATCCATACACTCCAGATTTTGCTTTTTACGCATACCCCAACGGATTTGGCATGGTAGCGCCGCAAGGTAAAATCTCGTTCGACTGCGACGCAAACAGAATTGTTTTTGAAGAAGGCGCGGAAACCGACACGTTGGTACTGCAAGGCAAGGCTTTCCTTCAAAAGTTATATGACGCCATTGAAGACATGTAAGAATATTGAAAATGAAACAAACAAAAAGTGTAATTTCGTGATGCTAATAACTACTGTTAATCAGAAATTTAAACGTTTTTTGACAAACACTAAATAAAAAAAATGTGTTTTTAATAAAAAATTTTGTACTTTTGTGCTTTCACTTTTTAAATAAAATGTCCATGAAAAAGGCATGTGTTTTGATAATTTTTTGTTTATTTGCGTGTATGGCGATTTCATCCTGCCGCAGCAGCAAGCCTTGTCCGGCTTACCGTTCGGTATATTCAAATGTGGAACAGCCTGCAAGCGCGACCCGGCCGGGTTAATACCGGACAATAAAAATATACAGTGACGAAACGGATTATAGTATTTCTCGGTGCAGTAAATTGTTTTTTTACGGTATATGCGCAAGGCGAGATTGACCTCCAGCCAAAGGTATTTTACCGTAATGAATGGTCATTGGCTCTTATGCTTAATTCCAACGGTTTTGGGGCAAATTACCGTTATGGGCTACATCTCAATGCTGCCGACAAGCGATTGTTTGAAGTCGATTTTGCGTATATGAAAGATCCCAAAGAGCAAAAAACATACGTGAATATTATGAATTCAACGGCAAGGTACGTGGAGGGGAAAAAGAATCTGGCATTCGATTTTCGCATTGGATACGGAAAACAGCACGAAATAACCCGCAAGCACGACGTAGGAGGCGTTGCTATTCGTTATTTCTACAATTTTGGCCCTTCCATTGTGTTGCTGAAACCGGTTTATTATAATGTGGGAGAAGCATCTGACCGTATCATAGTACCATTCCCCAAACCGCAGAAATACGATCCCAATTGGCAAGGCCAGAATATATACGTCATCAGTCGCGCATCGTTTTTCAAAGGGTTCGATGACATGGGCATTGACCCCGGCGTTTTCGGCAAATTCGGATTTAACTTTGAATTTGGCAAGCACGACAGGAACATTCAGGCGCTGGAAGCAGGGTTGATTGGCGAAGCATTTATTAAAAAAGTGGAAATCATGGATTTCACTGACTCAAGTGGCCTTCAGCCTAAAACCGCTAAAAACCGGCAACTTTTTCTTACGCTATTTGTCAGCATCAGGTTTGGCAAGATTGTCGATCCTTATGAGGTGAAGAAAAAACGGGAACGTTCAAAAGAAATCAGTTATTAGTGAAGTGCAGGGTGTCCGTTTCCGAATACTTGGTGTATCGAAACCGAATACATTTTCTTTTTAAAATGTAACGCAATGAAAATTTTAAATATCTTACGGCCTTACGGTCTTACTCTCTTACGGTCTTACTCTCTTACAGTTCTACTCTCTTGCTCTCTTACGGTCTTTGTTTTGGCTCAGGAAGCATGGACGCTCGAACAGTGCATCCGCTATGCCTGCGACAACAACATCCAGTTGAAACAGCAGGAATTGCTTGTTAATCAGGATGAAAACAACCTGTTGCAATCGAAACTCGGCTTGTTGCCCAACATCAATGCTTCGGGTAATTTTAATTCATCCAAAGGAAAAGTATTGGATCAGAATACTTTTACTATTGTGGACGGGGCTACGGTCAACTCATTAACCGGCAGTATCGGGAGCAGTGTCACTTTGTTTAAAGGTTTGCAACAAAAAAATACCATCGACCGGAATCAGTTTTCCTTATTCGCGAGTATTCAGAACGTTGAAAAACTGAAAAACGATCTTTCCCTCAACATCGCCCTGTATTATTTGCAAATCATACATGCACAGGAACAATTGGCGGTTGCCGAAAACCAGTTGCAACTGACGCATCTGCAAGTCGAACGCACATCTGCATTGGTCGAAGCCGGAAGCGTGCCCGAAGGCGATCTGTTCGAGATACAGTCGCAGGCTGCCCGTGAAGAATTGCAGGTAGTAACCGCCCGCAATACATTGGAACTTGCGCGGCTCAATCTTGCCCAGTTGCTCGATCTGGAAACCAAAACCAACTTTCAGGTGGTAGTTCCCGATTTTTCAAACCTTGGCGTTTCCGAAGCAACCCATTCGATAGAGGAGGTGTTTGCCAATGCCGAAACCATCATGCCGCAGGTAAAGGCGGCCGAATACAATCTTAAAGCCTCGGAAAAGCAATTGTCTATTAACAAGGGATATCGCAGCCCGACATTGAGCTTTTCAGTCGGTTCCGGCAGCCGGTATTCTTCAGCCTCGTCAAAGGCTATGAAAGATGGGGAGGGAAATGTGTATTTTGTGGATTATCCGTTCAGGGAACAAGTAAAGGACAATATCAACTCGTACCTTGGCGTAGGGTTAAACATTCCGATTTTCAACGGATGGCAGGTGCAAACCGGCGTCAACAATGCGAGGCTGAACGTGCAAAATTATCAGTATCAGTTACAACTCACTAAAAATACTCTTTACAAGGAGATTCAACAGGCACATGCCGATGCGGTGGCCGCTCTGAAACAGTACATGGCTGCCACTAAGGCAGTTGCATCTATGGAAGAAGCATTTCGCTACACCTCGCAGCGTTACGAAGTCGGGTTAATGAATTTTGTGGATTACAGCACCGCCAAAACGCGGCTCACCGCTGCACAGTCGGATTTGCTTCAAGCCAAGTTCGAATATATTTTCAAAACCAAGGTGCTTGATTTTTATAACGGACGTTCGATAACCCTGTAAAGCATGTTGGTAAAACGCTATTTTGCACGTTGTTTTCTGTTTGGATATTTCCTTCTCCTGACGGAGATGTTGTCCGCCCAAACGTATTACGTATCTGCCGCTTCCGGCGACGACCGCGATATTGGAATCACCCCCTCAACGGCTTGGGCAACTCTTGAACGAGCCAACAGGGTGACTTTCAGGCCGGGCGTTTCCATATTGTTCGAGCGTGGCGGAACGTATTATGGCTCGTTGACGGTCAGAGGCATAAACGGAACTGCTACTGAGCCTGTTACAATCGGAGCGTATGGAGTTGGCGATGCGCCTGTCATTAGCGGAGCAAAACAAATCACTGACTGGGAAAAGACAGGTGAAAACCTGTGGAAGGCGCAGGTAACGGGTCATCCCAGAAATATTGACATATTGTTTATTAACGGCAGGAAATTTTATCCTGCCCGATACCCCAAAAAAGGATACCTGACAGTGACCAATCGTTATGATCGCGGATTACAGGATAATACGCTGCGTTTTCCGGATGGTTACTGGAACGGGGCTACGGTTGCATTCAAAACACACGATTATTACATCCTTCGCGACGTCGTGTCCTATTCATACAGTAACGGACGCATTGATATGACGCAAAGAAGGGAAGGTTTACCGGGGGTGGGATTCGGGTATTTCTTTCAGAATCACATCCATGCTTTGGACGCCACAGGCGAATGGGTGTACGACAGAAATGAAGGAACACTGATTTTATGTACGCAGGATAATCCAAATGAACAGTTTATTGAATATGGTAGTTTAGACAATGCAATGGAAATAGATCGTTCATCGGAAGTCACAGTTGAAGGGATCAACTTTCAGCATTATCGACAACATGCGATTTTTTGTCAAAGAGGCCGGCATCTGACCATTCGGAACAACGTTTTTAATGATTGCGGTTCGGGTCTTTTATTGGTTTATTCGGAAAATTGCGCCATCTCCGGTAATCAGATATATGACATGGAGGTACGCGGTATTGAAATGAACAATGTAACCGATTCGCGAATCTCGGATAACGCCATTCGACGCATCGGCGTGTCATTGGATGGCGGGCAGAACGGAATGGCGATTTGTACCGGTATCGTTTTTGGAAGTTGGGACAGGTCAAGTTTGAACAGGAATAATGAAGTCATTCAAAATACGATAGACAGCACCGGCTATATCGGGATTTGTCTGGGAGATGTGCAGAACGTTCTTGCAAAAAACAATTTTGTGAACCACAGCATGTTAAGTCTGGCCGATGGCGGCGGAATTTACACTATAGGCGGCGATAACGACAAGAGTCAAATCACGGATAATATTGTGCTGAATACGATTGGCAATAATGAAGGAACGCCCTATTGGGGTAAAGGCAACATTTGGCGACATGGCATTTATTTGGACGACGGCGTAAGCAACAGCGTCATTCGCGGTAATACAGTGGCCAATAGCGGTAGCGGAATTTTTTTTCATGGATCTCACGGCAATCAGGTTCATGGCAATGTGTTGTATGATAATGCCATAGCAAATATCGTTTCGCAAGACGCCGGCAAGTCGGATGTGTTTTCAGATAACAATTTACAGTATAATTATATGTATATCAACGGAGGAATCACATACATGATGATGGAAATTATGAAACCCGATCAATTTGCAGTGAGCAACAAAATTGACAGCAATTTCATCAGCGCTCCGTTTAGCCGGAATTTTGCCGCTCTTCCGGGAGGTAACATGCTCAACCGGACGACATGGTCTTCACGAATGGATTTTGACCTCCACAGCCGCGCCGAACCTGTGGCATACGCCTCATCCGGCGCCCCATCTCCCGACGAATTTACCATTCTGGTATATAATCCTGCCATGAAAGATTCTCTTATTCTGCTGGATCATGCCTATATGTCCTTCGACGGTACTGTTCATGCAGGTTCCATACTTCTTCAACCTTTCCAATCAGCCATTCTGTTCAGATGCAGGGATACGGGCGGATTATTGGATGCGCCCGCCGGTAACGCCGACCTGTGCAGCGGGGCTTCTGCCCTGTATGATGTTCCGGCGTCATTGAATCTGGCAGAAACAGATACCGTCATCTGGCAGATCAATCCGCCGGCGGCAGGCGTTATCAGCGTATTGCCTGCGGGCGAAAAGGGAAGCAGGATCAGCGTGGAATGGTTGCCGAATTTTCGTCCGTCGCCGGTACAGTTGATATACAGCGTTCAGATGAACGACGGTTCGGGCCGCGTGTCCGAAGCGCTCACAATCAATTTAGATCAGGATATCGGACGACCTCCCACGCCTGTCGGACCAACCGAAATAACCGATATTACCCTACCGGGCGTCTTTACTGCCGACAATCCCGACGGCGTCGAAATAGAATGGATTCTTCCGTCAGCAGTTGGGACGTTATTGCCTTATGAACCTGATGGGAACACTGTAACAGTTATCTGGAACAATCATTTAGTCGGACTGTATCCGATCACTTATCGGTTAAAAAATGGTTGCGGCGAATGGGGGGCTACTGCCCTCCATTTATATTTTGCATTTCCTGCTGCAATTCCCGAAGGCCCCAATATTTTATGCGAAGGGGTTAGCACACGGTTTACAGCGCCTCAATACGCTGATATGAACGATTTTACATGGGTACTGAAACCGGCCAATGCGGGCTATATCGAATCGAACGGCAACGAGGCGTGGGTAACGCTGAACAAAAATGCGGCAAACAGTGAGGTCACTCTATATTATAAAGGATTGAACAACTATTTCTTACCGGTTCAGTCGCCGACGCTCGTTCTGACTGTAACTTCCCGTCCGGAAACATCTGAGATTCCAACCGGCCCAGGTTCGGTATCATGGAACATACCATCGTCTGTCTACACTGCCGATGCGGGTATGGACGAATACGAATGGCAAATCCTTCCCGTCGCAGCAGGAACAATATCCATCAATGACCATATAGTAACCATCAATTGGGCTGGCGGTTCCGATCACCAGTATGCGGGACAGGTACAAATCAGTTATCGCGTGAAAGCAAGCAATAACGCCTGCGGATTTTCGGACGATTCGCCCGCTCTTACAGTAACTCTCTTGCCAAAGCCTCCTGAGACTAATGATTCAAACCCTTGCCCCGGGAGTAGTACAATGTTTTCGATCAAATCGTATTCAGGTGCGTCGGGTTATCTTTGGAACATCGCTCCGGCAAATGCAGGCAGTACAGACAGCCATACCAATACGGCAAGTATCGTGTGGTCGCAAACATTTTCGGGACAGGCCGGCGTTTCCTGTTCGGTGATTGATGCTGCAGGTCAGGCTTATACATCTCCGCAGGTGTTTGTATTGGTCAGGGAATTGCCGCCCAAGCCGACGAGACCTTCCGGCGCTAACCATATTTACCTGAACCATCCGGATGAAACATATCACGCAACATCTACAGGGATTCAATACGAATGGACGGTGACCCCCTCAGAGGCTGCCGAGATTCTAAATCCCTCAGATGAAACGGTATCTATCTTGTGGAGTACGGCGTATCTTGGGGAAGCCTCGATAAGTTACCGGATTCAGGATGAATGCGGCTGGTCGGAAATGTCCGATCCGTTAGTAGTGCAGGTTTATTCGTCCGACGAGATTCCGGGTATTTTTACGCCTAACGGCGACGGGATCAACGATACATGGGATATTCCGTTTATGAGTCAATATCCCGAAGCCGTGATACGAATATATAACCGTGCAAAAAAGTTATTAGCGGAATTTAAAAGCGCTCAATTGCCATGGGATGGTCGCGACCACAACGGCAATATACTCGAAAGCGGATACTATCTCTACCGGATAGAGTTGAAAAAGGGAGGTAAAGTTATATCGGGGTATGTAACTGTTTTACGATAAAAAGCAGGGAAAAACGAGTTTCGGTTCTCAAGTCTGGTTATTCTGCGATTTTGGCGTCTATTCCCTTGGTGGCGTATACCTTGTAATTTCCTTTTTCGTCGCTGTAAATCAACAATCCATCAAATTCGGGGTGTTTCGTGAGGAGTTGAATGCTTTTTTCTAATCCTGAAGCCATACACGTTGTTGCCCACGCATCAGCAGTCATGCAGTCATTGGCAACAATGGTAGCGCTCAGCAGGTTGTGTCTGACAGGATAGCCTGTTTTGACATCAATGGTATGAGCGTACTTCGCCCCGTCGATCTCGAAAAAACGCCGGTGACTGCCTGATGTTGCCAATGCCCGATTGTTAAGACTTATAATAGCCTGACGAAATTCACCGTATCCAGACCCTTCAACCGGTTTTTCGACGCCAACACGCCACACATCGCCTGAATCATTCACTCCCCGCGCTGCACATTCGCCGCCTATATCCACCAAATAATTCCGGCAACCCTTCTTTTGCAGAAAACCGGCAATCACATCCACCGAATACCCTTTGGCAATGGCGTTCATGTCGAGCATCACTCCGGGCAAGTCTTTGACTACCCTGTTGCCTTCGATCCTGATTTTGTTCATTCCCACAAACTGTAACAGGCTGTCGATCTTTTCCGGGTTGATTTCAGGACGGTCGGATGTAAAACCGAAACCCCACAAATTGACGAGCGGCGCTACGGTAATATCGAAAACACCGTCGGAAGCCCTGTTCACTTCCGCCGATTTGTTGAATACCGTGCGGAAATAATCATCAACAACCGCTTCAGGATCGTTTTGATTGAACCGCGAGATCAACGAATTGGGATTATAAATAGAGAGAGACGCGCTGAAATCGTGCAGCAGTTGTACGATTTCCTTCCCGTAATCAATGCCTTTCGGACTTTCATAAATTACCCTGTAATACGTGCCTTGCGTAAGGCCTTCTTGTTTGGAATAAGGTTGTCTACACGAAAACAACAAAATCCCCATAAAAATTATGGAGAAGAAAATAATTTTTTTCATTTAGGTAAATGATTATAACAATGCATCCAATTTGGCAGCCAACGCAGATTTGCCTGTTGCGCCTACCTGCTTGTCGACCAATTCGCCGCCCTTGAAATACAAAAGCGTGGGAATATTGCGGATTCCAAACCGGTTTGAAATTTCCGGACATTGTTCCACATCTACCTTGCCAACTACCGCCTTGCCTTCGTATTCTGTTGCAAGCTGTTCCACGTAAGGCGCTATCATACGGCATGGGCCGCACCATTCCGCCCAAAGGTCGATTAAAACAGGTTTGTCTGATTTCAGTACAAGTTCCTCAAAATTACTATCAGTGATTATTAAAGCCATTTTATTATATATTATTCTTTTACGACTATTTTCTCGACGGCAATTACTTTCTGTTGCTCAACGACCCGTAATAAATAGATTCCACTGATGTCCGGCGCATTAAATTCCACTTTTTTGCTGGAAGTTTTGAACGTCTGGATCACTTTACCAATCGTATTGTACAGGAAAACGGTTACCTCACCGCGATCGTCCGGTATTTCAACAGATAAAAGGCCTCCCCGCTCAACAGGGTTTGGATATGCTTTCAATATCTTTTCGGAAGGAGTGTCTGCCTGTACCGGCAACACAGTCAAACACAATGCACACATCACAATCATGGATAGAAAATAATGCTTCATCATACTCACTGTTTTTTGTCGGTTGAACATACAAACTGGCCGTTTTGAAAATTAAACTACTTTATTATTGACTACAATAATCAGGCCAGATTTTCAAAAAATAAGTTAAATCTTCAATATTAATGATTATTGGCTATAAAAAAAGGTTTTATAACTTCAAAAATTCTCTATCATCTTTGGCCGAATGCAATGAAACGTCTTCCCCGTCGAAAACGGCATACGTCCGGGTGTCTATCCATTCGCCGGTATTGATGTAGCGGCTGTTTTCTTCCAGACGAATGTCCATTGGCAAGTGCCGGTGCCCGAAAACGAAAAAATCATAATGCTTGTGTGCAAGCGCTTTTTGGGCATACCGGCAAATAGATTCTTTTTCAGGTTCTTTGAACGGTTTGGGCTGTTTACGGCGTTTACGGGTGTTTTTCGACCAGTTTTTTCCAAATTTAATACCCCAGAAGGGATGAAGCGAAGCATACAGTATTCGGAGAAACCGGCTACTGAAAGCAACGTGAAGTACGCGGTCGATAAAACTTTCTAAACTGTTGTCGTGTCCATGCCCGATGAGGAACATTTTGCCGTTGAGTTCAAATTCCGCAGAATGTCGGTGTATGATGATGTTCAATTCGCGTGTCAGGTAATCGCGCGCCCACTGGTCGTGGTTGCCCGTGAAAAAATGTACGGGGATACCGCTGTCGGTCAGTTCGGCTAATTTGCCCAAAAGACGCACAAACCCGCGCGGAACTACATACCGGTATTCGAACCAGAAATCGAAAATGTCGCCCAGCAAAAAAATAACTGCGGCGTCGTTTTTCACCACGTCGAGCCATTGTACAAAATCCGCTTCCCTGCGACGGCTATCCTTGTCGGGCGCCATCATCAGGTGAAGGTCTGATACAAAGTATATTTTTTTATTCGATGGTATCAAATAATTCACTTAATCGTTTGTCTAAAGCATCGCCCTTCAGGTTTTTGGTCATGATATATCCCTGTTTATCAATCAGAAAGTTGGCAGGAATCGATTCTATACCGTAAAGACTCACCGCTTCCGAATCCCAGAATTTGAGGTCGCTCACATTAATCCATGGCAGCCCGTCCTCTTTGATGGCACGCTCCCACAACGTTTTAGACTGGTCTAATGAAACCTGATAAACTTCAAAACCTTTATGATGATATTTGTGATAAATATTCAGCAAACTGACATTTTCCGTCCGGCACGGAGCGCTCCACGACGCCCAGAAATCGAGCAAAACGTATTTTCCCTTATGCGCCGATAACTTCATCGCTTTCCCGTTGGGCGCCGGCAATGATATTTCAGGCGCATCCTGTCCCAGCATGGACAACATACGGTTCAACCGTCGCATATTGTACTGTTCATTCATGTTCAGCACATTGGCATGAAGCGTATTCACGTATGGAACTTTCGGATAACGTTTGTAAAAAGATGAATCGGCTTTACGGAAATACTGTACGTCCTCTTCCTGATTGAACAGATAATCCTGACCTAATTGCTGGTATAAAGCATATATCACTACCAGCGACTTGGGGTTTCTGTTCATAAAACGAATGTTGTATTCCCGCAGACTGTCCACTTCATTGATGTAATTCCAATCCATCTGGCGTTGAATGTTTACAAAATTCCGGTTACCCTCAAACATCTTCAGCGTCCTGATGAGCGAATCCCTTACAAAGATGGTATGCTCCAAACGCTGGCTGAGAAGACGGATATTTTTCGAGTCCGCGCTTCCTTCCACATTGTAGGTCAATGGCAGGTGGCGGGCGTCGCCGCTGATAACGAGTCTTTCGCCCGGATGCGCCAAAAGGGTAATGGCACGGTTGTTCACGGTAAGTGAATAAAACGTGGGCTGACTGATTTTGTGCCTGAATGCGAAACCTCCTTTGGCGTTCAACTGTATGGTATCCTTACGGGATGTACTTTCGTTGCCCAATTCGTGCAGGAAAATTTTTTCAGCGTCAGCGCCGTTCAGAGTTCCATGAATCCGGACATTCTTTTCTGGCCCGCAACCTGCCAGCACAAAAACCACAAAAACGAAAATAAAGAAATGCTTCATCTATGATGTATTTTTAATAAAAAACACTAACAAAAACCGAACCAAAATTATCGAAAATATCTAATCCTGAAAAATATTTCGCAATACGGGAAACGATTTTAACTTTCCAAAGTTATCAACATGCGTCGCATAATATTCTAAGAGATACTCCGTGAGATAATTACGCTGATGATGGTTGAGGTTTAAATTGTCCAAACATTCAAAAGACATCCCGAAAAGTTGCGTCAGCAGATGATTACGCGTACGGTTCAACGCTTGTTTAGCGTTGGGGTAAAAACCAAGATAACGGGTATAATGTACCAGAAACGCGAGGTGGAAATTGGCCGTTCCGTGTTCGTTCAGGTCGAGCGCCTGAATGGCATGGAGCAAAAAGTCGAACAAACCGGCGTTGGCTTCTTCTTCCCTGAGCGTTTTGTAGAGAATCTCGGCAATGAACAGGGCGATGCAACTTTTTATGGGGTCGAACGGTATGTTTTGATGTTGATAATATATCTGTACGTTCGCTATCCGTTGCATTTGCCGGTTGGCGCGATGGTGCAGGCCGGTTTCAATCAGATGCAGCGGTTGAAACATAGCAGCGCGTACCTGCGACTTTTTACCGGACGCTCCTTTCACAAAGACGGTTTGTCTGCCCATACTCTCCGTGTACAGATTGACAATCAGGCTACTGTCGCCGTAGCGGAGATGGTTCAATACGATGGCTCGGGTGGTGGAAATCAAGGCTGAAAAATTAAGTGAGCGATTTAGAATTTATCACATTCCTTTTTTCTGCATCTTCAATTCCTTGTAAACTCTCCAACGAACAATACAAGGCATAATATTTTTCACCCTCGTTAAGTCGCTCGGTTAAATCTTTCAGACAGGTTGTCTTGCCGCTTTGCCGCGCAGTATGAATCACAAAGTATTGTTTCATGCCGATCAGCTGCTCTACGCCCTGCAAGCGCGAAGAGGATTCTATCATGTAATGTTCTGTCCTGTTACAGGTACCTGTTATATTGAAATAACGTGCCATGATTTTTGATTTGAATAATGGGACAAAAGTACATGAAATTATTGAATTACATACAGGCTTTAGAGAATTTGAAGGCGTCGCTGATGGCCATTCTGATTGAAAACCGGACGCTTCACTGTTACCGTCTGTTTGGCAAATATTTTACCGTCTCCGTTGACGCCACAGGGGTGTACTCTTCCCAAAAGCAGCATTGGGTGGAGTGTACGCATCAGACCTCCAGGAACGGAACAGTTACGTATATGAATAATGTCTTGGAAGCGTACCAACCTCCCACAAGATGAGAAGACGGTAGCCTATACCCAAAAGTACATACGCTAAATCTAATAGCCGGTAATGAAAAGACTTACCGGACTGATGGAACTATGCAATGTGTTGATGAGAAAGTGTGAAATGAAAAATGAATTTTTAATCGCCGAATTGCTGGTTTTTATTCGCACGCTTGGGAAAAATCAAATTTTCATGTACTTTTGCGGGGTTGATCATTTAATGATATGAAAAGAGGATTTGCAAGCGACAACAATGCGGGCGTGCATCCCCGCATGATGAAAGCGTTGGCCGACGCCAACGGCGGACACTGTATCGCGTATGGCGACGACCCGTACACCGCTGCGGCAAAGGAACAGTTCAGGGAACTGTTTGGCGGGTGCGAAGTATTTTTCGTTTTCAACGGGACGGGCGCCAATGTCGTGTCGCTTCAAGCCATGACACAGCCGTTCCATGCTGTGATTTGCGCCGATACCGCCCATATCCACGTGGATGAATGCGGCGCTCCCGAACGTTTCACCGGCTGCAAGTTACTGTCCAATCCCACTCCCGACGGTAAATTGCGCATTTCCGACGTCGCGCGACATCTGCACGGTATTGGTTCCGAGCATCATACACAGCCGCGCGTGGTATCCGTCACGCAGGCTACCGAAATGGGAACGGTCTACACGATTGACGAACTGCGCGAAATGGCCGTTTTTGCCCGTGCCAACGGCCTGCTACTGCATGTCGACGGGACGCGCGTTGCCAATGCCGCCGTTCATCTGGGCGTTTCCGTCAAGGAAATGATTGCGGACACGGGCGTTGATATATTGTCGTTTGGCGGAACCAAAAACGGGTTGATGTACGGCGAGGCTGTGGTGGTATTGAATCCTGCATTGACAGACAACTTCAAATATATCCGCAAACAGGGAATGCAGCTGGCGTCGAAAATGCGCTATATCTCGGCGCAGTTCGGGGAATATCTCAAAGATGGTCTTTGGTTGGAAAACGCCCGTCACTCGAACCGTATGGCGCAGCTTCTTTGCAGCGAGGTACAGGCGCTGGGCGTCGCCGTAACGCAAAAGGTAGAAGCCAACGAGGTGTTTGCGATACTTCCCGCACAAGCTATCGAAGCGCTGCAACGCGAATTTTTCTTTTACGTATGGGATGAGTCGCGTGGCGAAGTACGCTGGGTTTGTTCGTGGGATACTGCCGAAGACGATGTTGAACGTTTTGTGGCAGCATTGAAAAAACTGCTGAACAAATATCCCCCGACCGCATGAGTACGCCGGTAGCCTTTGTCACGGGAGCCACAGGATTGGTCGGCGCGCATCTTCTGTACGATCTTTTGCAGAAAGGCTATCATGTAAGAGCGCTTGCGCGGCGGCAAAGCAACGTACAGCAGGTACAGAAGACATTCGGCCTGTATGCCGGCGACGCCGATGCGCTGTTCCGGAAAATCGAATGGACAGACGGCGAACTTCCCGATTTCCACTCCATGTCCGACGCCATTGACGGATGTACCCAAGCGTATCACGTTGCCGCAGTGGTTTCGTTCAGCCGGAAGGACAGGGCGGAAATGATGCGCGTCAACGTCGGTGGCACGGCCAACATCGTCAATGTGTGCATCGAAAAAAAAATACCTCTGTGCCACGTAAGTTCCATCGGCGCATTAGGACGCAGCGAATCGGGCGGACTGATCACCGAAAACGACCTGTGGCAAACCGCCGAAGGACGTTCGGCTTACGCATACAGCAAACACAAGTCGGAAATGGAAGTGTGGCGCGGCGTCGCCGAAGGGTTACAGGCTGTGATTGTCAATCCCGCAGTCATCCTCGGCCCCGGCGACTGGACAAAAGGCAGTTTAAAGTTTTTTCCGCAGGCGTTCAAGGGTATGCGTTTCCATACTTCGGGCGCGACGGCTTTTGTGGACGTCCGCGACGTGAGCCGTTGCATGATACAGTTGATGGAGCAGGAACGCTTCGGCGAGCGTTACATCGTCGCTGCCGGCGATTTGAGTTACCGCGAACTGTTCAACCTGATTGCCGACGGTTTCAAAGTGAAAAGGCCGGACATTGCCGCCCGGCCATGGATGTTGAACGCGGCGTGGCGTTTGTCGTGGTTAGCCGGCAAACTGACCGGTAAAGAACCGTCGCTGACTAAGGAAACAGCACACTCGGCCTTTCAGGAAATCCGTTTCTCCAACGAAAAAATAAGAAAAACATTGGGATACAATTTCATATCGTTGGAAAAATGTATCGAAGACTGTTGCAGATATTTTTTGAACAATAAATCAGGCTAATAAATTATCAATCAAACCATCATCATGGGATTTTTTACATCATTATTTTTTCCACAAACCGAAGACGATCTTCAACAAAAGGTCGACCGAAAGAATTTCGACATTCTGAAATACGACGGCGTGCGTGCGCAACGGGTAGGTAAAACGGAATACGCCGTAAAATGCTTTACCGAAGCCCTGAAGATTCAGAAGGATTTTGAAACGATGCAGTACCTGATGTCGGCCTTTTACATGTTGAACAGGCACGAACAGGCGTTGGACGTATTGAATGAAATGGCCGGTACCGGGCAGTATCCGGTAAACACATTACTGACCCGCGCCAATCTCCTGCTGACCATGGGCCGGAATGAGGAAGCCGCAGCCGACAGCAAACAGGCGGTCGCGCTGGAACCGGAAAATTATCTCGCGTATCTTCAATTGGCCAAAGCGGAACAGGCGCTGGGCGAACTCAACGAAAGCATTGATAACCTGACCAATGCCATTAAGTACAAAGACGATTTTGCCGAAGGTTACGCATTGCGCGCCGGCATATACCTGATGCTGAAAAAAGGGAATGACGCTTTAACGGATGTGGAAAAAGTGATTGAACTGACCCCCGAAGACGAAACGGCCTATCTGCTTCGCGGCCGTATCCGCGAACTGCTGGGCGATACCCGCGCGGCTTTTACCGATTACCAACAGGCTTCGGAAATGAACCCGTTTAACGAGGAAGCATATTTGCTGGCCGGACAGTTGATGCTGTCGCAGGAAAGATACGAAGAAGCCATCGCCCTTTTTGATGAAGCGATTGAACACAATGAACAGTTTGCAAAGGCTTACGCCGGAAGAGCGCAGGCAAAACGCAAAACAGGCGACACGGAGGGCGCTTTGGCTGATGAGATCAAATCGACCGAATTAACTCCCGACGACAAACCTGCCGGAAACCATCATTTCGACGACCTCTATCAGGGGACTATCATATAATCGCATTGCCTCATGTATCATTATGGATAACATATTAAAATACAGGAATTTTATCGCAACAGTAAAATACAGCGAAGAAGACGAGGCATTTATTGGAAGAATAGAAGGCATCAATTCGGTCGTTTCATTTGAAGGTCAAACGGTCAAAGAATTAAAATCTGCTTTTAAGGAAGCCGTGGAAAGTTATTTGGATTTTTGCCAAAGGAAAGGAATTGCTGAAACGCAAAAATCTTATACCGGCATGTTCAATGTAAGAATAAATTCAGAATTGCATCGCCGGGCGGCTATTATGGCTAAAATGCACGGTCGTACCCTTAACTCTTTTGTCAAAGAATCTATTGAACCAACACGCCCACAATCGCCACAATCCCAACTCCATACAGCGCATATTCTGGCTGTTCGAGGATTTCTGGCATGATGAACAGGCGGTCGTCGCCAAATAGCGTCGCGGAGCATGACCTCGCGCAAATGCGTATCAATGGCAAACAGGCATAAGTAATTGTCATCCAACGGGATTTTTTTACCGCAGTGATGAAACCACTCCCGCATATTCAGAACTCCCAATCCACCCCAAACCTGATTGTCTCATTTTTCCAAATAGCCATTAGTTCAACATTGCAACTATCAGATTATCAGCGCAAATCCACATTAAGGATTTTAAAGCACATTTTCAGATTTGTATCCGGATAAATGGTCTGCATTTCATTAACCATGTCGCAAATATTCCTGACAGCCTCAACGCTTCTTTGATTGGATAACGGATATATCGTTATAGTCAGTAATTTCTTATGGTTGTCAACATCCAGATTTATAGTTGCTTGAGTAATAGACTTCACTAATGCTCTGATTTCGTGATCTGCACGTTTGTAGTGAAGAGCAAGTTTACTGGCTAAGGCTGTTTCGGCTCTGTAGCAAATCATTTTTATAATGTTCTGCAAAGTTTTACTTTCCTGATGTAGACGGTTGTAGCGTGTGTTTTCAGGCATTTGACTGATGGGTATTTTACAGGGAATAGTCTTTCGTTTGGCGATCAATTTTTCGATATCTTCTTCCATTTCTTTGATTTCTTCGATCATTTTCAGTTCGGTTTTCAACCATTTTTGATTTTGATTTTCATCCTCTTTTTCCAATGGATTTTTTTGTTGAAAGTCATACAATTTTGCCTTCTTCCGTCCGAGTTTTTCACGCTCTTTTTTGATCTTATACTCTATATTGCTGTATTCCCTATTGACAACTTTAATGTTTCCATCTATCTCATCTACCGAGCCCTTCGGGGTTCCTCACTGCGTTACCAATGACAAGTTTCAGATTCCTCACTGCGTTACGCTTAAGGTTACCAATGACAAGTTTCAGATTCCTCACTCCGTTCGGAATGACAGGCGTCGCGAGGTGTTGGGGGAGGAGTTCGTCGGGGCGGCTGCGCCGCCCTGACGAACTCCTCCCCTTTTTTCTCAAATGGCGTCGCGCCTGTTTCGACCGCAGGGAGAAATCTCCGAACGCAGTGAGGAATCTCTTATATGATACGCTTCTATTAACAGTGTCAAATGCGGACAAAAACGCACTTTTTCTTTTCTGTACAGGTAACGATTTGGTAACGAATTTTGTCTGTTTTTGACTTTTTAGTGTCTTTTTATGGCAAGTCAAAACAGAAATACGAACCAAAATTCCATTGATTGTCAGTCTGTAACATGATTTTGTCAAAATGTGTCTTTATAAAAAAGAAGTTGCAATTTGAATTGCACCCTGATTTATTGATTACTTTTGCACCAAATTTTTAATCAAATGGCAAACAGCATCATTCTTGATAAATTAGAAACGATAAATGAACGTTACGAAGAAACCGGCCGGCAGATTACCGCTCCCGATGCGATGGACGACATGAAGCGTTATGTGAAACTCAACAGGGAATACCGTGATCTGGAACCGCTCATCGACGTTTACGGCAAATACCGTAATGTGTTGAGCAACTTGGAAGAAGCACGTAACATGCTTCAAAATGAAAAGGATGAAGAACTCCGCGAAATGGCCAGGGAAGAGGTGGAAACGCTCAGCCGGCAGGTAGAGCCGCTCGAAGAACAAATCAAACTGTTGTTGCTTCCGTCCGACCCCGAAGACGACAAAAATGCCGTGATGGAAATACGCGCAGGAACCGGCGGCGACGAAGCGAGTATCTTTGCGGGCGACCTCTACCGCATGTACATCCGCTATTGCGAAACCAAAGGCTGGAAGGTGGAAGTAACCGGCATGTCGCCCGGGCCATCCGGCGGATTCAAGGAAATAGTGATGAGCATTACCGGTAACAAGGTGTACGGCACGCTTAAATACGAGTCGGGCGTACATCGCGTACAGCGCGTTCCTAAAACCGAAACGCAGGGACGGGTGCATACTTCGGCGGCAACAGTGGCCGTATTGCCCGAAGCCGGCGAATTTGACATTGAACTGAACATGAACGACATACGAAAGGATACATTCTGCTCGTCAGGGCCCGGCGGTCAGTCGGTGAATACCACCTATTCGGCTATCCGCCTGACGCATATCCCTACCGGTATCGTGGTACAGTGTCAGGACGAGAAATCACAAATCAAAAACTTCGACAAGGCGCTGGGCGAGTTGCGGACACGTATCTATAACCTCGAATACCAGAAATACTTGGACGAGGTATCATCCAAACGCAAAACGATGGTTTCCACCGGCGACCGTTCGGCCAAGATACGGACGTACAATTATCCGCAAAGCCGGATCACCGACCATCGCATCGGGCTTACGCTCTACAACCTGCCAGTCATCGTCGATGGCGATATTCAGGAATTGATAGATAAACTGCAGGTGGAGGAAAATGCAGAGCGACTGAAAGATAGCGGGCTATAACTGAAATTGGAAATTTTTCGTTCAAATTTTTAGCATGGCAGTTGGGACGTCAAAAATGTGCTTGAGAAATAAAAAAAGATTCCGAACGATGGGAGAGATATGTTTACCATCCACCTCTTGAGAAATCGCTGGCGCTCTTGCGTTTTTCGTACTTCAGGTCTTTCAGGGTAGACGATTTGACATTGATCTGGAAGAAGTAAAATTTGTTGACGCCGAACGGCGAAAAGTTAAAACTCATCTGCCAGCAATGAAGGTCGCGCTGGATCGTCGCTGTGGTATAGGCAATTTTTTTCGCTTTGAAATCATAAGAGGACGAGAAATTGAGCGTCCATTTAGGCGTGAAGGTCACATTTCCCGAAAAGGATAAAGTTTGCGTGAATTTCCCGTCGAATTGAGGTTTGGAATAGCTTAGCCCATAACTGAGGGTCACGTTCCATGGCATGTCAAAGTATGAATATGGATCGCCGACTTCTCCTCTTCCTTCTTCCTTTTTCCCGTCTTTCTTCTCTACCGGTAACGAAAGTCCCGTGTTGAAACTCATATTGGTAAGCCGCGGGCCGAACTGATTGACTCTGATGCCCGACGTACCCGACGGAATAAGTTTGTACGGATCGACGCTTCCGCTCGCGGTCAGGTTGAGAACCCATACGGTAGTGTTGGCCGAAAGGGAAATATTATTCCAGTTCATCGAATCGGCAAATATATTGTAGGATGTTGTGGCGCTGATGTTATTGAGTATTTTGACCTTTTTCGACTGAACGGTACTGTCCTCTAACGAACGCACCTTCATTTCCACATTGCCGTTGACCCCGATGGAAACGGTTCCGGTCTGCTTGTTCGACGTGGTAGGAGCGCCGAAAGCGCCCTGCCCCTGGTATATCGAATAGTTTTCTACTTTTCCGTTACTATTCACATAAAGGTTGCCACTATCATCAACTACGTCTCTGTTATAATTGAAGACGCGACTCAGGTTGGGCACATAACTGACGCCCACTGTCGGCGAAATCATGGTGCGAATGGCTTCTACCTTCGAGTCGGGGCCATACGTGTTCATCAGGAAAAATTTGGGGGTCATGGATATGGAAAGCGTGGGCGACAGGGCATGTGCATACGACAATCCCCGTATGGTATCGATCACCACTACGCCCTTTTTGTTATCGGAAGTGATGGAATCCGCAATAAATGTTTTTTTGATGCGACTGGTAAACAACACGCCGTTATAATTCATTGAAGGCGTGATATTGAAGATTTTCAGCACTTTAAAATTGATAGAGAACGGTATCTTGTGCTGGAATCCGTTTCTCATGTTTTTCAGGTTTTTATCGCTGAAAAGATTGTCTTCGTGCCCGTTGAGCGTATTTTGCATATTAGCGTCGTATTGGAGGGCAATATCTTCGTACCATTTGGCTTTGCCCACGCTTTCCTTTTTCCGGAACGGGTAAATCCGGTTCATGCCGAAGGTAAAATTCGGAAAATCAAGAGTAACCTTTCCATCTGAGGTTTGGTTGATCCTCAGATTGGTGGAAAAACGAAAAGGCGAATTTGGCCAGTTTTGGGAAAATGAAATACTTGAGTTTTTGGAATTATTGAAATAAGCGGTGGAATTGGTATAATTGTATTGCTTGTCGTACGAACTGCTGCTGTAATTGACGCTTGCCTGAAAACTGTGGTTGGGATTGGCTTTGGCGTCCTGACGGTGCGTCCAGCTCACGGAGTATTGTTTGGTTTTGGACAGGTCAAGTCCCTTTTCGCCGGATACCGTTACGCCGTAACTCATGTTCAGGTCGCCCGAATATTTATAACGTTTCATGTATCTGGTAGTCAGATTCGTCCGCCATGTGCCCGTTGAATAGATGTCGCCCATGATCTGTGCGTCGAAATGATCGTTAAACGCAAAATAGTATCCGCCATTGGTCAGGCTCAACCCGCGGCTTACTTCCATTCCGATGGTAGGCGGAATAAGGCCGGAAACGGATTCCTTATTGTTTTGCGGGAAAAATCCGAAAGGAAGCATCAGGAATTTCAGCGGAATATCGAGCAGTTCCATGTATGCAATCCTGAACACCACCTGATCGCCCGGCAGCATCTTGCCCTCTTTCAACCTCAGACCGAAATGCGGATGATCGGCGTTGTCGCAGGTGGTATATATCGCTCCGCCCATATCGATGTGTCCGTCTTCGTAACGTTTGGCTTTGGCTGCATATATATATCCTTCGCCCTGGTGGGTCTTAATATGGTGGATAATTCCCTTCTTCGTTTCAAAATTGTACGACATCGAATCGGCGTCGTATTCGTCCCTCCCCGATTTGAACTCAGGCGCTCCCATGTAATGGCCGAGGCTGTCCCTGCCTCCGTTGGAATAAACAATCTTGGAGGTCATATCGAACTCCGTTTTATAGGCTTTCAATTCAATATCCTCATAATTGACCTGCGTCTCCTTATACATATAAACCCTCTGATCCGGTATGATGATTTTAACGGAATCGGCAGCCTTATATTTGATGCGGGTTTTGAACGGCGGTTCTTTCGCCGGAACAACCGCCATGGAATCAACCGCCAGACTGTCGCGGGCAAATATGTCGGCAGCAAGCGTATCGGCTGTGGCGAAGAGCAGACTGTCGCGAACAGACGCGCCCGTAGCAGGCGTATCGGCTGTAACGACAGTCAGACTGTCGGTTACCGGCACATCCTGCGCAATGACGGTGTTGAGGCTCATCAGTGCAAACAACACAAAAAGATATAAAAATGGCTTCAAAAACAAGTTTTATGCTATTTTTGCGGCGGATTTATATTTAAAATAATCGGCAAAGGTAAGTAATCTTTACATTTAATAATGAAAGTATATGTTTTTTCGTCCGTATATATTTCTGTTTTTCCTCGTTTCATGGTTGTTACGCGCAGGAATGGTTCACGCGCAGAATGAACAACAGGGGTCGGTGTTGAAAAAAGTAGTGATCGACCCGGGACATGGCGGTCGCGACCCCGGTGCACCCGGCGCGAAATCGAAGGAAAAGGATATAGTGCTTGATATTTCACTGAGGGTTGGGAAAATGATTGGTGAGAAATATCCCGACGTGGAAGTGATCTACACCCGCAAAACCGACGTATTGATTGACATCTACGAACGCGGCAATATTGCAAATAAAGCGCACGCCAACCTGTTTATTTCCATTCATGCCAATGCCAGCAAAAAGAAAACCCCTTATGGTGTGGAAACTTTCGTGATGGGTTACGACCGATCGGGTGAAAACATGGAAGTAGCACAACGCGAAAATGAAGTTATCCTCATCGAGGATGATTATTCGACACGTTACGAGGATTTTGACCCTAAAAAGCCGGAATCGTACATTTACTTTTCACTTTTACAAAACGCTTACCTGAATCAAAGTCTTGAATTTGCAGGAGAGTTGCAGTACCAATTCAAGAATTTTGCAAAAAGGTATGACCGGGGCGTTAAACAGGCCAATTTCATTGTTTTGTGGAAAACGGCCATGCCCAGCGTATTGATCGAAGTCGGGTTTATTTCCAATATCGAAGAGGAAAAATACATCGCTTCGGCGGCAGGCAAGGAAAAAATAGCCGCCTCCATCTTTCAGGCGTTCTGTTCCTACAAATCGAAAATCGAAGACCGCAGTTCCTTCCGTCCGGGCGACCACCAGTCAAATATCGAAAAACCCGCCCCCCCCAAATCCGAAACTCAAAATCCGAACGGCGAAGCCCTCGCCGAAGGCAAATCCGAAACTCAAACCCCCGAATCGTCCGTTTCAAAAAAGGTGGAGTTTTGCGTACAGATAGGTACATCATCCACAGCAAAGGATACTCATCCGAATAATTTCAAAAAACACAAAAACGTGGAGCGGATTAAAGTATCGGCTAATCTCTTCAAATACATTGTCGGCCGCACCACCGATTATGCCGCTGCACAGGAAACCCTGAAAAAGGTTCGCGCCGACTTCAAAGATGCTTTTGTGGTGAGTATCGTTGATGGGAAGATTCTTCCGGCGTCCGAAGGGTTGAAACGAATCAATCAATGAAATTAACCATTCTTACATGTCTTACGGTCTTACAGGTTGCCGTATTTGCGCAATGCCCCGTTGATTCGAAAGCATTCGGGCCGGGCGAGGTCATCACTTACAAAGCCTATTATAATTGGGGTTTTATATGGTTACACGCCGGAGAGGTGGAATTTAAGGTCACTTCCGGAGAGTATGACGGACGCGGTGTTTACCATTTATATTCCTGTGGTACAACGTTTAAGTCGTATGACTGGATTTTTAAAATACGCGAAAAATATCAGTCATACATCGACCCTGACACGCAAATGCCGCTTTGGTACGAACGCGATGTAACAGAAGGCAGTTACACCGCCTTTGAAGACTATAAATTCGACTATCAAAACAACCTGATACATACTTACGTACAAAAGCGGAAAAACCCCGGCGTGGAAGGTTCCCTGCCGCTAACTCCCTGTCTGTTCGATGTGATGTCGGCTGTGTATTATTTTCGCAGCGTCGATTTCAGTAAATATCAGGCGGGCGATAACATTCCCATCAACATGATTCTCGATAGCGAAGCGTACAATTTGTATATGAGATATTTGGGAAAGGAAGAGGTGAAAACGCGCGACAAAGTCAAATACAAATGTATCAAATTTGCCATCCAATTGGTAGATGGCACTGTTTTCAAGGGCGACGAAGACGCCATCATCTGGGTAACCGACGATCAAAACAAAGTGCCTGTGATTGTGGAAGCAAAAATCCTTGTAGGTTCGGTAAAAGCGATTCTGAACGAAGCAAAAGGGTTGAAATATTGAGTAATCACTGACAATCAAAAAAATAAAATCACTGTTTTTTCCAGAATACCGGCGAAAACAGGATTAAAACAGAGTAAAGTTCAAGGCGGCCAAAGAGCATCAGGAAAGAGCAGACCCATTTGCCAACTGCGGACAAACCGGCGAAGTTGCCGGCCGGGCCTACCATATCAAGTCCTGGCCCGGAATTACCCAGACAGCCGATAGAAGCGCCTGCTGCCGAAGTGAAATTCAACCCGCACATCATCATTACAAAAACGCCGATAGTAAAAACGCAAAGAAAAATCATGAAAAAGGCTAATGTGCGGAACATCCTGTCTTCGGGGACATTCTGCCGGTTCAGCTTCACATGTATGATGGCGTTTTGATGCGCAATTTTTTTGAATTGGACAGGTATCATTCTGAACAACAGGGTAAATCTAACCACCTTCAATCCTCCGGCTGTCGATCCTGCGCATCCGCCGATAAAAGCGAGCAGGAAAATGATGAACCATAACGGCGGCGCCCACTGCATATAGTCGTTGATGGCGTAACCCGTAGTTGAAATAACGCTCGCCACAGTGAACAGGCTTTCGCGTGCAGCCTGTCCTACAGCATGACCATTGAACACTAAACCGACAGCAATCACTGCAAATGCTATCAATATGATCATTAAGAAAAACCGAAATTCATCATTTTGTGTTATCTTTTTAAATTCGCGTTTCCACACATAAAAAAACAGGATAAACGAAGTACTTCCCAACAACATGAAAAGTATGGTAACATACTGCGAATATACGGAATACGCCCCCATACTTGCATTTTTATTGGAAAAACCGCCCGTAGCCGTAGTAGAGAATGCGTGACATACGGCGTCGAAAAGGTTCATATCGGGCAGATAGAGTAAAATACACGTTGCAGTGAAAATCAGATATATACGAAAAATAAGTTTGGCTGTATCCTTCACGCGCGGACTGAATTTTCCCCCAATTGATGCAGTGGACGTTTCGGCCTGATAAATCATCATACTGCCTAATCCAAAAATAGGTAACACGGCAATGCCCAATACTAAAATACCGATACCGCCTGTAAAGTGCATGAATGCACGCCAGAAAAGCAGACCATGCGGAAGCGCTTCTATATCACTGAGAATTGTGGAACCGGTAGTAGTAAAACCCGACATTGCTTCAAAAAAGGCATCGGTAATGGATGGAATGTAGCCGCTGAAAACAAAAGGCAACGACCCGAAAAAAGCATACACAATCCAGACGACGCCAACAATAACAAACCCTTCGCGTTTGCCAATCTCTTTCGAACATTCCCTGTTGAAATACCAGAACGATCCTCCCACAACAAAAGCAACGGCCGATGAATAAAGTATCGGCAACAAGTCATGCTCTGTGTAAAACAATGCTACAGCAACCGGTAGCAACATCAGGCCGCCTTCGATAAACAGCAGGGCGCCCAAAACATACAATACAAATCTTGTGTTCATTCAAAAGCCTGCTTCATGTCCATTGACTTTTTTATGGCGGAAATTATTTGGTACAGTACACCAACACATAATTATTGGCGAGTTGGTAGTGCATCTGATATTCCTCGTGGCGTGAGTTGTTGTCTACCACTCCAATGATGTCTCCCTGCACATCAACATCAAATGGCTTGATAATCAGGTTCTCCTGGAAATTAACATCTACCTTGTCGCAAATTTTATACAGCGCTTCCTTGGCGCACCAGTGGATATACAGATGTCTACGACGGAGCAGCGGATTGTTGGTAATCACTTCCAGATCGTTGATAAATTTATGTGCTAATCGATTAATATTGTGCGACATAAATTCGAGATCGACGCCCACCAATTTGTTTTTCCCCAATAATATAGAAGTGTACTTGCATGAATGCGATACACTGATGTTGTATGAACCATCTTCCAGATAGGGTTTGCGCGATTGCTCATTATATACGATGCGCGCGTCCGGCCTTGTCATCGTCTGAAGCAAAGCCCTTACGCTCAGCGATTCTACTTTGCGATGGTTATTTTTGAACGTATTCAGACGCTGAATATCATCATCATTCAAATGGGTCATCCGGAACAATGTTTCGTAATCCTCCGTGATCTCCCACAAGCCTAAACGGCATCCGTTCTCAATTTCCTGATTGATGATTAATCCCACAATATCTTTATTTGATTTTCAACTTTTCATTTTTGTTTTTCCATCTGACGGATTCCATCAGGGTAATGATGTCTTCGCGAAAAAAATTGATGACCGGCGCTAACGAATCCTGATTGGGTCTTTTGATATAAAAATACAGCGAACCCCGCAGAAAATTCCTGACGCTGTCGGTCACAAAAAACAGCGTCGATGAAGCGGCATTGCCTTTGATATCGTAAAGCGTACCGTATACGTTCAGTTCAGGATTAACATACTCATGAGGAACAACTGCATCGGCCATTTGGGCTATTCCCGAATAAATCATCTTCCAGTTGTCTTCGATAAACTGATCGAAGTTGTTGTTGATTTCACTATATGTCAGATAAATAGTTCCCTTGTATTCGGGAAACGTCATGTTGAGCCAGCAGTCTGATTCAGGACGGTGCGCCACGCTTCCGTAAACGGGATACTCGAAAGTGAACGGACAAATGCTGTCGTACAGCCTGTATTCCTTTTCGGGAAAGTCGATACGGAAATAGGAATGCGGCTTGGGCACATAATTCTGCCGGCACGAGAATAATGTTATCACCAGCAACAAGCACAAAAGAGTCAGTCCCCCGTCTCCTTTCCGGAAGCGTGGCGTCTCCTCTCTCCTTTGGAGAGGGGTCGGGGGTGAGGCTTCAACCACCTTTATTTGTTTGATACGGCGGTTGTCCACCGATTCCACGAAGAACGACAGGCGGCTGTAATCAATACAATCGCCCTTTTGCGGTATTTCGCCTTTTATTTCGAGGATGAGCCCTGCCAGCGTATCAGCCTCGCCCCGCACCTGCCCGAAATCCGATTCGTCTAAGTGCATGATGCGGAAGAAGTCGTTGAGCAGTACTTTGGCGTCAAAGAGATAGGTATGCTCGTCGATTTTGATATAATCCTGTTCGTCGTCGTCCGATTCGTCGGCGATGTCGCCTACAATTTCTTCCAAAATATCTTCCAGGGTCACAATTCCTACCATTCCGCCATATTCGTCGATAATGACCGCTAAATGCATCTTCTTTTCCTGAAACTCTTTGAGCAGATCGTCTATTTTCTTGTGCTCAGGAACAAAATACGCATTTCTGATGAGTTTTTGCCACGGGAAACTGTCCTTTTCATCAATGTAAGGCAGCAAATCCTTCACATAGAGGATTCCCTTCACATTGTCGGGCGCATCGTCGTACACGGGTATTCGCGAATATCCCCACTCGTTGATTCTGGCAAGCAGTTCGGCAAGTCCGGTGGCGATGTCAACCGATTCCACATCCATTCGGGGCGTCATGATGGTATGTACGTCAATATTCCCGAACTTGACAATCCCTTTCAGTATGTTTTCGTTTTCGGCGGACGTTTCGGATGTTTTTTCCAAAGCGCTGGATAAATCACCGATAGAGATACTTTGCCGTTTCTGAGCCTGTTTGCTCACAGCCTGAGTGGACAGCGTCAGCAAAACCGAAAAAGGATAAAACGCCTTTTGAAGCGCCGCCGGTAACCACGACAGACGGGGCAATATCTTCAACGCCTTTTGCGAAGCATACATTCGCGGAGCAATTTCTCCGGCAACCAGCAACACAAGAATAACGATAACGGCCGTAAGAACGATGGCCGCAGCCGTTAATTCTCCGGAAGCCGCCATCGAAAAAACAATGTATGCCGAAAGAGCAACCATAGTGACGCGAATCATCACATTGGCAACCTGCATGGCGGCCAGTAATTTTTCGGGTTCCTGCAACAGTTGAAGTATCCGCAGGTTTCCGGGTTTTTTACTTTCTTTCAGATTTTTAATATCCCCTGACGACAGGGACAGAAAGGCTGTTTCGGAGGCGGAAACAAGCGCCGATAAAATCAGCAACACAACAGCAATAACCATACACGCCACATTTTCCCCTGTTACAGACAGAAGCATGGCAGACAAACTATTGACGGCAAATAAATACAGGTCGTGGTTCAAGGAAATGTTGGTATGTGAACGCTAAAAGGGCAGGTCGTCCGGTGTCGACTCCAAACCGGTTGTTTCAATGGGCGGCAGGGATGCAGCCTGCGATGCAGATTGCGACGCTGTTGCCTGTCCGTCAGGTTTGGGGCCTAAAAGTTTCATCGTATCAACGAGAATTTCGGTCACATAACGTTTGATACCATCTTTGTCGTCATACGAACGCGAACGCAAACGGCCTTCAATGTAAAGCGAAGACCCTTTATGGACATATTTTTCCGCTCTTTCGGCCAATCCTCTCCATAAAACAAGATTGTGCCATTCGGTATGCTCCGTCCAGTTACCGTCTTTGTTCCAACGTTCGCTGGTGGCTAAAGGAAATTGCGCAACCGCCAGATTATTGTCCATGTGGCGAACTTCGGGGTCTTTACCGACGTTTCCCACCAAAATAACTTTATTTACCATAATCGTTCATTTTTAATTAAATAACAAAATTATATCCATCAAAATTCTATCAAAGGCAAAGATATGAAAAAAATATATAACATGGCAACTTTTTTCTTTTTTTTTCGTATAAGAATTGATAAACAAAAAAACAACCATAATATTATGTCCCAAGTTATCGGCGAAATAGTACAGGTGATCGGGCCTGTTGTAGACGTCAGTTTTGAGAAGACGTCAGGGGAATTGCCCCGTATTCACGACGCATTAGAGGTAAAACGGAGCGACGGTCAGTCCATTATTCTGGAAGTACAGCAGGATATAGGCGAGAATACGTTGCGAACCATTTCGATGGATTCGACCGACGGGTTGCAGCGCGGGATGGATGTGACGTCGCTGAACGGCGCCATCCGTATGCCCAAAGGCGACAATGTGCGCGGACGGCTGCTCAACGTGATCGGCGACGCTATCGACGGTATGGAGCAAGTTGCGAAAGACGGTTACGGTATACATGGCCAACCGCCTAAATTTGAAGAATTAACCACTCAATCGGAGGTTTTGTTTACCGGAATCAAAGTGATCGATCTGTTGGAACCTTATGCCAAAGGAGGTAAAATCGGGTTGTTTGGCGGCGCCGGCGTCGGTAAAACCGTTATTATCATGGAACTGATCAACAATATTGCCAAAAAATATTCCGGTATGTCCGTATTTGCCGGCGTGGGCGAACGCACCCGCGAAGGCAACGACCTGCTCCGCGAAATGATTGAATCGGGCGTTATCAGGTATGGCGAGGAATTTAAAAAGTCGATGGAAGAAGGCGGCTGGGATTTGTCGAAAGTGGACAAGGACGCATTGAAGGAATCGCAGGCCACGCTGGTGTTCGGTCAGATGAACGAACCCCCCGGAGCGCGCGCCACTGTTGCTCTGTCGGGATTAACCATTGCCGAATCGTTCCGCGACGGCGACGGCACAGGCAAGGGACGCGACATTCTGTTCTTTGTCGATAATATTTTCCGTTTCACGCAGGCCGGTTCGGAAGTATCCGCATTGCTGGGACGTATGCCTTCGGCGGTGGGTTACCAGCCCACGCTGAGTACCGAAATGGGACTGATGCAGGAACGCATCACTTCCACCAAAAACGGCTCCATCACCGCTGTGGAAGCCATCTATGTGCCTGCCGACGACCTGACCGACCCCGCGCCGGCTACTACGTTTGTACACCTGGATGCGAAAACCGTATTGAGCCGTAAAATTTCGGAATTGGGTATTTATCCGGCTGTGGATCCGCTCGATTCGTCGTCGCAGATATTGACGCCCGAAATCGTAGGCAACGAGCATTACCATACGGCGCAGCGCGTGAAGGAGTTGCTGCAGCGTTACAAGGAATTGCAGGACATCATTGCCATTCTCGGTATGGACGAACTGTCGGAACAGGACAAGTTGGTGGTATCGCGCGCACGCCGCGTACAGCGGTTCCTGTCGCAGCCGTTCCACGTAGCCGAGCAGTTTACCGGACGTCCGGGCGTGTTTGTCAATATTCAGGACGCCATCAAGGGCTTCAACATGATCATGGACGGCGAACTGGATCAATATCCCGAAGCCGCATTCAGCATGGTGGGAACCATCGAGGAAGCCATAGAGAAAGGTGAGAAATTGATAAATGAAGCGAAGTAATGTTAATTCAAATAAAATGATCTAACTTCAAAACGCATCCGCTACCTGATAACTGACTTCCAGATTTTGCAAATCACCATACATCCGCTCGAATACACTGCGGTCAACTATTTGATCAAGAGCATTTACCGGATTGATCATACAGATTTTCACGGGCGATAAAACCGTAACCAAATCCGGCAGGTCGTATTTTCCAATAACCGCAGCCGGAGTCGACATCACGAATTTGGGATGATATTCCCTTTCCTGAACAATGGATTGAAAAGAAAATAAAGGGTTGATCAACGCAATCCGGTCAAATTCATCATTGATAACAGCCGCGTGCAGTAAATCCGTTGATAACGTTCCACAGGCGATACCTGTCAAAAGCCTCACCCCCGACCACTCGGAGAGGGGAGAGCGCTTAATAAAGTCAACAATAATTTTGATTTCTTCAACTCTGACAGCCAATGGGCTTTTGTGGGTTAAAATACCGGCATACCAAATATTCATGGGCACGTCCTTAATGATAGCGTCTCCTTTTGTATATCCCCCGCTTAATTCACCAAATCCGTTAAGGTCGGGCACAATGACCTGATAGCCTTTTTGAACCAATTTTTCGGCTAATCCGTCCTTTGCCGCCGCTGACGCTTTGCCCTGATCATCTAACAATAAAACAGTTTTTCCGTTATTTTTTTCGGTTGACAACCGTAGGACAGGAATATAATAATTACCCGTACCTTTGAGCAGGTACTTTTCGATAGAACAATCGCCGCGCCACCAACGTCCCGAAAAAATGTAATCTTTTGACAGTACCGGTTCGCTATAACCTGTCAATGATTTTGCCTTTTCAGCGATGGTCTTATAGAAATCAGGATTGTTTTGTCTTTCCGATTGCAACTTTTTCAACAGTTCAGCCGAGTATTTTTCATTCAGACTGTACAGGTCTTCTCCTTTCAGACTTGTTTTAAGCAGTCCTGCAGGCGTCACCCACAGGTCTTTTTCATTCAGAATTTCAACTTCTTCGTCTTTTGGATCGCCGGGGTTGTTCAGAAATTTCTGAAAAAAGGCATACATCGCTTCTCTGTTTTTCTTAGTAGAGGCATGTCCGGCGTCGTCTTCTACCATCATCAGATTGTCCGGATCGCCAAAAGCAATATAACCATTTTGCGCTTCTTTGAATACATCACGCGCGCCCTGAATACTGAAAATATCACTGGTAGTGGTTACCATCAGTGTTGGCTTGGGCGCCCTGAGTTCTATCAGATCGCTCATATCAAAACCTTTTTCCAGCGAATACATAAAGAGTTGTTCCGCGTCCTGTGGTCCTCTGGTTCGCAGTAATTTGTCGAATGATGTGATGTAACATTCCGGGGCTGCCGCTAAAACTCTGTCGTCCATTGCTGCAATATACGCCGTCTGGGTACCTCCACCAGAACGCCCGGTAATACCAATACGCGCAGGATCAACTTCTTTCCGGCTCAATAAATAATCGATCGCCCGGATACCATCCCAAATGAAATAATTTGCCGGCGAACGCCCGGATATGAACGATTGGGTTCCCGGATACGAATGTTCATGGGTGGGACCCCAAGGGTCAAAAATGATTTTCCCATTTGTGCCGAGATATTGAATCCGCTCACCCTGCCCAACCGGATCAAAAGTTAAAACAGCGAATCCTTTTTTTACAAGATTTATCACGCATCTCTGATATGCCTCGCTTCTGAAACCTACATTGCTATGACCGCAACAATATATAATAGCCGGTAATTTTCCTTTTTTTCCGGTTGGCAGAAACAATGCCGCCGTAACATAATATCCTGGTCGTGATTCGAAATATAATTTTTCCACCGTGAAGCCATCCCTTTTGATGGTTCCGGTAATTACAGGATTTAATGACGTTTTTGCAGGAAATTCGCCCACTATTTCCGCCAGTATTTTTCTGACATCACCTTGACGGCGCACCCATTCATCGTTAGTCTTCAATCCTTCTACATACGCCCATCGTTCCTTGATTTGGGCAAAAGCGTGAGAACAAATGCGTTCATATAAGGCATTGGTCATGTTGCCGTTGTAAGTCCAAAAATTGTTGATCGAAAGATCTTCCTGGGCATGGACAAATAAATATGCACACAGGAAAATGATGATTGCAAAAAATCTATTCATTTTATTTATCTGTTTTTTTACTTTTTTTTCTACAAGTCTTTTCAATTCCGGACTTAAAAAATTCAACAATTGTCAAGACAACGGTTCAGGAAAGGTTCGTCATCATAGTAATACCAGTCGAAGATAAATGCGTCTATACCGTGATCGGCTGCGGCGTCTATCTTTTTCTCCATCACTAACGGATCGCTCTCGTCGAGATAACCCCATGCCGGGATTTTCGGTTGCGCATGACCCTCAAAACGCGGACGGGCAGCTTTGATCAATTCCCATTCCGACCATCCTGATCCTTTGGCCGCCTCATGACGCTGTTCACCCGTATGATAGTTCGGAAAATAATAACAGGCAACCGTAACAGATTGACCATCTGCTTTTTTCTCCTTGCTTTGACACCCTGTCATTAAACAGGACACGGTTAGTGACACTGTGATGATAAGCTGATTTTTAACGATTGGTTTCATATAATATTGAACTAAAGTTTCCCACCTTTTCAAATAATTGAAAAATAGGGAAAAAAGAGATGATAATTAGAAATAAATTATTAATTTTGAGGCGATTAAAAATCAAAGCATAATAATTTAAAACCGTCACCACTCATGAGTGCAAAAATAGGTATTTTAGATGAATTACGCAACATTTTAACAGCAATTCGGCGAGTAAAAAATATTTTTCTATTCCCGGTTTTTTTTTGGAAATTTCCAATGTTTGACTACTTTTGCAGCAAAAATATGGCCTCGTAGTTCAGTTGAATAGAACGTCAGATTCCGGTTCTGAAGGTCACAGGTTTGAGTCCTGTCGGGGTCACAAGGGAAACAACGGCGTTTAAAGCCTTCCGAAAAAACAGGAAGGCTTTTTATGTGTGCCGTAAACGATAATCAGTTCACGGAAGTGTGTCTTACCATAGAAAAAGTTGACTCACCAAAGAGTCAAATATGCAAATACACACAAAGAAACAAAAGTTGTATTACGATGAAGTAAATTATTTTTAAAAAAACGTAAAATTTATTTGCGGACGATTCCTGACAGTAATTAATCCCCGAATTTTCCGGCTTTCTGACGCCAGCTCCCCTGTATCACCCTCTCTGTGGCTCCACGTCCGGATGCTACAAAATCGCCTGCTGTTTTTCCGGATTTTTGCAGTTGTCCGGGGTTATCGAGTAAAGCGTTGAGTTGCAAGGCAAATTCATCATAATTGCGGATTGAAATCGCTCCGCCCAATGCAACGAGATCAACCGCTTCCTGAAATTTTTTGTATACCCGTCCGAAAATGACAGGTATGCCGTAAACAGCCGCTTCAAGGGTATTGTGTATCCCGTTATCTAATCCGCCGCCAATGTAGGCTACCGTAGCGTATCTGTACAGCGACGCCAGCATACCGATGTTGTCGATCACCAGCAGCTGATAGTCGGCGGGACGACGCTCCGACAACTGCGAGTAGCGTATTGCCTTGATATTAACGGATTTTATCAGGTGTTCGATCCGGTTGTGATGCAATTCATGAGGCGCAACCATCCATTTGATGTTACGGTTTTCAGTATTGATGTACCGTATCAGCATATTTTCGTCTGATGGCCACGTACTGCCGGCTACGATGCAGGTCTGCCCGTTCACAAACTGTTCCGCTTCGGGAATTTGCCGCGCCTGATCGAAGATACGGCAAACACGGTCGAAACGGGTATCGCCGGTAACGGTAACATTTGTAAAACCGATTCCGGCCAATAAATTTCCCGAACGCTCGTTTTGTACAAAAAAATGAGTGAAAGAAGTCAGCAATTTGCGGTACCAGCCTCCGTACCACTTGAAAAACGTCTGTCCGGGACGAAAAATAGCGGATACCAGATATAGCGGAATTTGTTGTTTTTTAATAACTTTCAGATAATTACGCCAAAATTCGTATTTGATGAAATATATCTTTTCAGGATGTACTAATTGAACGAAACGTTTTGCATGGGCGCGTGTGTCGAAAGGGAGATAGAATACGTAATCCGCGCCGGAATAATCTTTTCTCAATTCATATCCCGACGACGAAAAAAAGGTAACCAGAATCCTGTATTGCGGAAACTGTTCACGAATGTATTCCATCAGCGGTCGTCCCTGTTCAAACTCGCCCACCGATGAGCAATGTATCCATATACGCTGTTCATCGGGTTTTAGCAAGGTTTGTATTTGTGTCCATACTCGTTTCTGCCCGTCAGCCAAACGTTTGGCCTTGGTATGCCCGAAAAAAGCCGCGATACGGACTGAAAAGGAAAAAAGATGAATAAATAATGCGTACATTTCCTGTTATTTGTTAAAAATTCGGGGCAAATATAACAATAAAAAACAGAAAAATTCGGGGCGTAATACCAAAACGTTGGAGTATATTCAGGACTCCTGAATCTCAGCTGCGCCCGCGATTGTCCTTATAATCGGCATAGTCGGGGTTGCAGAATTAAATATATGCATTTGAAAAATATGTCAATTTGTGTTTTATCCTCAAAAAACGTCAATTTTCAATAATTATCGATAGATAAAAAAATCGTGTACCTTTGCACTCTGAAAAATTGACATCAGCAAATGCAAAAGAGATTGTTATTGGGCGACGAAGTGATCGCCCAGGCGGCCATAGATGCGGGATTATCGGGTATTTATGCCTATCCGGGGACGCCGTCGACCGAGATCATGGAGTATGTGCAGGCGTCTGCCGAAGCACGGGAAAAAGGTATTCACAGCGTGTGGTCGGCCAACGAAAAAACGGCGATGGAAGCGGCCATCGGCATGTCGTATTGCGGAAAGCGGGCGATGGTATGTATGAAACACGTGGGAATGAACGTTGCTGCCGACGCTTTTATCAATTCGGCCATCACCGGGGCCAACGGCGGCCTGATGGTGGTTGCAGCCGACGACCCGTCGATGCACTCGTCGCAGAACGAACAGGATTCGCGTTTTTACGGAAGGTTTGCCATGTTGCCCGTGCTCGAACCCTCGAACCAGCAGGAAGCCTACGATATGGTTTTTTACGGATTCGACCTGTCGGAAAAACTCGACGTACCTGTACTGATGCGTATCACCACACGGATGGCACATTCGCGCACCGGCGTTTCGCTTCGTGCGAAAAGAGAGCAAAACCCGTTGCGCCTGCCCGCCGACCCGCGCCAATACGTGCTACTGCCTGCAATTGCCCGCCAGCGTTATAAAATATTACTCGGCCGGCAAGACGAAATTGAACAGGCGGCTCTTTCGTCGGACTATAACCGTTTCATCGACGCGCCGGACGCTTCGTTGGGTATCATTGCCTGCGGCATTGCCTTCAATTATCTGATGGAAAATTATCCTGAAAACGGATGTCCGCACCCTGTGTTGAAGATAGCGCAATACCCCGTACCGGTCAGCCTTTTAGAACAACTCACGGCCAAATGCAAAAAAATATTAGCGCTCGAAGACGGTTACCCGATGGTGGAAGAACAACTCAAAGGGCTGATTCCCAACCCCGCCTTTGAAATAGTTGGTCGTTTAACCGGCGTTGTTCCACGCGACGGCGAACTCAATCCCGACATTGTATCCCGCGCGCTCGGACTTCCGCAACCAAACATTGCGCCTGTCCCTGATATTGTGGTGAACCGTCCGCCGGCGATGTGCAAAGGTTGCGGCCATATCGACATGTACTGCGCTCTGAACGACGCCTTGCAGGGACAAACGCCCGGACGGGTATTTTCCGACATCGGATGTTACACGCTGGGCGCATTACCGCCGCACTTGGCCATCAATTCGTGCGTCGATATGGGCGCTTCCATTACCATGGCCAAAGGCGCCGCCGATGCAGGATTGTTCCCTGCGGTTGCGGTTATCGGCGATTCCACGTTCACTCATTCGGGAATCACCGGATTGTTGGACGTCATCATCGAAGATGCACCGGTAACCGTCATCATATCGGACAACCTGACTACCGGCATGACCGGCGGCCAGCAATCGTCGGCCTGCGGATTGATTGAGAAGATCGTACTCGGACTGGGACTGCCCGAAGACAGACTCAAAGTAGTAATTCCACTGAAAAAATACCATGCCGAAAATGTGGAAATCCTTCGCGAAGCGTTGCAACGCAAAGGAACGTCGGTAATTGTGTTTCGCAGGGAATGCATCCAGACGGCGGCGCGCAAAATACGAAACAGAAAATAAAACCGAAATCAAAAAAAAATCGTGAAACGCTCAATTTCTATTCTTGTCCTTCTGGGTTTATTGTTTACCTCGCCGGTTCATGCAACGGCGGCGTCCGATACGATCCCCGAAGCAAAATCTACGATTGAAAAAGTCGTATCGTGGTACATGGATCATATTAATTACGGCGCTATCACTCTGCTGATGAGCGTCGAAAGTTCCTTTATCCCTTTCCCGTCCGAAGTCGTTGTTCCGCCGGCAGCCTACATTGCAAGTCAGGACGACAGCAATATGAATATTGTGCTGGTAGTAGTATTTGCTACGCTTGGCGCATTGATCGGCGCTATTGTCAATTATTGCCTCTCATTGTATCTCGGACGGCCGCTTATTCATCGTTTTGCCGAAAGCCGAATCGGCAGGATGTGTCTGTTAAGCGGTGAAAAAGTAAAAAAAGCCGAAGATTATTTTGTGAAACACGGTAACATGTCCACATTCATCGGAAGGTTCGTGCCCGGAATACGTCAACTGATTTCCATACCGGCAGGGCTATCCCGGATGCATTTTGGCAATTTTTTGTTGTATACTCTTTTAGGCGCTTTACCATGGAATATAGTTTTGGCAATTCTTGGATATATTGCCCACGGCAATGCCAATTTGATTAACCAATACAGTAAAGAACTTTCCTACATCCTGATCGGAGCAGGGGTTCTGTTTATTTTGTATTTGGTTTACAATGGTTTTTTAAAAAACAGAAAAAGCCATCGGTAAACTGAAAGGAAAAACTTCAGTACCTCAATCATGTTCTTTTTTATTTGGGTTGTACTTTCGATACCAACAGATAATACAACCATGGAAGGTAGCGTTTGAAATAAATCATTAGCAGGTCCTTTTTACCAATGTATATTTCTTTTTTGTTTTTGCGTACAGCCTTAATGATTTTTCGGGCGCAGGTTTCGGCTGTGATTCCGTTTTCCTGTCCGTGATCCATTTCGCCGTGAGGCGTTCCGTTTTTGGTGAGCGCGTTCAGCGACACGTTGGTGAGAATACGTCCGGGGCATACAACCGTTACCCGTATGCCCTTCGTATGCAATTCTGCCCATACAGTTTCGTAGAAGCCGTGCATGGCATGTTTGGCAGCCGAATACGCAGAACGTAACGGAAATCCGAATATGCCGACAATACTGCTGATCGCGACGATGTGTCCGCCGCCCCCGGCAACCATCGCCGGAAGTAACTTTTTGGTAAGTATCACTCCGCTAAAATAATCCACTTCCATGATGCGACGGTCAACATCCACATCTGTTTCAATAACCAGCGAGCGCTGACTGACGCCCCCGTTGTTCACTAATATATCGATAGCGCCAAATTGCTGCAAGACACGGCCGGCAGTCGCTTCGATATCTTCCTGCCGCGACAGGTCGAGCGGCATGATGGTACACCGGTCGCTACGGGCACATGCGGCTTTTACGCGTTCCAGTTCGCTCTCGCGGCGTGCCGACAAAATCAGACGGGCGCCGAGTTTTGACCATTCGTAAGCCAACGCCTCGCCAATACCCGACGATGCGCCTGTAATCCAAATCACTTTTTCATTGAATGCTAACGCCGGATTCATCATTTTTGATGTTATCGTATTATTTTCCGAGTTTTTGTAAAATTTTCTCGTATTTTGCTTCCATTTCAGGATGTTTTGCCTTCAAACGATAATATAAGGTTCTCAATACTTCCATAGTCTCTACGCTCTCCGGATTTATTACGTGGGCTTTTTCCATAAATGGAACTGCCTTAAAGAACACCTCGTCGGCTTCATTTTTTCCTGCTTCGTACTCTGCAACCGATAATTTGGTGTTTTCATTTATTTCATCCAGAATTTTGACGGCAGAATTGTGATACCCAACCGCTATATTATAATAAGGATCAAAAAGATCGGGATCGGCCGCTATAGATTCAAGATAAGCCGCCATTGATTTTTCTTTCTCTCCGAGTTCTTCTAAAACTTTCCCTTTGGCAAAAAGCAATTTCGCATTGCGGGGATCTCTGGCCACCGCCTGATCCAAATATTCCAGACACTGCTGGGGATCGCTGTTCAGGTAAAAATTGATCAAAGCATACAATAACTGTTCATTGCCGGGGTACTTTTCAAATCCTGACTGCGCAATTTTCAGCGCTTTTTCCGAATTACCCGTCTTGATATATGAAGTACAGAGAAAACCGTAAATTTGTCCTTGAAATTCACCTATTTCTCTATATTTGAGCGATACGGCTTTTTCAAAATTATCAACCGCTGATTGCCACATGCTGCTGTCGATTTCACTTTGTGCCATGGCCGCATAACCGGCATAGAAATAATACGTCGTATCGCTGAATCCCAGCAATTTGCTGACCTCGATCCGTAGCAGGGCGGTGCTGTATGACTCTTTGTATTTCAAGAGATTAATTTCATTGAAAAACTTGCTCTCCAAGTCGATGTTGATGAACTTGTAGGCTTCATTGATTTTTTTGGCGTTCTTACCTTTTTCGTCCAATGATGTGGCCTGTTTGTAAGCATTCACCGCTTCGGACAACGGGGCGTCGACTACAGTCTGGATTTCTTCCCAACTTTTCAACATGTCATTTTCAAAATTCAGATTGATCTGGCTGTATTCCCACGTTTCTTTTGTTACGCCTCCCTCCTCTGAGGAAAGTTTTTGTTTCGGTTCTTTGAAATACATGATTGCCTCAAGCGTACCCATCCCAAAACGCAAAAAATTCACGTTCACGCCATAAGCCTCCTGAAATAATTTACCGCGATCCATCCATGTTTTCGGATCAATACCCTTTTTGGGATGTTGAGTAGCCGCATCGTTTTTTGCAATATTATCTTTCACCGATTTGAACTTACTCTCATTTTGGCCAAAACAGTTCATCCCTGAAAAGAAAACTGCTGCCGTTAAAAATATTATCTGCTTCATATTCAATTTTTAATGATTAATTTTTGGTTTGATTTGTTGAGGCAAAATTAAGATTTTTTTTTATTTGAAAAAAATATCTTGTAGGTTTGTGCGTTTTTTTCGATCAATCATTAAATTTTTTGAATTATTGAATTTTGAAATAATATGAAGTTCAAGAAAGAAGCCAAAATAGCGGTTATCGTTACCCTGATTTTATTTCTGTTCCTTTGGGGATTTCAATTTCTGAAAGGTCGGAATCTGTTTTCTTCCTACAATTATTATCATGCTTATTTCGATAAGGTAGACGGATTACAGAAATCGAACGCGGTGACGCTCAATGGTTATGTAGTAGGTTTGGTGAGCGATATAGAGTTCGCATCCGAAAAGCTAGACCGGTTAGTAGTTGAAATCGGGGTGAAAAAGAATTTCAGGATACCCGATAACAGCGTGATAACCATTACCGGCGACCTGTTGGGCGGCAAGTCAATTGTTCTGACGCCGGGCGACAGCCAAATCATGCTGGAAAACGGCGGCGCACTGTCGGGAAACGTAGCGCCCGACCTTGTGGGAAGCATTACCGGCAAACTCTTACCGATAGTTGATAACGCCGACAAACTGATCGTTTCGATTGATTCGCTGTTGCAGATTTTGCAACATACGTTCGACGACAATATGCAAAAAAACATCCAAAGCATTGTTGCGAACATAGAACAGTTGGTGGCAGGCGAACGCAAAAAAATCAGCGCGATACTTGACAATTTCGAGTCGGTATCGGGTAACCTGAAAAGAAGCAACGAGGATATCTCGAAAGTCATTGCGAACCTGAACGCCTTCTCGGAAACGCTGGCCGATTCGGATGTAAAGAACGCCGTAGACAATGCCAACCACAGCCTGACGCAACTGAACGCCCTTCTTTCGGGAATCAACGAGGGGCAGGGTACGCTCGGAAAATTGGCCAAAGACGATTCGGCGTACATATACCTGCAACGTTCGCTTGACGATTTGGACAAGTTGCTGATCGACCTGCGCGAAAACCCGAAAAATTACGTGCATTTTTCATTGTTCGGAAAGAAATCGAAAGAAAAAAAATAACCAACCATCATTTGTGAACCATATATAACAATGTACACCATCAAAAATTACCTGCTACTGTTGCTGATATTTTCCGCATCCTGCGCCAAAGAGATATATACCAATGAGGATGCTACCAATTCCAAACGCGAAGCCCAAAAAGTGGGCGTAACCGTGATGCTACGCGACATCAATCATCCGGAAACAGACATGAGCGGTTTTGAAATTACAACTTCGCAATGCGGCGAGGACATGAAAGCCGCTACATCCGCCGACGGCCTCGCTGATCTGATGCTGGTAAAAGGCGACGCCGTACTACGAATCAGGAAGGAGGGCTATGTGACGGCAACCGCAGTGATCACTACCAATGCAACCGAAAAGGAACGCAACAATACGGCAGTCGTCATCCCTGTTTTTGCCGACACGCAAACGTCAGGCGCGATTTACGGAAACGTGCTGGTAAGAATGTCGCCATCGGTTGAAGAACCTCTTGCCAATGCGCTGGTAAGCATTGAGGTAGATATAAACGAACTGATGCGTCTGGCGTTTCCGGGAATGAGCGGTAACATCGACAAATACCGGCCGGGAATATTGGCCTATTCTGCTGACGCAAACCTGATGCAGCCGGTGCGCACCAGCGTTTCGGGAGCATTTCAGTTGACAATTCCCGTTACCGCGACTGATCTTACCTATACAGTGCGCGTTCACGAAACGCCGTTAGCGCAAAACAGTTTTTGTTCTGCCGAACAAATCGTGATGACCAACGGACAGCGCCATCAGGAGGTGATCATCCAATTGACGCCTTACGAAAAATGAGGAATTTTCTTTTATTGCTGGCATTTTTCATTCAGGTTCATGCAGCCGGTAACGATACTACAGCATTCCGGTTCGGCGCAAAGATTGGCGTCGGCGCTACTTACCTGACGCATCATCACCTGTATATGCTGGGTAATAGCCGTATTACATTTACGATGGGATTGACGGGCGAATACCGCTTCAACCCGTGGCTTTCAGCGCGATTGTCGGCAGAATATACGCACAAGGGCGGTTCGATGCTCAACCCGCGTCTTTTCTACGCCAAAGACGACCCGATGCTGGCTATCCCCGAATTGGATAAAACACTGTATGCTACCAATCTTACCATTCATACCATTGAAATTCCCGTAACGGCATGTTTCGCGTTGCCACTGAAACACAGCGTTTTCAGGCCGTTTGTGATGGCAGGCCCTTCTTTCGGGCATAATTTCCATGCACGCGCCGACAATTATTATCTCTGGAAATTTGATGGTGCTCCCAACGATCTGCTCGACGAAACATCCGATTTCGTGACCGGTAAAATTGAGCCTTGGAATATTTCAGTGTATACCGGAGTGGGAACGGAAATTTTTACCAAAAAACGACCTGTATTTGAAGTTGGCGTTACCTTCCGTGCAGGAATGACTTATGAAGACAGGTTCTTCTATACGCTTTACCACAAGTACAGCACCGTTTCGACTTTGGTGCATGTCGGGATTAAGTTCTAAATACTTTATCTTGATGAAGTTGAAAGTGATATTATTATTAAAAAATACGTTCAGGTTTTATGGACAGTATCACATCCAGCGCGTTTTTTTATTTTTATTTTTCACTAAAAATGGGTTTCTTTGCACAATTAATTCCTAAAGCAAAATCATGCTTGTAAAACAACATACGATCAAGAAACCCGTATCAATTAAAGGTAAGGGGCTACATACTGGCGTTGAAGTGGAGTTGACGCTCCGTCCGGCGTCCAATAACCACGGATACAAGTTCAAACGCCTCGATCTGGAAGGTCAGCCCGTCGTTTCGGCTATTGCCGAACATGTGACCGATACGTCGCGGGGCACTACCATCGAAGAGAATGGCGTAAAAGTGTGTACGGTCGAACACGTACTGGCTGCTTTATGGGGAATGGGTGTGGATAATGCCCTGATTGAGGTCAACAGCGCCGAAATGCCCATCATGGACGGTAGTTCCCTGCCCTTCGTGGAGTTAATCAAGGAAGCGGGGATCCTCGAATTGGACGCCGTGCGCAAATATTTTGAAGTGAAAGAGCGTATCGTGTACGCCGATAAGGCGCGGGGCGTGGAAATAGCCATCTACCCCGACGATCATTTCAGTATCGATGTGATGATCGACTACAATTCGCGCACGCTGGGGCATCAATACGCGATGCTGACGAGTATGGATGATTTTGAAACGGAGATCGCTCCTTGCCGCACCTTTGTTTTCCTGCACGAGTTGGAAGCGTTGTTGCAGCATAACCTCATCAAAGGCGGCGCGCTCGACAATGCTATTGTCATTGTGGACAAACCGATAGGACAGCCGGAACTCGACCGTTTGGCCGATCTTTTCAACATGCCCAAAATACAGGTGAAACCCGAAGGCATCCTCAATAACCTCGAATTGCGCTTCAGCAACGAACCGGCCCGTCATAAACTGCTCGACCTGATCGGCGATTTTGCACTGATCGGCAAGCAGATCAAGGGACGTATTGTAGCCACCCGTCCGGGACATGCCGCCAACAGCCAGACGGCGCGAATGCTTCGCCAGATCATCAGAAAGGAAATGGCCAAGGGGGTGATTCCGAAATATGATCCTGCTGTTCCGCCGGTTCTGAATATCGAACAGATCAAAGACAGATTGCCGCACCGGCCTCCGTTCCTGTTAGTCGATAAAATCGTCAGCATGACCGAAACCACTATCATCGGTGTGAAAAATGTCACCATGAACGAGCCGTATTTTGCGGGACATTTCCCTTCGCAAGCGGTCATGCCGGGCGTGCTCATCATAGAGACCATGGCGCAGGTGGGCGGATTGCTGGTATTGGGAACTGTACCCGACCCTCAAAACTACCTGACATTTTTCCTGAAAATCGACAAGGCAAAATTTCGCAAAATGGTGGTACCGGGCGATACGCTGATCATCCGGATGGAACTTGTGGGGGAAATACGTCGCGGCATTGCTACCATGATAGCGCACGTATATGTCGGGGAAACACTGACCACAGAAGCCGAATTGACCGCGCAGATTGTTAAAGTAAAAGAATAAGCATACATTATAATATCGAGTAAATATGATACACCAGTTAGCTTGCGTTCATCCCGACGCCCGGATTGGCGAGAATGTGATCATCGAACCTTTTGCAAATATCCACAAAGACGTGGTAATTGGCGACGGAACGTGGATCATGTCGAATGCTGTGGTGATGGAAGGCGCCCGTATAGGTAATAACTGCAAAATTTTTCCGGGTGCAGTAATAGCGGGAATACCGCAGGATCTTAAATTCGACGACGAATATACCATGGTGGAAATAGGCGACAACACCACCATCCGCGAATGTGTGACCGTCAACCGCGGAACCAAAGCCAGAAACAAAACGGTAGTGGGCGACAATTGCCTGCTCATGGCTTACGCGCATATTGCCCACGACGTCAGAATCGGCGACAACTGCGTGATTGTAAGTCACACCGGTATTGCCGGCGAAGTAGACATCGACGATTGGGCAATCATAGCCGGTGGAACCTTGATACACCAGTTTGTACGTATCGGCGCGCACGTTATGATCGGCGGGGCTTCGAGGGTACGGAAGGATGTGCCTCCTTACGTGAAAGCAGCGCGGGAACCGTTGGCTTACGTGGGCGTTAATTCGGTCGGTCTGCGTCGTCGCGGATTTTCAAATCAGAAAATCTGGGAATTGCAGGACATTTACCGCGAACTGTATCAAAAGGGAATGAATTATACGGATGCGCTCAAATACATTGAGGAAAATTATCCGCAAAGCGGGGAACGCGACAATGTTATCAATTTCGTGCGTAACTCCAAACGCGGTATCATGAAGGGATACGTGGCAAGTTCGGATGCAGGGGAAGACGAGTAATTTGTTTGTCGGTGATTAGATGATTGAGTTACCCGGTACATCAAACTTCCGGTTATTTTATATTGCTATCCCTGACCTGTTATTTTTCTTGCGTACAAACATACGGCAAAGGTACTCTTTCTATTTCGGGTTTTTTGCAAAAAAAATGCGCCACCCATTTCTCAAAAAACACACATGGCATATTGTTGATATAATGATAGATGCGATTTTTTAACATTTTTTTTGTTAAAGTCAGGAAATTGGGCAAAAGATACAGTGACAACCCAGATAAATCCTGTTGTTATGAGCGCTTTCTTCATACAAATTGTCATTTATTCAATCTAAAACGGCGAAGCATCCTCGTAATCTCCTCTTGGATATGAGGGGTTTTTATATTCAACAGCCGTATCTCCCGCATCGTCGTTCATTTTGGAAGGGATGGTACGGGGCATGTCAAACGACAGGCTAAGGTCTTCTCCTTCCACAAATTTGGCGAAATGCTTCTTAAAAGTCAGCTGGATATTATCCAATGCGCCGTTGCGGTGCTTGGCAATGATGATTTCGGCGACGCCCATCAATGAGTTGCCTTCCTCGTCCTGTGAAAAACCGTAATATTCGGGACGGTGGATGAATGCCACAATGTCGGCGTCCTGCTCGATGGCGCCCGATTCGCGGAGGTCGGCTAATTGTGGACGCTTGTTTTGAAGTCCTGTGCGGTTTTCGACGCCACGGTTAAGTTGCGAGAGGGCGATGATCGGTATGTTCAGTTCCTTGGCGACGGCTTTGAGCGAGCGCGAAATATTCGACACTTCCTGTTCGCGGTTTCCCTTGGTATCGCCCGTCCACGACATCAACTGCAAATAGTCGATGACGGCGATACGGATTTTGTTTTGCAACACCAAACGACGGCATTTGGTACGGAACTCGAACACCGAAAGCGCCGGCGTGTCGTCAATAAATATGGGCGCTTCAATCAATTTCAGTATTTTAGCGTCCAACTGCTCCCACTCGGAAGTATCGAGCCGTCCGGTACGTATCTTGTCCGAATCGAGTTCCGTTTCGGAGACGATTACGCGCTTGACTAATTGCTGCGACGACATTTCGAGCGAAAACAGGGCGACGCCGCAACCATGTTCCACAGCCATGTTACGCGCCATAGACAGCACAAAAGCCGTTTTTCCCATCGAGGGACGCGCGGCAATGATAACGAGGTCGGTAGGCTGCCATCCGGCGGTAATGCGGTCAATCTTGGTGAATCCCGACGGAACGCCGCTCAGACTTTCGTGATTTTTTCCTGCCGTATGAATATTTTCGAGAGCGTCCTTCAGCAACACATTGATCTGCTGAACATCCTTCCTGATATAGCCCTGCGTGATTTCAAACATGGACTGTTCCGAACTGTTGAGCAAATCTTCCACGTCCACGCTTTCGTCGAAGGCGCGTTCCTGAATATTGGTTGCCACACGAATCAGTTCGCGCTGGATATATTTCTGGTAGACAATCCGCGCATGAAATTCGGCATGTACCGACGACAATACCCGCGTGGTAAGTTGCGTCAGATAAAACGGACCGCCGACTTCTTCCAATATTTCTTTGCGGCGAAGTTCCTGCGTAACAGTGAGCAGGTCTATCGGTTCTTCGCGTAACGACAGGTCTACGCACGCCCGATATATACGTGCGTGCGCCTCTTTGTAGAAACATTCCGGTTTCAGTATCTCGAAAACGTCGTGAATAGCGTCCTTTTCGAGCATTACCGCACCCAGCACCGCTTCCTCAATATCGACGGCCTGCGGCGGCAACCTGCCCGCTTCCACGCCTATCACGCGCGTAGTGTCAGTGATGGGCAGCGATCCTTTGGGTAGTCGGCCGTTTGTTTTTGCCATCTTTAATTATTTTAAAAAACGACTCCGGAAAAATGGCCGGGGCGACTTTTCCGATGGGTTTGTACAAATAGGTTTGTCCCAATATTTCGGGTTCGACGAAATGTTTTTCATCGTTCACACGGTCAAACAGTAATATGAGAACGCTCAGGACGAGCGCATTGGCCAAAATTCCAAAAGCGGCGCCGGATATGCGGTTCAGCATACCCAAAGTTGCGGCATTGGCTACTTTTGTAACCAAGTAACCGGAAGTGTACACTAATATCAGAATCAGCACAAAAACGACGATGAAGGAAATAACCGAACAAGCCACTTCGCTCATCTTTAAATGATTCTGCAAAAATGGTTCGAGGCGTCCTGCAAAGGCAAATCCTCCCCAAATGGCAAGCGTCAGCGCCAATATCACAAAACTCTGAATGATGAAACCTTTTCTGAATCCTTTATAAGCGCCCCATCCCAAGCACAACAGAAGAATGATGTCGATAGCGTAATTCATGGTTGCAGTAATTCATCGTAAAACGCCCCGTAATCCTGAATATAGGTTTCCGGATTGTGCCGGATAACCGGTTTATTGCTCATTTTCAGATGTTCGTCTATTTCCGGATGGATATTGTCACCCACAATAACAAATCCATCGGAAAAATTGATGGCTAATTTACTCAAAGCCACATAATCAGGATTTTCCAACACGGCTACATCTTTTTTGGTCACGCCGTCGGTAATCGCTTTGGTTTTGAAATCGTGATTGAGCGTTTCTGTAAAGCCATCATCATACAAGGAATATACCACTTTTGCTTTCGAGAACAGGGGATCTTCGCGGAAAGCCTTTTTCACGTACAGCGGCACCAATCCGGTAAACCAGCCGTGACAATGTACCACGTTGGGCTGCCAGCGCAACTTGCGCACCGTTTCGAGAACGCCGCGCCCGAAGAAAACGGTGCGTTCGTCATTATCGGGGAAATACTCCCTGTCGTCGTTGCAAAGCGTATGCTTACGACCGAAATAGTCGTCGTTGTCTATGAAATAGATTTGCATCCTTGCCGATTGTATGGAAGCAACCTTGATGATCAGAGGATGGTCTGTATCACTGATAATCAAATTCATACCCGACAAACGTATCACTTCGTGCAATTGGTTTCTTCGCTCGCTGATACATCCATATTTCGGCGTAAATGTACGTATTTCCTTACCCTGTTCCTGTATTCCCTGAGGCAAATTCCGACAGATGGCCGACATTTCAGTTTCGGGAAGATATGGCGTAATCTCCTGAGCAATAAATAATACCTTCATGCTATATTCTAAAAAATACTGATAATATAATTTGGTGCAAAGATAATAAATAAAAATCGAATATAAACAAATCGAATGTAAACAATTTTTTAAGGTTCTATTTTCCTGTTCAATACATTGAATTTCCACTTATACCGGTAAGTAAAATAAATAACTGCAATAACGCCGGCTGCAAGCACTGCCAATGTATCTTCCATCGGATTAATATTTAGTTGTTCAAAAACTGCATCGGTCTGCAAGGTAGATGATTTGAAGGTCACCAACAAAGAACCAAGAAGATTGTTGGCCGTGTGCATTCCTATTGCAAGTTCGATACCATCGTCTAAAACGGCAATAATGCCAAACAGCAGGCCGAAAATCAGATACTGAGGCATAGCAGCCCAAAACCCAAATTCTTCTACTTCGGGATTAAATGAATGTAGCAGGGCAAACAGTGATGCAGGAATTAAAATTACCAAAATTCTATTGCGTGTCCAAACAGCAATGCCCTGTGCAAAATATCCGCGAACTAAGATTTCTTCGTATGTCGTTTGCACCGGAATAAGAAAAATGCTGATGAAAAACAAAGGTATGAACTTGGCAATGTCGAATTGCAGAACATAATCATCGGGATTTATCAAATAATCGCTGACAAAAAGGACTGCTATTATTGTACCCCACACGACAATACCTGCGCCTATACGTCCAAAACGTATTTTATTTGTACCATTGACGGTTTCGGCAAAAGTTCTTTTGTGTAAAGCCTTTATCAACAAAACGGTAAATATCAGCGATACTGCAAAAGGCAGCAGTATTAGCAACAAGCCTTCATTTTTTGAAATACCGAACGTTGTAAGGTCTGTCATATTGTAGGACGTCACGCCGCCTGTTACAATTTTATCAATCACAATGCTCATTAATGGAATAGCCCCGACAAGTTGCCCGCCAAAAAAGCCGACAACGATTACCAATACATACTTCCACCATTGGTTTTGCCGGTCAAAAGTTCTTTCGAGAAATTTCATACATTTCACTTGTTTCTGAAAAATAACTGTAACGGAACGCCCGAGAAATTAAAGTTTTCGCGCAATTTGTTTTCCAAATATCGTTTATACGGGTCGCGGATATATTGTGGCAGGTTACAAAAAAAGACAAATGATGGCGCTAACGTCGGCAATTGTGTTACATATTTGATTTTAATATATTTACCTTTTACGGCAGGTGGTTGGTAAGCATCAATTACCCGATGCATCACTTCGTTGAGTTGATGGGTGGGAATCCGTTTAGTACGGTTCTGATACACTTCCACTGCGGTATCGAGCGCCTTCTGAAGACGTTGTTTGGTGAGTACCGAAGTGAAGACGACGGGTACGTCGGTAAACGGGGCAATCCGCGAGCGTATGGCTTCTTCGTACTGTTTGGCTGTATGGTTGTTTTTTTCTATCAAATCCCATTTATTGACCAATATCACTACGCCCTTACGGTTGCGCTGTATCAGGCGGAAAATGTTGAGGTCCTGAGCCTCTGTTCCCTGCGTAGCGTCAAGCATCAGCAAACAGACGTCTGAATTTTCGATGGCGCGTATGGCGCGCATCACCGAGTAAAATTCGACGTCTTCGCTCACTTTCCCTTTCTTGCGCAAGCCGGCAGTATCCACAAGGTAAAATAAATGTCCGTACTTATTGTATAATGTCTCAATAGTGTCGCGGGTAGTTCCGGCCAACGGGGTAACAATGTTGCGGTCTTCTCCGGTCAGCGCGTTGATGAGCGACGACTTTCCCACGTTCGGACGTCCGACGACAGTGATGCGCGGAAGTTCGTCGCGTTCATCGGGCAGTTGCTCCCTTGCCGGGAAGCGTTCGAGGATGGCGTCGAGCAAATCGCCGGTTCCGCTGCCGTTGATGGACGAAACCGTATAATAGTCGCCCAGCCCCAGCCCGTAAAACACAGCCGCATCGTATTGCCGTTCGCTGGTATCGACTTTATTGACAACCAGCATTACTTTCTTGTTGGCGCGTCGCAAAATATCGGCAATACCTTCCTCAAGGTCGGTAATCCCGCAGGTTACATCCACCAGAAAAAGAATCAAATCGGCTTCTTCGATGGCTAACATTGCCTGCTTGCGTATCTCTTCCTCGAAAATATCATCCGAGTTGGTCACATATCCGCCGGTGTCGATGATGGAAAACTCCTGTCCGTTCCATTCCACTTTACCATAATGCCGGTCGCGCGTCACGCCCGACTGTTCATCGACAATGGCGTTCTTGCTGGCTGTCAGCCGGTTAAACAGGGTCGATTTCCCTACGTTCGGACGACCGATAATTGCTGCTAAATTTCCCATGATGATTTTGGTTTAACGCCGCAAAGGTAACGAATAATTTAAAATCGTAAGTTTTAAGGTTGGCCGGTGCGTTTTTTTTCATTGTATGAATGCTCTGCGGGCAAAAAAAATTCCAGTCTTGTGCACACAACTTATTTTTCATTTTTCTTTTCCGAAAGAAATGGGTTTCTTTGCAGGATAATAAAAAAAGTTATGGAAGTGGTAACTAAAGGATGAAGAACATATTTCTTACCATATCATTATTTCTGTTGCCTGTTTTTTGTTTGTCAGGCAATGATTCTCCATCGGTAATGGCGACGGGCGACTGGTACAAAATCACCATCAACCGCGACGGAATCTATCGTATTACCTGGTCGGAATTGGTCGGCATGGGTATTTCCAATCCGGCCGATGTGCGGATATACGGCTCCGGCGGCAAAATGTTGCCCGAAACGGCGGATCAGAATTTTGGAAACGACCTGCAGGAAATTCCCATCTGGGTACAAACAGGAAACTACATCCTTTTTTATGGACAGGGTCCTGCCGTATGGAAATATAATACTGAAAACCATGCGTTTGAACATTCGATTCACCTTTGGGATCAACAGTCGAGCTATTTCATCACTTCAAAAGCGGGAGGGAAAAGAATCGGCACGGAAACGCCGCCGGCCTCTGCTACGCAAACCATCGCCTCTTTCGACGAACATCTGTATCATGAAGAGGAGATGATCAATTTGCTTAAATCGGGAAGACACTGGTATGGCGAAGATTTTCGTTCGACGGATGATGTTTCGGAGAAAACCCACCGGTTTTCGTTTTCAGTTCCCGACATTGAAACGGGAACTCCGGCACGGTTGATTTTTTCGTTCATGGCTCAATCCGATACGTCTTTGCCGCCGGCGCAACTTTTGATAAAATGCAACAATCTTCAGATTGCCAACCGTGATTTGCCTCCCAATCCAAGTTATCTGACGGCTACGGAAATTACCTTGCCCGCGGATTTCAATCCCTCGTCGGGCAATCAGTCGGTAGAATTAACTTTGAAAAAAAACGGAGTGAAAAATGCAGGCGGCTGGTTGGATTATATCCGGTTGTTTGCCCGCCGGAAATTGAATATGTCGTCGTCGCAACTTTTTTTCAGGGACACGCAGTCGGTTGGCGAAGGTCGCACAGGCAGATTTCAGATCACGGGATGTAATTCAAACACACAGGTTTGGGACGTCACCGACATGCACAACATCCGGCGCATGGACGCCTCGCTTTCCGGCAACACGCTGTCGTTTACGGCGTCTACGGATGTTTTGCGCGAGTTTGTCGCTTTCGACGCCGCATCCGGCTTGCTGAAACCGGACTTTCCCGAAAAAAACAGCCGGACGGACAATCAGAACCTGCATGGAATCAAAGATGTGGATATGGTGATTGTAACGCATCCCGATTTTATGGACGCCGCACAGGAACTGGCAGCGCTGCACCGTTCCGTAGACGGGATGGCAATAGCAGTGGTTGCTTCCGGACAGGTATACAACGAGTTTTCGTCGGGGATGCAGGATCCTGCGGCCATACGAAATTTCATGAAATATTTGTACGAAAAACCATCAACCGTCAAACTCAAATATTTGCTGCTGATGGGCGCCGGGTCATATAACAACAAGTCGAACAGAGTAACCGCCGGCACGAATTATATGGTGACTTACCAGTCGGAAAATTCGTGGCACAGCATCAATTCGTTCGTTTCCGATGATTATTTCGGGATACTGGGCGACAACGAACCGGTGGAAGGCGGAAAACTTGCCATTGGCGTAGGGCGTCTTCCGGTGTATAATGCCGGACAGGCGCGGGAAGTCGTAGCCAAGATACGCCGGTACATGGATTCAACACGGTCGGGCGACTGGCCGAGCCGGATCGGCTTGCTTGCCGACGACGGCGACGCCAACGCTCATGCGATACAGTCGGAAATGCTTGCAGAATACGTCAATACAAATCATCCGCAATACGCCGCCGAGAAAATGTATTTCGACGCTTTCCCGCGAGTGACCACCGCCGACGGCCATCGCTACCCGGAAGTGGAACAGCAATTGACGAATCTGCTGAACAAAGGCTGTCTGCTGGTGAACTACACGGGACACGGCAATGCGTCGGGACTTTCGGCTAAAAGGGTGGTGAACGCCACGAACATCGTACAGTGGAGGAACGGGTTGTACCCTTTGTTTGTGGCGGCAACCTGCGAATTTGGCCGTTACGACGGCGATGGAGCAGCCACAGCAGGCGAAAGTATGATGCTCAGCCCCGACGGCGGCAGCATCGCCGTGCTAACCAGTACGCGCTTGGTTTACTCAAGCCTGAATTTCGAGTTCAATCAAAGTTTCTTCCGCGAACTGTTCGCCCGTCCGGCAGAGGGCGATGATCACCGCTTGGGCGACGTCCTGCGACGGGCAAAAAACGCTTCGGGAACGAGCGTGAACAAATTGTGTTTCACGTTGCTGGGCGATCCGGCGCTGAAATTAGCCATTCCGCGGGATTCTGTGCAAACGGTTTCCATTAACGGGAAACCGGCGAGCGAACCGTTGGATACGTTGAAAGCCAATAGCCGCGTGACTGTTAAAGGACATATCGCCGGTGAAGACGGTCAGGTATTGACCGGATTTAACGGAGTGGCGTATTTCTCGCTGTTCGATAAGGCTCGCGAACGCCAAACCCTCAACAATGGCGGGGACGGCGTCCCGATGACTTTCTATACCCAGGCTTCTACATTATTTAAAGGTAAGACTGCCGTAAAAAACGGCGAATTTGAACTGTCGTTCATCATGCCGCGCGACATCAATTATCAGTACGGTTTCGGCAAAATAACATATTATGCCTGTTCGGACGACGGTGCAACGGCAGCCGGCTCATTCAGGGAAATCATCATCGGCGGTTCCGTTCCCGGAACAAACAACACAGATGGCCCGAAAATACGGCTGTTTATGAACGACTCGCTGTTCCGCGACGGCGGCATGACCGACCAGAACCCCAGACTGATTGCTTACTTGCAGGATGAAACCGGCATCAATACTTCCGACGGGGGCATCGGACATCACATCACCGCACGGCTGAGCCATGACCCGTCGACCGCGTATATTCTCAATCCATACTACGAGGCCGATCTGGGCAGCCACAACCAAGGCGTGGTCAATTACCGGTTTACAAATCTGCCTGTGGGCGATTACGAATTGTGTCTGACGGCGTGGAACTTGGAAAACAACTCGTCGCAGGCAAGCATCCGTTTCCGTGTTACACAATCGTCGAAACTGCAAATTGACAAATTATACAATTACCCGAACCCGTTTGCCAACGATACCCGTATTTACTTTGAATTCAACATGCCCGATACGGAATTGCAGGTCGAATTGCAGGTATTTGATATGTCGGGGCGGCTGTTGCGATCGATGAAACAGACGCTCTATTCAGCAGGCTACACATCCGGAGAGTTCGGATGGGACGGTCGCGACGCCAACGGCAACCGGATGCCGACGGGCATTTATCCCTATCGCGTGATCCTTCGCACTGAAAAAGGGCAAACAGTGTTGCAGACGGCGAAGATGGCGATTGGGAATTGAAACAGGCCCCATAGAAGGTGTAAATGTAACAATAATGCAAAAAATTAGCGTATTTATCTTACCACCGGCGAAATCCGAATCTTGCGCATCAAAAAATTGCCGTAAATCATATCCTGAATGAAACAATTTTGTGAAAAAACCGTATAATAAATAATCATTACATAAAACGATTTTAATATGTTTATCAAAAAAATACCGAAAATTAAACTTATCATCAACAGTTGCGTCGTTCTTGCATTCCTGATGTTTCCGGCGTTTGACATGCAGGGACAGGCATTTCCGTCCGAAGAAGAGAATATCCCGTTCTTAGTGACGTTTGGCAACAAAGCGGATACCTCGTGGGGCGACAACGATTTTTCGCAAATATGGTTTTTCATTGTTCCCGAAACATATAAGGGAATGGTGTACATTCGCGTATTCGACCCCGACGTGGGCGGTCTGAACGACGAATTGAACGGCGTATGGGACACGAAAGCGACCTATTCCATATACGGTGGGAAAGATGCATATTCGCACCCTGACGCGCAGGAAGTCAATCCGAAGGCAAAAAATTTTAAAACCGGCACCCTGCTGCAAACCAAAACATTCGGCGTTGATCCCAAGTACGACAACAACTGGTATTCATTCGGGCCTTTCAACCCAACCCAAGGAGAATTTATTCCTCAATACGGCGGATATTTCTTCAAAGTAATCTGCGAAGGCATCGACGGCGACGATGGCAACATGTACCGTTATTTCATGAGTACGTCGGCAACCGCTAACATTCCCATCGAAGGCGGCAATGCGTTTACGCATGAATACACATTTCGTTTGTGGGACAACGCCAAGCAAGTGTCGCACATTTATCCATACGTTGAACCCGGAACTACCAAAATCCGGACGGCAAATTTCGATTGGGACGACGACGGCATCATCCGCGTATCCTCAGAAGTAAGACGCGAACAGTTGTGTAACGTCTCCGGCGACAATATATGGGCGGAAACTGAATTTGCCATCAATGACGAGGAACAGGGAAAATCGCTTGATTTTCAGTTTATCAAAAAAAATCCGCCGGTAAAAAATAACAATGTGGTGATCACCGTCCGTAACCAGAGGGGGGAACTGATGAAGTTCTTTTCATCGCCCATCGGCGGCGTTCCCAAATACAAGTACGATATAGGCGCTGATAAAAGTAAAAAACCACCTGCAACCAAATAAGTGAAAGAGTGAAGAACATGTCTTACGGTTTTACGGTTTTACGGTCTTGCGGCCTTGCGGTCTTGCGGTCTTGCGGTCTTATTGCTGTGATATTTGTATGGTCGTGTCGTATCGGAAACGCACAGATTTATAAGTTCCAGCAATATGATAAAGGATTATCCAATCAATTTGTCAATGCCATTGCCCAGGACAAACACGGCTTTATCTGGTTTGCAACAGGGTTTGGCGTATGCCGGTATGACGGATTCCATTTTACTTCGCCGGATGACGATTTGCTAAAAGCCAACGTAACCACGGCATTCAGGGACGACAGGGGTAATCTCTGGTTTGGCTACGACGACGGAATGACGGTAAAATATGACGGCTCCGGATTTTCCGTTGCCGACACATCTATCAGTAAAACAGCCGTTACACAGATTATTCAGTCGCCGAATGGCGATATATTTGTGGCCACGCAAAGAGGCGGTCTCACCCGTATTGGCAGAAAAATTGACCGCCTGACGGACGGTTTCGGGGAAATGATGATTAATGCCCTGTGTTTTACCGGCAACGACCGGTTATTGGTGGGATCGCAGGACGGTTTATTTCTGTACGTCTACGACAGCGAGCAATCCGGCGTAACGTTCATCGCCGGTAACGAGGATCTCTCCGACATTCCGGTAATCGCCGTCATGCCGAAAGCCGACGGTAGCGGGTATTGGGTGGCAACCGAAGAAGACGGCGTTTTTTATGTAACCATTGACGAGAATCAATTTCAGACCTTACGTCTGGATATTCCCGAAATTGAATATGCGCGGGTTCAATCGGTTGATGAAGATACGCGGGATAACCTGTGGATATCCACTTTTGGCGCAGGACTTTTGCGTGTGCAACTTTCTGAAAACATGAGCGTTTTAAAAACAAACGTTTACAATAGCGCCAATGGTTTAGGTTCCGATAATGTCAAACAGGCATTTTACGACAACCAGCAAAACCTTTGGGTGGCTACCTACGGACATGGCGTGGCCTGTCTTACCACTCCCACATTCTCATTCTTCGAAACGATGGAGCCGATAGAAAACAACGCTACCGCTGTTTTTTCGGAAAACGATTCGGAATACTGGATGGCCGGAGTAGGAAACATCGTCAGGATAACTCCGCAGCGCAAACCGTCAACAACCGTATTGGGACGCGCCGACGGAGTACCCAACGACAAAATAACAATATTACGCACCGACGATAAAGGCAATTTGTGGATCGGAACCGAAAAAAGCGGATTGTACAGAATGGCTAAGGACGCCAAAACGGTTTTGCCGTTCTTCCACGATGAAAATTCATTATCCAATATCATACAAAACTTCGTTTTTGAAGATGAAGAAATATGGATGGCTACCTTCAACGGCGTATTAGTCATCAATTCGCAAACCGGAAAAATAACCAGTCATTACACCACACCCGACTTGCCGCACAATAAAATACGCGACATTTTTAAGGATTCGAAGAACAGGATTTGGATTGCCACCAACAGCAATTCGCTTGTGGACGTCAAAAATGGCGATCGGCTTACCCTTCCTGACAGAGCGGAAACAGAATTTTCGGTAATTGCCGAAGATGATCAGGAACGGGTTTGGGCCGGAACCCTCGGAAAAGGCGTTTATCTTTTCGACGAAACGCGGGATACCACCTTTCAGTTCACTGTTGAAAACGATATGATGGCGAATTATTGTTATGCCATGACCTCCGATGATAACGGGCATATATGGATCGGACACCGTCAGGGGCTGACCTGCATTAACACCAATAGATTGACCGTTACTACGTTTGACGCCAAAAATGGCGTATCGGGCGATGTAAACCCATTGACCATGATGTTGAACAAAAGCAGCGAACTGCTGATCGGTATGACTGACGGGGTGTTGCTGTACGACATTAAAATCAATCGGGTACAGGAACCGGTACCCATGCTGAACCTTGCGCAGGTACAAATCAACGGTCGTTCATACAATGCACACCTTCCCGTCATTTTACCATACCAGAAAAACAATAAGGTGCAATTCAATTTTGTCGGACTGCAATATTCCAATCCCAACTCGGTATCTTATCAGTATCAGTTGCAAGGGTATGTAGATGACTGGAGCCCATTGTCAAAAGCCACTACTGCTACTTTCAGTGTGAAAGAGGGTCAATACAATTTTTGGCTGAAAGCATGTAACAGCGAGAATTGTACGGAGGAAATCATGCTGTTTACCTTCAAAATACGCAATCCTTTCATTAAAACATGGTGGTTTGCACTGTTGGTCATTATGGTGGTTATCGGGCTGGGATATATCGTGATCACCATACGCGAACGGAACCTCAGAATACAACAGGAATACCTTGAAAATGAACTGAAAGCCCGTACTAAGGAGGTGCGCAGGCAAAAGGAAGAAATCGAGGTCAAGAACAGAGATATTACCGACAGTATCAATTATGCGCAGCGGATACAGTTCAGCGTGCTGCCTTCCACAAGCACCCTGCTGGAGCATTGTTCGGATGCGTTTATTTTCTATCGTCCGCGCGACATTGTCAGTGGCGACTTTTACTGGTTCGATTATTTCCCGCAAAGCCACCGTTTGCTGATCGTTTGCGCCGACTCGACAGGGCACGGGGTGCCGGGAGCATTCATGTCGCTCATTGGCACCACATTGATCAAGGATATTGCCATGCGTCCCGACGTATACGAGCCCGCTGATATTCTTTACCGTTTGGATGAAAACGTGCAATCGACGCTCAACCAGAACAGGGATTCGGAACAGGCGAACGACGGAATGGATATTATTGTTTGCGAGATCAATACCGACACCCACTTCGCAAAAATAGCCTCTGCAATGCGCCCCTACATCATCTATCACGAAGGAATACCGGTAACCTACAAAAGCAGTCGTTCATCCATCGGAGGACAACGCGTTGAAAACAAAGTGTTTGAAACTAATAAAATACAGCTTTCAAAAGGCGACACGATTTATATGTTTACAGACGGATATACCGATCAGTTTGGCGGCCCGTCAGGAAAAAAACTCAAAATGAACCGTTTGCAGAATATCCTCAACGATATCCATACCCGCAATATGGATGAACAACTCCGCGTGGTCAAGGAAAATTTCGACCTTTGGAAAGGTTCTGATAGTCAGATTGACGACGTGCTGGTGATCGGGGTAAAGATATAGGGTAAACGCTCATCATGTCCGACGTCAGACACTATAACCTGTTCAGGGAAAGATTTTTGGTAGCGCCGCAGTACCGCTTGTGGCGGCATTTTCTGTTGGCGGCGGCTATTTTGCTGGCTACCTTCTGGGAAATGAAAGATATCTACATGGAAGGTTCGCGCTGGTTTCCTGTCCTGAAATCGACGGTTATCTTTTTGTTGGTCATTTACTTCAACATATACATTCTGGCGCCTTATTTTTTAGTGAAACGGCGTTGGTATTGGGTGTATTTGCTTACGGTACTGTATGTCGCCATGATGGTTTTTTTTGCGGAAAACTGGTTCAACAATGCTGTTTATCTGAAATATACATTAAAAATCAGGGAATTATATGGCAGAATTGAGATTAATCCTTTGTTGCAGGTATTTACATCGGTTTTTTCGATTGTTATCCTGATGATCAGTTCGTCTGCCGTGATATTGTTCCGCAAATGGACGGTACACGATGCGCGTGTCAATGATTTGGAAAAGGAAGTGACGCAAATGGAACTGGAACAGTTGAAAAAACAGGTCAATCCGCAATTCCTGACACGAATGCTCGACAGTGCGGATAGATTGTCTGCGCAGGGCAATCGCGAAGAAGCGTCAGCCATATTGCTGCGATTGGGCAATATCCTTCGTTACCAACTGTATGACAGCGTCCGGAAGTACGTATTGCTGAGTTCCGACGTCCGCTTTCTGACAGAAGTTCTTTCACTCGAACAGCAATGCCGCAGTGATTTTTCGTTTACGGTGGAGCCGGACGGTAATTTGCAAAACTATCTGATTCCGCCGCTGTTGTTTCTGCCGGTTGTGGAGCATGTCGTTTCTGCAAACAGGGATGTGGCGTTTATCAGCCTTTATTTCCGCGTGGACGGCGACACATTGATATTTGAATGTAAAAGTCCGTACTTCGCTGAAAATAACATGAATGACAGCGGGTTCGACAATATTTGCCGCCGGCTGGCATTGCTTTACAGGGATGCTTATTCGTTCAAAACGAAGAATGAGAATGGCATACAAATCATCAGTATTCGTATTTCGCTCAACGCTAATAACTATGAAACGAACAGATAATTTGATATTCGTGTCGGTTTATTTAGCGTATACGGTATATTGCGCTGCGTTTTACCGTCCTTTCATTCCCGATATCCGCGTAAACATTGCGTTGTGGGGCTGGTTCCTGATTTTCAACCTTGGGTTGAGTTACCTGAACATCTGTTTCCTGATGCCCCGTTTTTTGTATCGTCGTCGTTATACGGCCTACGCGCTCGGCATGTCCGGTTGTATTGTGCTGATGATTCTATCGTTGACAGGTTCTGTTCGTCTTTTGGATGCGCTTTACCAGTCGGGGCAGTTTTTGAGTACGCTGCAATCGCTGAGGATTCTCATTCCCCTGTCTTTTGCCTGTCCGATGGCAGTGACGCTGTATCGCCGCTGGCGCTCCTACGGGATGCGCATCAGCCAACTCGAAAATGTCACGATGCAGTCGGAATTGGAACAATTGAAAAAGCAGATCAACCCGCATTTCCTGTTCAACATGCTCAACAATGCCATGGTGCTGGTGAAGACCAATTCGCGGGAAGCATCGCAGATATTAGTAAAACTCAAAGATTTACTGAACTATCAGTTAACGGACAGCGCCGGAGATGAAACGCTGCTGACCAACGAAATTCAATTTCTGAATGACTTTCTGAATCTGGAAAAGATTCGTCGCGACCATTTTGATTTTTCGGTTACGGTCGAAGGCGATACAAATGGGGTACGTGTGCCGCCGCTGCTGTTCATTCCTTTTGTGGAAAACGCCGTCAAGCACAATCCCGAAAGCGATGATTACCTGCCATACGTCAGGGTTTTCTTTCGCCTGAACGACGGAAAACTGTATTTTACCTGCGTCAATTCCAAACCTGCCGTAACGCCGGAAAACAATGAACAAGAAGGCGGGTTAGGATTGGTAAATGTCCGGCGTCGCCTTTCGTTGCTGTATCCCGGCAAACATTTTTTGAATATCACAACCGAAACCGATAAATTTCAGGTAGATTTGCAAATTCCATATTCGCTCAATTCGTAATTTTCCATGACCTGCATTATTGTCGACGATGAACCTTTAGCCCGTGAAGGCGTCAAACTTTTGGTGGACGAAACGCCGCAACTCTCGCATTGCGGAACCTTCAACAATGCGCGTACCGCCTCGCAGTTTCTTCAATCCAATCCGGTTGACCTGATATTCTTGGACATCAGGATGCCGGGTATCAACGGAATTGAGTTTGCCCGAACGATACCGCGCCACACTCTGGTGATTTTTGTTACGGCTTTTGCCGAGTTTGCAGTGGACAGTTACGAAGTAGATGCTGTGGATTATCTTGTGAAACCCGTTGACGGAAAGCGTTTTCGCAAGGCTGTGGAAAAGGCGGCGGCATACCATGCCCTGTTGGCGACCTCCGGGAAAAACACTACGGAAAGCATTGCCGGCGAATATATTTTTGTAAAAGCCGACAGACGTTTCGTGAAAATCAATTTTGCCGACATCGCTTTTGTGGAAGCCCTGAAAGATTATGTCATCATACACGCTTCGGGGCAGCGCGTCATTACCCGTATGAATCTCAAAGCGATACACGAACAACTGCCTGCCGCCATATTTGTTCGCGTCAGCAAGTCCTGCATCGTCAATATCCGTCACATCGCCTCGTTCGACAACAACAGCATCATGGTCGGCGCTCACGAAATATTTATCGGCGACAGTTACCGGAATCATTTTTTTGATGATTATGTTGCCGGAAATATGTTGATACCCAACAAATAGCAAACAGTACGCAGATGACACGGATTTCAATCTGCGAAAATCTGCGCCATCCGCGTTCTATTCATCACAACGCGAAATTCCGGAAATTGTAAACTCCTTTTTCGGCCTGGCTGATTTCATATTCACCGTCGTATATCGTCCCAGCGGCTTGGCGCAGGGGGGATTTCCGCACTACCTTTTAGGCATTGTAAAATAATAAGCGTTACATTTGTTTAGATATTTTATAATTCCATTTACCTCTAAACTCGTCTCTTTTCAAATTTATTTTTTCCATTTCTTCATCAGATATTTTAATGCCTTTCTGATAGATATTTGTATCTTTCATCGCTTTTACTTTCAATCCTGTTTCAGTTGTGGTATTGGCAATCAGATTAACTATTGTTTCTAACGACACTAATGGTTTTCCACGCCAATTTTTGGTAATAAACGAAAATAACCGGTGTTCTATTTTATTCCATTTACTTGTTCCGGGAGGATAGTGGCAAACGTTGATTTCTAATCCTGTCTCGTTGGCAAGTGACTGTAATTCTGTCTTCCACAATCTTCCTGTTGCGCTGTTACTGCCTCCGCCGTCTGCCGTAATCAGCAGTTTTGTTGCATGGGGATATCTGTCCATACCCATTTGCTGCCACCATGTGCGGATCGTATGAACGGAAAACTGAGCCGTATCGCTACTGACCCCTACGCTGACCCAACCTTCATTTTGCGCTATGTCGTAAGCCCCGTAAGGAACGGCCTTCCCCAATTTCTTATTCAGAAAATCGTGTACATTGACTTCCTGCGGAGCCCCCGATTTTTCCCATTCCTGACCGGCGTTTTTATAGTTACCGATCAACTCTTTCTTCTTACAATCTACTGAAATAACCGGCTCTTTTTCTTCCATAAACTGCTTCGCCTTCCCGTTGATGTGCTCAAACTGACGGTCACGGTCTTCTTCTGACGAACCCTCGTCGGTTTTGCGATTCGACTGAAGGCTGTAATCGTGGCTTAACAAATACTTCTCTACACTTACATGACTGATGGAATAACCTTTGGCTTTCAGCGCAGATGAAATTTTTCGCAGACTTTTGCTGCACCATTTTAACGGATTCATCGGATCGCCGCGCGTATGTGGGGAGATAATGGTTTCTATTTGCGCCTCTATTTCAGGATGATGAACATTTATCGATTTTCGTCCACCACCCTTTCGCCGTTTTTTATTACCTTCAGCAACGGGCAACTCGCCCAATAATTCTTTGATACCATTATTAATTCTAACTCTGCTGATACCTAATGTTTTACTAACCAATAATCGCCCGCCTCTACCCAGACCGAGCGCCATATTGGCTATATAAAGACGTGTCGTCTTCTCGTCTAAATACGGTGATATCCGAGAAAAATCCTGTCGTATTTCTTCTGCTGTCATAACTTAAATTTTGACCGCAAAGATAATACCTTAATTCATAATTTACAAATTATATTGTGTCGTTTATTATTTTACACTGCCTTAGTTACGGGTTACAAGTTGTTAATGCCGCCATTGCGCCATCACGAAGTAACACCGAAGGTAAACCGCTCGTTGCATTGCAGCCGAATTGGTCGTCTGTCATTACTGTCAAATTCTACTTGCCAAGTCAAACTTTGCTTAAAGTTTTCGAGGTTACTTCAACTCTCTCTGAAACAATACCTGTTGTTTTTTTACGGCTTCGCCACGGTCAGTCACACTGTCCTTTCAATGCTGCAAAATTACGCATAATTTGTCGATTTTCAACACGTACTTTCAAAAAAAAAATCTCACTGCTTTTTTGGGCTGTACAACATTGTCAGAACGGCTTCATTTTCACATCGTTGTCATGTTGTAATGCCTTGTCAAAATGTTCTCTCAACATTTTCGGGTTGTACCGCTTTGTCAAAACGCTTTAGGTTTCACTGTTTTTTCGGGCTGCTATAACTTGTCGGAACGCCTGTCAATTCATTTTCACTTGCTTCTCGTTGTATCTCACCTTTCTAACCTGCTTTAGCTCCACGCGCAACCTTTGGCGCAAATACGAAAGCAAATTTGTCGCCGTATTTGTTCACCCAACAGTCTATAACTTAACTAATTACAACAACATTGCGCAAGTCAATGAACGGGTATATACGCAGTTCCGGTAACACATATATCATTTTTCGTAATACTTTGACACGGTATTTTCTATTAATCTGTTTGTTTAAGTAATTATCTTTAATCTATTTGAAAATAATTACCGGGCTTCTCAGTTGAAAATCCTTTTTCCCAGCGTTAATGCAATTTTTACCTGACTGAGTTCTTTGTATTGTATGCAAAGTGTTTCAAACTGTCCGGCGTCATTGTTGTTTTCTGCCTGACGGATAGCGAGCGAGATTTCTTTCAGGCGTATCACCACCCGTTTATTTTTGTAAGCCAGTACGCTTGCCGGAATCACTTCGCGCAGGTTATTTTCCTCGGTTTTAACCGTAGCGCCATTCCGTCGGTGGATAGCGCTCAACACATATTTGGATTCAAAGCCTGCTGCCTTCCGGCTAATTTCGGGGTCAGGATGTTGCGTAAAGTGATGTTCGTTGACGAGAGCGCCATCGCATAGCAATTGCCTGTATTCCTCAAATATTTTGCGAAATTCAGGTTGTTGGAAATCTAATTCATCCATACTCAGTTCGTTGATGATATAACCGGCAACGCTTATTCCTGCCTCACCGGTTTCTTCGTCAGCTTCCGTCAGCGTTTCCTGTCCATAGCGCAGCAACAGCCGGATGATTTCATGTTCTGCGTTTGCTAATTCTTTTTGCTCGCGTACCTGTTCGTGCGGTAGTTCAAGTTCCGGGTTCCGGGTTTCGGGTTCCGGGTTTCGGGTTCCGGGTTGTGTAATATCACGGGGGGGACGCCGCATGACCTCTGCCGTTTTCGCGAGCATTTGTTCGTCCATTCCGAACATGCCGGCACATTCTTTCAGATATACCGATCTCTTGATGTCCTGCGGGATAAGCGCGATAGACTGCACCACGTCAGTGATGAGTTGCGCGCGTTTGATCGGGTCGTTTTTGGCGTCATCCAGCAGCAACCGCGCTTTAAAGGTAATGAAATCCGTTTCGTTGGCGCGGATGTGCGCCTCCAGCTCCGAAGCGCTGTGCGAACGTGCAAACGAATCGGGGTCTTCGCCGTCGGGCAGAAGCAGCACCTTTACGTTCATGTCTTCCTGAAGGATGAGGTCGATACCGCGCAACGACGCTTTGATACCCGCCGGATCGCCGTCGTACAGCACGGTGATGTTGGGCGTGAAACGTTTTATCAGTTGTATCTGTTCCACAGTCAATGCCGTTCCCGACGAAGCCACCACATTTTCAATACCTGCCTGATGCATCGACAACACATCGGTATAGCCTTCCACCAAAAAGCATTTGTCGTTTTGCACGATGCTTTTCTTCGCCTGATAAATCCCGTAAAGGACTTTGCTTTTGTGGTAGATTTCCGATTCGGGCGAATTAAGATATTTGGCTGTTTTTTTGTCGGTTTTGAGTACGCGCCCGCCGAAAGCAATGATTTTTCCGGCAAGGCTGTGAACAGGAAACATTACCCGGCCTGAAAAACGGTCGAAAACGCCGCGCTCGCCCTTGATGCTCAAGCCTGTTTCCACCAGAAATTCTTCCTTATAGCCTTCGTTAAGCGCTTTCCGGGTAAAGGCGTCGTGCGATTCGAAACTGTAACCCAGTTCAAAACTTTTGATGATATCCTCACGGAATCCCCGTTCCTTAAAATAACTCAAACCAATGGCGGCGCCTTCGCGCGTATTGAAAAGTTGATCGTGAAATACCCGCGCCGCATAAGCCGAAATCACCATCAGGCTTTCGCGACGGTCGCTCTGCTGCTTTTCCTCAGGCGTCAGTTCCTTTTCCTCGACGGGAATATTGTATTTCTTTGCCAAGTAACGTAGTGCATCGGGATAACCCAGATGTTCATGATCCATGATGAAGTTCACCGCATTACCGGCTTTGCCGCATCCGAAACATTTGTAGATATTTTTGGCAGACGACACAGTAAACGACGGCGTGCGTTCGTTGTGAAACGGGCAACATCCGATATAATTGACGCCGCGCCGTTTGAGCGTAACAAAGTCGCTCACAACATCAACGATACGCGCTGCTTCAAAAATCCGGTCGATCGTGGTTCTGTCTATCATTGAAAATTGATCTATTTTCTGACGTCGTCAATCCGGATGCCGTTGATCCGTATTTCTTCATCATTTCTGTAAGTGATGGTGAGGAATAAAGTACCGTTTTCGTAATATTTTTTCCAGTTTTTATCGCGACGACTCATCACGTAGTATTGTTCTTCCTTGAGCGTCCCGTCGGGATAATAGAAGACGTGACGGCCATCGGGAACGCCCTGCACAAAATTACCTGCATGGTACAGTTGTCTATCGTTGTAATAGGTTTTCCACATTCCGTTTTTCAGCCCCATGATGTAGTTACCTTCTTCGCGGACGTCGCCTGCGTTTTCAATCCAGAACCCTTCGCGTTCGCCTTCCACGTATTCGCCTTTGGCAACGATGGTAGCGCTGTCGGAATATTGGATGCACAATCCGTGGGGTTTTCCCTTCACATAAATTTCTTCGCGAAAAATATTACCCGACGGAAAAAGCCACTTCCATTCGCCTTCCTGTACGCCATTATTGAAATTGCCAACCTGTACCTTTTTGCCGTCCTGGGAAAAAAAGTTCCATTCGCCATCCTGACGATCGTTCGCACGTCGGCCTTTGGCACGTAACTCGCCGGTTTCAAAATAAGTACTCCATTCGCCGGTACGATTTTCGTTTTCATCTACTGTACCTTCGGCTACGCGGATACCTTTACCATTATAATATATAGCCTTTTCGGGGTTACCGGCTGTGTTGTAATACACGTGCTTACCTGTTGGAATCGAATCCAAATAAAGGCCTTTTCGTCTGATGGTTACCCCATCGTCGTAATAGGTGGTCACGTCTATCACTTCCGCCTGTATCGGGGCGCCCTCTTCAACAACGTTTCCATCACGGTAACTGCGCCCGCTGATGATGTTTCCTTTTTCGGAATACAGCAAAGCGGAGCCGTCGAGTACGCCGTTTTTGTAAAATTCTTCTTCCCTGATTTTCCCATCGGGATAAAAAGTTTTCCATACTCCGGTTTTCTCGCCTTGAGCGTTCACGCGGTTGATAAATTCGCGCGAAACCATGATGTCGTTGCGATATTCGTAAAGGGTGATCACGGTTCCATTCTCATCAAATTCCCTGCTGGTTCCCTGTTTTTTTCCCTTTATATAATGGATGACTTGCCGGATTTTCCCGCTTGGATAATAATAACAGGATGTTCCTTCTTTTCTGTCTTCCAAGTATAATTCTTTGGTTTTCAGGTAGTTTTTGCTCACCTGATTCCGTTCTGTAACCGTTTCGTACTGACAGGAATAACCGCTTTTTTTGTTGTGATGATACTTGATGATTTCGAGCGTATCACCGGTTTGCGTATAAAACACCCAAGTGCTGTCTAACAGATGGTTGATGCGATTTCCTTCCGACATCATCACGCCGGTCGGATAGTAAGTTTTCCAATATCCGTCGGGTTTACCGTTCCTGTACATCCCTTCGCTGGATACCTTGCCGTTGGGATAACGAAAAATATTATACCCGTTGGGATCAATCGTTGTGTTGGTTTGCGCAAACACATTTGCTGTCAGAAGCAGACAAATTGAAAAGAAGAGGGCGATATTTCTGAAATAATATTTCATCGGGAACTATATGTCAAATTATTACGATACAAAGGTACAAAAAAGTATTTTTGTTGATAATTTTTTTTCAAATATTTTCCATAATATTCCCTACTTTTGCATTTGTAATTAAAGTGATTTCATGGACATAAAACAAACAATCAACGAATTGGTATCTGGCAATGCTCAAAGAGCAATGAAAGATATTTATTTGTATTACTATCCCAAACTTGTGCTGTTTGTATCGTATTATGTTCAATCGAAGCATGACGCAGAAGAAATAGTTTCCGATACATTTTATGATATTTGGGAGCAACGAGAAAAACTGTTCAAAGTTCAAAATTTCAATACCTACATTTACGCGATTGCCAGAAATCATATTTTCGATTTCCTGAAATACAAGGGAAAAACCGGTTTGCATATCCAATATGATGCGCAGGAAGCAGAGCGCTTGCTACAATCATCATCCAATCCTGAAACAGACCTGATCCGGAAAGATTTGCTCGACCGGTTGAACGCGGCTATAGAATCCCTTCCCGCTCAAAATAAAATTGCTTTCAAATTAGTGCGCGAAATGAGATTGAAATATAAAGAGGCTGCCGGAATCATGGGTATATCGCTGAAAACAGTCGAAGCGCATGTAACTTCCGCTATGAAAAGGTTGGAAAAAATTTTGGATGAAGACCTGAATTCCTGAAATCAATTAAGGGTTTTTGACTTTTTTGCAGACTATATATAATGAACAATAAAAACCGAGTTATATATGGACAAAGATATTTTACATATCGTAACGCGCGTTTTGTCAAACGAAGCAAACGCCAAAGACAGGCTAGTCTTCAATGATTGGATGAGCAGGGACGAAAAGAACAGGCAAAAATTTGAGCAATTGCTTGATTATTGGAATATTTCTGTTGAAATAGAAAATGCCGAAATGCCGCAGGTTTCTTTTGAGAAATTCAAACCACGGATGGCTGTATCCGGCGTGAAGAAAAAGATGATGAACTCATGGCTCCTGCCCGCTGCCGCGTCTATTGCGTTGTTGATCATCGGCGCTTATATGATTCATTTTTTCACGAAGAATCAACCGGCAACAGAATATTATACCAGCATCAGTCAGAATGGCGTCTATCAGTTAACCCTGCCCGATCAGACAACCGTGTATCTGAACCGGAACAGCAAAATTACTTATTCCAGCGAATATGGCAAGAAAATCAGGCAGGTTGAATTACGGGGCGAGGCTTATTTTGATGTAACAAAAAACGATTGTCCGTTTCATCTGGGCATTGGCAATAACGACGCCGTGATAGAAGTACTGGGAACAAAATTCAATGTCAAAGCGAATGATGGAGAACCGGAGATTGTCGCTACACTTGAAGAAGGTTCCATTTTGTTCAGAAACGGCAAGCAGCAGGTTTTGATTGCGCCCGAACAGCAACTTATATACAATAGAAACACTTCCGCTTTTGTTCTCGAGAATGTTGACGCCGGCCTGTATATTGCATGGAAAGATCATATTTACCGGTTCAGCCGGATTCCATTCCGTGAATTTTGCGACGAACTGGAACGTATTTACGGGGTGGAAATCAACGTGAGCCAGAAGTTGAAGGACGTCAGTGTGTCAGGCTCATTCGAATACCGGCAAGACATTGAAGAAGTTCTGAACATCATGAAAAAATCTGTTTCATTCAAATGGAGCAGAGAAAAAAATCAGATTGAAATCAAATAATCAGTTATTAACCAATTAAAATTGAACGTATGGATGGATAAATCATAGACAAATTATAAAACCGGCTCTTTGTTCACAAAAAAGCCGGTACAGAGATTCTTTAAACATTTTCTGGCGCGTGTTCACATCTTGGAGGATAACGCACACAAACCAGTAACAGTTAAAAAAAAACAAAGATATGTATTTTATTTTAGAATTATTAAAGTTATCAAAAGTAAAAAATAAATTTTGGGTAAAAATGAAAATTTCCCTTGTATTATTGTTCGCCGCGTTATTACAAATCTATGCGATTGACACGTACAGTCAGGACAAAAAGTTGACGGTAAAAGAAACCGGTATTGAATTGCGCCAACTGTTCAAAACCATAGAGAAACAAAGCGAATTTCTTTTCTTTTTTGTTGATTCCGATATTGACGGAATTGAAGTGGACATAAATGTAAACAGTGCATCAATCGAAACTGTTTTGAACCAGGCTCTGTCAAAAACGAAGCTCAAGTACGAAATCAGTAACCGCAACATCATGATTTTCAATGATTCTGATGCACAGGTACATCGCGAAAAAGCCAAAGCGCAGCAGGGTATCCGTATCAACGGAGCAGTATCCGACAATTTCGGCGAACTGCTGCCCGGAGTGTCCGTCGTTGTACGTGGCAGCGCCACAGGCACCTCCACCGATGGCAACGGCGAGTTTACCATCACTGTGCCAAGCGATACCTCAGTTCTGCAATTCCGTTTTATCGGCTACCGGATGCAAGAGGTAGTTGTTGGCAGCCGGCGTATGATTGCCGTTACTTTATTGGAAGAAACTACCGAACTGAGCGAAGTAACCATCGTGGCGTTTGGTACGCAAAAGAAAGAGTCTGTGGTTTCGTCCATACAAACGGTGAATACCAAAGACTTGCATGTGCCTTCGAGCAACCTGACTACCGCTTTTGCCGGAAAAATGGCGGGCGTGATTGCTTACCAAACCAGCGGCGAGCCGGGTTACGACAATGCCGAATTTTTTATTCGCGGTATCACTACGTTTGGGACGGGGAAGGTCGATCCGTTGATATTGGTAGATAATGTGGAATTGACCACCAATGATTTGGCGCGATTGCATCCTGACGACATCCAGAGTTTCTCCATCCTGAAAGACGCCACGGCAACTGCGCTGTACGGCGCTCGCGGCGCCAATGGCGTTGTGCTGGTAACCACCAAGTAGGGAAGGGAAGGAAAGGCGAAGGTCTCTTTCCGTTTTGAAAATTCCTTTTCGCAGCCGACCACAACCGTAAAAATGGCCGATCCCATTACCTATATGGAAATGGCAAACGAAGCGGCGCTGACACGCGATCCGCTGGCGCCCATACCGTACTACTTCTCAAAAATTGATAATACCATACGTGGAACAAATCCTTACGTGTATCCGGCAGTGGACTGGATGGACATGCTGACCAAAAAAACCGCTATCAATCAGCGGGCGAATCTGAATATTTCGGGCGGAGGAAATATAGCGCGGTATTACATTGCCGCTTCCGTTTCGCAGGATAATGGTATCCTGAAAGTGGACAAGCGGAATAATTTCAACAACAATATCGACCTGAAAAAATACCTGATACGCTCGAACATCAACATTAACCTGAGCCGTTCCACCGAAGCCGTCATCAGGGTGCATGGCACTTTCGACGATTATACAGGTCCCATCTGGGGTGGAAGCGACATGTACAAATTCATCCTCAATGTCAGCCCCGTGCGTTTTCCTGCCTATTATGAGCCGGATGCGCTTCACTATGGATTCGACCGCATATTTTTTGGCGGCGAATTGGCAAACGCCAACGATTTTTACATGAATCCTTATGCCGAATTAGTAAAAGGATACCGCCAGGAAAGCAAAACGGTAATGCTGGCGCAGTTTGAGCTGAAACAGGATTTCAACAAATGGGTAAAAGGTTTAACAGCCCGCGTGCTGG